>JAESFY010000021.1_pt1 | contig 340777 bp, 301 predicted proteins | sample 9266201 | NCBI WGS metagenome assembly JAESFY01 (sample SAMN14515071, study PRJNA621656) | algae metagenome | isolation source: Nodosilinea sp. WJT8-NPBG4 and co-occurring heterotrophs from soil, lower... | place: USA: Pinto Basin, Colorado Desert, California | collected 2006-05-27 | reverse complement strand
CGTCTCCCGGGGCTTTGGGTGTGGGGGGCTCCACCCGGGGTTTTCCCCCCCCCCCGGGGGGGGGGGGGGGGGGGGGGGCCCCGGCGGCGTTTGGATGGGGAAGCCGTGGTGCCCCCATCCCAACCTTCCCCCGGAGGGGGAAGGAGCAAATCCGATGCGCCTTGGCCTCGACGCAAGAGTGTCTGGACTGCGAGTGCTGCGCTCATCGTCGGCGGCATCGGCGTCATCGCCGGCCTGCTCGGCTGGCGCTCGGCTATCGCGCCCGTCGCGCTCACCGCGCCCGTCTACAGCCAGGCGACCATCGAACGCGGCCGCGTGCTCGCCGCGCTCGGCGATTGCGCCGTGTGCCACACCGCGCCCGGCGGCGTGCCCAACGCCGGCGGACGCGCGATGGCAACGCCGTTCGGCACGCTCTACACCACCAACCTCACGCCCGACGCCGAGACCGGCCTCGGCCGCTGGTCGTTCAGCGCCTTCCAGCGCGCGATGCGCGAAGGCATCTCGCGCGACGGGCATCACCTGTATCCGGCGTTTCCGTACACCGCCTTCGCGAAGACCAGCGACGACGACCTGCAGGCGCTCTACGCGTACTTCATGGCCCTGCCTGCGGTGCGGGCCGAAACGCCGAAGGCCGAGCTGAAGTTTCCGCTCAGCCTGCGCCCGCTGATGGCCGGATGGAACGCGCTCTTCCATGACCCGGCGCCGGCGCAGCCCGTGGCGGCGCAGAGCGCGGAATGGAACCGCGGCGCGTACCTCGTGAACGGCCTCGGGCATTGCGGCGCCTGCCACACGCCGCGCAATGCGCTCGGCGCCGAGCAGGGCGGCAGCGCGTTCCTGTCGGGTGCGATGGTCGACGGCTGGGAGGCGCCGCCGCTCACGGGCGCGTCGAAGTCCGCGATGCCGTGGGATGCCGAGTCGCTCTACCGCTACCTGCGCCAAGGCCATTCGCCGCACCACGGCATCGCGGGCGGGCCGATGGCGGAGGTGGTGCGCGAGCTCGCCGTGGTGCCCGACACCGACATCCGCGCCATGGCCACCTACCTCGCCTCGTTCAACCCCGCGCCGGTGCCCGAAGCCGAGGCCGAAGCCCAGGCGCGGCGCGTCGTCGACAACGCGGCACGCACGCAGGGCCAGCTGCTCGGACCGGCGCAGCGCATGTTCGACAGCGCCTGCGCCGCCTGCCACCACGACGGCGATGGTCCCACGCTGCTGGGCGTGAACACGCCGCTCGCGCTCAACAGCAACCTCACGAGCGCGAAGCCCGACAACCTGCTGCGCACCATCCTCGATGGCGTGCGCGAGCCGGCGGGCCGCGACATCGGCTTCATGCCCGCCTTCCGCGAGGCCCTCGACGACCGCCAGATCGCCGAGCTCGCGGGCTACATGCGCGCGCGCTTCGCACCGCAGGCGCCGGCATGGCACGACCTGCAGGCGCAGGTGGCACGCGTGCGCTCGGATGCTGCTGCTGCAAGCGGGCACTGAGCGGCCTGGCCGTGTGCACGGCGCTACGATCGCCTTCTTCCCCGATTCCCACCAGAGCCACAATCATGCCCCTCGCCCTCGACGCCTCCTCGTGCCTCCCGCAAGACGCTTCGCGTGCCACGCTCGTCGGCCGCATCTGGCAACCGAACGTCGGCCCGGTGCTGGTGGCTGTCCATGAAGGCGGCCTGCACGACCTCTCGCAAGTGGCACCCACGATGAGCGACCTGCTCGAAGCCGCGGGCTCGCCCGCCGACGCCGTGCAGCGCGCGGTACAGGCTGGCAAGGCGCCGCGCATCGCGTCGCTGGCCGACACCCTCGCCAACAGCGACGGGACCGTTGCGCGCGACGAAGCGAAGCCGTGGCTGCTCGCGCCCTGCGACCTGCAGGCTGTCAAGGCCAGCGGCGTGACCTTCGTCGAGAGCCTGCTGGAGCGCGTGATCGAGGAACAGGCACGCGGCGATGCGTCGCGGGCCGAGGCCACGCGCGCGGCGCTCGGTGGCGTGCTCGGCGACAACCTCGCGGGCATCGTGCCGGGATCGGCCGAGGCCGCAAAGGTCAAGGAGGTGCTGATCGCGCAGGGCGCGTGGTCGCAGTACCTCGAAGTGGGCATCGGCCCCGATGCCGAGATCTTCACCAAGGCGCCCGTGCTCTCGTCGGTGGGCACCGGCGCCGACATCGGCATCCATGCCGCCTCCGTCTGGAACAACCCCGAACCGGAGGTGGTGCTCGCGGTCAACAGCCGCGGCGAGACGCTGGGCGCTGCGCTCGGCAACGACGTGAACCTGCGCGACTTCGAGGGCCGCAGCGCGCTGCTGCTCGGCAAGGCCAAGGACAACAACGCCTCCTGCGCCATCGGCCCGTTCATCCGTCTGTTCGATGCGCATTTCGGCATCGACGATGTCCGGCGCATCACGGTGGCGCTCGAAGTGCGCGGGCCCGAAGGCTTCGTGCTCGAGGGTTCGAGCTCGCTCGCGAAGATCAGCCGCGATCCGCTGGACCTCGTGTCGCAGGCCATCGGCGCGCACCATGACTATCCCGACGGCTTCATGCTGTTCCTCGGCACCATGTTCGCGCCGACGCAGGACCGGCACGGCCCGGGGCAGGGCTTCACCCATGTGGTGGGCGACCGCGTGCGCATTTCGGCACCCGAACTGGGTACCCTGATCAATCGCGTCGTGCATGCCGACCAGGCGCCGCGGTGGACTTTCGGCTTAAGCGCGTTGATGCGCAATCTCGCGGGGCGCCAGCTGCTGTAAGCGTTACTTCTACGAGTTCAAAGGAGTTGTACTCCTTTGTAATTCATTGGCGGCATGTTGCATTCTGTTGCTGTTGACCATTGTTCGCGTTCCCCTCAAGATACCCGCCTGTTAATGAAGTAACACGGGAGACAGAGGTTGCCGCCCAGCGAGATCGAACTACTGCAGTCGCCAGTCGAAGGTCCGCTTCCGTGTGGTGAAGACCTCGAGTACGACCCCGAGTACCTGGCACTGCAGCAAGCGGCGACGGGCAAGCGCGAACAGCAGTTCGGCTCGACCATCATTCCGGCCGAGCCGCCCGACTGGGCACGCGTGGAGCGCATCGCCAAGCAGCTCTGCCAGCGCACGCTCGACGTGCGCGTGCTGGTGCTGCTGACGCTGGCATGGACCGAGAGCCGGGGCCTGCCGGGCTACGTCGATGGCCTGCGCGTGGTCGACGGCGTGCTGCAGAAATATTGGGAGACGGTGCATCCGCGCGTCGTCGACGATGGCTTCGAGGACCCGCTGCCGCGCATGAATGCGCTGGCCGCACTGGCCGAAGCCGAAGGACTCGGGCGCAGCGTGCGCGACGCGAAGCTGCTCGACGACGGCGGCGCATCGATGAGCCTGCGCCAGGTCGAGGCGCTGCTCGAATCGAGCAAGGCCGACCAGATCGACTATCCGGGCGGCATCGCCCGGCTCAGGGAAGTGGCGCGCCGCGCCCAGGAGAAGGCGGCGGCGCCGGTGGTGGCCCTGCATGCGGCGCTCGAGCTGCTGCAGCGCATCCGCGAGACCTCGGAGCGCGCCCTTGGCCAGAGCTGGGCGCCCGACTTCTCGCGCCTCGAGCGGTCGCTGCGCACTGTCATCCAGCTGCTGCCCGAGCAGGCGCAGCTGGAGCCGCAGGCCGCCCCGGGCGCTGATGCTCGGAATGCACAGGGTGCAGAGCACCCGGCCACGACAGCGGGCGCAGGGCAACACGGCACGGGCGGCGGCGGGCGCAAGCCGAACATTCAAGAGATTGAAATATCGAGCCGTGATGATGTGCATGTGCTGCTGGAAAAAGCGTGCCAGTACCTGGAACGCACCGAACCCAGCCATCCGGCGCCGATGCTGATCCGTAGAGCGCAGCGGCTGCTGGACCTCAACTTCTTCCAGATCATCGAAGAGCTCGTGCCCGAAGGCGTGCAGAAGATTGAAAGCCTGGCGGGGCGGTCGCTGAGCGCGGGCTCGGCGGCCGAGTGAACGGCGCGCGCCGAAGAAAGGCCACCCGCGCACGGCAGCAGCATCAGTCAAGGTCGATCAACACGCATTGAGATTCAAGAGGAAGCTTTATGGCAGACAACCGTGTCAGAAACAGTGGGCAGAAGTTCATTGCGCGCAACCGAGCGCCACGCGTGCAGATCGAGTACGACGTCGAGATCTACGGCAGCGAGCGCAAGATTCAGCTGCCGTTCGTGATGGGCGTGATCGCCGATCTCGCGGGCAAGCAGGTCGACCCGATGCCCGATCTCGCGGAGCGCGACTTCATGGCCGTGGACATCGACAACTTCGACGAGCGCATGAAGTCCATCAAGCCGCGCGTTGCCTTCCAGGTGCCCAACACGCTCACCGGTGAAGGCCAGATGAACGTCGACATCACCTTCGACAGCATGGACGACTTCTCGCCGGCGCGCATCGCACGCCAGGTGGGCGCGCTGAAGCACTTGCTCGAAGCGCGCACCGAGCTGTCGAACCTGCTGTCGTACATGGACGGCAAGAACGGCGCCGAGCAGCTGATCGCGCAGGCACTGCAGAACCCCGAGCTGCTGAAGTCGCTCGCCTCCGCGCCCAACCCCGCCGTGGCCAAGGCGGTCGAGGCGGCGAACGAGAAGTCGGGCACGCCCGGCACCTCTTCCGAATAAGCAGGATCTCCACCATGAGCACCGCACCCAAACAGACAGCAGCACGCGCGAGCAGCGCCGCCACGGTCGAAGCGCTCGAGCCGAACGAGTTCTCCGATCTTCTGCAGCGCGAGTTCAAGCCCAAGACCGACCAGGCCCGCGACGCGGTGCAGAGCGCCGTCAAGACGCTCGCGGTCCAGGCGCTCGAGAGCACCGTCACCATCTCGAACGACGCCTACCGCACCGTGCAGGCAATCATCACCGAGATCGACCGCAAGCTCTCGGAGCAGATCAACCAGATCCTGCACCACGAAGACTTCCAGCAGCTCGAAGGCGCATGGCGCGGCCTGCACTACCTCGTCAATAACACCGAGACCGACGAGCAGCTCAAGATCCGCGTGATGTGCGCTTCGAAGCGCGAAGTGGCGCGCTCGCTCAAGCGCCACAAGGGCATCGGCTGGGACCAGAGCCCGCTGTTCAAGAAGATCTACGAGGCCGAGTACGGCCAGTTCGGCGGCGAGCCCTTCGGTGCGCTGATCGGCGACTTCCACTTCGACCACAGCCCGCCCGACGTCGAGATGCTCGGCGAGATGGCCAAGATCGCCGCGGCCGCGCACTGCCCCTTCATCGCGGGCGCCTCGCCCACGGTGATGCAGATGGACTCGTGGCAGGAACTGTCGAACCCGCGCGACCTGACCAAGATCTTCCAGAACACCGAGCACACCGCCTGGCGCTCGCTGCGCGAGTCGGAAGACGCGCGCTACATCGGCCTGGCGATGCCGCGCTTCCTCGCGCGGCTGCCGTACGGTGCGCGCACCAACCCGGTGGACGAGTTCGAGTTCGAGGAAGAAACCGATTCGGCGCTGCACAACCGCTACACCTGGGCCAACTCGGCCTATGCGATGGGCGTGAACATCAACCGCTCGTTCAAGCAGTTCGGCTGGTGCACCTCGATCCGCGGCGTCGAGTCGGGCGGCGCGGTCGAGAACCTGCCCACGCACACCTTCCCGACCGATGACGGCGGCGTCGACATGAAATGCCCGACCGAGATCGCGATCAGCGACCGGCGCGAGGCCGAACTGGCGAAGAACGGCTTCATGCCGCTCGTGCACCGCAAGAACTCCGACTTCGCGGCCTTCATCGGCGCGCAGTCGCTGCAGCAGCCGGCCGAGTACTACGACGCCGATGCCACCGCCAACGCCAACCTGGCCGCGCGGCTGCCGTATCTGTTTGCGTGCTGCCGCTTCGCGCACTACCTGAAGTGCATCGTGCGCGACAAGATCGGTTCGTTCCGCGAGCGCGAGGACATGGAGCGCTGGCTCAACGACTGGATCATGAACTACGTGGACGGCAGCCCCGGCACGTCGTCGCAGGACACCAAGGCCATGAAGCCGCTGGCGGCGGCCGAAGTGCAGGTCGAGTCCATCGAGGACAACCCCGGCTACTACGCCGCCAAGTTTTTTCTCCGGCCGCACTATCAGCTCGAAGGGCTGACGGTGTCATTGCGGCTGGTTTCGAAGCTGCCGTCCAACAAGAAGGACAGCAGCTAGTTCAACCGTGTCCCGTGATCGGGCAACAATAACTTTGGGGGTTTCACCATGGCAGTAGACATGTTCATGCGCGTTGAGGGCGCGAACGGCGAATCCAAAGACGCGAACCACAAGGAGTGGACGGATATCACGTCGTTCGCATGGGGAGCGACGCAGCCGGGCAACATGGTCAGTGGCGGCGGCGGCGGTGTGGGCAAAGCCAGCTTCAACGATTTGCAGGTGATCGCGCGCATCGACAAGGCGGCACCGTCGGTGCTCAAGAACTGCGCGAGCGGCAAGCACCTGAGCAAGATCGAAGTGTCGGTGTGCAAGGCCGGTGGCTCGCAGATCGAGTACACGCGCGTCACGCTCGAGGAAGTGCTGGTCACCTCGGTGCAGTACACGGCCGAGCAGGGCAGCGACGCCGTGCTGGTGCAGTACGCATTCCAGGCCGCAAAGGTCAAGCAGCAGTACTGGGAGCAGACCGACAAGGGCGGCAAGGGCGCCGAGACCGTGCTGGCCTGGAACATCAAGGAAAACAAGGAAGGCTGACCGCCGCTTTTTTCCTGCCCGGCCGGCCTTGCGCGCGCCGCATGCATCGCGGCGCGCCGCGGCCGGCCTCTTCATCTACATGTTTCACCCCGCGGCGCCTCCGTTGTGCGCCGCGTGCGAGTCAATGAGGACGTTTCATGGGCGATGGGTTTGCAGTGCTGGGCGAGCGCTCCGTGGCCGAGCACACCGAAGGGGTACAGCGGCAGATCCGCGCGAGTCCCCAGAACGCCAGCCTGCGCCTTGCGCTGTGCCATTTCCTGGCACTCAAGGGCGAATGGCAGCGGGCTGAAGACCAGCTCAAGCTGGCCGCGAAGATCGATCCCGCGTTCGCACCCGCCAGCGCCACCTGCGCCATGGCGCTCGCTGCCGAGCGGCAGCGCACCGAATTCTGGAACCACGGCGGCCGTGCGCCGGCCGTGATCGACGGCCGCGGCGAATGGGTCGACGGCCTCATTGCCGCCGCCGCGCTGCCGCCCGAACAGGCCGCCGAGGCCGCCCGGCTGCGCGAAGCCGCCCGGCAGGCCGCACCGGCGGTGGCGGGCACCCTGTCGTTGGTCGACCGCACCGATGCGCGCGCGGTGCAGGCCATCGACGGCGAGCCGGTGCAAAGCAGCACGTTCGCCTGGCTCTGCGACGGCGACGTGCGCATCGGTGCCGTGCTGGAGCTGCTCACGCCCTCGGGCTATGCCTGGCTGCCGCTGCCGGCGGTGCGCCGCATCAAGTTCGCGCGTCCGCAGCACCTGGTCGACCTGCTCTGGGCGCCGGCCATGATCGAGCTGCAGGACGGCCGTGGGCTCAACGGCCTGGTGCCGGTGCGCTACCCCGGCGCGCTCGATGGGCTCGACGACGAGGCCGTGCTGGGCCGCCGCACCGACTGGCTGCCGCTCGCGGGCGAGGAACAATATGCCGGCGTCGGCCAACGCACGTTGATCAGCGAAGCGGGCGACCATTCGCTGCTCGACATCCGCCAGATCGAGTTGGCCGACGCTGCCGATGATGATGATGCTGCTGCCGGCGACGGGGAGCGCGTGGTCCAGTGAGCGCCGTGCTGCCCGCCAACCGTCCGGCCCCCGATGGCGACGGCGATCCGCAGGAAAGCGTTGCACGCGACCGCCTGCAGCCGGTGCTGCTCGACCGCCTGACCGACAAGCAGCCGCAGAGCCGCCAGGAGCGCGCGGGCGCGTTCCTCATGAGCGGCAAGCTGCTGCGCGACTCGGTGCTGCGCGACCTGCAGTGGCTGCTCAACACCACCAACTTCGGCGCCGACCACCAGATCAACGCGATGCCGCGCGCGCGCCGCTCGGTGGTCAATTTCGGCGTGCGCGGCTGGGCCGGCGGGCGCATGTCCGAGGTCGATTTCGCCGACGTCGAGGCCGCGATTCGCGCCGCCATCATCGACTTCGAGCCGCGCATCATGAAGGACAGCATCGACGTGCGCTGCGTCACCGACGCGAACGATCTCGAGCACCACAACCTGCTCGCGCTCGAGATCCGCGGCACGCTCTGGTCGGTGCCCTATCCGATCGAGTTCATCCTGCGTTCCGAGTTGGACCTTGAAAGCGGGCACATGGTGCTCCGTCCAACGGGAGGCTTGTGATGCGCTACCGCACCTCCGTGCAAGGAACACCGCGGAACCGGCTTTGCCGGGCCGCTGGTGTTGCCCCCGGTGAGGAGGAGGGAGAAGCGACACGCAGTGCGCGAAGCCTGGGGGAGAGCCACTGATGGACGCCAAGCTCCTCGACTACTACAACCGCGAACTCACCTACATGCACGAGCTCGGGGCCGAGTTCGCGCAGCGCTATCCCAAGATCGCGGGGCGCCTGGGCATGCGCGGTATCGAGGTCAGCGACCCGTACGTCGAGCGCCTGCTCGAGGGCTTCAGCTTTCTCACGGCGCGCATCCAGCTCAAGATGGACGCGGAGTTTCCGCGCTTCTCGCAGCGGCTGCTCGAAGTGGTGTATCCCAACTTCCTCGCGCCGCTGCCCGCGATGGCCGTGGTGCAGATCGACGGCAACCTCAACGAGGGCTCGCTGAAGGCCGGCTACGAACTGCCGCGCCACACCATCCTGCGCGGCCGCATGATCAAGGGCGAGCAGACCGCCTGCGAATTCCGCACCGGGCACGCGGTCACGCTCTGGCCCATCAAGGTCGCAGAGGCCAGCATCGGCCCCGTGCCCGCGGAGATCGCGCATGCGATGCCGCTCGTGGCACGGCAGGCCAAGAGCGCGCTCACCATCAAGCTCGAGGCCGTGGGCGGCGCCAGGTTCTCCGAGATGCCGATCGACCGGCTCGAGTTCTTTCTCTCGGGCGCCGAGCTGCATGCGCTGCGCGTGCTCGAACTGGCGGTGCACCACGGCGTGGGTGCCGTGTGCCGCAGCGGCCCCGGCAGCACGGCGCGCATCGTGCCGCTCGGGGACGACGCCGTGCGCCACGAGGGCTTCGACCCCGACCAGTCGCTGCTGCCCTACGACGCGCGCTCGTTCCAGGGCTACCGGCTGCTGCACGAGTATTTCGCGTTCCCCGACCGCTACCTGTTCTTCAGCGTGAAGAACCTGCGCGCTGCGGCCGCGGCTATGAGCGGCACGACGATGGAGATCGTGATCCTGCTCGACCGCGCCGACGCCGAGCTCGAGCGGCTCGTCGATGCGCGCCATTTCTCGCTGTTCTGCACGCCGATCATCAACCTCGTGCCGCGGCGCAGCGACCGCATCCCGGTCGGGCCCGGGCAGCACGAGCACCATGCGGTGATCGACCGCACGCGCCCGCGCGACTTCGAGATCTTCACCGTCGAGCGCGTCACCGGCCACATGGCGAGCGGCTCGGAGGAGCGCGAGTTCAGGCCCTTCCTCGGCTCGTTCGCGGCCGACGACGGCGACTTCGGCGCGTACTTCTCGCTTCGCCGCGAGCCGCGCCTGGTGTCGGACCGTGCCCGCGCGCAGGGCACGCGCACCAGCTACACCGGCAGCGAGGTGTACGTGTCGCTGGTGGACCAGCACGACGCGCCGTTCCCGCACAGCCTGCGGCACATCACGATCGATGCGCTGTGCACCAACCGCGACCTGCCGCTCCTGCTGCCCACCGGGCTGGAGTCGGACTTCACGCTGCGCGTGTCGGCGCCGGTGCGTGCGGTGCGCATCCTGCGTGGGCCGTCGCGGCCCTATCCCGCGCTGGCGGAGGGCGCGCTCACCTGGCGCCTCATCAGCCATCTCGGGCTCAACTACCTGAGCCTGACCGACGTCGATGCGGCGCAGGGTGCGGCCGCGCTGCGCGAGATGCTCGACCTCTACGGCAACCTGGCCGACCCGGCGGTGCGTCGGCAGATCCAGGGCGTGCGCTCGATGGCGCTCGCGCCGGTGTTCCGGCGCCTGCCCGAGCCGGGGCCGATCGTCTTCGGGCGCGGCGTGGAGATCGCGCTCAAGATCGACGAGGTCGCGTTCTCGGGCGCGAGCCCGTACCTGTTCGGTGCGGTGCTCGAGCAGTTCTTCAGCCGGCATGTGTCGCTCAACGCGTTCACCGAGTTCTCGCTCGAAAGCCTGCAGCGCGGCGAGATCGCGCGCTGGGCGCCCCGCATCGGACGGCGGCCGACCGTATGAACCTGGCCGACACCCCCGACGGCGTGGCTGCAGGCGCGAGCGAGTTCGCCGAGGCCGCTGCGGCACTTCCAGCAGCACCGGGACCGACACGCCGCAGCGCCGCCGACGCCGACCCGGTGCTCTGGGCCAGGCTCGTCGAGCAGCCCTTCGAGCACGATCTCTTCATGCTGCTGCGCCGGCTCGATGCGCAGGGCGGGCATCCGCTGCTAGGCCGCGCGCCGCGCCCGGTCGACGAGCCGCTGCGCCTGGGCCAGGAGCCGTCGATGGCCTTCGCGCCATCGAACGTCTCGGGTGTCGATGTCGACGGCGACGGCCCGCCGCGCATCTCGATCTACGGCTTCGGCCTGTTCGGGCCCAACGGGCCGCTGCCGCTGCACCTGACCGAGTACGCGCGCGAACGCAAGCGCCACCACAGCGACCACACGCTGAGCGCCTTCGCCGACCTGTTCCACCACCGGCTGATCCTGCTGTTCTACCGCGCCTGGGCCGATGCGCAGTCGGTCAACAGCCTCGATCGCCCCGACGGCCACCGCTTCGTCGACTACGTCGCGAGCCTCATGAACATGGGGCAGCCGGGCCTCAAGCAGCGTGACCGCATCGCCGACCATGCGCGCACCCACATGGCCGGCCACCTCGTGCGCCAGACGCGCAATCCCGAGGGCCTGATCCAGATCCTGCGGCTGTACTTCGACGTGCCCGTGCGGGTCGACGAGTTCGTGAGCGACTGGGTCATGCTCGACGAGCGGCAGGTCAGCCGCATCGGCCTGTTCGGGCGCAACCACCAGCTCGGCGGCGGCGCCACCATCGGGCTTGCGGTGCGCGACGCGCAAAGTAAGTTCCGCCTCGAACTCGGCCCGCTCTCGCAGGACGAGTTCCGCGCCTTCCTGCCGGGCAGCGCGCGGCTTTCGCAACTGGTCGACTGGGTGCGCCAGTACATCGGCATCGAGTTCGCCTGGGAGCTGCGGCTCGTGCTGCGCAAGCCCGAGGCGCGCGGCATGCAGCTCGGCAGCGACCAGCGGCTCGGCTGGGGCAGCTGGCTCGGCGAACGCCTGTCCGACACCGACGCGGGCGACATGGTCTTCGCGCCCGAGGCGCTGTCTTCTCGCTCCGCCACGGCCGCACGGGCCGGGGCATCCACCGCTTCTTTCTCCCAGGTATGACCGACATCCGCCGCGTCTCGCTCTTCTCGAAACTGAACCCGATGCTCTACAAGGCATTGGAAACCGCCACCGCGTTCGCCAAGCTGCGCGGCAATGCCTACGTCGAGCTGGTGCACTGGCTGCACCAGATCCTCCAGCTGCAGGACAGCGACCTGCTGCGCATCGTCAAGCGCGCGGGCCTCAACCTCGATGCGGTCGAACAGGACCTGGTGCGCGCGCTCGACCGCCTGCCGCATGGGGCCACGTCGATCAGCGACATCTCCGAGCACGTCGACCACGCGGTCGAGCGCGCGTGGGTGTATGCGAGCCTGCGCTTCGAGGCCACCTCGATCCGCGGTGGCTACCTGCTCGCAGGCATCGTCAAGACACCGGGCCTCCGGCAGGTGCTCTCGGGCATCTCACGCGAGTTCGACAAGATCGTGCCCGACGTGCTGATCGCGCAGTTGCCCGCATGGACCGAAGGCTCGCCCGAGGACGACTTCGATGCCGCCGCACCGGCGGCTGTGCATGGGAGCGGGCCCGCGGCGGCACACCAGGGCGACGGCCCCGCGGCCGGCGGCTCCGCGCTGGCCAAGTACGCGAGCGATCTCACGGCCAAGGCGCGCGCGGGCGAGCTCGACCCGGTGTTCGGCCGCGACGACGAGATCCGCCAGATCATCGACATCCTCATGCGCCGGCGCCAGAACAATCCGCTGCTCACCGGCGAGGCCGGCGTGGGCAAGACCGCGGTCGTCGAGGGCCTGGCCTCGCGGCTTGCCGCCGGCGACGTGCCGCCTTCGCTCAAGGACGTGTCGCTGTGGGTGCTCGACCCCACGCTGCTGCAGGCCGGTGCGGGCGTGAAGGGCGAGTTCGAGCAGCGGCTGCGCCAGGTGATCGACGAGGTCGAGAAGAGCCCCAAGCCGATCGTGCTGTTCGTCGACGAGGTCCACACGCTGGTGGGCGCGGGCGGCACCGCCGGCACCGGCGATGCCGCCAACCTGCTCAAGCCCGCGCTCGCGCGCGGCCGGCTGCGCACCATCGGCGCCACCACCTGGTCGGAGTACAAGAAGTACATCGAGAAGGACCCGGCGCTCACGCGGCGCTTCCAGACCATCCAGGTGCACGAGCCCACCGAGCCCAAGGCGGTGGTGATGCTGCGCGGCATCTCGGCCGAGCTCGAGAAGCACCACGGCGTGCTGATCCTCGACGCCGCGCTCGAGGCGGCCGTGAGCCTGTCGCACCGCTACATCCCCGCGCGCCAGTTGCCCGACAAGGCCGTGAGCCTGCTCGACACGGCCTGCGCGCGCGTGGCGTTGAGCCAGCATGCGCTGCCCGCTGCGATCGAGGACCTGCAGCGCCGCATCGAGGTGCTCGGCATCGAGTCGGGCATCGCCGGGCGCGAGGCGGCCATCGGCGTCGGCGAGGCGAAGCGCGTCGACGACATCGCGGCCGAGGTGGCCGCGGCGCAGGCCGAGCTCGCGCTGCTGGAAGCGCGGCGCGTGGAAGAGGCGGCACTGGTCGCGCGCATCGTCGCGCTGCGCCAGCAGCTCGCGCCCGCGGCCGTGCCGGTGCAGGCGGAGGGCGATGAAGATGACGATGAAGACGGCGGTGAAGCAGCGACAGAAGACGCGCCGCCGTCGGCCGACCCCGAGCGCACGCCCGAGCAGTTGCGTGCCGAACTCGACCAAGCCCAGAACCAGCTCGCACAGCTGCAGGGCGAGTCGCCGCTGATCCTCGCGGCCGTCGATGCGCAGGCCATCGCCACCGTCGTGGCCGACTGGACCGGCATACCGATCGGCCGCATGGTGCGCGACGATGCGCAATCGGTGCTGCGGCTGGCCGAGACCTTGTCGGCGCGCGTGGTGGCGCAGCCCGACGCGCTCGAGACCATCTCGCGGCGCATCCGCACCGCGCGCGCGCGGCTCGACAATCCGAACAAGCCCGTCGGCGTGTTCCTGCTCTGCGGCCCCTCCGGCGTGGGCAAGACCGAGACCGCGCTCGCGCTCTCGGAGGCGCTCTACGGCGGCGAGCAGAACCTCGTCACCATCAACATGAGCGAGTTCCAGGAGTCGCACACCGTCTCCACGCTCAAGGGCGCGCCGCCCGGCTACGTGGGCTACGGCGAAGGTGGCGTGCTCACCGAGGCCGTGCGCCGCCGACCCTACAGCGTGGTGCTGCTCGACGAGATCGAGAAGGCCCACACCGACGTGCACGAGATCTTCTTCCAGGTCTTCGACAAGGGCTGGATGGAAGACGGCGAGGGCCGGCACATCGACTTCCGCAACACCGTGATCATCATGACCTCGAACGTCGGCACCGACCTGGTCATGCAGCTGTGCGAAGACCCGACGCTGCGGCCCGACCCCGAGCCACTCGCGCAGGCGCTGCGCGAGCCGCTGCTCAAGGTGTTCGCGCCGGCGCTGCTCGGTCGCCTCGTTGTAGTGCCTTTTTACCCGTTGCACGCCGACGCGTTGCATCGCATCATCCGCCTCCAGCTCGACCGCATCGCCGCGCGCCTGGACGCGAACCACGGCATTGCGTTCGCCTACGACGACAGCGCCGTCGAACTCGTGGCGCGCCGCTGCACCGCCATCGAGTCGGGCGGCCGGATGATCGACGCGATCCTCACGCACACGATCCTTCCGCGGCTCAGCGAAGAGGTGATCGGCGCCACGGTGTCGGCGCGCAAGCTCGCGGGCGTGCGGCTGTCGGCGGCGGAGGACGACTTTCAGTACGAGTTCTCGGAAGCATAAGAAGGCATCAAGGAATGCATCAAGGAGACAACTTTCATGGCGCGAGTCGTTACGGCCCACACCCCGCTGGGTGAAGAGCAGCTGAAGTTCCGCTCGATGCGCGGCACCGAGGGGCTGTCGCAGCTGTTCGAGTTCGAGGTCGACCTGCTGAGCGCGGATGCGGCGCTCGATCTGAAGTCGGTGCTGGGCAAGCCCTTGACGCTGGAGATCCAGACCGCGGTGGCGGGCGCGCCGCGCTTCCTCAACGGCCAGGTGGTGCGCTTCTCGATGGTGGGCCGCGAGGGCGGCACCTCGCGCCACACCATCTACCGGGCCACCGTGCGGCCGTGGCTGTGGTATCTCACGCGATCGAGCGACAACAAGATCTTCCAGAACAAGAGCGTGGTCGAGATCCTGGAAGAAGTGTTCGGCGACTACGGCTTCGCGTTCGAGAAGAAGCTCGGCGGCAGCTACCGGCAGTGGGAATACTGCGTGCAGTACAACGAGAGCGACTTCGCCTTCGCGAGCCGGCTGATGGAGCTCGAAGGCATCTACTACTGGTTCAAGCACGAGAAGGGCCAGCACACGCTGGTGCTGGCCGACGACGCCGGCGCGCACGAGCCGATGCCCGGCTACGAGACCATCGACTACTTCGCGGCCGACCGCGACATCGGCGAGGACATGGAGGTCATCCGCGACTGGCAGCCGAGCGAAGAGGTGCGCCCCGGCAGCTACACCGTGGACGACTTCAACTTCACCACGCCCAAGGGCGACCTCGTCAACGTGCGCAGCCAGCCACGCTCGCACGACAACGCCGACCACGACATCTACGAATGGCTCGGCGACTACCCGGCCGCGGGCGACGGCGAGCACTATGCGCGCGTGCGGCTCGAAGAGGTGCAGGCACTGGCGCAGCGCAGCAACGGCCAGGCCACCGTGCGCGGCATGGCGCCGGGCTACAAGTTCACCATGCGCAACTCGCCGCGCGCGGACGACAACCAGGAGTACCTTGCGGTGGCCGTGTCGTACGCGTTGCGCGAGGGCGGCTATGCGAGCGGCGCGGCCAGCGGCGAATACAACTTCGATTTCGTGGTGCAGCCCACCTCGCTGCCGTTCAGGGCGCCGCGGCAGACGCCCGTGCCGCGCACGAGCGGGCCGCAGACCGCGACCGTGGTCGGCCCCGAGGGCGAGGAGATCTGGACCGACCAGTACGGCCGGGTGAAGGTGCAGTTCCACTGGGACCGCTACGGCCAGAAGAACGAGAACAGCTCGCGCTTCGTGCGCGTGTCGCAGATCTGGGCGGGCGAGCGCTTCGGGGGCGTGTTCACGCCGCGCATAGGCCAGGAGGTGGTGGTGGACTTCATCGGCGGTCGCGTGGACCGGCCGGTGATCGTGGGGCGCGTGTACAACGCCGACCAGATGCCGCCGTTCGCGCTGCCGGGCGAGGCGACCAAGAGCGGCATCGTCACGCGCTCGAGCAAGGGCGGCTCGAGCGCCAATGCGAACGCCTTCGTGTTCGAAGACAAGATGGGCGCCGAGCAGATCCTGCTGCATGCCGAGCGCAAGCTCGACGTGGAGGTGGAGGGCGACGAGACGCACACGACCGACAAGACGCGCACCACGCTGATCAAGGGGCATGAATCGGCGACCTACGAGTCGGGCGAGGAGCGGCACATCACGGGCGGCGCGGTGGAGACCATCGACGGCGGCGAGGAGCGCACGGTGACGGGCGGTGCGACCGAGACGGTAACGGGTGGCGAGACGCGCACGATCACGGGCGGTGCGACCGAGACGATCACGGGTGGCGAGACGCGCATGGTCACGGGTGGCCTGACCGAGACGGTCAATGGCGGCGTGATGCTGACGGTGAATGGCACGGTGGTGCGGATCCTCAGCGGTACCGATCTCCGGATCATCGGCGCAGGGCGTATCGAGATCATCAACGCGATCGATAGCAAGGTGGTGCTCGGGCCGAACATCACCACCGTAACCGGTCCCAAGATCGTGTTCGCCCCATTCATCATTCACTACGCCGACACCTACACGATCAACACCGTCAACTACATCGTCAACGCCAAGGTGGTGATTCACAACAAGCCCACGCAGACGCTCCACATCCAGGAGCACAGCCACTGGCGTTGGACGCGCTACGACATCGAAGTGTGGCAGGGCGGGACGCACAACCTGGCGTTCGACATCTACGGCATGAAGCTGATGGTGAGCAGGTGGTTCTTGTCTGCCAACGGCATCTTCGTCAACCTCGCCGCGAAGACCGAGATCCAGACGATGAACAAGTACACGGTCGGCTGGTTGAAGTTCCGACAGTTCGCGAAGGAAGTCAGGTCCCATGGCGTGCGTGCAGCCAAGGGAACGATTTTCGTCAAGGCGAACTGAAAAGGATGACGGCGATGACCAGGATCGTGAAGGCCCACACCCCGCTGGGTGAAGAGCAGCTGAAGTTCCGCTCGATGCGCGGCACCGAGGGGCTGTCGCAGCTGTTCGAGTTCGAGGTCGACCTGCTGAGCGCGGATGCGGCGCTCGATCTGAAGTCGGTGCTGGGCAAGCCCTTGACGCTGGAGATCCAGACCGCGGTGGCGGGCGCGCCGCGCTTCCTCAACGGCCAGGTGGTGCGCTTCTCGATGGTGGGCCGCGAGGGCGGCACCTCGCGCCACACCATCTACCGGGCCACCGTGCGGCCGTGGCTGTGGTATCTCACGCGATCGAGCGACAACAAGATCTTCCAGAACAAGAGCGTGGTCGAGATCCTGGAAGAAGTGTTCGGCGACTACGGCTTCGCGTTCGAGAAGAAGCTCGGCGGCAGCTACCGGCAGTGGGAATACTGCGTGCAGTACAACGAGAGCGACTTCGCCTTCGCGAGCCGGCTGATGGAGCTCGAAGGCATCTACTACTGGTTCAAGCACGAGAAGGGCCAGCACACGCTGGTGCTGGCCGACGACGCCGGCGCGCACGAGCCGATGCCCGGCTACGAGACCATCGACTACTTCGCGGCCGACCGCGACATCGGCGAGGACATGGAGGTCATCCGCGACTGGCAGCCGAGCGAAGAGGTGCGCCCCGGCAGCTACACCGTGGACGACTTCAACTTCACCACGCCCAAGGGCGACCTCGTCAACGTGCGCAGCCAGCCACGCTCGCACGACAACGCCGACCACGACATCTACGAATGGCTCGGCGACTACCCGGCCGCGGGCGACGGCGAGCACTATGCGCGCGTGCGGCTCGAAGAGGTGCAGGCACTGGCGCAGCGCAGCAACGGCCAGGCCACCGTGCGCGGCATGGCGCCGGGCTACAAGTTCACCATGCGCAACTCGCCGCGCGCGGACGACAACCAGGAGTACCTTGCGGTGGCCGTGTCGTACGCGTTGCGCGAGGGCGGCTATGCGAGCGGCGCGGCCAGCGGCGAATACAACTTCGATTTCGTGGTGCAGCCCACCTCGCTGCCGTTCAGGGCGCCGCGGCAGACGCCCGTGCCGCGCACGAGCGGGCCGCAGACCGCGACCGTGGTCGGCCCCGAGGGCGAGGAGATCTGGACCGACCAGTACGGCCGGGTGAAGGTGCAGTTCCACTGGGACCGCTACGGCCAGAAGAACGAGAACAGCTCGCGCTTCGTGCGCGTGTCGCAGATCTGGGCGGGCGAGCGCTTCGGGGGCGTGTTCACGCCGCGCATAGGCCAGGAGGTGGTGGTGGACTTCATCGGCGGTCGCGTGGACCGGCCGGTGATCGTGGGGCGCGTGTACAACGCCGACCAGATGCCGCCGTTCGCGCTGCCGGGCGAGGCGACCAAGAGCGGCATCGTCACGCGCTCGAGCAAGGGCGGCTCGAGCGCCAATGCGAACGCCTTCGTGTTCGAAGACAAGATGGGCGCCGAGCAGATCCTGCTGCATGCCGAGCGCAAGCTCGACGTGGAGGTGGAGGGCGACGAGACGCACACGACCGACAAGACGCGCACCACGCTGATCAAGGGGCATGAATCGGCGACCTACGAGTCGGGCGAGGAGCGGCACATCACGGGCGGCGCGGTGGAGACCATCGACGGCGGCGAGGAGCGCACGGTGACGGGCGGTGCGACCGAGACGGTAACGGGTGGCGAGACGCGCACGATCACGGGCGGTGCGACCGAGACGATCACGGGTGGCGAGACGCGCATGGTCACGGGTGGCCTGACCGAGACGGTCAATGGCGGCGTGATGCTGACGGTGAATGGAGGCAGCGTCCGGCTCCTGAACGGTGCGGATCTGCGCATCACCCGCAGTGGGCGCATCGAGAGGGTCCATGCGATGGACCTCAAGCAGGTGAACGGGGCCGACTGCACCTCGGTCACCGGCCCCAAGGTCGTGGTGGCGCCAATCATCCTCTATCACACGACGCAGCACATCGACACCACGAGCACCTACACGCTCAACGCGACGGTCAGCATCACCAGATCGCCCCACAGCATCCTCAACGTCGCCGATGAGACGTGGCTCAAATGCAATGTCCTGCGTTGGTCCAACCGGCACGTGCGGGCGATCGTTCTGGCGACCGATTTCTATGGGCTCAAGTTGCAGGCCTGCGGGCTCAACACGCAAATCAACGGCTGGTTCACCAACAGGGCGACGAATTTTGTGCTCGATGCGCCGGTCAAGTTCGAGACCTCGGCGCGAAGTTCGAAGAAGGAGGGACTGAACGTCGGCTTCTGCAAGCTGCACCTGTCGTGCGTCTACATGACGAAGAAAAAATGACCCCGCTGCATCGCGGCCGGCCTTACACAACCACCCATCAGGAGTTCTCGAGCCCATGGACCGCATCGTGAAGACCCACTCTCCACTGGGCGAAGACCAACTGCTGCTGCGCTCGATGCAAGGTTTCGAGAGCCTTTCGCAAGCCTACGAGTTCGAGCTCGAGTTGCTCAGCACGGACGTGGCGATCGATCCGAAGACCCTTCTCGGAAAGTCGATGTCGCTGGAGATCAAGACCGCCGTCGGCGGTCCCCGCTTCCTCGATGGTCAGGTGGTGCGTTTCTCGAAGGTGGGCCGGGAAGGCGGGAGCTCGCGCCACACGGTCTACCGCGCCGTACTGCGGCCCTGGCTCTGGTATCTCTCGTTCTCGAGCGGCAGCAGGATCTTCCAGGGCAAGTCGGTGGTCGACATCCTCGAAGAAGTGTTCGGCGCCTACGGCTTCGCGTTCGAGAAGAAGCTCAGCGGCAGCTACCGACAGTGGGAGTACTGCGCGCAATACAGCGAGAGCGACCTCGACTTCGTGAGCCGGCTGATGGAGCTGGAGGGCATCTACTACTGGTTCAAGCACGAGCAGGGCCGCCATACCCTGGTGCTGGCCGATGACGCGGGTGCGCACGAGCCGATGCCGGGTTACGAGACCATCGACTACTTCGCAGCCGATCGCGGCATCGATGAGGACATGGAGGTCATCGACGACTGGCAGGTGACCGAGGAAATCCGCACGGGCAGCTATGCGGTGGACGACTTCAACTTCACCACGCCGAAAGGTGACCTTGGCAGCATGCGCAGCCTGCCGCGCGCGCACGACAACGCCGGCCACGACATGTACGAATGGCTCGGGGACTACGTCGACGCTGGTCAGGCCGAGCACTATGCGCGCGTGCGGCTCGAAGAGGCACAGTCGCTGGCCTCGCGCAGCACTGGCCACGCCAGCGTGCGCGGCATGGCGCCGGGCGCCAAATTCACCATGCGCAACGCGCCGCGCGCGGACGACAACCGCGAGCACCTGATCGTCTCGGTGGCCTACGCGCTGCGCGAGGGCGGCTACACAACAGGCGGCGCACCGGGCATGTACAGCTTCGATTTCGTTGCGCAGCCTGCGGACAGTCCCTATCGCGTACCACGGCAGACGCCGTTGCCGCACACGAGCGGGCCGCAGACCGCGACCGTGGTGGGCCCCGAGGGCGAGGAGATCTGGACCGATGAATACGGGCGCGTGAAGCTTCAGTTCCACTGGGACCGCGAGGGCCAGCGCAACGAGAACAGTTCAGCCTGGGTGCGCGTTTCGCAGGCGTGGGCGGGCGATGGCTACGGCACCGTGCACGTGCCGCGTATCGGCCAGGAGGTCGTGGTCGACTTCATCGCGGGCCGCGTCGATCGGCCCATCATCGTCGGCCGTGTCTACAACGCCGACCAGATGCCGCCGTTCGACCTGCCGGGGGAGGCCACCCGGAGCGGCATCGTGTCGCGCTCGACCAAGGGCGGCTCGCCCGCGAATGCGAACGCCATCGCGTTCGAGGACAAGATGGGCGCCGAGCAGATCCTGCTGCATGCGGAGCGCAACCTCGACGTGGAGGTGGAGGGCGACGAGACGCACACGACCGACAAGACGCGCACCACGCTGATCAAGGGCCACGAGTCGGCCACCTACGAGGCGGGCGAGGAGCGGCACATCACGGGCGGTGCGGTGGAGACGATCGACGGCGGCGAGGAGCGAACGGTGACGGGCGGGGCGAGCGAAACAGTGGCGGGCGGCGAGGAACGCACGATCACGGGCGGTGCCACCGAGACCATCACGGGCGGCGAGACGCGCACGGTCACCGGCGGCATCACCGAGACCATCAACGGCGAAGTGGTGGTGACGATCAACGGCAGTGTGCTGCGCCTGGTCAGCGGAGCTGACATCCGCATCACCGGCGCGGCCCGGGTGGAGGTGGTGAACGCGGTCGACATGACACTGGTCCAGGGAAGCAAGATCACCACCGTGACCGGGCCGAAAGTGATCTTCGCGCCGACCATTTTTCATCTGTCCGGCAGCGACCATACGATCAATGTGCCAGGCACCCTCAAGATCAATGTGACCGGTGTCGATATCGAGAATACGCCGGTCAAGACCGTCAACTCGTTGGATACGAAGTGGTGGCTCCACGCGGTCAAGGAAGGCATCGGCCACCAGGCCCTGTTTGTAGCGGCCTCGGCCGACTCCTACACCGCCAAGATCCAACTCGCGGTGCGCAACACGCTGCTGCAGAGGGGGGCATTCGTGAACATCTCGGCCGTCAACTGGGTGCAGGCAGTGAACAGGCAGGAACTCGGCCATTACCATTTTTGGCTCGATCCGATATTGATCGTTGCTGGAGCGGCGCAATTCGTAAAGAGCGCGCTCGACGTCGAGAAGTGAAGCCATCGCAACAAGGGAGTCACAGCGGATGCAGATCATGAGATGGCTGGAAATAGCGGTCGCCGTCGTCGGTGTCGCGGTCCTGTTGGTGTCCACGCTCGGCAGCTCCCGCGTCTTTCGCGCCGGCAGCACGACCAAGGCGGTGCATGTCCGGGAGGAGGAGGAGTGGGAGGCGTTGCGCCACGACGGCGCGCGCGCAGTGGCCGAGATCCTGGCGCTGGCCCGGCCCGGCTTCCGCCTGGTGACCTGGCGCGGAGACTCACCGAACATGGCGGCCGCGGAGATGCTGATCGCGTTCACGGATTCGGACGGCGAGAACCATCGCGTGACCCTGCGAACCTTCATCGACCAGGAACTGCTGGCCAACTTCTCGGGCGGCCGCCCGCTGCCGATCGTCTATGCCAAGAGCCCGACGTTGCGCATCGCGGTGGACCGCGATCGCGTGCAACTCGAGATTCGCTCCACGATCGACGCATGAAAATCATCAAGCCCTTGCGTCTGGGCATGCTGACCCGGCCCTTCGCCAACGACGGCCGCCACTGGCTCGCCGTGACCGCCATCGCGATGACCGATCGCCTCGACGGCGATGCCCGGCTCGTCTCGGAGCAGGCGTGCTGGAAGATCTTCGGCGAGGAGGTCGGCACCGACGGCGCGTTCGACCTGGGCATGCCCAAGCTGCATCAGGAATTCCTCGTCACGGGCGCGGCCTACACCCGCCGGGAGCAGGACAAGACGCAATGCGCGGTCCGTGTGCGCGTCGGCGAGCGGCAGAAGGACCTGCTGGTCTTCGGCGACCGCTTCTGGATCGATGGCCGGCCGAGTGCGCCGCAGCCCTTCGAGTCGATGCGCATCGACTGGGACCATGCCTTCGGCGGTCCGGGATTTGCCGAGAACCCGGGCGGCATCGGGCATGCGCAGGAGCAGGTGGGCGGCGTCCAGGTGCAGCGCCTTGCGAATGTCGAGGATCCGCGCGCCCGCGTGCAGCGCCCCGACCAGGCCGTGCAGCCAGCGGGGTTCGGGCCCGTAGAGGCCACGCGGCCCTCGCGTGCGGACCGGCTGGGCCGCCAGTACGACGCGCATTGGCAGAACGAGCTCTACCCCGGCTTCGCACGGGACATGGACTGGGCCTTCTTCAATGTCGCGCCGCCGGACCAATGGTTCGGGCGTGACGACGGCGAACTCGCGGGCAAGGAGTTCGAGCTCTGGAACCTGCATCCCGACCGCACGGTGCTGCACGGGCGGGTGCCCGACTGGCGCGCGCGCGCCATCGTCGTGCGCGGCCCGATCAACAGCGTGAAGCTCGACGAAGGCACGCTGCACGACGTGCCGATGCGCCTGACCACCGCCTGGTTCTTTCCGCATCTGGAACGCATGGGCCTGATCTATCACGGCTTCGTGGAGGTCGAACAGGACGACGCGGCAGACGTCACGCACGCTATGATCGCCATGGAGGAGGCGGCCATGCCGCCTCAGGGACTCGATGCCTGGCGCGACGTTCTGGTGCTGCGCTGTGAATCGGAAGACCGCGCGCTCTACGGCATGCGCGATGACTTGTTGTTGCCCGATCCGATCATCGGCCCGTGGCCTGAGCTCGACGCGGAGCTCGAGGAATCGCCGATGCGGCGCAACGTGCAGGCGCGCGCCGACTACGAGCGCGAGCGCATGAAGGTGTCGTTCAGGTCCTCGGGCCTCGGCCCGGCCGCGCAGGAGGAGCCGCCCGCCGTCGACCTGATGGAGAAGGCGCCCACGCTGCGCGAACTGCCGGCCTACATGGCCCAGCGCAAGGCGCTCATCGAGGAGCACCGCCAGAAGATCGAGGCGGCGCGCCGGGAGCTCGACGAGGCCGCGAAGGCCAATGCCGAGCATTCGCGCAAGGCGGGCTTTGACACGTCGACCCTGATGCAACAGGTCGAATCGTCGTCGCAGAAGGGACCTCCGAATGTGGACAGGTGGTCCCGCATCGAAAGCATCGTCGCCCAATCCGACGGCAGCGGCTTCTCGCCGACGCCCGAGCAGATCGCGCAGTTGCGCGAGATTCACGACGATGCCGCGCGCCAGTTGCTCGAGAACTACCGCCGCACGGCCCAACACCAGGAAGCGGCGGACCCGATGCCCGAAGAGCGGTCGGCCGAGACGCGCATGGAAGTCGAGCGTCGAATGGCCGGCGCGCGTGACCTGTCCGACATGGACCTCACGGGCGCGGATCTCACGGGGATGGACCTGCGCGGCGCATGCTGGCACCGCGCGATGCTGGAGTGCGCCGATCTCAGCGGCAGCAAGCTCGATGGTGGCGATCTGTCCGATGCGCTGCTCGCACGCGCGCGCCTGGTCGGCACTTCGATGCAGCAAGTGAACCTCAAGGACGCGAACCTGTCCCTGGTGCGATGCGAGAACGCGGACTTCACCGGTGCGCGCTTCGAGTCCACCCAACTCGAAGGTATGGCGGCGCACGGTTGCAGATTCGCCGACGCATATTTCGATCTCCATGAGGCCGCGGGCGTGGTGTGGGAGAACTGCGGCTTCGAGCGTGCGCAACTGCGGAACTTGAGCTTCACCGAGGGCACCCGGCTGAACGGATTGGATTTCGAGGGCGCCAGATTCCACAAGGTGGCCTGGATCGAATGCCAGGCCGGCGGGCTGCGCTTCCGTGGGGCCACGCTCGACACCTGCGACTGGACCGACACCGACTGCACCGAGGCCATGGACTTCTCCGATGCGCGCCTCGTCGCGACCTGTTTCGTGGGATCGAGCGACTTGCACAAGGCCGACTTCCAGGGCGCTACGCTGGTCGAATGCAACCTGCAGTCGATCCGCCTCGACGAGGCCGACTTCCGCGATGCGAGGCTGGACAACACCGACTTCACCGATGCGTCGATGCGCGGCACCCGGCTCGACGGCGCGAACGCCGACGGTTCCGATTTCGTGCGTACCGATCTCAGCGCTGCGTCGCTGGTCGATGCGAGCCTGATCGAGGCCGACTTCAGCAAGGCCATCCTCGTGGCCACTGATTTCCACCGCGCCAACCTGTTCCAGGCCGACCTGTCCCAGTGCCTGATCGACGACACCACGCGCTTCGACGAGGCCTACACGGTCAACGTGGTCACTGTGCCGCGGCGCAAGGCGCAAGAGGGCGCGCGATGACGCCGAAGGAGGTACAGACCATGGTCAAGCGCGGGCAGGAAATCGTCGACCAGAACCTGGCCGGCATGGATTTCCGCGGCCTCGACCTGTCGGGCGGCATGTTCATCGAGAGCGACTTCACGGGCGCGGACCTGTCGGGCGCGAACCTCAAGGGCAGCGCCTTCGCAACCTGCGGGCTGAGCCGTGCCACGCTCGAGCGCGCCGTGCTGGACCGCTGCAACTTCCATCGCGTGAACGCATCCGGCGCCGCGATGGCCGGCGCCACCATGCATGGCACGAGCTTCTACGACACGCAGCTCGGTGACGCGCGCTTCGACGGTGTCGAGGGCGATGTGATCGGCATTTCCAACTGCGACCTGGCCGGGACTTCGCTGCGCGACATCAAGTCCGAAATGCTGGTGTTCTATGGGGCGCGGCTCGACCGGACGGATTTTTCCGGGTCGCTGCTCGACGGCGCCACCTTCTATCAGGCCGACCTGCGCACCGCGGTGTTCGCGCGCTGCAGCTTCGAGCGCTGCATCTTTTCCGAGTGCGATCTGTCGGGGCAGGCGTTTCGTGGGCAGACGTTCAATCTCTGCCAGTTTCCCGATGCCAACCTGGCGGGCTGCGACTTCGACGAAGCGACGCTGCGCCAGTGCAACTTCAAGGGCGCGCGGATCGAGGGCGGCTCGTTCCGGCGTGCGGCGGCGGCGCACAGCGTGTTCGTGGGGGCCAACCTCGGCGGCGTGTCCTTCAACGGCGGCCACTTCTTCCAGAGCGTCTGGGCCGATGCCCGGTTGCCCGGTGCCGACCTGTCCGGCGCGCAGCTGGAACAATGCGTGTTCCATCGTGCGCAGTGCGGCGGTGCGAAGTTTTCGGAAACGCGGCTCGCCTACGCCGACTTTTCCTACGCCGATCTGCGCGATGCCGATTTCCGGGGCGCCACGCTGATGCGCACCAAGGTGCATCGCGCGGTGCTCGAAGGCACGCAGTTCTCCGACCGCGGCGGCCTGCTGCTCAAGGAAGATGCCTTGTACGAGGCCGAGGCCTATTCGGCGCGGCGGCCCAGCCACCGCGATCCACCCAGGCCTCGCGGCGAGCCGGGCACGAACGCACAGGCCGCAGAGAAGGATTCCCAGAGATGACGACATTCCGACGTACAGCTTCCGACCCGACATCCGCAGGCCGCGAACTGCGCTCTGCGGCCGCTGCGCCCAAGCCCGGCGGCGGCGGCGTTGTCAACGCGCTGGGCACCGTGACGGCCATCCTGCCTGGAGGCATCCACAGCGTGGACAGCGACGGGCGCATGCTGCGGTGCCTGCGCGCCGCCAGCTGCCTGCTGCGGCCGGAGATCGGTGACATCGTGCTCGTCAGCGGTCCCGACGCGCAGCGCCTGTACCTGACCGCCGTGGCCGAACAGGCCGATGCGGGAGTCGCCCACATCGAAGTGGCCGGCGATCTCACAGTGGCTTCGCAGCACGGCGCGGTCACGCTGCAGGGCGCCACAGACTTGCACCTGAGCGGGCCACGCGCTCTGCGCATGGACACCGCGCAACTGCGCCTGGACGCGCAGGCGGCCGACTGCCAGGTCGGCCGGATGAGCTACCAGGGCGTGGAAGCGCGTGCGACCGTGCTGAACATGCGCATCGTCGGCCGCGTCTACGAGGCCATCGTCGACCGCCTCGTGCACCTGAGCAAGTCGGCCTTTCGCATGACCGAAGGCGTGGACCAGCTGCACGCGGGCCAGATCGACTACCAGGCCAGCGAGATGGCGCGCGTGCATGGAAGAAACACCGTGGTCACGGCCAAGGATCTGATCAAGGCCGATGCCAAGCAGATCCACATGGGCTGAGGAGCCCGTCCGAGCACCGAAACTTTTTTGAAGGAGAGCTGAGATGTTCTTTGCCGCGCAAGGCCCCAGTCTGGATCTTGGGTTCCCGGACGTCTGCAAGACACCGGCCGTTCCCATCCCTCACATCGACATCGGGCTGGGCTTGATGGCGATCCCCAACGTGCCGAACATCTTCTGGTCCTGCATGATGGCGCACAACAAGAAGACCAAAATTCCGCTGACCTTCGGCGACACCGCGGGGATTGGACTCGGTGTCCGCGTGCCCAGCGTCATGGGGCAGTCGAAAAAGATCACTGCCTCCAACACCTTCCTGATCAAAGGGTCCCCGGCCACGCGCGTGACGAGCTTTACCAAGCAGAACCGCGGCAACGCGAACGGCATTCTCGCGACGCCGCCCCAGCTCACCAGCGTGAACCTCTGCGCCTGAGCCGCCGGGAACGCGGCCTCAGCCGCCGGCCGCGCCCGGGCGCGCCGTCCCGGCCAGCGTCACCTGCTGCGGAAACCCCACCCACACCGCCAGCGCCGAGTAGTTGTCGCGCGCGTCGTCGGCCTTGGCCTCGGCCGCGCGGCGCAGCAGCGCGAGCCACTCCTCGGCGCTCGCGGCGAGCTGCAGCGAGCGCTCCATCACCTGCTGCGAAATGAGCTGCCAGAGCCCGTCGGTGCACAGCAGGAACGCATCGCCGTCGGCCAGGCGCTGCGGCGTCGAGACCGTGGTCTCGGCCGTGGCCCGCGCGCCGAGCGCGCGGTAGAGCAGGTTGGTCTTCACCAGGCGCTCGCCGCCGTTGGCGCCGCTGCCGATGGCGGCCTCGCCCGAGCGTTCGGACAGGCTGTGGTCCTCGGTGCGCTGCATCAGCGCGCCGCGGCGGAACCAGTAAAGGCGGCTGTCGCCCACGTGGGCCCAGCAGGCCTGGCCGCTCGCACGGTCGACGAACAGCGAGACGATGGTCGCGCTCATGCGGCTCTGGTCGGCCAGCTCGCGCTGCTTCGCGAGGATGGCGTCGTTGGCCCGCTTCACGGCATGCTGGATGTCCTCCTGCGCGACCGAAGGGTTGTCGACGAAGGTATTGAGCGCGGTGTCGACCGCGATGCGCGCGGCCAGCTCGCCGCCCGCGTTGCCGCCGACGCCGTCGCTCACGACGAAGCAGGCGCTGTGGTCGTCGAGGTGGTAGCCGATGGCGTCCTGGTTGCCGCTGCGCTCGCCCACGCAGGAGAACTGCGAGGTCGAGATCGGAACCGACGACACGGTGCGTGTGGCTTCAAGCACGGCGGGCCTCCTTCAGGCGTTCCATCTCCTTGTCGTAGGCCTGCTGGAAGGCCCGGCCAAAGACGGCCTGGAAGTCGTCTTCCACCGCCGCCGTGGTCTCGGCGTGCAGCTTCTGCAGCTGGCGCCACAGGCGCGCCTCGCGTCCGCCGGGCAGCAGCTTCTCGCCGAGCCCGCCGTCGTGCGGTGTCTCGCTCGCGAGGGCGCCGGGATCGAAGCGCCTGAGCACCGTGAGCAGCGCGGCGCGCATGCCGGCCACCATGCCGAGCTGATGCGACTGCAGGTCGCCGAGCGCATCGTGCACGGCGGCCTCGGGTGGCAGGAAGCCCGGCATGCGCGCGCCGAACATCTGCATCAGCACGGCGCGGCCGTTGGGCAGGATCTTGAACGGGTTGTTCTCCTCGTCGACGATCATCGTGATCTCGGCGCGCACCTCGCGCTTGAGCATGGCGCGCGACGACAGCAGCTCGATGGTGCCGTCGGTGAACGCGCGCATCAGCCGGCCGAGCCGGCGCATGGCCTCCGCATCGAACGGCTGCTGGCCCGCGACGTCGGGCACGCCGGCGCCTTCGAGGAAGGCGCGGAAGAGGTCGTCGTTCGACGTCGCAGCCATCGGCGGCGGGCTGGCCAACGGTGCGGGTGGAGGAGGTTCGGGGACAGGTTCCGGTGCAGGCGCAATCGCGGGCGCGACTGAGGCTGGGGGCTGGGCCGGTGCGAGGATCGCGACGGGTGCAGGTGGTGCCGGCACTTTGGCCGTCGCCTCGACGGCCTTTTCAGGCTTCGCGGGCTGAGGCTTCACCGGCTCGAACGCCACGGGATCCGGCGGCCTGAACTGCGCCGTCATCTCGCGCGCATGGTCCGAATGGCTCGCGTAGGCCGCGGGTGCCGACGGCCTGGTCAGCAGGTCGATCGCGGGATGCACGTCGCTGAGCGGATCGTCGTGCGTGAGCGAGGTCGGGCGCGGATCGGACAGCGGCGAGGGCGCACTGCTGTCGCCCGCGAAGAACGACAGCGGGTCCATGCCGCGCTTGAGCGCCACGTCGGAGATGCCGCCATCCGCATGCGGGTTCAGCTCGGCCAGCGGATCGACCGGGTTCCTGCGCGCCTGCGAGGGCAGCGCGAAGGGCTCGTGCGCCATCGGGTCGGGCATCGGCTCCGGTTCGGCGCTCGGCGCGCGGCGCGGGGCGTTGGCAAGGATCGCGTCCCAGTCGGCGGCGGAGGGTACCTGCGCTGCCGCCGGTGCAGGGCGGGCGATCGGTGCCGGTGCCGGTGCCGAAGGTGGCGGTGGCGGTGGCGGCAGCACCACTGCAGGTGCGGGCGCCGGCACCGGCGCAGCGCTCACCGGCTGCGCATCGCCGATCGGCAGCGCGCCTGCGCCAAACAGGTCCGAGAACACGTCGGAGACCGGCGTCGAAGGCAACAGCGCATCAATGGGCGCGGGCGCCACGGTGGGCGGTACCTGCATGTCGCGCGCGGGTGTGGCCGCAGCCGGCATCGGCATCGGCATCGGCATCGGCATCGGCATCGGCATCGGCATCGCTGGCGCATCGGCGGCAGCGGCCGCGGCGCGCGCCCCGCTCGCGGCCTCGAGCACATAGCTGCCGATGGTCACGCGGTCGCCATCGGCGATGGGCGACTCCTGCTCATGGGCCAGCGTGCGCCCGTTCACGGCGATCGGCAGCACCGCGCTCATGTTGCGCAGCACGGCGGTGCCGGTGTCGTCGAAGCGCACGGTCGCCTGCAGGCGCGAGATCTGGCGCTGCGCGTCGGGCAGCACCAGGTGGTTGTCGGGGCTGCGGCCGATGGTGCCGCCTGGCATTGCAAGCAATGCCGAGGGTCCGGAGGCCACCGGCTTGCCGGCATGTTCGATCACGGTCCAACGCATGGCGTCTCCATGTTCATGTCGAGCTGATGCTGCCGCTCGTTCGCTCAGCGCTTCATTCGCTTCGCCGCCTCGAAGGCAGGGCCCCAGACCGGATGCTTGCGCTCGGCCACGTTGAGATCGAAGTTGGGAAAGGTGTCGAGCAGCTTGCGGAACTGTGCGCGGCATTCGGGCACCTGGTTGGCCACGCAGTAGCTGAAGGCCTCGAGCTTCATCGCGTCGAGCCGGGTGCCGGGTTCCGCCGCATCGAACACCGACACGCCGCCGCTCTTGAGCGTGGTGACGGCCTTGGCGTAGTCGCCTTCGTCATACGCCTGCTGTGCGCGTTCGAGCGTGGTGCGTGCCACCTGCTGGCTCAGCCGCTCGGGTTGTTGCGGATCGGGTGGCGGCGTGGTGGTGCAACCAGCGGCGAGGGACAACACAGTGAATGCCACTACGGCCAGACATGACTTCAATCTTTTCTCCTAACTTGCGGACAGCAATGCGCGAGAGAGTGTGCGGCTGTCATGCGACAGGCGTGCGATGCGAGACATGCAAAACGATACGAAGTGGTGTGTACGCACAACTTCGATAATATAGATCGCGAACCACGAGGAAGATCACATATGCAACGACGAATCCTTCTTCAAGGCGCATTGGTCACCACGCCACTGCTCGGTGGCCTCGCTGGATGTGCATCGACCGCGAAGTCGCTGCCCACGCCGTATGCCGTCAGCGTGCGCATCGACGAGGGCGTCAATCCCGACGGCCGCGGCCAGCCCGCACCGATCCTCGTGAAAGTCTTCGAACTGAAATCTTCCGGTAACTTCGAAGCGGCAGACTACTTTGCACTGCAGGATCGCGACCGCGAGACGTTGTCGACGGAACTCGTGAACGCTGACCAGGCGATCATGCGCAGCGGCGAGCAACGCACCTTCAAGCGCGAGGCAGGGCTCGACTCGCGTGCGATCGGCATCATCGCGGGCTACCGCCGGCTCGAGTCCGCACGCTGGCGCATCGTGCTGCCGCTCAAGGAGCCGAAGCAAACCAATCTCTACAAGGTCTGGCAGTTTTCGCCGAGCGAGCAGGCGGTGCACATCGCCGTGCGCAAGACAGGCATCGAGTTACTACCAAGTCGTTAGTTCTGCTGGCGAAGTAACCCGAAAGTGCGAAGAATTCGTGCGCGAAATGCAGTGAAAAATGTAAGAAGCGCCGTGTAGCATCCGAGAACAAAACAGTATCGAGCGGGATGCCCTTAACCCGGCCATTCCGCCTCAGTGTGGGCACTCCCAGGAGGTTCTTTGGTGACAGTTCGCAACCCGGGCACCGCAAGACAAGGCGCCCACCCGCAGGCATTGGCAAATCGCGTCGTGTGGTCCGAGGGCATGTACCTGAGGCCGCAGCACTTCCAGCAGCTGGAGCGCTACGTCGAGCAGTACGTCACGCGCCGCACCGCGGGACTGCAGGGTGCCTACTGGGGATGGCTGCAGCTCGAGATTGACCGCGATGCCTATGCGCTCGGCCGCGTCTCGCTGCTCGGTGGCGCCGGCGTGCTGCCCGACGGCACGCCGTTCGCGTTCGGTGCCGAGGACGCGCCGCCGCCCTATGAAGTGCCGACCGACCTGACCGACGAACTGATCGTGCTGGCATTGCCGCTGCGCCGCACCGGCAGCGAAGAGGTCATCTTCGTGGAGGACGAGGGCTCGGCCGCGCGCTTCGGCGTGATCGAGCGCGAGGTGACCGACGCCAATGCGGTCGCGCTCGGCCCCGCGGTGCTGCAGCTCGCGCGCCCGCGCCTGCGCCTGGCGCGTGCCTCGTCGCTCACGGCCGAATGGCAGGCCATCGGCGCGGTGCGCGTGATCGAGCGCCGCACCGACCACAAGCTCGTGGTCGACGCCAACTACATACCGCCGGTGCTCGATGCCTCCGCGCACCCGATGCTGCGCAGCATGATCGCCGAGCTGCACGGCCTGCTCACGCAGCGCTCCGAGGCGTTGGCCTCGCGGCTGTCGCAGCCGGGGCGTGGCGGCGTCAGCGAGGTGTCCGACTTCCTGTTGCTCGAACTGGTCAACCGCTATCTCGCGCTCACCTGGCATGCGCAGCAGGCGGTGCAGGTGCACCCCGAGCAGCTGTTCGTCGACTGGCTCAAGCTCGCCTGCCACCTCGCTACCCACACCTCGCCGACGCGGCGTCCGGTCGTGTGGCCGGTGTACGACCACGACAACCTCAACGAGAGCATCCGCCCGCTGATCGAGGAGCTGCGGCGTTCGCTCTCGGCGGTGCTCGAGCAGAGCGCCATCGCGATCGAGCTCGAGGAGCGCAGCCACGGCGTGCGCGTGGGCCGCATGCCCGACCCGGTGCTGGTGCGCAATGCGGGCTTCGTGCTCGCGGTGCATGCCGACCTGCCGGCCGAGGCGGTGCAGCAGCGCTTTCCGACGCAGGTCAAGATCGGCTCGGTCGAGCGCATCCGCGACCTGGTGCAGCTGCAGCTGCCCGGCGTGACCGTGCGGCCGCTGCCGGTGGCGCCACGCCAGATCCCGTACCACGCGGGCTACCACTACTTCGAGCTCGACAAGAGCGGCGACATGTGGCGCCAGCTCGAGAAGTCGGGCGGCGTTGCAATGCACCTGGCCGGCGACTTCCCCGGGCTGGCCATGGAGTTCTGGGCCATTCGTCCGTGAAGGACCTTATGAACGGTGTCAACGACATGGCGGTCGGTGCTGGAGGCTTCGTGCCACCGAATCCGGGTGGCGGCACCCACCCCGGCAATCACGGCAACCCCGGCAATCACGGCGATGTGCCCGGCATGCCCGCCGCGTCGCGCGGCCCGGGTGAGCAGCCGCAGGCCTTCACCGCCTGGCACGACGCGCGCCGGCCGCATGCGGGCGACACCGCGCTCGCGGGCAACAACCCGCTGGTCGCGGCGGCCAATCCGCTGCTCGACCTGATCCCGCAGATCCGCGCCACCGGCCACCACGATTCGCCGGCGCAGCTGCGCGAGCACCTGGTCGACGAGGTGCGCCGCTTCGAGACGCGCGCGCAGCAGAGCGGCATCGCGCCCGAGGTGATCATCGGCGCGCGCTACTGCCTGTGCACCGCGGTCGACGAGGCGGCCGCGCTCACGCCCTGGGGCGGCAGCATCTGGTCGTCGCAGAGCCTGCTCGTGATGTTCCACAACGAGACCTGGGGCGGCGAGAAGTTCTTCCAGCTGCTGTCGCGCCTGGTGCAGAACCCGCAGCAGCACCTGCACCTGATCGAGCTGATCTATTTCTGCCTCGCGATGGGCTTCGAAGGCCGCTTCCGCGTGATCGACAACGGCCGCACGCAGCTTGAGACGCTCAAGCAGCGGCTGCTGCAGATCATTCGGCAGACGCGCGGCGAGATTCCCGTGCCCCTGTCGCCACACTGGCAGGACGCGAGCACGCCGGTGCGTCGCACACGCAACCGGCTGCCGCTGTGGGCCGTGGGCGCGGTCGCGGCGGTGCTGCTGGTGCTGGTGTTCGCGCTGCTCACCTTCAGCCTCGCCGGCCGCTCCGACGGCGCCTTCGCTGCCGTGAATGCGGTGCGCCTGCCGCAGACGCACCGCGCGGTGGCGCTGCCGGCGCCGCAGCCGCGGCTGCAGCGCTTTCTCGAGCCCGAGATCCGCGACGGCCTGCTGACGGTGCGCGACGAGGCCGACCGCAGCGTGGTGGTGCTGCGCGGCGACGGCCTGTTCGCCTCGGGCTCCGATCGCGTGCTCGACCGCTACCTGCCCGTGCTCGCGCGCGTGGCCGACGCGCTCAATGCCGTGCAAGGCAATGTGCTGGTCAGCGGCTTCAGCGACGACCAGCCGATCCGCAGCGTGCGTTTTCCGTCCAACTGGCAGCTCTCGCAGGCGCGTGCCGATGCCGTCAAGAAGATGGTCGCCGAGCGCATCGACCGGCCCGAGCGCCTGCGTGCCGAAGGCCGCGGCGAGGCCGACCCGCTGGTGCCCAACGACTCGGCCGCGAACCGCGCACGCAACCGGCGCGTCGAGATCACGCTGCTGGTGGCGCCCACGGCGGCGGGCGCGAGGCCGGCGCCGCAGGGAGGGCCCCGCTGATGCTGCGCGCGATCTTCCGTTTCATCGTGAGCCGCGACCTGTGGGTGTTCTTCGGGCTGCTGGCGCTGGCGTTTCTGATCTGGATCATCGGGCCCGTCGTGGCGGTGGGCCGCTACCGGCCGCTCGAAAGCGAGTTCGTGCGCATCGTCGTGATCGCGCTGATGTTCGCGATCTGGATCGCGCGCGTGCTCTACCGCAAGTGGCGCGAGCGGCGGCTCAATGCGCAGCTGCTCAACCAGCTGCGCACGCCCTCCAAGGAGAAGGCCGCCAAGCCCGAGGACGCGCCCGAAATCAAGGAATTGCAGAGCGGCTTCACCGACGCCACCGCCATTCTCAAGAACATGCGCTTCGGCGCAGGTGCCGACGGCAAGGGCGCGGGCCGCTTCTCGGTCTTCGACCGCCAGTACCTCTACCAGCTGCCCTGGTACATCTTCATCGGCGCGCCGGGCTCGGGCAAGACCACCGCGCTGGTCAACTCCGACCTCGACTTCCCGCTTGCCGACCAGCTCGGCAAGGCCGCGGTGCGCGGCATCGGCGGCACGCGCAACTGCGACTGGTGGTTCACCAACGAGGCGGTGCTGATCGACACCGCCGGGCGCTACACCACGCACGAGAGCAACCGCGACACCGACGAGGGCGAGTGGAAGGGTTTTCTCGAACTGCTCAAGAAGTTCAGGCCGCGCCAGCCGATCAACGGCGCGATCCTCACGATCAGCATCGCCGACCTGCCGCTGGCCGACGACGCGCAGCGCGCGCGCCATGCGATGGCGCTGCGCAAGCGGCTGCTCGAGCTGCGCAGCGACCTGGGCATCAATTTCCCGGTGTACGTCATGGTCACCAAGACCGACCTGCTCGCGGGTTTCAACGAGTACTTCGGCTCGCTCGGGCGCGCCGAGCGCTCGCAGGTCTGGGGCTTCACCTTCCCGATCGACGAGAACCCGGCCGATCCGGCCAAGGCCGACCTGCGCGAGCGCTTCCACCAGGAATACAAGCTGCTGCACCAGCGGCTCGACGAGCGCCTGCCCGAGCTGCTCGCGGCCGAGCCCGACCCGCTCAAGCGCGCGCAGGCCTACCTGCTGCCGCAGCAGTTCGCGAGTTTCGAGGACATCCTCGGCACCTTCCTGGCCGACGTGTTCAATCCGTCGAAGTTCGAGACCGCACCGATGCTGCGCGGCGTGTACTTCACGAGCGGCACGCAGGAGGGCACCGCCTTCGACCGCGTGATGGGCGCGATCAAGCGCTACCTCGCGGTCAACGCGCCGCCCGCGCCGCCGCCGGGGCCGGGCAAGAGCTACTTCCTCAAGGAACTGCTGCAGCAGGTGATCTTCCGCGACGCGGGCGTGGCCGGCACCAACCTGCGCTGGTACCGGCGCAAGCGCGCCATCGACATCGGCGGCTACGCGCTGATCGGCGTGCTCATGGTGGTGCTGCTCGGCGCCTGCGTGAACAGCTGGCGAAACAACCGCGACTACGTCGCCGAGGTCGACAACAACGCGAAGGCCTTCAACAAGGCCGCGGCGCGCGGCGAGCTGCCGACGGTGGTCGATTCGAACAGCGACATCGCGAGCGCGCTGCCGGTGCTCGACCGGCTGCGCGACCTGCCGAAATCGAGCGAGTTCGACATCGTCGACCCGCCGCTCGGCCACCGCTTCGGCCTCTACCAGGGCGACAAGCTGCAGGCCGCGACCGACGGCGTCTACCAGCGCGCGCTCGAGAGCGTGCTGCTGCCGCAGGCGGCGCACCGCGTGGAACAGGCGCTGCGCGAGGCGCCGAAGAGCGACGCCGAATACAGCTACGAGGCGCTCAAGGCCTACCTGATGCTCTACGACGCGGAGCGCTACGACGCCGACTACCTGCAGGCGTGGCTGCTGACCGACGTGGACCGCAAGATCGGCGCCGGCCTCACGCGCGAGCAGCGCAGCAACCTCGAGACGCACCTGCAGGCCCTGTTCGCGGGCCGTGTGGTGACTTCGCCCTTCGCCAAGGACGAGCGGCTGGTCACCGAGACGCGCGAGCGCCTCGCGGGCATGCCGCTCGCGCAGCGCTCGTATGCGCGGCTCAGGCGCATCCTGCTGCAGACCAGCCCGCCCAATGCGTTCAGCATCGCCGAGGCGGCGGGTGCCGAATCGGCGCTCGTGATCCGGCGCGCGAGCGGCAAGCCGCTGACCGACGGCATCCCGACGCTCTTCACCTACCGCGGCTACTGGGACATCTTCGACAAGCGCATGGCCGAGACCACGCTCGCGCTCGAGCAGGAAGACCGCTGGGTGCTCGAGATCCGCGCGCCCGGCATGACCGACATCACTTCGCGCGAGCTGCTGCTGCGCGAGGTGCGCCGGCTCTACCTGACCGACTACATCCGCATCTGGGACGAGTACCTGGCCGACATCCGTCTGGCCGACAGCCGCTCGCTGCTGCAGAGCATCCAGATGACGCGAGTGCTCTCGACCTCCGAGTCGCCGATGTCGCGCCTGATCCGCGGCGCGGCGCGCGAGACCGACCTGCTGCGCAACCATGACGAGGCCACGCGCAGCCTGCTCGACCAGGCGCAGAACCGCGTCGCCAGCACGCGCGAGCGCATCGAGCAGCTGATCGGCCAGCCCGACGGCAGCCAGCGCCGCAACACCATGCCCGACCGTCCCGAGTCGCTCGTGGACAACCATTTCGCGCCACTGCGCCGCATGGTGACCGCACCGAAGAACGGCGGGCAGGCGCCCATCGACGCCACCGCCGCGCTGATCAACGAGCTCTACACCTTCCTCACCGCCACCGACACTGCGCTGCGCAGCGGCAACATCCCGCCATCGAGCGACGCGGTCACCAAGGTGCAGGCCGAGGCGGGCCGGCTGCCGGTGCCGTTCCAGGGCATGCTCAACGACCTCTCGGCCACCGCGTCGTCGAAGGCCGCGGCCGTGACGCGGCAGAACATCGGCCAGAGCGCGGCCGCGACCATCGGGCAGTTCTGCAACCAGGCCGTTGCGGGGCGCTATCCGTTCTCGCGCGGATCGAAGCGCGACGTGGCGACCGGCGACTTCGCCCAGCTGTTCGCGCCGGGCGGCATGATGGACGACTTCTTCCAGAAGAACCTCGCCTCGCAGGTCGACACCTCGGTCAATCCCTGGGCCTTCAAGCGCGGCATCGACGGCAGTGCGTCGGGCCGCTCGGCCTACCTCGATTCGTTCCAGAAGGCGCAGGCCATCCGCGACGTCTTCTTCTCGGGCATGGCGGGCGGGCGCACGCCGTCGTTCACCATCGACATCCGGCCCGAGGACATGGACGCCGCGCTGACCCAGTTCACGCTCGACGTCGACGGCCAGACCGTGCGCTATGCCCACGGCCCGCAGGCGCCCGCCACCGTCAAGTGGCCCGGTCCGCGCAACAGCAACCAGGTACGGCTGCAGGTGACCACCGCCAACGGCACGCCCGCCGGCGGCATCGTGACCGAGGGGCCGTGGGCGCTGCACCGGCTGTTCGACCGCGCCTCGATCTCGGCCGGCAGCGCACCCGAATCGTTCAACGCGACCTTCGACCTGCAGGGCAAAAAGGTGGTGCTCGCGGTGAACGCGAACAGCGTCTACAACCCGCTGCGGCTCAACCAGATGAGCGGGTTCTCGTGCCCCGGGAAATCCTGAGATGAACAGCAGCATCCCCCCGCACGCCTGGGTCCCGCCCGACGAGCAGATCGGCTGGTACGGCAAGCTGCCGGCCGCGGGCGACTTCCTCTATCGCCGCATGCCGCGCGAACTGCAGGCCTGGTGGGACCGATGGATGCAGAACGGCCTGGGCAGCTTCAAGCGCTGGCCTGACGCGATGACGCGGCACTTCGTGGTCGCGCCGGTCTGGAACTTTGCGATTCCGGCCACGCAGGGCGTGGACGCGGTGCAGTTCGGCTGCATCGCGCCGAGCTGCGACCGCGTGGGCCGCTATTACCCGGTGTGCGTGACGGTGCAGGTGGCGGCATCCAGCTACCGCCCGGCCATGCTCGAAGGCTCGGCCACCTGGTACTGGCAATGCGGCAGCGCCTTGCTGCAGGCGATCCGCCACAGCGTGGCGCCCGACCAGTTCGACCACCAGGTGCTGGCCGCCGCGCACGGCGGCTTCCAGACCGCGAGCGGCGGCTCCGACGACATCCTCTCGATCCTCGGGCCCGCGGCCGGCGGCGCCAGCCCGCAGCAGCGCCTCGGCTGGCCCGAGCTTCCGCTGTGCTTCGATGCCTTCAGCAGCACCAGCTACTGGTGGACCAACCAGGCCGACGGCTCGCCGCTGCGCACCGCGGCGCACGGCGGCGGGCTCAACACGCCGTTGTTCTCGAAACTGTTTTCCCAGGGGCATGTGCCATGGGCATGAACGAACACAAGATCCAAAGCGCGGGAGGCGATGCATGACGACGAATGCCAGCAGCACGGGCGACCCGCAGGAGCGGCCCCATCCGCTAGCCGTGGGCCATCGGCTGGACGAGTTCGAGCTGCGCGAGGTGATCGGCGAAGGCGGCTTCGGCATCGTCTACCGCGCCTACGACCACTCGCTGCAGCGCGAGGTGGCCATCAAGGAATACATGCCCTCGATGCTCGCGCGCCGCGTGGGCGACGACAGCGTGCACGTGCGCTCCGACCGGCTCACCGCCACTTTCCAGGCCGGCCTGCGCAGCTTCATCAACGAAGCCCGCACGCTCGCGCAGTTCAGCCATCCGGCACTGGTGCGGGTGCACCGTTTCTGGGAAGCCAACTCCACCGCCTACATGGCGATCCAGCTCTACCGCGGCCGCACGCTGCGGCGCGTAGCGGAGGAAGAGCCCGCAAAGATCTCCGAAGCCTGGCTGCTCGGCATGCTGGGCCCGCTGCTCGGCGCGCTCGAGACGCTGCACCGCAGCCAGTGCTTCCACCGCGACATCGCGCCCGACAACATCTTCATCCAGCACGAAGACGACCTGCCGGTGCTGCTCGACTTCGGTGCCGCGCGCAAGTCGATCGCCGACCTCGTCGACGAAGTGGCGGTGATGGTGAAGTCGGGCTATTCGCCGATCGAGCAGTACGCGGACGACAACACGCTGCTGCAGGGCGCGTGGACCGACCTGTACGCGCTCGGCGCCGTGCTGTACCGCGCGGTCACCGGCGCTCCGCCACCCTCGGCCGTGGTGCGCAGCGTGCAGGACGCCTACGTGCCGCTGTCCTCGATGGGGCGCAGCGATTTGAGCCCGGCCTTCTGCGCGGCCGTCGACCACACGCTCGCGGTGCACAGCAAGGACCGCACGCAGACCGTGGCCGCGTTTGCGGCGGAGCTCGGGCTCGTGAAGCTCGGCGAGACCTACGTGAGCGGGCGCTCGGCGCCGACCGTGATCGTGCCGCCGCCTGCGCAGGCGGCGCCGCCGGTGGTGGCGCCGCTCGCCGTCGCTACTGCTGCTGCTGGCTCGCACGAAGAAGCGGCCCCGCCGCGCGCCGCGCCACAAACGGTGCCGACGCCGACGCCGGCACCTGCACCCACGCCGAAGGCCGCTGCGCCCAGCGTGGCGCCCGCGAGCACACCTGCGGCAGGCAAGCCAGCCAAGAAGCCGTCGCGCCCGCCCTGGGGGCTGGTCGGCGTGCTCGTGATCGCGCTCGTTGCTGTCGGCAGCTGGATCGGCCTGCACCTGAGCGGCGGCCGGCAGGACACCCGCACCGCCATGGTCCCGGTGCCGCCGCCTTCCGAGCCGATGTCGGCCACCGCGCCGCCGCCCGCCGCCATGCCGCCGGGCGCGGCCGATCCCGCCCCCGCTGCGGCTGCGGCTGCGCCGGCCAGTGCGCCGGCCGGGCCGCTCACGCCGCTCGACAACGTGCCGGTCGCCGCCCCCGCTCCCGCCGCGCCGGAAGCACCGGCCGAACCGGCGCAGGCGCCCACCACGCTGTCACCGGAGGCCGCGCTCGCCATCACCGAGGCCGAGGACTGGAACCTCGCGCAGGCCGAGAACACGCGCGAAGGCTACGAGGCCTACCTGCGCCGCTATCGCCGCGGCCCGCATGCGCGCGATGCGCGCAATGCGATTGCCGAGCTGAACCGCCAGGCGCAGGCGCAGCCGCCCGCGCCGGTGGCCTCGACCAACCCCGTGCCGACCGTGATCGCCGGCGGCGCTCCGCTCCCCGCCACGCCCGCGCCACCCGCCGCAGCGCCCGGCAGCGGCCGCGTGCAGTTCAACATCCGGCCCTGGGGCCAGGTCTTCGTCGACGGCGTTGACCGCGGCGTGAGCCCGCCGCTCAAGTCGCTGTCGCTGCGCCCGGGCATCTACAACGTCGAGGTGCGCAACGGCGACCTCGACGTGTTCCGGCAGCGCGTGACGGTGCAGGACAGCAAGTCGGCGCCGGTGGTAAGCCACGAGTTCAAGTAGCGCCGCAGATGTCCGGCGCCTCAGCGCCCGCTGAGCGCCCGCCGGTACTGCACCGCCTCCGCCACGTGCGTTGCCTGCACCGTGTCGGCGCCAGCCAGGTCGGCCACGGTGCGCGCCACCTTGAGCGCGCGGTGCGTGCTGCGGGCCGACCAGCCGAGCTTGACGGCGGCGTTGACCATGAAGCGGCGCGCCGTCTCGTCGAGCGCGGCGTGCCGGTCGATCTCGCCGGCCGCGAGCGCATGGTTTGCCACGCCCTGACGCTTCATCGCCCGTTCGCGCGCGGCGACCACACGCTCGCGGATGGCAGCGGTCGATTCGCCCGCGGGGGCGTCGAGCAGCTGGTCGGCCGGGATCGCCGGCACCTCGATGTGCAGGTCGATGCGGTCGAGCAGCGGGCCGCTGAGCTTGGACTGGTAACGCGCGACCTGGTCGGGCGTGCAGCGGCAGGCCTTGCGCATCGAACCCAGGTAGCCGCAGGGGCAGGGGTTCATCGCCGCCACGAGCTGGAAGCGCGCCGGAAACTCGGCGCGCCGCGCGGCGCGCACGATGGTGATGGTGCCGGTCTCGAGCGGTTCGCGCAGCGCCTCGAGCGCCGCGCGCGCGAACTCGGGGAACTCGTCGAGAAAGAGCACGCCGTGGTGCGCCTGAGAGATCTCGCCGGGGCGCGGCGGCGAGCCACCGCCGACCAGGGCGACGGCGCTCGAGGTGTGGTGCGGCGCGGCGGTGGGCCGGTTCATCCATCTGGCGGGCGAGAAGCTGCCGCCGAGGCTCGCGATGGCCGCGCTTTCGAGCGCTTCCTCGATGCTCATCGGCGGCAGCAAGCCGGCAAAGCGCTGCGCCAGCATCGACTTGCCCGAACCCGGTTCGCCGACCATCAGCAGGCTGTGCCCGCCCGCGGCGGCGATCTCGAGTGCGCGCCGGGCGCCTGCGTGCCCCTTCACATCGGAGAGATCGGCATAGCGCAGCGCGGGCGCCGCATCGGCGGCCTGCACGCGGGCCCAGCCATCGGTTCTGTTGTCGTCGCTGCTCTGGCCGGACGCATCCTCGGCCACGAAGCGCTGCACCACGTCGAGCAGGTGCCGCGCACCGTAGACCTCGCCGCCCGGCACCAGCGCCGCCTCCTGCGCACTGTCGGTGGGCAGCACCAGGCGAGTCGCGATGCCGCGCGTGTGCAGCGCCAGTGCCATGGCCAGCGCGCCGCCCACGGGCCGCAGTTCGCCCGAGAGCGACAGCTCGCCCGCGAACTCGTGCCCCGCCAGCCGCGCCGACTGGATCTGTCCACTGGCCGCGAGGATGCCGAGGGCGATCGGCAGGTCGAAGCGGCCCGAGTCCTTGGGCAGGTCGGCCGGCGCCAGGTTGACGGTCACGCGCTTGTTGTTGGGAAACTCCAGCCCGGCGTTCTGGATCGCCGAGCGCACGCGCTCGCGTGCCTCCTTGACCTCGGTGTCGGCCAATCCCACGAGCGTGAAGCTCGGCAGGCCGTTCGCCAGATGCACCTCGACCGTGACACTGGCCGCTTCCAGCCCTAGCAAAGCGCGGCTTTGCACCAAAGACAGGCTCATTCCTCTCCCTCTCCCCAATGTGGTGCACCCGGTCTGGGCCAGGCTCGTGCACCAGGATGCCTCGTGGGGCACCTCGTTGTTGAACAGGCTGTTGCTTCGCTCGGTCGGTGGCCGAGGGCGGGCGGCTGCGCCGAAGGCGAAACGAGCACTTTGGCACGCTCCCTGCTAAGTGAGGTTGTCCCCACACCCGACACCACCCACCACAAACCCGAGGAGTCTCGATGATGCACCGTAAATTCGTTCAGGCAGCGGCCGTCGCCGCTGCTGCCGTCCTGCCGATGCTGGCGAGCGCGCAGCTCTCGGGGAACGTGGCGCTCACGAGCAACTACAAGTTCCGCGGCCAGGACCAGGACATGATCGGGAACAACGACTACGCGAAGACCAAGGGCTTCAAGCCCGCGATCCAGGGCGGCTTCGACTATGCGTTCGGCGAGAGCGGCTTCTATGTCGGCAACTGGAACTCCAGCGTCAACTGGCTGCAGGGCAACAGCATCGAGAGCGACCTTTACGGTGGCTACAAGTTCAAGGCCGGCCCCTTCGACCTCGACGTGGGCGCGCTGACCTACATCTACCCCGGCAACTCGGTCGGCAACACCACCGAGCTCTACGCGGGCGCCACCTTTGCCGACGAGGCCATCGGTTCGTTCACGCTGAAGTACTCGCACACGGTGTCGAAGGACTACTTCGGCTACGCGGGCTACAAGTCGGGTTCGGGCCTGAAGGGCCGCAACACCGGCTACGTGAACCTCGCCTATGCCAAGGAAGTCGCGCCCAAGCTCACGCTCAAGGCCGCCGTGGGCTACACCCACATGGCCAGCGACATCCGCAGCCTGGGCTACAAGAGCTACGTCGACTACAACGTCGGCGTGTCGTACGACTTCGGCAATGGCCTGGCGCTGGCGGGTTCGGTGCAAGGGGCCAACAAGAAGAGCTCTTACCTTGCGCTGAGCAATCCGGGCTACGACTTCGGCTTCGGCACCTTCGGCGAGCAGTACTACTCGCCCAACAAGGCGCGCTTCATCGTTACCCTCAGCAAGACGCTGTAAGAGAAAACAAAAACAAGGTGCGGCCTACGCTGCCGCGCCATTCATTCCATCCAGAAGGAGAAACACACCATGAAGCTGATCACAGCCATCATCAAACCGTTCAAGCTCGACGAAGTGCGCGAAGCACTCTCGGCCATCGGCGTGCAGGGGATCACGGTCACCGAGGTCAAGGGCTTTGGCCGCCAGAAGGGGCACACCGAGCTCTACCGCGGCGCCGAGTACGTGGTCGACTTCCTGCCCAAGGTGAAGATCGAGGCGGCTGTTTCCGACGACCTCGTCGACCGCGTGATCGAAGCCGTCGAAGGCGCGGCGCGCACCGGCAAGATCGGCGACGGAAAGATCTTTGTCTACAACCTCGAGCAGGTCGTTCGCATCCGCACCGGTGAAACCGGCCGCGAAGCCCTCTGATCCAGCCCGGAACAAAACAAATGAAAAAACTGCTTGTTTCCCTCGCGCTCGGCCTGAGCCTGCTCGCTGCAGGCACCGCGAGCTTCGCCCAGGCGCCCGCGGCACCGGCCGAGGCGCCCGCCGCTGTGGCTCCGGCCGCGGCTGCTCCGGCTGCAGCACCCGCTGCGGACGCAGCGCCTGCCGCGGCTGCGGCGCCCAAGATCGATTCGGGCGACACCGCGTGGATGCTCACCTCCACGCTGCTCGTGATCCTCATGACCATTCCCGGTCTCGCGCTCTTCTACGGCGGCCTCGGGCGCTCGAAGAACATGCTGTCGGTGCTGATGCAGGTTTTCGTGATCTTCTCGCTGATCAGCATCCTGTGGGCCATCTACGGCTACAGCCTGGCCTTCACGGGTGAAGGAAGCTTCGTCGGCACCTTCGACAAGATCTTCATGAAGGGCATCACGCAGGAAACTTTCGGCGCGCTCACCACCATTCCCGAATACGTGTTCGTCGCGTTCCAGGGCACCTTCGCGGCCATCACCGTGGCGCTGATCGTCGGCGCCTTCGCGGAGCGCGCCCGGTTCTCGGCCGTGCTGCTGTTCTCGGTGCTGTGGTTCACCTTCGCCTACGTGCCGATGGCTCACATCGTCTGGGGCGGCGGCCTGCTCGCCAAGGACGGCGCGCTCGACTTCGCAGGCGGCACCGTGGTGCACATCAACGCCGGTGTTGCCGGCCTCGTGGGTGCCTACCTGGTCGGCAAGCGCGTGGGCTACGGCAAGGAAGCCTTCACGCCGCACTCGCTCACGCTCACCATGGTCGGCGCCTCGCTGCTGTGGGTCGGCTGGTTCGGCTTCAACGCGGGCTCGGCAGGTGCGGCCAACGCGGTCGCCGGCCTGGCCTTCGTGAACACCGTGCTCGCAACCGCCGCCGCGGCGCTGTCGTGGATCCTGGGCGAGAGCCTGCACAAGGGCAAGGCCTCGATGCTGGGTGCCGCCTCGGGTGCGGTCGCCGGCCTGGTGGCCGTGACGCCGGCCGCCGGCTTCGTCGGCCCGATGGGTTCGATCGTGATGGGCCTGCTGGCCGGCCTCATCGGCCTCTGGGGCGTGGGCGGGCTTAAGCGCATGCTCGGCGCTGACGATGCGTTCGACGTGTTCGGCGTGCACGGCGTGTGCGGCATCCTGGGCGCCATCCTGACCGGCGTGTTCGCGGCCCAGGGCCTCGGCGGCACCGGCGGCCTGACGCCCGACACCTTCTCGATGGGCGCACAGGTCTGGATCCAGGTGAAGAGCGTGCTGTTCACCATCGTCTGGTCGGGCGTGGTCGCCTTCATCGCCTTCAAGATCGCCGACCTCACCATCGGGCTGCGTGTGTCCGAAGAGGAAGAGCGCGAAGGCCTGGACATTTCCTCGCACGGCGAGACGGCCTACAACAGGTAATCCCGGCCGGCACGACAACAAGAAGAACAACGCCAAGGATCAGTTTCAGCAAGGTCTCCTTTGGATGTTCAGCCCGCGAGCGCTTCGGCGCGAGCGGGCTTTTTTTTGGCCTGCACGGGGCGGGTGCACAATCACCCGAACCATGTGGAACCCTCTAGCAGACAGCCTCTGCGCCCTCGGCGAATCGCCGTTCTGGCACCCTCTCGAACATGCGCTCTACTGGCTCGACATCCCGGGCCGCGCCGTGCTGCGCACGCGCGGCGAGATCGGCACGCCGGCGTCGCGCGTGGAACGCTGGGCCCTGCCGACCGAGCCCGGATGCATGGCTCCGGCGCGCCGCGGCGGGCTCGTGATCGCGCTGCGCGACGGCATTTACCGCGCGCGCGAATGGGGCGGCGCGCTCGTGCCGATCGCGAAGGTCGACCACGACGCGCGCACCATGCGCTTCAACGACGGCAAGTGCGACGCCTTCGGCCGCTTCTGGGCCGGCTCGCTCAACGAAACCAAGGACCGGCCCAACGCGGCGCTCCACTGCCTCGATGCGCGGCCCCGCGTGCAGGCCGTGCCGCTGCTGTCGCGCATGGCGAACGAGGTGACCACGGCCAACGGCCTGGCTTTCTCGCCCGATGCGCGCACCCTCTACTGGGCTGATACGGCCGCGCACCGCGTGCGTGCCTGGGACTGGAACGCCGAGGCCAACCTGCTGTCGCAGCCGCGCGTGTTCCGCCAGTTCGACCCCAAGCCCGAGGGCTGGACGCCGGGTGCGGCGATGCCGCGCTATGAAGGCCGGCCCGACGGCGCCACGGTCGATGCCGAGGGCCACTACTGGGTCGCGATGTTCGAAGGCGCGCAGCTGCTGCGCTTCGCGCCGTCGGGTGAGTGCGTGGCGGCCGTGCCGGTGCCGGTGCAATGCCCGACGATGCCCTGCTTCGGTGGGGACGACCTGAAGACGCTGTTCGTCACGAGCGCGCGCAAGGGACGGCCGGCCGACGAGATCGAACGCTGCCCGGCCTCGGGCATGGTGCTGTCCGCCCGCGTGGACGTGCCCGGCTCGCCGGTAGCGTTCTTCGAAGACTGATTCGCGAGGCCCAGACGCCATGGCGCTCCAGCACATCCCGCCGATCCAGTGCCTCGTGACCTTCGAGGCCCTGGCGCGGCTGCGCCATGCGGGACGCGCGGCCGACGAGCTCTGCGTGACGCCGAGCGCCGTGAGCCACCGCATCCGGCAGCTCGAATCGCACATCGGCTTCAAGCTCTTCGGCCGCGCCGACTTCAGCCTCACGGCCGACGGTGCCGCCTACCTGGCCAATGTGCGCACCGGCCTGGCGGCGCTGCAGGCCACGCCGGGCGGCCCGGCCGCGCAGAAGCAGCAGCGCGCGACGCGCCTGCGCCTCGCGGTCACGCCGACCTTCAGCCGGCAGTTCCTGATGCCGCGGCTCGAACTGTTCCGCAACATCTATCCCGACATCGAGCTGGTGCTGCAGGTGTCGATCCCGCTGCTCGACGTGACGGCGGAGCAGGCCGACCTCGAGGTGCGCTACGGCAGCGGCAACTACGCCGATTGCGAGCACCGCCTGCTGCTCGAGGAAGACGCGGTGCCCGCCTGCAGCCCGAGCTACCTCAACGAGTTCGGTCCCTTCGACGGCTTCCGCACCGCGGCGGAGATCGCGAACTCGCGGCTCATCCGCAGCCCGCTCGAGCCCTGGGGCACCTGGTTCGCGGCCTGCGGCATCGACCAGCCCGAGCCGCACGTGGGCTCGCAGTTCAACGACCTGGGCCTGGTCTACGACGCGGCCGCGAGCGGCTTCGGCGTGGCGCTGGTGCGCCTGAAGATGGGGGCTGCCTGGTTCGAGTCGGGGCGTCTCGTGGCGCTGTCCGACCAGCCCGTGCGCTCGCCGCACAGGCACACCATCTGCTGGCAGCCCGGCACGCTCGAGCGCTGGGAATGCGCCGCCTTCGTCGACTGGCTGGCGCAGAGCCTGCGCTGAGCGGCGAAGTTCTCTCAAGCCCGGCGCGAAAAAGCTTCAACCCGGCGCGGCCTCAATTTGCGTAGAGTGCGTCTCTCCACGAGACGACAACACGAACGACAGACAACACGATGGACAAGACCGAACGCCAGGCACAGGTCGTGCGCGCGCTGCAGGCGCACCTGCCGGCACATGCGCTGATCTGGCATGCCGAGGACACCACGCCCTACGAATGCGACGGCCTCACGGCCTACCGCCAGCGGCCGCTCGTGGTGGCGCTGCCCGAGACCGAGGCGCAGGTGGCCGCGGTGCTCAAGACCTGCCACGGCCTCGGCGTGCCCGTGGTGGCGCGAGGCGCCGGCACCGGGCTGTCGGGCGGCGCCATGCCGCACGAAATGGGCGTGACGCTGTCGCTCGCCAAGTTCAATCGCATCCTGAAGGTCGATCCGGTGAGCCGCACGGCCGTGGTGCAGTGCGGCGTTCGCAACCTCGCGATCAGCGAGGCCGCCGCGCCCTTCAACCTCTACTACGCGCCCGATCCGTCGAGCCAGATCGCCTGCTCCATCGGCGGCAACGTGGCCGAGAACTCGGGCGGGGTGCACTGCCTCAAGTACGGCCTCACGCTGCACAACGTGTTGCGCGTGCGCGGCTTCACGGCCGAGGGCGAGCCGATCGAGTTCGGCGGCGAGGCGCTCGATGCGCCGGGGCTCGACCTGCTGGCGCTCGTGATCGGCAGCGAGGGCATGCTCGCGGTCACCACCGAGGTCACGGTCAAGCTCGTACCCAAGCCGCAGCTCGCGCGCTGCATCATGGCGAGCTTCGACGACGTGCGAAAGGCCGGCGATGCGGTGGCCGCGGTGATCGCGGCCGGCATCATCCCCGCGGGGCTCGAGATGATGGACAAGCCGATGACGGCCGCCGTCGAGGACTTCGTGCACGCGGGCTACGACCTCGACGCCGCCGCCATCCTGCTGTGCGAATCCGACGGCACGCCGGAAGAGGTCGAGGAGGAGATCGGCCGCATGACCGCCGTGCTGCGCGCCTCGGGCGCCACCGCCATCGCGGTGAGCAGCAGCGAGGAAGAGCGCATGCGCTTCTGGAGCGGGCGCAAGAACGCGTTTCCCGCCTCGGGCCGCATCAGCCCCGACTACATGTGCCTCGACTCCACCATCCCGCGCAAGCGCCTGGCCGACATCCTGCTGGCGATCCAGGCGATGGAGAAGAAGTACAACCTGCGCTGCTGCAACGTGTTCCACGCGGGCGACGGCAACCTGCATCCGCTGGTGCTGTTCGATGCCAACGACCCCGACGAGCTGCACCGCTGCGAGCTGTTCGGCGCCGACATCCTCGAGACCAGCGTCGCGATGGGCGGCACCGTGTCGGGCGAGCACGGCGTGGGCATCGAGAAGCTCAACAGCATGTGCGTGCAGTTCACCGCGGCCGAGAACGAGCAGATGTTCGGCGTCAAGCGCGCCTTCGATCCGGCGGGTCTCTTGAACCCCGGCAAGGTGATCCCGACGCTGCAGCGCTGCGCCGAATACGGCAAGCAGGTGGTGCGCGGCGGCCGTCTGCCGCATCCCGAACTGCCGAGGTTCTGACGATGGACGCCATGGACAACACCCTGCGCGAAGTGGTCGAGCGCATCCGCGCCGCAGCTGCCGCCGTCGGCCATGCCGCGCCGTTGCGCATCCGCGGCGGCGGCACGAAGGATTTCTACGGGGAGGCGCCGCGCGGCGAGGTGCTCGACACCGCCGGCCTTCGCGGCATCGCGAGCTACGAGCCGAGCGAGCTGGTCGTCACCGTGCGCGCCGGCACGCCGCTCGCCGAGCTCGAGGCCGTGCTGGCCGACAAGGGGCAGTGCCTGCCGTTCGAGCCGCCGCACTTTGGTGCGCCGGGCACGGCCACCGTCGGAGGCATGGTGGCCGCGGGGCTCAGCGGGCCCGCGCGCGCGAGTGTCGGTGCGGTGCGCGACTACGTGCTCGGCGCCACGCTCGTCAATGGCCGCGGCGACCTGCTCACGTTCGGTGGCCAGGTCATGAAGAACGTGGCGGGCTACGACGTCTCGCGCGTGCTGGCCGGCTCGCTCGGCACGCTGGGCCTGATCGCCGAGGTGAGCCTCAAGGTGCTGCCCGTCGCGCCCGCCGAGGCCACGCTGGCGTTCGACTGCAGCCAGGCCGATGCGCTGCGATTGCTCAACGAATGGGGTGGCCGGCCTTTGCCGCTCAACGCAAGCTGCTGGTGCGAGCACGAGGAAGAAGGCAGAGGCGGGGGCGTGCTGACCCTGCGCCTGCGCGGCGCGGCGGCGGCGGTGCAAGCGGCCTGCGCGCACCTCGGCGGCGAGCGCCAGGACGATGCAGCGGCCGCACGTTGGTGGCAGTCGCTGCGCGACCAGCAGGCCGTATGGTTCGACACGGCGGCACAAGCGCCCGACGCGCTCTGGCGCGTGTCGGTGCCGCAGACCGCGCCGGTGCTGGCCTGGCCCGGTGCCGGCACGCCGCTGGTCGAATGGCATGGTGCCCAGCGCTGGTACCGCGCGCCGGCTGAACAGACCGCCGCGGTCCGCGCCGCAGCGCATGCGGCCGGCGGCCACGCCACGCTGTTCCGGCTGGCGCCGGGCCAGGACGCCGGTGGCACCGCGCGTTTCGACGCGATGAGCCCGCCCGTCGCGCGCATCCATCAAGCCCTGGTGCGCGAGTTCGATCCGCACGGCCTCTTCGACCGCACCCGGCTGTTGCCGGCCGGCTGAGCCGCATCGCCCCATCTTCCCCACGCCCCATGCAAACCGAACTCGCCCCCGAATTCCAAGGCACCGACGAAGGCCGCGAGGCCGAAGCCATCCTGCGCAAGTGCGTGCACTGCGGCTTCTGCACCGCCACCTGTCCCACCTACCAGTTGCTCGGCGACGAGCTCGACGGTCCGCGCGGGCGCATCTACCTGATGAAGCAGGTGCTCGAAGGCCAGGCGCCGACGCGCAGCACGCAGCTTCACCTCGACCGTTGCCTGACCTGCCGCAACTGCGAAACCACCTGCCCGAGCGGCGTGCAGTACGGCCACCTGGTCGACATCGGCCGGCGCATCGTCGACCGGAAGGTGTCGCGCCCGGCCATGGAATCGGCCCAGCGCTGGCTGCTGAAGGAGGGGCTCCCGTCGCCGCTCTTCGGCCCCGCGATGAAGCTCGGCCAGGCGGTGCGCGGCCTGCTGCCCGCGGCGCTCCGCGCCAAGGTGCCGCTGAAGCAGGCGGCCGGCGAATGGCCCACGGCCACCCACGCGCGCAAGGTGCTCATGCTCGCGGGCTGCGTTCAGCCGGCGATGATGCCGAACATCAACAGCGCCACGGCGCGCGTGCTCGACGCGGCCGCCATCCAGGCCGTGGTCGCGCCCGCGGCCGGCTGCTGCGGCGCGGTGAAGTTCCACCTCAACGACCAGGAGGGCGGCAAGGCCCAGATGCGCGCCAACATCGACGCGTGGTGGCCGATCGTCGAACGCCATCCTGACGAAGGTGGGGTCGAGGCGATCGTGATGAATGCCTCGGGCTGCGGCGTCACCGTGCGCGAGTACGGCCACCTGCTGCGCGACGACGCGGCCTATGCCGCCAAGGCCGCGCGCATCAGCGAGCTCACGCGCGACCTGAGCGAGCTGCTGCCCGAGCTCGTGCCCGCGCTGAAGGCCCGCGTGCGCGCCCCTGAGGGCGTGGTGGCGTACCACCCGCCGTGCACGCTGCAGCATGGCCAGAAGCTGCGCGGCGGCGTCGAAACGCACCTGCGCGCGCTGGGCTTCGACGTGCGCGTGGCGATGAACGAATCGCACCTGTGCTGCGGCTCGGCCGGCACCTATTCGGTGCTGCAGCCCGAGCTCGCCTATCCGCTGCGCGACCGCAAGCTCGGTCACCTGAAGCAGCTGCAGCCCAGCGTCATCGCCTCGGCCAACATCGGCTGCATCACGCACCTGCAGAGCGGCAGCGACGAGACGCCCGTGCGGCACTGGGTGGAGCTGCTCGACGCGGCGCTCGACGAAAAAGCGGCGGCCTGATCGCACACCGGTGCGCGCCCTGGTCCGACTGGCGCCGATGCTTGGCGTGCCGCATCATCGCGGCTTCGAGTCCCTGAAGGAGCCAGTCATGTCCCGTGTTCAAGCCGCCATCTTTCGAAGCAAGCGTGTGCTGCGCCTGCTGCCGGCCCTGGCCTGTGCAGCCGGCGCGCTGGCCGCGCACGCCCAGTCGGGCATGCCGCCATGGCAGGGCGAAGGCGCGGTGCGGCACGTCTGCGGCGGCATCGGATCGGACGAATCGAACGCGATGCGCGCGGCCATGAAGGACCATCCGCTCGCACTGCTGTTCGCGCGCGCCGATGGCGCCTACCTGGCCGACGTGCAGGTCGAGATCAGGGGCGCCGACGGCGCCACCGCGCTGTCACTGCGCGCCACCGGGCCGGTGTGCCTGGTCGACATTCCCGCGGGCCGCTACACCGTGGCCGCGACCACACAGAATGGCGAGTCCAAAAGCCAGAACGTCACGGTAGGTGGCGGTTCGAAGACCGCGAGCTTCAGGTTCTGAGCCTCAGCTGGCCGGGGCGGCCAGCGCCGCCTCGATGTCGCCCGCCAGTGCGGCGGGCTTGTCGAGCGGCGCATAGCGCTTGATCACCTGACCGTCGCGCCCCACCAGAAACTTGGTGAAGTTCCACTTGATCGCCGTGCTGCCCAAAAGGCCCGGCTTTTCCTTGGTGAGCCACTGGTAGAGCGGTGCCGCGCCGCTGCCCTTGACTTCGATCTTCTCCATCATCGGAAAGCTCACGCCGTAGTTGCGAGTGCAGAAGGCGCCGATCTCTTCGTTGCTGCCCGGGTCCTGGCCGCCGAACTGGTTCGACGGAAAGCCAAGCACCACGAGCCCCTGGTCCGCGTATTTCCTGTGCAGTTCCTCGAGCCCCGCGAACTGCGGCGTGAAGCCGCACTGGCTGGCGGTGTTGACGATGAGCAGCACCTTGCCGCGGTAGTCCGCAAGGCTGGCCGCCTGGCCGTCGATGCGGCGCGCTTCGAAGTCGTGGATGCTGCGGGCCATGGCGCTTCCTTCATCATCAAGTGGCGGAGGGAAGGCGATCATCGCTGCGCGCGGGCGTTCGCGCAAATGCCGACCAGGCCGCTGCGAGCACGATCAGCGCGCCGCCCGCGAGGATGCGCGGGCTCATCGTGGCCGCGCCCAGCGCCACCGACGACACGCTCGCGAACAGCACCTCCGACAGCATGATCACCGCGGTGGCGCTGGCCGCAAGCCGTGCCGCACCGTACTGCAGGCAGACGTTGGCCACGACAAAGCCCGCGCCCAGCAGCATGGCCCAGCCGATCCATCCCGGCGTGGCCAGGAGCGGCGAGGCGAAGGCGCCGAGCGCCGTGCCGCTCGCGGCCGCGGTGCCCGCGACCAGCGCGCAGCCGCTGAACATCGCGAGTGCGCGCGATTCGCCAGGCGCAGCGCGCAGGTGGCGCAGCACGATGTTGGTCACCGCGAAGCCGAAGCCCGCCGCGAGGCCGAGCCAGTCGGGCAGGCTCGCTGGCACCGGCCAGTCGACGCCCGGCGCCTTGAGCACCACCACCACGCCGCCGAGCGCGAGCGCCACGCGGGCCAGCGCGCCGCCGGTGGGCCGCTCGCCCAGCACCGCCCAACCCAGCAGCACGCTCCACAGCGGCATCATGTAGAACAGCAGCACCACGCGCACCACGTCGCCCTGCGTCACCGCCCAGTTGAAGCCCAGGTTGGTGAAGCCGGCCGCAAGCCCCAGCAGCACCAGCATCGGAAAGTCCGCGAAGCCGCGCCAGGCGTGGCGGCGCAGCAGCCCCATCGCCAGCGAGATCACCGCGTAGATCAGGAAGGTGGTCCAGACCGGATGCAGCCCGTGGGCCTCGATGTGGCGGAACGGAAACCATGAAACGCCCCACACGAAGGCGTTGAAGATCAATGCAAGGGGAGCCAAGAGGAGGTCAATGATGCTTGTCGCTGCGGGCGATCGCGAGCAGGTGCTCGACTTCTTCAGGATACTTGCGCAGGTTCTGCTGGTGCCAGCGCTGGATGATCCACATGACGCCCGCCACCACGCCGCCGAACGCGGCGATGGCCGCGTAGGCCGAAAGGCCCAGGCCGGTGCAGGCGCTGTAGAAGCCGCCGAGCAGCAGGATGCAGGCCTGCTCGTTGAAGTTCTGCACCGCGATCGAACGGCCCGCGCCCATCAGGTTGTGGCCGCGGTGCTGCAGCAGCGCATTCATCGGCACCACCAGGAAGCCGCCGAGCCCGCCGAGCAGGATCAGAAAGGGCACCGCGAGCCAGACGCTGCCGATCACGTTCATGCAGATGACCAGCACGCCCATGGCGATGCCCATCGGGATCACGCGCGTGGCCATGTCCAGGCGCATGCGCATCGAGGCAACGATGGCGCCCACCGCCATGCCGATCGTCACCACGCCGGTGAGGGCGGTGGCCTGCGTGGTGTTGTAGTCGAGCGCGAGCCCGGCCCAGGCCAGCACGATGTACTTGAGGTTGGCGCCCGCACCCCAGAACAGCGTGGTGGTGGCGAGCGAGATCTGCCCGAGCTTGTCGCGCCACAGGCGCGCATTGCAGTTCCAGAAGTCGGGCATCAGCGCGAACATGTTGCGCGCGAGGCCATGCGCGGGGTTGGCGCGCAGCGGGCGCATCTCGACGCCGGTGCTCGGGATGCGGGTGTTGAACCAGGCCGCGAGCGCATAGACGAAGGTCAGCACCGAGATCGCCGCCTCGGCCGGCGACTCGATGCCGGTGTCCAAGAGCGGGATGTCGATCGCGAGCAGCCAGCTCGAGATCGCATGGCCCACCAGGGAGCCGCCGAGCACGATGCCCAGCAGGATCGAGGCGATCGTCAGGCCCTCGATCCAGCCGTTGGCCTTGACCAGCTGCGAGGCCGGCAGCAGTTCGGTGAGGATGCCGTACTTGGCCGGCGAATAGGCGGCAGCGCCGAGTCCCACGATCGAATAGGCGAGCAGCGGGTGCGAGCCGAACAGCATCATCAGGCAGCCGATCACCTTGATCGCATTGCTGATGAACATCACCCGCCCCTTGGGCAAGGCATCGGCGAAGGCGCCCACGAGCGGCGCCAGCACCACGTAGAAGACCGCGAAGATCGGCACCAGCGCCGCACGCTGCCATTCGGGCGCCCCGTTGCTTCGCATCAGCTCCACGGCCACGACGAAGATCGCGTTGTCGGCCAACGACGAAAAGAACTGGGCCGACATGATCGTGTAGAAACCGCGCTTCATCGATGGGCTGGCTGGCCAGGGGCTCGCTGGCAGTAGTGAGAAAGGCCGCGTCGTTCACGGCGAATGGGCGGTTATAGCATGGGGGTACGACTGGCAAACCCGCATTGCCACACAGAGAATCCCTGTCTGCGAAGGTGCTAAAACCCGGGTCTTCGACCTTCGGGATTTCCCATGCCGCGCCCTATTCTCGCCACAGTCCACACCGCCGCGCTACGGCACAACCTCGACCGGGCGCGGCGCAGCGCCGTCGATGCCCGCGTCTGGGCCGTGGTCAAGTGCAATGCCTACGGCCACGGCATCGAGCGCGTGTACGAAGGCCTGCGCGGCGCCGACGGCTTTGCGCTGCTCGACCTGGCCGAAGCCGAGCGCGTGCGCGCACTCGGCTGGCGCGGGCCGGTGCTGCTGCTCGAGGGCGTGTTCGAGGCGCGGGATCTCGAGCTCTGCTCGCGGCTCGACCTCTGGCACACGGTGCATTGCGACGAGCAGATCGACATGCTCGCCGCGCACAAGACGCTCAAGCCGCAGCGCGTCTTCCTCAAGATGAACTCGGGCATGAACCGCCTGGGCTACGCGCCCGAGCGCTTCGGCGCGGCCTGGACGCGGCTCAATGCGCTGCCGCAGGTCGACGAGATCTCGCTGATGACGCACTTCAGCGACGCCGACGGCGAGCGCGGCATCGCGCACCAGCTCGCGGTGTTCGAACGCGTCACCAAAGATTTGCCCGGCGAGCGCTCGATCGCCAACAGCGCGGCCACGCTGCGGCATGCCTCGCAGGCGCGGGGCGACTGGGTGCGCCCCGGCATCGTGCTGTACGGCAGCGCGCCCGACTATCCCGAGCACGACGCCGCGCACTGGCAGCTCGAACCCACGATGACGCTTTCGACGAAGCTGCTCTCGGTGCAGACGCTGCAGCCCGGCGACACCATCGGCTACGGCTCGCGCTTCACGGCCGAGGCGCCGCTCACCATCGGCGTGGCCGCGGCCGGCTATGGCGACGGCTATCCGCGCCACTGCGACACCGGCACGCCGGTGCTGGTGAACGGTGTGCGCACGCGCATGGTGGGCAGGGTCAGCATGGACATGATCACCGTCGACCTCACGCCCGTGCCCGACGCGAAGTTCGGCAGCGAGGTCACGCTCTGGGGCCGTTCGGCCGTGAACGGCGCGACGCTCTCGATCGACGAGGTCGCGCGCGCCGCCGGCACCGTCGGCTACGAACTCATGTGTGCGGTGGCGCAGCGCGTGCCGTTCGCACCCACCGCGCACGAAGAATGAAGCCCGCGCGCTGAGCGGCCGGCATGGACCTGCGGACCCTGCGCTATTTCATCGCCGTGCTCGAGGCGGGCAGCCTCTCGCGCGCGGCCGGTTCGCTCTACATCGCGCAGCCGGCGCTCACCGCGCAGATCAAGAAGCTCGAGGCCGAGCTCGGCGCCCAGCTCTTCGACCGCTCGCATGCGGGCGTGACGCCCACGCCGGCCGGGATGCAGCTCTATGAAGACGCGCGGCGGCTGCTGTCGGACGCCGATGCGGTGCGCGAGCGCATCCAGCGCCTGCCGCAGGGGCCCGAAGGGTCGGTCACGGTGGCGGTGCCGTTCCTGATTGCCTCGCTGCTGCTCGGGCCGGTGCTGGCCGCGCTCAAGGCCAGCCATCCGCGCATCCGGGTGTTCGTGCTCGACGACCTGAGCCTGGCCGTGAAGAAAGCCATGCTCGACCGCCGCGCCGACGTCGGCATCCTCGTGGACACGCCGCAAGTCGAAGGGTTGGACTGCCGGCCGCTCGCGCGCGAGTCGATCTTCGTCTGCGGCTACGACCGCGATGGCGCCCTGTCGGCGCACCTGCGGCGGCCGGCGCGCGGAAAGAACACGAAGCCCGAGGTCGCTTTCGCCGACGCGGCGCGCCTGCCGCTCGTGCTGCAGTCGCGCCGCTTCTCGATCCGCCAGCGCGTGGAGGAGGCTGCCGCGTCGCTGGGCGTGACGCTGAACCTCGCGCACGAACACGATTCGGCGCGCGTGATCCGCTCGCTGTACGGCTGCGGTGCGGGCTACACCTTTACGCCGGCCTGTGCGCTCGGCGACAGCCCGCACGGCGGCGACGACTGGGTCGTCGCGCGCGTGGTGGAGCCTGCGCTGCAGCGCAGCTACACCATCGCCATGCCCGCCGAGCGCGCGCCCGATGCGGCCGTGCAGGTGGTGGCCGAGGCACTGGCCGAGCAGGCGGCGCGGTTGATCCGCGAAGGGCGCTGGGAGGCCGAGCTGCTCGCGGACGACGGCCCGCGACGCGCGCCTCGGGCATAGCGGCACGCACGCCGAGCAGGCGGGGTCATCAATCCGATTGATGACCCGGCATCAGCAAACGGTATTTCCTGTTAGCCCGCGCTTTGCGGGACAGTGGCGCATCGCATGCAGAACCCATGCATGCACGCATCCAGGAGACAACCCTTGCCACACACCTCCACGGTCGCCAACGTCGGCGAACTCGTCTCGCGCTGCGCGCGCATCCACGGCCGGCGCATCGCGCTGCGCACCGCCGACCGCAGCCTGAGCTACGAAGCGCTCGACCGCCGTTCCAACCGCCTGGCCAATGCGTTGCTCGCGTGCGGGCTGCAGCGCGGCGACCGCGTCGGCATCTACCTGCCGAACTGCATCGAGATCGTCGAGATCGAGCTTGCCTGCTACAAGGCCGCGCTCGTCAAGGCGCCGTTCAATGCGCGGCTGTCGCCGACCGAAGTGGGCGACATCGTCGCCAACAGCGGCGCGGCGCTGATCGTCACCACGGCAGAGCGCGCCGAAGCCTTCCTGCCGCACCTGAAGGGCGGCAGCGCGGAGATGCCCAGGCTGCTGTTCGTCGACGGCCCCGAAGATGCCGACCATTCCTATGCCGGCCTGCTCGAACGCGCGAGCGATGTGTTCGAGGCGGTCAGCGTGCAGGCCGACGAGCTTGCCGTGCTGCACTACACCTCGGGCTCGTCGGGCGTGCTGAAGGCGGCGATGCAGACCTTCGGCAACCGGCTCGCGCAATTGCGCAAGTTCCTCATGCGCTCCGAGGGCATGCGCGAAGGCCACCTGCTCGGCCTCGTGGGCCCGATCACGCATGCCTCGGGCATGCAGATCGTGCCGGCGCTGTGCAGCGGCGCGACCATCCGGCTGTTCGCGGGCTTCGAGCCCGGGCGCTTCCTGGCCGACATGAAGGCCGACCGCGTGACCCACACCTTCATGGTGCCGACGATGATCAACATGCTGCTCGGGGAGCTCGAAGGCCGGTACCGGCCGCTGCCCGACCTGCTGCGCCTGGGCTATGGCGCAGCGCCGATGGCGCCGGCCCGCATCCTGCGCGCGATGGACGTGTTCGGACCGGTGCTGTCGCAAGGCTACGGCGCGGGCGAAACCACCTCGGGCGTATGCGGGCTGAGCGTGGAAGACCACCTGTTCGCACGCGCCGCAGCGCCCGAGCGGCTCGCCTCGTGCGGCCGGCCGTTCCTCGAATCGAAGGTCGAGATCGTCGACGATGCGGGCGAGCTCGTGGCCACCGGAGAGATCGGCGAGATCGTGGTGGGCGGCGCCGACGTGTTCGCGGGCTACTGGCGCGCCCCCGACCTCACGGCCGAGGTGCTGAAGAACGGCCGCTATCACACGGGCGACCTTGCGCGCATGGACGCGGACGGCTTCGTCTACATCGTTGACCGCAAGAAGGACATGGTCATCAGCGGCGGCTTCAACGTCTATCCGTCGGAGGTGGAGGCGGTGCTCTACCAGCATGCGGCGATCGCCGATGCCTGCGTCTTCGCGGTGCCCGACGACAAGTGGGGCGAGGCCGTGGCCGCGCACGTGGTGCTCAAGCCCGGCCATGCGCTCGACAGCGGCGCGCTCGATGCCTTCTGCGCCGAGCGGCTCGGCGGCTTCAAGCGGCCGCGCCGCGTTGAATTCGTCGAGGCGCTGCCGAAGAACCCCAACGGCAAGGTCGCGCGCAAGCAGATCCAGGCGCCGTACTGGGCCGGACAGAGCCGCATGGTCAACTGAGCAAGGACGAACGAATGAGCGACAACGCAACCCCCGCCACGGCAAGCCGCGGCGTCTTCGAGGGCTCGCCGCGCGCCGCCGAGCTGATCGGCCGCATCGAGGGCTTCCTGCACGGCGAGCTGGCCGACATCGTGCGCACGCACGGCATCGACCACGAGCACGGCGCGAGCCGCGAGGTGCTGCAGCAGGTCTGGCGCCGCTCGCATGCGCTCGGCTTCTACGGCATGACGCTGCCTGAATCGATGGGCGGCCTCGGGCTGTCGGTGCTCGACCACGTGCTCATCAAGGAGGCCATCTATGCGAGCGGCTCGCCGCTCGCGCCGCACGTGTTCGGCGAACTCAGCGGGCCGCCGCGCGTGGGCGCGCTCGTGCGCAAGGCCACGCCGCACCACATGAAGAATTTTATCGAGCCGGTGGCCCGGGCCGAGAAGGCGATCTGCTTCGCGCTCACCGAGGCCGAGGCGGGGTCGGACGCCGGCGCAGTGCAGACGCGCGCCGTGCGCGACGGCGACCACTTCGTGCTCGACGGACGCAAGCGTTTCATCTCGGGCTCGCCCTTTGCCGACTTCGCGGTACTGATGGCGTCGACCGCCCCGGCCGGGAGCGCGCAGCGCGAGGTCACGGCCTTCTTCGTCGACCTGAAGCAGCCGGGCGTGCGCGTCGAGGCCGGCTACAAGACGATGGCGGGGCAGTCGCACACCGGCGACATCGTGCTCGAGAACTGCCGCATTCCCGCGGCCAACCTGATCGGCGAACCCGGCCGCGGGCTCGCGCTGGCGCTGGGCCGCATCACGGTCAACCGGCTGCTGCATTGCCCGGCGATGGTGGGGCTGGCGGCCGTGGCGCTGCGCGATGCGTGCGCCTATGCAGGCCAGCGCAAGCAGTTCGGCCGCGCGATCGGGCAGTTCCAGGCGGTCCAGCACATGCTGGCCGACATGGCGACCGAGCTGGCTGCCGCGCATGCGCTCATGGTGTCGACGGCGCGCCAGATCGATGCCGGCAGCGAAGCGCGCGCCGAGGCCTCGATGGCCAAGCTGTTCTGCTCCGAAGCCGCCTTCCGCATTGCCGATCGCGCGGTGCAGGTCCACGGCGGCGAAGGCATCGTGCAGGGGCGGCGCGTGGAGTTCCTGTTCCGCATGCTGCGCATGTACCGGGTGCTCACCGGCACCAGCGAGATCCAGCGCAACACGATCGCGCGCGAGCTGCTCGGCGAAACCGGCTGACGCAGCGACGACAAGACAGAGACACACAAGGAGACAAGAAGACATGAACAGATTGCTGCAACGGCGCCACGTGCTGGCCGCCTCCCTCGCCGCCGCGCTGCTGCCGGCCGCCTCGTGCGCGCTGGCCGCCGAGGCCGCATGGCCCGAGCGCCCCATCAAGTGGGTGGTGCCCTACCTCGCGGGCACCGGCCCCGACATCACGGCGCGCATCCTGGCCGAGGCCGTGGGGCCGCTGCTGGGCCAGGCGGTGGTGATCGAGAACAAGGCCGGTGCGGCCGGCAACATCGGCGCCCGGCTGGTGGCACGCGCTGCGCCCGACGGCTACACCTGGGTCTATTCGGCTGCACCGATGGCCGCGAACATGCGCATGTACCGCGACCCGGGCTACGACGCACTCAAGGACTTCCGCCACATCATGCGGGTGAGCACCTCCGACATCGCGCTGGTGGTCAACGCCGCGTCCGGCACCGGCAGCCTCGACGAACTGGCCGCCAAGGCGCGGGCCAACCCGGGGGCGCTGAACTACGCGTCGGGCGGGGTCGGTACGCCGTCGCACCTGGGCGTGGAGCTGCTGCTGAACGCGCTGAATGCGCAGGCGCTGCACGTGCCGTACAAAGGCGCGTCGGAACTGGTGAACGCGATCCTCGGCAACCAGGTGACGTTTGGAACGCCGATCCTGTCGGTCGCCTATCCGCTGATCCAGTCGGGCAAGCTCAAGCCGCTCGCGATCGCGGGCGCGCGCCGCAACCCCAAGCTGCCCGATGTGCCGACCCTTGCCGAGCTCGGCGTGAAGGGCGTCGAGCTCACGTCATGGGGCGGCGTCTCGGTGCCGGCCGGCACGCCGGACGCGGTGGCTGCACGCATCGCCGCCGCCTTCGAGAAGGCGCTCGCGATGCCCTCGGTGCAGGCTGGCCTGACCGAGAACGGCGGCCAGGCGAGCCCGCTGCCCGCGCCCGAGTACACGCGCGGCTTCACCAAGGAGATGACGTTGACCGAGGTGATGATGAAGCAGGTGAAGCTGCAGCCTCAGTAGAGGCCGAGGCGCCGCGCCTGCAGTCGCGCCAGGCCCAGCAGCGCATCGGTGAAAGGCGTTGCCACGGCGGTGAGTTCGCCGAGTTCGCGCACCACGGTCACGAGCGCGTCGAGCTCGACCGCGCGGCCGGCTTCCACGTCCTGCAGCATCGAGGTCTTGAAGGCGCCGAGCTTCTTCGTCACCTCGTGGCGGTCCTCGGGGCTCTGCGCGATCTCGATGCCGATGCGCCGGCCGATCTCCTTGGCCTCGAGCATGACGGCCGAGATGAAGCCGCGCACGAAGTCGTCGCCCAGGATGAGGTCGGTGGTGGCGCCGGTGAGCGCGCTGATGGGGTTGACCGTCATGTTGCCCCAGAGCTTGAACCACACGTCGCGCTGGATCTGCGGCGAGAGCGTGGCGTCGATGCCGGTGCGCTGCAGCAGCGTCAGCAGCTTCTGCACGCGCGGCGTGGCCGCGCCCGACGGTTCGCCGACGATCAGGCCGTTGCCGAAGTGATGCCGCACCACGCCGGGCGCATCGAGCGAGCAGCTGCAGTGCACCACGGCGCCGATCACGTTGGCCGCAGGAATCGCGCGTGCGATCGCGCCGTCGGGGTCGACGGCCGCGAGCCGGCGGCCGGTGATCGGGCCACCGAAGCCGCCTTCGAGAAACCACCAGGGCACGCCGTTCATCGCGGTCAGCACCAGCGTGTCGGGGCCGATCAGCGGCCCGATGCGCTCGGCGACGCCGGCCAGCGCGGGCGCCTTGACGGCGATGACCACCAGATCCTGCACGCCGAGCGCCTCGGGGTCGGCCACGGCGTTGACCGGCACGCGCGTGCGCACGTCGCCGCGCATCAGCGAGAGTCCGTCTCGTTGCAGCGCCTCGAGCGTGGCGCCGCGCGCCACCACGTTGAGGCGCTCGCCCGCCTGCGCGAGGCCGGCGCCGATCCATCCGCCGATCGCGCCGGCGCCGTAGATGCAGATCTTCATGTCAGTGCTTGTAGTTGGGATCCAGGCGGTCGACTTGGCGCACCAGCGCGCCGAACACGTCCTGGCCCGCGCCGTGGTTCGGGTTGAACTGCAGCGCGTCGCGCGTGCACTTGCGCGCGATGTCCTCGCTCACGGGGATCGCCTGGCCCATCGAGAAGGTCGCCATCTGGACCTCGCAGGCCCGCTGCAGCGTCCAGAGGATCGCAAAGGTCTGCGGCAGCGTCTGGCCCCAGGCGAGCAGGCCGTGGTTGCGCAGGATCACCGCCTTGCGATCGCCGATGCTGCGCAGCAGGCGCGGCCCTTCGTCGGCATGGATCGTGATGCCCTCGAAGTCGTGGTAGGCCACCATGTCGTGCAGCTGGGCGGTATAGAAATTGGTCTGCTGCAGGCCGCCCTGCAGGCAGGCCACGGCCACGCCGGCCGTGGTGTGGGTGTGCATGACGCAGTGCGCGCCGTCGAGGCCGTCGTGGATGGCCGCATGCACCGTGAAGCCGGCCGGGTTCACTGGCCAGGTCGAGCCGTCGAGCACCTTGCCCTGCAGATCGATCTTCACGAGATTGCTCGCCGTGACCTCGCTGTAGTGCAGGCCGAAGGGGTTGATGAGGAACTGCTTTTCACCGCCCGTCACGCTGTCGGGCAGCCGCACCGTGATGTGGTTGTAGATCATCTCGGTCCAGCCCAGCATCGCGAAGACGCGGTAGCAGGCCGCGAGCTCCTCGCGCGCAGCGCGCTCGTCGGGATGGATCGACGGATGGACCAGCGCGGCGGGCGCGGTGGTGGCGGGTGCGTTCATGGCAGTTCCTTCATGGTTATCAGCCCTCAGCGGTGAATCCGACTTCCTTGACGATCGGCGCCCACTTGGCGGTGTCCTTCTTGAGCAGCTCGGTCAGCTCGCCCGGCGTCGACGACATGGCCTCGAGCCCGAAGGTGCCGAGACCGTCGATCACGTCCTTCTGCAGCAGTGCGTTCTTCATCGCCGTGTTGAGCTTCGCGACCACCTCGGGCGACGCCTTGGCGGGCAGGAAGAAGGCGAACCACTCGCTGTGCGCCATGTCCTTGATGCCCTGCTCGCCGAAGGTCGGCACCTCGGGGGCGAAGCGGTTGCGCTTGGCGCCCGAGACGCCCAGGATGCGCACCTTGCCCGAGGCCAGGTGCTGCGTGATGTCGCCGATCGGCCCCGACACGGCCGAGATGTTGCCGCCCAGCAGGTCGAGCATGGCCGGCTGCGTGCCGCGGTAGGCCGCATGCTTGAGTTCGACACCGCCCTTCTTGCCGAGCAGCGCGCCGATGAAGTGCGGCGTGGAGCCCGCGGCCGGCGAGCCGTAGTTGGCACCGGTCGGGTTGGCCTTGGCCCAGGCGAGGAACTCGGGCACGCTCTTGACGCTCGCGGGCACCGCGGGGCCGACCGCGAAGCCGAAGTCGAAGATGCAGGCCAGGCTCACCGGGGTGAGGTCGACCATCGGGTCGTACGGCAGCTTCTTGTAGATGTGCGGATAGATCGTGAGGATCGAGGTCGGCGTCTGCAGGATGGTGGTGCCGTCGGCCGGGCGGCCCTTGACGTAGCTCACGGCGATCTGGCCGCCGGCGCCGGTGCGGTTCTCGACCACGGCGGTCTTCGCGTAGTCGGGGCTGAGCCGGGTGGCGATGCGGCGGCAGGTGGTGTCCGAGGTGCCGCCGGCCGCGAAGCCGGTGACGATGGTGGCGGTCTCGATCGAGGCTTGGGCAAAGGCGTGCTGGCCCAGGCTGGCGAGCAGCGCCGAGGCGCCCGTGGTCTGCAGCAGCTGGCGGCGGTTGAAGGTCATGGTGAGTCTCTCTCCGGGGTAGGGTGGTTGCGTTTTCACGACTCGTCGCGCAGCCAGGTGACTGCGCCCGAATGGGTCACGGCACCCTGGTGGGCAGGGCGCACGGTGAGCGCGTATTTTTCCAGCAAGCCACGGTGCTGGACCCCCGCGTTTACGTTGATGACCCCGCGCGCTGCGAGCCGCGCCGCGATCTCCTCCGCCCCCAGTTCGACCGAGATGCTGCGCGCTTCGGCGCGCGCATCGATCGCCACCATGTCGCCGTCGCGCAACGCTGCGATCGGGCCGCCGTCCGCGGCCTCGGGCCCCGCATAGCCGATGCACAGGCCGCGCGTCGCGCCCGAGAAGCGGCCGTCGGTCAAAAGCGCCACCTTGTCGCCCATGCCCTGGCCGTAGAGCAGCGCGGTGATGCCGAGCATCTCGCGCATGCCGGGGCTGCCCTTGGGGCCCTCGTTGCGGATCACGAGCACGTCGCCGGGCGCATAGCGGCGGTTCTGCACCGCGGCCTGCGCCTGTTCTTCCGACTCGAAGACGCGTGCCGGCCCGCGGTGCACCAGCGTTTTCAGGCCGGCCGTCTTGAGCAGCGCGCCGTCGGGGCAGAGGTTGCCCTTGAGCACCGCCAGGCCGCCGTCGCGCGTGATCGGCTCGCCGGCCCGGCGCACCACCCGGCCATCGGGCGCGGCGGCGCCGGCGAGTTCCTCGGCCAGCGTGCGGCCGGTGAAGGTCAGCGCGTCGCCGTGCACGAAGCCCTGGTCCATCAGCGTGCGCAGGATCACGCCCGCGCCGCCGATGTAGTAGACGTCGCGCGCCAGGTACTGCCCGCCCGGGCGCAGGTCGGCGATGAGCGGCGTGCGCGCGAAGATCTCGGCCACGTCGTCGAGGTGGAAGCGGATGCCCGCCTCGTGCGCGATCGCCGGCAGGTGCAGCGCGGCGTTGGTCGAGCCGCCCGTGGCCGACACCACGGCGCAGGCGTTCTCGAGCGCCTTGCGCGTGACGATGTCGCGCGGCAGCGGGGCGTCGCCCATCACCGCCTGCATCAGGTGCTTCGCGGCGCGGCGCATCAGCGGCGCGCGCTCGCTGAACACCGCCGGCACCATGCTCGAGCCGATGGGCGCGAGGCCGAGCGCCTCGGACACCATGCCCATGGTGTTGGCCGTGAACTGGCCCGCGCAGGCGCCCGCGGTGGGCAGGCAGGCGCGGCTCATGGCGTCGAGCTCGTCGGTCGTGGCGGTGCCGGCGAGCACCTTGCCAATGGTCTCGTAGGTGTCGACCACGTTCAGGTCGCGGCCGTCGGGCCCAGGCATCTGCCCCGGCAGCGCCGAGCCGCCGTGCACGAACACGCTCGGCACGTTGCAGCGCACCATGCCCATCATCAGGCCCGGCAGGTTCTTGTCGCAGGCGCCGATCGCGAAGATGCCGTCCCACTGATGCCCGCGCGTGGAGGCCTCGACGCTGTCGGCGATGAGTTCGCGCGAGATCAGCGAGAAGCGCATGCCCGAATGCGCCATCGTGAGCCCGTCGCTCACCGACACCACCGGGCACTCGTGCGGCGTGCCGCCGCCCGCGTAGATGCCGGTCTTGGCATGCTGCGCCTGCTCGCGCAGGGTGAGGTTGCAGGGGCTCATCTCGCCGCCGGTGTGGAACACACCGATGTGCGGGCGTTCGATGTCGTCGTCGTCCTGCCCCAGCGCATGCAGGAAGCTGCGTGTGGTGGCGCGGATCGTGCCCTCGCGGATGATGGCGGAACGGAAGCGCGGCGGTTTCTTCGGGTCGGGCGGGGTGGTCATTGGCTGGCGGTCGGCTGGCGTTCGGTCAATGGAATGGGTTCGCAGCAGGCGTCAGTAGCTGCTTGGCGCAGCGCTGGCGGCCGGGGCGCCGCCTTCGGGCTTGAACTTGCCCGCCAACGCGCTGGCCGCCGCGGCCAGCAGCATGGTGTCCACGCCCACGGCGACGAAGGCCGCGCCCGCGGCCAGCCACTTGCGCGCCTGCTCCTCGGTGGTCGACAGGATGCCGGCCGCCTTGCCGGCCTTCTGGATGCGCGCGATCGCATCGGCGATCGCGGCCTGCACTTCGGGGTGGCCGGGCTGGCCCACGAAGCCCATCGAGGCCGAGAGGTCGGCCGGGCCGATGAACACGCCGTCCACGCCGGGAGTGGCGGCGATCGCGTCGAGGTTCCTCATCGCCTCGACCGTCTCGGCCTGCACCAGCAGGCAGGTCTGCGCATTGGCCTCGTGCAGGTAGTCGGGGTAGGCCTGCCAGCGCGAGGCGCGCGCGAGCGCACTGCCCATGCCGCGCACGCCTTCGGGCGGGTAGCGCATGCCCTGCACCATGCGTGCGGCCTGCTCGGCGGTGTCGACCATCGGCACCAGGATGGTCTGCGCACCGATGTCGAGCATCTGCTTGAGCAGCGTGGTGTCGCCGACCGGCACGCGCACCACCGGCTGCGGTCGCGTCGCGCCCTCGGGCAGTGCCGACCAGGCGCTCGAGATGCCCTGCAGCTGCGCGAGGATCGAGCGCACGTCGTTGGGCGCATGCTCGCCGTCGACCAGCAGCCAGTCGTAGCCGGTGCCGGCCAGGATCTCTGCCGCATAGCCGTCGGCCAGGCCAACCCAGAGACCGATCTGGGCGCGCTTGCCGGCCAGGGCCTGCTTGAAGGTGTTGAGGGGTGTCTGCATGGGCGATGTCTCGGTAGTGGCGGGTCAGGCGAGTCTGAACGAAATCGCGCCGAGCGGGCCGTAGTCGGCATGGAAGGTGTCGCCCGCGAGCGCGGTGGTGGGGCGCGTGAACGAGCCGGCGAGCACCACCTCGCCGGCCGCGAGGTGCTCGTCCCAGGGCGCGAGCTTGTTCGCGAGCCAGGCCACGCCGGTGGCCGGGTGGTTGAGAACGGCCGCGGCCAGGCCGGTCTCCTCGATCACGCCGTTCTTGTAGAGCAGCGCGCCGACCCAGCGCAGGTCGACCGCATCGGGCTTGACCGGCCGGCCGCCGAGCACGATGCCGGCGTTGGCCGCGTTGTCGGCGATGGTGTCGAACACCTTGCGCGGCGCCTTGGTGTGGCGGTCGACCTGCTCGATGCGCGCATCGATGATCTCGATCGCGGGCACCACGTAGTCGGTGGCCGCGAGCACGTCGAAGATCGTGACGCCCGGCCCCTTGAGCGGCCGGCCGAGCACGAAGGCCAATTCGACCTCGATGCGCGGTGCGATGAAGCGCGTGAAAGGAATGTCGGCGCCCTGCTCGAAGAACATGTCGTCGAGCAGCGTGCCGTAGTCGGGCTCGGTGATCTGGCTCGACATCTGCATCGCGCGCGAGGTCAGGCCGATCTTGTGGCCCTTGACGGTGCGCCCCCCGGCGATCTTGTGCGCGACCCAGGCGCGCGAGACGGCGTAGCCGTCCTCGACCGTCATCTCGGGAAAGCGCTTGGAGAAATGCTCGACCTGCACGCGCGTGCGTTCGCTCTCGTGCAGTTCGGCGGCCAGTTGGGCGATGGTGGCGTCGGAAAGCATGGAAGTCGTCTCCTCAGCCTTTGTTGAACAGGGGGTGCAGGTTGCTGTGCTTGCCGTCGTACACCTGCTGCGGGCTTTCGTCGATCTGCAGCGTGATGCCGATGTGGCGGCGCTCGAACACCGGTGCGAAATGCGTCTTCACCGCCGCGAGAAGGTCGTCGCCCGCCTTCTTCTTTACGGCATCGGTGCGGCCCGCCGCCATGCGCAGGTTGAGGTAGACGAAAGCGTAGTCGGCCTTTCCGTCGGCCACCGCGTGGTGCGCGGCCGGGTAGGCCAGCACGCGCGTGCCGCCCGTGGGAAAGATAGGCCGGCCCGCCGCGTCGCGCTGCGCGAGCATGGTGTCGGCGAGCGTGCGGCAGAGCGCCGTCAGGTCGGTCTCGGGCTCGATGTTCGGCGTGTAGAGGATCACCAGGTGCGGCATGCGTCGTGCTCCGTTGCTCAGGCGGTCGTGCCGGTCATGGCGTCGGCCGGCAGCGGCGTGACCGGGAAGATCGCGTTGATCTGCCCCGTGCCCGAGCTGCCGAAGTAGGGCGTCACGATCTCCACGGGCGCGGTGTAGCGGTCCCAGCCGAGCAGGCCCAGCAGCATCGCCGTGTCGTGCATGTCGCCTTCGCCCCAGCACTTGTCGGCATACATCGGCAGCATGCCGACGAAGGTTTTCCAGTCGCCGCGCTCCCAGAGCTCGACCACGCGGCGGTCGACCTGCTCGAGGAACGGGTCGTAGACCTTGTGCATGAATTCGGGCGCGCGGCCGTTGTCGGCGAAGTGGTGCGAGAGCGAGCCGCTCGCGAACACCGCGACCGTGCCGTCGTAGCGCTCCTCGATCGCGCGGCGCACCGCGAGGCCGAAGCGGCCCGACTCCTGCAGGTCGTGCCAGTCGCACCAGCCGCTGATGCTGATCACCTTGTAGTGCTGATCGGCATTCATGTAGCGCATCGGCACCAGCGTGCCGTACTCGAGCTCGAGCGTGGTGTCGCTGTGCGCGCGGCTCTTCACGCCCATCTCGTTCGCCACGTCGGCGATCAGGTGCCCGAGCGCCGGGTTGCCCGGGTAGGCGTAAGGCATGTTCTTGATGAAGTGCGGCAGCTCGTTGCTGGTGTAGGTGCCGCCGAATTCCGGGCCGCAGTTGATGTGGTATTCGCTGTTGACCTGCCAGTGCACGTCGAACACCACGATGGTGTCGACGCCGAGCGCGCGGCAGCGACGGTCGATCTCCTTGTGGCCGTTGATCGCGGCGGCGCGGCAGCCGAAGTTCGGTCCCGGAAATTCCGACAGGTACATCGACGGTACATGCGTGATCTTGGCGGCGAGTGCGAGCGTGCCCATGGTCAGACTCCCCAATGCGGAATGTGGTGATTGCCCAGCGACACCGCCACGTTCTTCGGCTCGCAGAACACCTCGTAGCTCCAGGTGCCGCCCTCGCGGCCCGTGCCCGAGGCCTTGGTGCCGCCGAAGGGCTGGCGCAGGTCGCGCACGTTCTGGCTGTTGACGAAGCACATGCCGGCTTCGACGGCGGCGGCGACGCGGTGCGCCTTACCGATGTTCTCGGTCCACACGTAGCTGCTCAGGCCGTAGGCGATGTCGTTGGCCAGTTCGATGGCGTGCGCCTCGTCCTTGAACGGGATGAGGCAGGCGACCGGGCCAAAGATCTCGTCCTGCGCGATCTTCATGCGGTTGTCGACGTCGGCGAAGACGGTCGGCATCACGTAGTTGCCGCGCTTCACGCGCTCGGGTAGATCACTCGGCGCATCGAGCCCGCCGCACAGCAGCGTCGCGCCCTCCTTCGGGCCCAGCTCGATGTAGCTGCGCACCTTCGCGAGATGGGCCTGCGAGATCATCGGGCCGACGATGGTTTGTTCGTCGAGCGGGTCGCCGACCGTGATGCGCTTCGCGCGCTCGGCGAACCTGGTGGCAAAGTCGGCATAGATCGACTGCTGCACCAGGATGCGCGAACCGGCGGTGCAGCGCTCGCCGTTGTTGCTGAAGATCATGAAGACGGCCGCGTCGAGCGCGCGGTCGAGGTCGGCGTCGTCGAAGATCACGAACGGGCTCTTGCCGCCGAGTTCCATGCTGAACTTCTTCAGGCCCGCGCTCTTCACGATGCGGTTGCCCGTGGCGGTGGAGCCGGTGAACGAGATCGCGCGCACGTCGGGGTGCGCCACCAGCGGCTCGCCGGCGTCCTTGCCGTAGCCGTGCACCAGGTTCAGCACGCCCGGCGGAATGCCGGCTTCGAGCGCGAGTTCGCCGAGGCGCGCGGCGGAGAGCGGCGAGAGCTCGCTCATCTTCAGCACCGCGGTGTTGCCGAAGGCCAGGCAGGGCGCGACCTTCCAGGTGGCCGTCATGAACGGCACGTTCCAGGGGCTGATGAGCGCGCACACGCCCACCGGGTGGAACAGCGTGTAGTTCAGGTGCGTGGGCGTCGGGTAGGTGTGGCCGTCGACGCGCGTGCACATCTCGGCGAAGTAGTGGAAGTTGTCGGCCGCGCGCGGCACCAGCTGCTTGCCGGTCTGTGCGATCACCTGGCCGCAGTCGTCGGTCTCGGTGCGCGCGATCTCGGGCACGTTCTTCGCGATCAGCTCGCCAAGCCTGCGCATCAGCTTCGCGCGTTCCGGCGCGGGCAGGCCGGCCCACTTGGGAAAGGCTTCCTTGGCGGCGGCCACGGCCGCGTTCACCTCGGCCTCGCCACCGGCGGCGACCTCGGCCAGCACTTCCTGCGTGGCGGGGTTCACGGTCTCGAAGTAGTCGGTGCCGGCAACGCGCTGGCCGGCGATCAGGTGGTCGATTCTCATGCGGGTCCTTCGATGGTGTTCTGGAGAGCGCCGACGCCCTCGATCTCGGTCACGACGATGTCGCCGGGCCGGCAGTCGACCACGCCGTCGGGCGTGCCGGTGAGGATCAGGTCGCCGGGCGACAGCGTCATGAAGCGGCTGAAGTATTCGATCAGGAAGGGTGCATCGAAGATCATGTCGCGCGTGTTGCCCTGCTGGGTGACTTGGCCGTTGACGGTGGTGCGCAGCGCGAGCGCCATGGGGTCGGGCACGTCGGCCGCATCGACGAACCACGGGCCGAGCGGCGTGCAGGTGTCGCGGTTCTTCACGCGGAGGTTGGGGCGGTACCAGTTCTCGAGGTAGTCGCGGATCGCGTAGTCGTTGGCCACCGTGTAGCCGCCGATGAAGTCATAGGCATCGTCGCGCTTCACCTTGCGCGCCGTCTTGCCGACCACGATCGCGAGCTCGCATTCGTAGTGCATGAACTGCACGCCGGCGGGCCGGAAGGTCTTCTGGCGGTGACCCGTCAGCGTGGCCTGCCCCTTGACGAACACCAGCGGTTCCTCGGGCGCCTTGAATTCGAGCTCCTTCGCATGGTCGGCGTAGTTGAGGCCGAGCGCGAGGATGGTGCGCGGGCGCGGCGTCGGCGCGAGCGGCGGCAGCCACACGAGCTGCGCCTGCGGCACCACGCGCCCGTCCTGCAGGCGCACCGCGGCGTCCGGCCGTCCGTCGAGTTCGTGGCTCGTGCCGGTGTGTTCGCGGCCTTCGTAGATGACGCGTGCGTGCTTCATGCGGCCTCCTGCACCAGCGTGTTGACCAGGGGCTCGAAGCCCGCGGCGGAAATCTCGATGCGGTCGCCCGCGCGTGCCAGCGGCCGGCCCGCGCCGCAGCCGAGCATCAGCACGTCGCCGTGCGCAAGCGTCATGAACTCGCCGACCTCTGCGAGCAGCTGGCGCGCAGGCCGCACCAGCGTGGCGAAGTCGAGGGTCTGCCGGAGCGCGCCGTTGATGCGGACCTCCACGCGGAAGCTTGCCGGGTCGGCCACCTCCTGCGCATCGCGCAGCGCCGGGCCGATGCCGAGGAAGCCGTCGACGCACTTGAACTTGACGGGTGGACGGAAGAAGCTCGTGTGCGGGATCGACAGGTCGTTCATCAGCACGAAGCCCTCGACGTCGCCGTCGGCACCGATCACCACGCCGACGGTCGCGCCGACCTCGACTTCGGGCACGCCCGCCGGCACGGCGATTGCGGCATCGTGCGGACTCCAGGTGTTGGCGGTCTTCACGTAGAGCACCGGGGCCTTCGGTGCGGCCTTGTAGGGCGGCGCGGTCATCTGCGGTGCGAGCGCGTCGAACTCGGCGCGGAAATTGAGCAGCGTGCCGTACACGGTGCCAGTGGGCAGGAAATGGCTGGGAGATGAAGAGGGGCTCATGGCTGTTCCAGTGCGATCAGTTCATCGAGCAGCCCGTAGAGCTGCGCGAGCTTTGCCTTGCCGAGGGACTCCTCCATCCACTCGTAGTGCGCCTCGATGCTCGACGAGAGCTTCTTCACCAGCTTCATGCCGCGCGGCGTGGCTTCGACCACGGTCCGGCGCTGGTCTTCGGGGTCGCGGCTGCGCGTGATGAGTTCGTCGCGCTCCATGCGCGCGAGCACGCCGGTGAGGCTCGGGCCAAGGATGAAGGCCTCGCGTGCCACGCGTCCGGTCTCGACCGCGCCGTGTTCGCCGAGCACGCGCAGCACGCGCCATTGCTGGTCGGACAGCGCGTGCTCGCGCAGGCTGGGCCGCGTGTGGCCCATCACGGCCTCGCGTGCCTGCAGCAGCAGGCGCGGCAGGTTGCGGTGGGTGAAGGTGGTGCTCAAGTGGAGGTGTCCGGTTCGAATTAGTTAACATGTTAAATGATTCGGCCGCCCGGTTCCAGCCCCTGGGGCTAAGGGTTTGTGCGGACCCCTAAACTCGCCGGATGGCCAAGGAAAAATCTCTCTATGTCTGCAGCGAATGCGGCGGCACCAGTCCCAAGTGGCTCGGCAAGTGCCCGAGCTGCAATGCGTGGAACACGCTCGTCGAGCAGGCGGCGGGCGGCGGCGCCGGCTCGGCCAACAACCGCTTCGGCACGCAGTTCGCGTCGCTGGCCGGCGCGTCCGAGCTCGCGACGCTGTCGGAGATCGAGGCCACCGACATCGCGCGCACGCCCACGGGCCTCGACGAACTCGACCGCGTGCTTGGCGGCGGCATCGTCTCGGGCGGTGTCACGCTGATCGGCGGCGATCCCGGCATCGGCAAGTCGACGCTGCTGCTGCAGGCGGTCGATGCGCTGCAGCGCGCGGGACAGAACGCGCTCTATGTCACCGGCGAGGAAAGCGGCGCGCAGGTGGCGTTGCGCTCGCGGCGGCTCGGCCTCGACCATTCGCAGGTGCAGGTGCTGGCCGAGATTCAGTTGGAGAAGATCATCGCCACGCTCGACGCCACGCGGCCGGCGATCGCGGTGATCGACTCGATCCAGACCGTCTACTCCGACCAGCTCACCTCGGCGCCCGGCTCGGTGGCGCAGGTGCGCGAATGCGCGGCCCACCTCACGCGCTTCGCGAAGACCAGCGGCACGGCGGTGGTGCTGGTGGGCCACGTCACGAAGGAGGGCGCGCTCGCGGGGCCGCGCGTGCTCGAGCACATGGTCGACACGGTGCTGTACTTCGAAGGCGACACGCATTCGAGCTTTCGCCTGGTGCGTGCCATCAAGAACCGCTTCGGCGCGGTCAACGAGATCGGCGTGTTCGCGATGACCGAGCGCGGGCTGAAAGGCGTGGCGAACCCGAGCGCGATCTTCCTGAGCCAGCATGCCGAGCCGGTGCCCGGCAGCGTGGTGCTGGTCACGCTCGAAGGCACGCGGCCGATGCTGGTCGAGATCCAGGCGCTGGTCGACGACGGCGGGCCCAGCCCGCGCCGGCTCTCCGTGGGCCTGGACCGCGACCGCCTCGCGATGCTGCTGGCCGTGCTGCACCGCCATGCGGGCGTGGCCTGCATGGACCAGGACGTGTTCGTCAACGCCGTGGGCGGCGTGCGCATCAGCGAACCCGCGGCCGACCTCGCGGTGATGCTCGCCATCACCTCGAGCCTGCGCGGCAAGCCGATGCCCAAGGGCTTCATCGCCTTTGGCGAGGTCGGCCTGGCCGGCGAGGTGCGGCCCGCGCCGCGCGGCCAGGAGCGGCTGCGCGAAGCCGCCAAGCTGGGCTTCAGCGTGGCCGTGGTGCCCAAGGCCAACGCGCCGCGCAAGGGCGCGAAGGAGATCGAGGGCCTGACGATCCACGCGGTCGATCGCATCGAAGAGGCGATGGACGTGGTGCGCGGGCTGGAGTGAACGCACCCCGAAGCCCTTCGGCGCGCTGCGCGGCGAAGAACCCGCATGAGGGCGGCGACAATGTGCGCATGAATTTCCAGAAGTTTCTGATTCCGGTCGGCGCCATTGTGCTGATCGGTGTCTCGTGGCGCAGCTACGGCTGGGGCGGGGTCGCGTTCGCGGCCGGCGTGATCGTGATGTTCGTGCTGATGCACTTCAACCGCCTGATGCAGGTGCTCAAGCGCGCGGGCAACCGCCCGATCGGCCATGTGGCGAGCGCGGTGATGCTCAATGCCAAGCTCAAGCAGGGCGTCACGCTGATGCACGTCATCGCCCTGACGCGCGCACTCGGCGAGCCGCGCTCGCCGCGCGACGAGCAGCCCGAGCACTACCGCTGGACCGATGCGGGCGGCTCTTACGTCGACGCGGTGTTCAACGGCGGCAAGCTGCAGAGCTGGACGCTGACGCGGCCCGAGCAGCCCGCGGACGACGTGCAGCCGTAGCTTTCGCGTCCTGCGCGAGCCGCTCGCGGCCGCTGCATCCGGCGGCCCGCTTTTTCAGAACGGTGCGTCCGCCTCTTCGGCCGGCGTAGCGGTCGCTGCTGGCGCTGCGGCCTCTGTCGGCGCCGCCCCGAACGCCGCCTCGCCGCCGAGTGCATCGAGCAGCGCCGGCACGAGCTGGCCGAGTTCGCCCGTGGCGATCGCCACGTCGGCATCGAAGTTGTCTTCCTTCTTGCCGCCGGCCGCGCCGTCGCCCGTGCCCTCGAGGAACACGATCTTGCGGATCAGCATGCCGTGCGTGAGCTCGAACGACACGCGGTCGTCCCAGGTCAGCGCGAGCCGCGTCGGGCGCTTGCCGTCGCTGATGTGCTGCTTGACCTCCTCGATGTCGAGTGGATGCTTGGCATAGCGCACCACGGCCTTCGAATCGTCGGATGCCTTGAGCTCGCACTCGCGGTCGACCGTGAAGCCGGCCGGCGGCTCCTGCGTGAGCAGCCAGTTGGCCATGGCGGCAGCGGGCTCGACCTGCGTGTTGATCGGGCTCACGGCAAAGCCGTCGAACGCCTTCACGAGGCTGGTGATCACCTCGTCGGCGCGCGCGGCATTGGCGGAGTTGATCACCAGGCGGCGCTCGGCCTGGTCGATCCACACGGCGACGCGAGCGCTGCGCGTGAAGGCCATCGGCAGCAGCTCGAGCGTGATGTCCTCCTTGAGCTCCTTCTTTTCCTTCTTGCCGGGCTTGCGGCCCGTGGCGGCCTCGATCTGCGCGCAGCGCTCGTCGAGCTTGCGGCGCACCACCGAGCCGGGCACGGCCTTGCTCTCGATCATGTACTCGACGAGCCACTGCCCGTCGATGGACTCCACCAGCGGGCCATTGGCCTCGCCGCGCGGCTCGATCCAGCCGGCCGACTTTTCCTGCGACGGGCCGCAGGGCTCGAAGCGCTGCTTGCCCAGGCCTTCTTCCGCCTCGGCCAGCGTTTGGGACCAGGCAGGTTCGATGCGATAGACGATGACGTTCTTGAATACGGACACTGAAAAAACCCTTACTTGTTTCTTTCTCTGCGACGAACGCGGAACCCGCCATTGTCACAGGCCCGGCCCGCGGGCGAGAAAAAAGGGCCCGGAGGCCCTTAAGGAAATTAGCCGCCAGCGCTTGACCGGGGCGTGCGTATTGCCAGTGCACCCGTGGAACCGGCTTTGCCGGGCCACCGGGTGCGCCCCCCAGTGGGGGAGGCGGCGACACGAAGTGCGCCGCTTCGGGGGGCGTCTTAATCCTCTTCGACGAAAGCCTCTTCGCGCTTGCTACGCACCGACGGCAGCAGCACGATCACGAGCAGCACCGCGGCCGCGGCCAGCAGGCTGGCCGAGATCGGGCGGGTGACCAGCACGCTCCAGTCACCGCGTGACAGCAGCAGCGCGCGGCGCAGGTTCTCTTCCATCATCGGCCCGAGGATCAGGCCCAGCAGCAGCGGTGCCGGTTCGCACTCGAGCTTGTGGAAGGCGTAGCCGATGATGCCGAACAGGCCCACCATCCAGACGTCGAAGGTGTTGTTGTTCGTGGAGTACACGCCGATCGCGCAGAACAGCACGATGGCGGGGAACAGCCAGCGGTACGGAATGGTCAGCAGCTTGACCCAGATCCCGATCAGCGGGAGGTTCAGGATCACGAGCATCGCGTTGCCGATCCACATCGAGGCGATCAGGCCCCAGAACAGCTCGGGATCGCTGGTCATCACCTGCGGGCCCGGCTGGATGTTGTGGATGGTCATCGCGCCCACCATCAGCGCCATCACCGCATTGCCCGGGATGCCGAGCGTGAGCAGCGGGATGAACGAGGCCTGTGCGCCCGCGTTGTTGGCCGACTCGGGGCCCGCCACGCCGCGGATGTTGCCCTGGCCGAACGGGATCTCGCCGGGCCTCAGGCGCAGCTTCTTCTCGAGCGTGTACGACGCGAAGGCCGACAGCAGCGAGCCGCCACCCGGCAGGATGCCGAGCGCGCAGCCCAGCGTGGTGCCGCGCAGGATGGCCGGCACCATGTTGCGGAAGTCCTCGCGGGTCGGGAACAGGCTCGACACCTTGGCCGTGAAGACCTCGCGCTGCTCCTCGGGCTTGGCCAGGTTGGCGATGATCTCGCCGTAGCCGAACACGCCCATGGCCACCGCGATGAAGCTCACGCCGTCGGTGAGTTCGGGAATGTCGAACGAGTAGCGGGCCACGCCCGAATTGACGTCGGTGCCGATCAGGCCGATCAGGAGGCCCAGCACGATCATGCAGATCGCCTTGAGCAGCGAGCCCGAGGCCAGCACCACCGCGCCGATCAGGCCCAGCACCATGAGCGCGAAGTATTCCGCCGGGCCGAACTTGAAGGCCAGCTCGGTCAGCACGGGCGCAAAGGCCGCGAGCACCAGCGTGCCCACGCAACCGGCAAAGAAGGAGCCGATGCCCGCGGCCGCGAGTGCGGCGCCACCGCGCCCCTGCTTGGCCATCTGGTGGCCGTCGATCACGGTCACCACGGACGACGATTCGCCGGGCAGGTTGACCAGGATGGCGGTGGTCGAGCCGCCGTACTGCGAGCCGTAGTAGATGCCCGCCAGCATGATCAGTGCCGCGACCGGCGGCAGTGCATAGGTGGCCGGCAGCAGCAGGGCGACGGTGGTCACGGGGCCGATGCCCGGCAGCACGCCGATCAACGTGCCCAGCAGGCAACCGAAGAAGGCATAGAGCAGGTTCTGCAGCGTGAAGGCCGCGCCGAAGCCCAGCGAGAGGTTGTCGATCAGTTCCATGTTGTTGTCGGGCCCTTCAGCCGGTGATGAAGCTGGGCCAGACCTGGAACTGCAGGCTCAGACCGAGGATGAAGACCAGGTAGCTGCCGATGGCCAGCACGGTGGCGAGCACGAGCGAGCCCTTGAACCTGAACTGCGCGCCGGCCATGCTGGCGACGATCACGAGTGCATAGATCGCGAGCACCAGGCCGAGCGCGGGCACGTCCATGCTCGGCATGCCGCCGAGCAGTACGCCGAACAGCAGGTTGGCGCCGATGATGAAACCCAGCTGCTTCCAGGCGATCGCACCCACCGGGTTGGTGTCGCCCTCCTTGCCGCTCAGCGAGAGCGAATTCACCAGGACCACCAGGCCCATCACGCCCAGCAGGATGCCGAGCATCAGCGGGAAATAGCCTGGGCCCATGCGGGCGCCGCTGCCGATCTTGTAGTTGAGGGCGCCGATGGCGAAGGCCGCGCCGACGGAGGCGAACATCAGCCCGGAGAAAAAGTCTTTCTGACTCCTGATCTTCATGGTGGGTGGTGCACTTTCGGGAGGGGATGGATGGATGGAGGAGGCCGCAGGCGACGCGCACGGACGAAGGGCCCCCGATGGGGGCCGCGGCCAGCAGCCAAATTTATATCATGCTGTGATGTAAACGAATCGGCAATCGACCTATCGATTTCCCTGCCCCGGCGTGGCCGGGCCTTGCTACATTCAACGACGGGCCACAACAAAGCACACCATGTCCGATCCCCGGGAAAGTCCTTCCAAGCGGCGCCTCGAGGCGCTTTCCGAATTTCGCTACCGCCTGCGCAATTTCCTGCGCTTCAGCGAGGACGCGGCGCGCGAAGCCGGCGTGACGGCGCTGCAGTACCAGCTGCTGCTGCACACCCAGGGCTTTCCCGGGCGGCTGTGGGCCACCGTCAGCGAGCTGGCCGAGCGCCTGCAGGCGCAGCCGCACGGTGTGGTGGCGCTGGTCTCGCGCTGCGAAGACGCGGGGCTGGTGCGCCGCGAGCCGAGCAAGGTCGACCGGCGCCAGGTCGAGGTGCACCTGCTGCCCAAGGGGCGCAAGGTGCTGGCCAAGCTGGCGCAGCGCCACCTGACCGAACTCTCGGAGCTGGCCGAAGCGGTGCGCCTCGCGCACGCGATCCAGGGCAGCATCGACGAACATTGAGCCGCCGGGCCGGGAAACACCGGGAAAGGCCGGGCCGCTAAAATCCGCGCTTTGCTTTCTCCTTCGAAGGACCCCACATGAGCGCGCTTCCCTCTCTGGACGACCGTGACGGCAAGATCTGGATGGACGGCGAACTCGTGGACTGGCGCGACGCCAAGATCCACGTGTTGAGCCACACGCTGCACTACGGATGCGGCGCATTCGAAGGCGTGCGTGCCTACAAGACGCCCGAGGGCACGGCGATCTTCCGCCTGGCCGAACACACCGAGCGGCTCTTCAACAGCGCCAAGATCCTGCGCATGAAGATCCCGTTCACGCCCGAAGAGCTGAACGAAGCGCAAAAGCAGGTCGTGCGCGAGAACAAGCTCGAGAGCTGCTACCTGCGCCCGCTGATCTGGATCGGCTCCGAGAAGCTCGGCGTCAGCCCCAGGGGCAACCGCATCCACGCCATGGTCGCGGCCTGGTCGTGGGGCGCCTACCTCGGCGAAGAGGGCATGCGGCGCGGCATCCGCGTGAAGACCTCGAGCTACACGCGCCATCACGTCAACATCACGATGACGCAGGCCAAGTCGGTGAGCAACTACACCAACTCGATCCTCGCCAACATGGAAGCCCTGGACGACGGCTACGACGAGGCGCTGCTGCTCGACGCGAGCGGGTTCGTCTCCGAAGGCGCGGGCGAGAACATCTTTGTGGTCAAGGGCGGCGTGGTCTACACGCCCGACCTGTCGGCGGGCGCACTCAACGGCATCACGCGCAACACCATCCTGCACGTGTGCAAGGACCTCGGCATCGAGCTGGTGCAGAAGCGCATCACGCGCGACGAGGTCTACATCGCCGACGAGGCCTTCTTCACCGGCACGGCCGCCGAAGTCACGCCGATCCGCGAACTCGACCGCATCGAGATCGGCAACCGCGGCGACGGCGGTTCGCGCGGGCCGGTCACCGAGAAGATCCAGGCGGCCTTCTTCGACATCGTGAACGGCAAGAACCCCAAGTACGCCCACTGGCTCACGAAGGTCTGAGAGAACCCATGCCCACCAACGCAGTCGTCGAACTCCTGGCCAAGGAACTCAACCCGCAGGGCGGCGTGTTCTGCCCGAGCCCCAAGGCCGACATGAAGCTTTGGAACACCCACCCCAAGGTCTACCTGGACGTGGCGCGCACCGGCGAAGCCAAGTGCCCGTACTGCGGCACCGTCTACCGCCTCAAAGCGGGTGAGCAGGTGGCGGGCCACCACTGAAGAGGCCTGAGAGGCGCGGCGGCAGCACCGATCGCCACGGGCTGCCGCTTTCCTGCACCATGCGCAGGAAAAGAAAGGCCACGAACAGCAGCGACAGGCCGATCTGCGCGTCGCGCATGGCCGAGTTCAGGCTCGCGGCCACGGTCATCGTGAGCATCGCGACGAAGCCGATGCGCCCCGTCAGGTCGGCGCGCCGCCAGCACACCCAGACCCCGCCCAGCATGATCGCGAGCAGCGACAGCAGCCCCGGAATGCCCGCCTGCGAGCCGATCCATAGATAGTCGTTGTGCGGCATGTTCTTGTAGCCGATCACTTCCGGTGCGCGCTTCTTCCATTCGCTGGTCCAGGCACCGATGCCCTGGCCCGCGACCGGCGCGTCGAGCATCATCTGCGCGGTCTCGCGGTACATGTAATAGCGTGAGACCCAGCTGCCCTCCGAGGCCAGGCCGGCCTGGGCCTGTTCGAGCTCCTGCACGCCGAGCTCGAACTTGCCCTTGATGGAGGCGGGCAATTGCCAGGCGCCGAGCGCCGCGAGCGCCGTGGCCAGCGCCAGGCCCGCGAGCAGGCCGCGCGGATGGCTGCGCCACTGGTGGAAGCAGGCGGCGAACACGCAGCCCAGCATCGCGACGAGCGAGGTGCGCGACGGCAGCGCGAGGCTGACCACGATCGCCATGACCGCCGCCACGCCGAAGGCCGGCCCGGCCCAGTGCCAGCGGCGCGCATCGCCGAGGTGCGCGAGGCCCAGCACCGCGGCCGCGGCGCCGATCATCGCGAACAGGAGCGCGTCGTTGATCGACTTGTTGCCCTGCATGATCGTCACGGCGCGCCAGACCTGCAGGTCGGGCAGGCCGACCGTGTGGTACAGCGCGATCAGCAGCAGCCCCAGCGCCGAGGCGAGCAGGAAGGCGCGCAGCGCCCACACGCATTCGTCGCGCGTGAGTGCCAGCGCCAGCAGCATCGTGAGCGCGATGCGCAGGCCATGGGCCAGCTCGCCGCCGGTTTCCTTGAAGTGCGGCGACACGGCCAGCACCACCAGCATCCAGCTCACGTAGGCCATGATCGGCCACCACAGCGGATGGGCCCTGACGCGCACCGCGCGTTCGCGCCAGTTGCCGCCGACGGCCATCGCGAGCATCAGGAGAAGAAGGGCCGCGTAGTTCACGCCGACCGGCATGTAGACCACGAAGCCCCAGAGGGCCGCCGCAGGGCGTCCGAGTCTTGAACGGAACATGGGGCGGGATTCTAGATGCCGGCCGTTTCCATGAACTTGTTCACGCACCCTCACGGAATGGCGTGCCGTGCGCGGGATGCGCTGGCACGATGGCGCATGGCCGGACTTTCTCCTTCCCGTGGCCCGTGGCGCATTGCCGCACTTCTCGGCACCGTGCTGCTGCTGCTGTCGGCCTGCGCCAGCACGAAGCAGCCCGAGTTCTACACCTTGATGCCGGGCATCGACCTCACCGCGTCCGCCCGCTCCGGCGGCGATCCGGTGCATCTGCGCTTTGGCAACGTCTCGGTGCCCGAAGCGCACTCGCGCGCCGTGATCGTCGCGCGTGCGCCCGGCGCCTCGGCCGAGGGGCTGCTGGTCCGGTTCCCGCGCGAGCGCTGGTTGTCGAGCTATCCCGTCGAAGTGCGCGACAGCCTTCGCTACCAGGTCGCGAGGCTGCTGAATGCCCGCGACGTCACGCGCGGCCGCACGCTGCCGGGCGCGCGCGTTCTGCGCATCGATGTGCAGGTCCAGGCGCTCGATCGGGTGCTCGGCCAGCGGGTGGCCGGCGAGTTCAGCTGGACCGTGTCAGGCGGCGCGAAGCCGCTGCGCTGCGAAGCCCGGATTCAACATGCGGTACAGGGTGAGAGCGCTTCAGCGCTGGTGCAGGCCGAACGCCGCCTGATGGAAAAGCTCGCCGCCGCGGTGGCCGGCAGCGCCGACCCGGCGGCCAGCAATGTGCCGGCCGACTGCGTTGAAACCTCGGCCCGCCGGGCGCGGCCGTTTCGTCCATCCGCACCGCGCACCGACAAGAGAAAAGCCACCTGACTGCCGCAGCGTTGCTGCCGCCGCGTCGTCACCGCGGCAGGCGGATCACGAAGCTCGCGCCGCCGCCCGGGCGGTCTTCGCACTGCACGCTGCCGCCGTGGCGCTCGGCAATCGACTTCACGAGCGCCAGCCCGAGCCCCACGCCGCCGTTGCGCTCGCTCGCGCCGGGCAGCCGGTAGAAGGGCTCGAAGATGCGCTCGCGCAGCGCGGCGGGCACGCCCGGCCCGCGGTCGTTCACGCGCACCATGGCAAAGCCGTCGGTGCTGCCGAGCTCGACCGAGATCTCGCCCGCCCCGTAGCGGCGCGCGTTCTCGAGCAGGTTGCGCACCGCGCGGCGCAGCAGCCGGGGCACGCCGGGGACGGTGAGCTTCGCGTTGTCGGTGCCTGCTACGAGGTCGAGCTCGGCGTCCACGCGCGAGCATTCCTCGGCGGCGAGGCCGGTCAGGTCGACCGCCTCGATCGTGCCCATGTCGGCCTCCCGCGCATCGAGCCGGCTCGCGAGCAGGATCTCGTCGATGAGCTGGTCGAGCTCGCCGATGTTGCGCGAGATCTCCTCGCGCGCGGCGGGGCTCGGCCGCTCGCCCATGAGCTCGAGGCCCATGCGGATGCGCGTGAGCGGCGAGCGCAGCTCGTGCGAGGCGTTGGCCAGCAGCGACTTGTGCGAGCGCACCAGCTGTTCGATGCGTTCGGCCGAGGCATTGAAACGTTTGGAGAGATCGGCCACTTCGTCCTGCCCTTCCTCGGTGATGCGCACCGACAGATCACCCTCGCCCCAGCGCTGCACGCCACGTTGCAGTGCCTCGAGCCGCTGCGTCAGCCGCCGCACGATGGGATAGACCCCGAGCGCCACGGCAATGCCCACGAGCGCGATCATCCAGCCGAGCCCGAACGGCGTTCGCCAGGGCGAGAACTCGCCCGGCCGCCGGTCGCGCGGCGCCACGCGCAGGGTCATCTCCTTGCCGTCGCTCAGCGTCACGTCGAACTCCAGCCCCTGGCCCGGCACGCGCAAGGCCTGGCCGGTGCCGATGGGGGTGTCGTTCTCGTCGAGCACCACCACGTTGCGCGGCACCGGCGCGAGGCGTTCGCGCTCGGCCTGCGCTGCTTCACGCACGACCCAGTTCGCCATCAGCGTGAGGATCACGACGCCGCCCACCACCGCCATCCAGATGCGGACGTAAAGGTGGCGCGAGTAGAGGGATCGCAGCATCGGGTCGGACGTTCTAGTCTTGCTGCTTGGCGAACACGTAGCCCACGCCGCGCACCGTGAGGATGCGCTTCGGGTTCTTCGCGTCGACTTCGATGGCGGCGCGGATGCGGCCCATGTGCACGTCGATCGAGCGGTCGAAGGCTTCGAGCTCGCGGCCGCGCACGGCTTCCATGATCTGGTCGCGTGTGAGCACGCGGCCCGCGCGCTCGGCCATCGCGACCAGCAGGTCGAACTGGTAGGAGGTGAGGTCGGCCACCGCGCCGGCCACCGACACGGTGCGCGCATTGCGGTCGATCTCGAGCGTGCCGAAGCGCATCACCGAGCTGGCCTCGGTGTCGACGCTGTTCTCGCTGCGCCGGCGCAGCACCGCCCGGATGCGCGCGAGCAGTTCGCGCGGCTCGAAGGGCTTGGGCAGGTAGTCGTCGGCGCCGATCTCCAGGCCGATGATGCGGTCCATCGGGTCGCCCTTGGCCGTCAGCATCAGCACCGACACCTTCGACGCCGGCGGCGGCAGCGAGCGGATGCGGCGGCAGACCTCGAGGCCGTCGGTATCGGGCAGCATCAGGTCGAGGATCACGAGGTCGGGCGCGTGCTGCTGCAACTGCTCGAGGCCGCTCGCGCCGTCACCGGCGTGGGTGACGACGAAGCCCGACTGCGTCAGGTACTCGCTCACCATCTGCGCCAGGCGAGTGTCGTCTTCGATCATCAGGAGATGGGGGGTGCTCATGCGCTTCATGGTCGTCCACGGGAGGCAACGGGGCTTGAACGCTCCGTAAAGTTGGGTAAACGGCGCTTCAGGCTGTCAACGGGTGTGCGGTGAACAGCATGGCGCCCGCAGGAAGGGCGGCAGAGGGCTCGGCCATGTGCGCATCGAGCATGGCGGGCACGGCGCAGTCCGCCAGGTCCGTGCCATCGGCCCGGGCGCGTTCGAGGATCTCGCGTGCCAGCTGGCGCAGTTGCGCGGTCGAGGTGCGGATGCGCGCCTTGAATGCGGCGTCGTCCAGCCGCGGGTCGGTGAGGCTCTTGTTGAGCGCGGCGAACCACGGCATCGCGGCCTGATCGAGCATGACCGGTACATTGCGTTTGCGGCTCGCGGCCGACCAGTTGCGCAGCAGCTGCTGCACCGCGATGTTCAGGCGCTGGCAATGCTGCAGCTCTTCCTTCAGGCTGCCGAGCAGCATCAGGTCGGTGAGCCGCTGCTGGAAGAAGATCTGCGACAGCACGCCCCAGTAGTAGGCGTAGTCCCAGATCACCTTCACCGGCAGCACCTCGGGGTCGCCGAACAGCGGGTACTGGTCCTGGTAGAGCGCCAGCGTGCTTTCGTAGAACGAGTGGTAGATCTGATCGTAGAGCTGCGCGCGCGCCTCTACCGAGCGGCCCGTTCGATCGTGCGCCACCAGGTCGGTGATGTAGGTGTTGCTCATCGCGATGAAGTCGCTGCCCGGCGAGTAGAACGGGTCGAGGAAGAGCCCCGCCTCGCCCGTGAGCGCCCAGCGCCGGCCCGAGAACACCTGCTTGCAGCCGTGCGAGAAGTGCTTGAGGAACGCGAAGTCCTGCAGCAGGTGGCGCTTGCCGTCGAGCGCGTCGTAGAGCCGCGGCTGGTAGATGGCGAACCACTGCATCGCCTTCTCGAAGGTGTCGATGGTGCCGAGCGGATGCAGCTTGGGGTCGGCCACGATGCCCACCGAATGCGAGCCCGACGCCAGCGGGATCAGCCAGGCCCAGTAGCCTGCGCCCACGAGGTGATTGGTCGAGAGCCAGCGCGCCTGCGGATTGCAGCGTTCGCGCCACGCGGGATCGTCGCTCCAGGCGTCGACGTCGATGCGCTCCGCGATGCGGAACCACACCGCGTTGACGTCGTGCGCATTGGGCTCGGCGAGCCCGAGCTTGCGCTTGAGCATGCCGGCGCGGCCGCAGGCGTCGATGAGCCAGCGCGCCTCGGCCGCATGCGTCTGGTCGTCTTGCGACCATTCGATGCGGTGCGGCGCATCGCCCTCGGGGGCGAGTTCGATGCGGCGCACCAGCGCGCCGTCTTCAAAGCGCACGCCGCGTCGCACGGCCTCTTCGGCGAGGTAGTTCTCGAAGATGCCACGGTCGATCTGGTAGCTCGGCACGGCCAGGTAGCGGCTCGCGCCGATTTCGGTGACCTGGTCGAAGTCGCGGCGCCCCTCGCTGAAGAAGAAGCGGAAGCCGAACTTGCGCAACTGGGCGCTGTCCATGTGGGGCTTGAGGCCGAGCACCGTGTCGAAGTAGTGCGCGCCGATCTCGACCGACGACTCGCCGACCTTGTGCGCGGCCTCGGGAACGGGATGCCGGCGCCGTTCGAGCACCAGCACGTCGAGCTCGGGAAAGCGCTGCTTGAGCTGCAGCGCGAGTGTCAGGCCCGCAAGCCCGCCGCCCATGATCACTGCGTCGCAAGAATGCACAGTGTTCACCGATGGCACCCCTGACACAGCATTCATGGCTTGTTCCTAGTCGTTGTTGAGTGGCTGCAGCGACAGCCGCAGTGAGAGCGACGCCGAGAGCGGCAGTTCGACGGCCGATGCGGACGGGCCGCCGTCTGCCGCCAACGCGAGCGCCTCGAACAGGCCGAGTGCATGCGCCATCGGGTTGATCTGCGCGAGCGTCTTCGCGGCCTCGGAGCGCGGCGCGGGAAACTGCCCGTCGCTGCTTTCGATCGACCAGTCGAACGACGCCACACTGCGCGCCGTACGCTCGGGCGCGAGCACCAGCGCGACCGCCAGCAGGCCGCGGCTGTCGGTCACCGAGGTCAGCGGGCCGACGGTGGGCGTGTCGTAGCCCACCAGCAGCACCGGCGACTGGTCGGCCGCGCACTGCACGGCCGCCTCGAGCAGGCCCGCGGGGAAGCTGTGGTCGTACGCCGATAGCGAGTTGCTCGCGGCCATGCAGCCGGTGCCGATGGTCCAGTAGCCCACGGCCGCGTTGTGCACCGAGTTGTGAAAACGCGTGGGCGACAGCACCGTGGGATCGCTCGCGAGCGTGCTGCACATGTAGTCGTTGATCGAGAGATCGCCATGGGCCGACACGAAGACGCAGGGCACGTCGGCCGCATTGCGGCCGGCACCCGTCATCGCAGCGGCGGCCACTTCGAGTGCCAGGGCCACGGTGTCGGGCGCGCGGCGGCGCTCGGCCGGTGCAAGCACCTGCGGCGACGGCCGCTTGGCCGGCGGGTCGGTGAGCGCGCCTTCGCCGCGGAAGGCCGCGCGCGCCGCGTCCCAGCCGGGCAGCGTGGGCGTCCAGAAGGCCGGGCCTTCGATGTAGAGCGTGGGTGGCGCGATCGTCGTCATTGGCTCGCCTTGCCGAAGACGAGCGAGCAGTTGTTGCCGCCGAAGCCGAAGGAGTTGGTGAGCGCATGCCGCACGTCGCCGCGCACGGGCGCGAGTTGGATCTGCGGCCCGAAGCTCTCGTCGAGCTCGGTGGTGTTCACGGTGCCGGGCATCAGACCGCGCTCGATCGCCAGCAGGCTGATGACGGATTCGACAATGCCGGCCGCGCCCAGCGTGTGGCCCATGAAGCCCTTGGTCGAGCTCGCATGGGTGCGGGCCGGGAAGCGGCGCGCGACCAGCGCGCCCTCGACCTCGTCGTTCTTCTGGCTCGCCGTGCCGTGCATGTTGATGTAGTCGATGGCTTCGGGCGCCAGGCCCGCGCGTGCGAGCGCGTCGTCGAGCGCGCGTTCCGCGCCCAGGCCCTCGGGATGCGGCGTCGACATGTGGTGCGCGTCGCTGGCTTCGCCGTAGCCCAAAAGCCGCAGCGGCAAGGCCGGGTCGTCCTGCACCCGCTCCAGCAGCGCGAAGCCGGCCGCTTCGCCGAGGCTGATGCCCTTGCGGTGCGCGTCGAACGGGCGGCAGGGTTCGCTCGACACCAGTTCGAGCGAGTTGAAGCCGAACAGCACGCTGCCGCACAGCGTGTCGGCCCCGCCGACCACGGCCGCATCGGCCAGGCCGAGGCGGATCAGCCGCTCGGCCGAGGCGAACACCTTGGCGCTCGACGAGCAGGCGGTGGAGATCGTTTCGCTCGGGCCGGTGAGCCCGAGCGCCTGCTGCACGAACATCGCGAGCGAATGCGGCGAATGCACGGCGGGGCGGCGTTGGTCCATGGGAAAGAGCCCATCGGCATCGAGCTGGGTGTAGGCCAGTTCGGTTTCGCCGATGCTCGAGGTCGAGGTGCCGAGCACCAGCGCGATGCGCGAGGCGCCGTATCTGGCCCGCGCAGCCGCCACGGCTTCGAGAAAGCCGTCGGCCTGGAGGCCGAGCCAGCCGAGCCGGTTGTTGCGGCAGTCCCAATGGGCGAGCGCCTCGGGCAGGCGGACGTCTTCGAGCCCGTCGACCCGGCCGATCCAGGTCGGCAGCGGCGCGGGGCCGAAATCGTTGGCACGCAGGCCGCTGCGCGATTCGGCGAGTGCCTCGGCGAGCGGCTCCTTGCCGACGCCGACGGCCGACGTGGCCGTGAAGGCGCTGATCTGAAGGGGAGGAATGCGGGACGGCACGGTGCTTGAGGGTTTCGGCGAAGGTTTAGGAACGCGTGGAAGCGAAGCGGCGATGACCTGAAAACGACAGCCTACCAGTTGCGCGGCCGCTGCGGCGTCATCTGTTTGCCCGAGCAGCGCGGGCGGCCAACGCCACCAGCAGCAGCACCGGCACGCCCAGCAGCGCGGTGCAGGTGAAGAACCGGGCGTAGCCCCAGACGTCGACGAACAGGCCCGAATAGCCCGCGATGAACTTCGGCAGCAGCAGCATCAGCGAGCTGAAAAGCGCGTACTGCGTGGCCGAATAGGTGATGTTCGTCAGGCTCGACAGGTAGGCGATGAAGGCCGCCGACGCGATGCCGCCAGCCAGGTTGTCGGCCGAGACCACCGCGATCAGCGCCGTCAGGTCGTGCCCGCGCGTGGCCAGCCAGGCGAAGAGCAGGTTGCTCGCGGCGCTGAGCACGGCGCCGAGCATCAGCACCCGCATCACGCCCAGCCGCATCGAGAGCACCCCGCCGACGAAGGCGCCCACCAGCGTCATGATCACGCCGTAGATCTTGCTGACTGTGGCCACTTCGTCCTTGGTGAAACCCATGTCCACGTAGAACGGATTGGCCATGATGCCCATCACCACGTCGCTGATGCGGTAGGTCGCGATCAGCGCGAGGATCATCGCGGCCTGCCACTTGTAGCGGCGGATGAAGTCGGCAAAGGGTTCGATCAGCACGCTGCGCAGCCACTCGGCCGCATTGCGTGCCTTGGGCAGCGCACGGCGCACGGGCTCGGGCGACAGCAGCACGGTGAGCACGCCCACGGCCATCGAGGCCGCCATCACCAGGTAGGCCGTCTTCCAGGCCGCGTTCTGGTAGGCCGCGGCGCCCGTGGCCGCGGTCGCCGGCACCACTTCGGCCCAGGCTGCCACCCACAGCACGCCGGCCCCGGCCCAGATCATCGCGAGCCGATAGCCGGTCTGGTAGGCCGCGGCGAGCGCGGCCTGCTTGCGCGTCTCGGCAGATTCGATGCGGAAGGCATCGAGCGCGATGTCCTGCGTGGCCGAGCCGAACGCCACCAGCAGCGCGCACCAGACCAGCGGCCCGAGCCCCTCGCGCGGATCGTTGAGCGCCATGCCGACAAGCCCCGCGACCACCAGGCCCTGCGCCATCAGCAGCCAGCCGCGGCGGCGTCCGAGCAGCGTGGTCAGCGGCGGCAGCGGCAGCCGGTCGACCAGCGGCGCCCACACCCACTTGAAGCCGTAGGCCAGGCCGACCCAGCTCAGGTAGCCGATGGTGGTGCGGTCGATGCCCGCCTCGCGCAGGCGGAAGCTCAGCGTGCCCAGCACCAGCAGCAGCGGCAGGCCGGCCGAGAAGCCGAGCGCCAGCATGCGCAGCGTGGCGGGCTCGAGATAGACCTTCAGCGCGTCGCGCCAGGGCACGGAGGAGGAGGGGGGCGTTTCGGCGGGCTGGGCAGACATGAACCCCGGATTGTCCACGAGGGCAGGCAATTGTTCCTATCATCCGCGCATGTGCAACCGATGCGACGCCACCTTCGTTCTTCCCGCCGCGGCCGCGGCATCGCATGCCTCGGCCTGGCAGCCGCGGCGCGCCTTCCTGCTCGCGGCCGCCGGCGCCGCGCTCGCGGGCCCGGCCCTTGCGCAGGTCAACGTGGGCAATGCCTCGGTGGCGCGCAATCTCGTGCCGGCCGACAGCATCGAGGCCGCGGGCGTGCAGCAATACGGCCAGCTGCTCGCGCAGGCGCGCGCCAAGGGCGCGCTCGCGGGAGAAGGCAATGCCCAGCTGCAGCGGTTGCGCACGATCGCCAAGCGGCTGATCCCGTTCGCCACGCCCTGGAATTCACGAGCGCGCGAATGGAAGTGGGAGGTCAACCTCATCGGCAGCAAGCAGGTCAACGCCTTCTGCATGCCCGGCGGCAAGATCGCCTTCTTCACCGGCATCCTCGAGCAGCTCAAGCTCGGCGACGACGAGGTTGCGATGGTGATGGGCCATGAAATGGCGCATGCGCTGCGCGAGCATGCGCGCGCGCGGCTCGCCAAGAGCGCCGGTACCGGCGCTGCGCTCTCGATCGGCGCGCAGCTGCTCGGGCTCGGTCAGATGGGCGACCTGGCAGCGCGCGCAGGCACCCAGCTGCTCACGCTGAAGTTCAGCCGCGGCGACGAGACCGAGGCCGATCTCGTCGGCCTCGAACTGGCGGCGCGCGCAGGCTACGACCCCAAGGCTTCGGTGTCGCTCTGGAAGAAGATGGCCGCCGCCTCGAAGAGCCAGGGCGGGCTGAGCTTCCTGTCCACCCATCCGAGCGGGCCGGACCGGATCCAGAAGCTCGAGGCCAACCTGCCGAAGGTCGAGGGGCTCTACAAGGAAGCCCGGCGCAGCTGAGCGGCCCGCGGCGGCACCGCTTCGGCGAAGATCGCCGCATGAATACGACCGACATCAACCTGCCCGATGTGCTCGCCGAAGTGACGGCCGCCTTCGCGCGCTACGAGGACGCGCTGGTGAACAACAAGGTCGAGGTGCTCGACGAACTGTTCTGGAACAGCCCCACCACGCTGCGCTACGGCGCCACCGAGAACCTCTACGGCTACGAGGAGATCCAGGCTTTCCGTGCGGCGCGCCCGTCGCAGGGCCTCGCCCGCGAACTGACCCGCACCGCCATCACCACCTACGGGCGCGACTTCGCCACCGCCCACTGCGAGTTCCGGCGCGAAGGCAGCACGCGCACCGGCCGGCAGAGCCAGACCTGGATGCGCACGCCCGAGGGCTGGCGCGTGGTCGCCGCCCATGTGAGCCTGCTGGGCTGAGCCCCTGCAGGCGCCTCAGAGACTGAAGTCGTACTCCACCGTGATCGGCGCGTGGTCGCTGAACTTGACGGTCTTGTAGATCTGCTCGGTGCGCGCTAATGCGGCGGTCTGCGGCGTGGCCAGGTGATAGTCGAGCCGCCATCCCACGTTGTTCGCATAGGCCTGGCCGCGGTTGCTCCACCAGGTGTAGGCCTCCGCCGTGGTGTCGGGCTTGAGCATGCGGTAGACGTCCACCAGGCCCGCGCCGTCGGCGCCGGCGTCGAGCAGCCGCGTCATCCAGGCGCGTTCCTCGGGCAGGAAGCCGCTGTTCTTCTGGTTGCCGCGCCAGTTCTTGAGGTCGATCTCCTTGTGCGCGATGTTGATGTCGCCGCACAGGATGAATTCGCGCGACTGCTTGAGCGCCACCAGGTGCGGGAAGAAGCCCTTGAGGAAGCGGAACTTGGCCTGCTGGCGTTCCTCGCCCGAACTGCCGCTCGGGAAATAGCAGCTGATGACCGAGAGCTTGCGCGCGGGGGTGTCGAAGCGCAGCTCGAGGTAGCGGCCTTCGGCGTCGAACTCCCGGTCGCCCCAGCCCACGACCACGTCGCTCGGCGCGTGCCGAGTGTAGATCGCGGTGCCGGCGTAGCCCTTCTTCTCGGCGAAGTGGAAATGGCCCTTGAGGCCGGCCATCTCCTCGAAGCGGCCTTCGATGTCGCTCGCCTGGACCCGGATCTCCTGCATGCAAATACAATCCGGCGCAAGTTCGGCCACCCAGTCCGCCACCCCTTTCGTGGCGGCCGAACGCAGGCCATTGAGATTGAGACTGGTCAGTTTGAACACAAGGAAATTCCGATGGCTGTAGATGGTAAGGAACAAGGCAGCGCGGTAGCGCAGGACTTCGTCCAGTTCGCGCTCGACGCGGGCGTGCTGCGCTTCGGCGAGTTCAAGACCAAGGCCGGCCGCATGAGCCCCTACTTCTTCAATTCGGGGCTGTTCGACGACGGCGCCAAGATCGCGCGGCTCGCCGGATTCTATGCAGACCGGCTGATCGAGAGCGGCGTCGAGTTCGACATGATCTTCGGCCCGGCCTACAAGGGCATTCCGCTCGGTGCGACGGTCGCGGCCGAACTGGCCCGGCGCGGTCGCAACCATCCCTTTGCCTACAACCGCAAGGAAGCCAAGGCCCACGGCGAAGGCGGTGCACTGGTCGGCGCGCCGCTTGCGGGGCGCGTGCTGATCGTCGACGACGTGATGTCGGCCGGCACCGCGGTGCGCGAATCCATCGCCGCGATCGAGGCCGCCGGCGCCACGCCGCACGCGGTGGCGATCGCGCTCGACCGGCAGGAAAAAGCCACCGAGAACGGCGTCGACGTCGACCACAGCGCGGTGCAGTACGTGCGCAACCAGCTCGGCCTGAAGGTCGTCGCCATCGCCACGCTCGACGACCTGCTGAGCTATCTCTCCGGCCATGCCGCCACCGACCTGGGCGCGCACCGCGAACGGGTGCTGGCCTACCGCGCGCGCTACGGCGCCCACTGAGGCCCGCGCCATGCCTGCCGTTCGCCATCACCTCTTCGATCGGGCGGCCAGCGTGGCGCTGCTGATGCTCGCGCTGGCGCCCGCGGCCGCGCTGGCACAGGTGCCGCCGGCGCCTGCGCCGGGCGGCATCTATTCATGCACCGATGCGCGCGGCCGCACGCACACGGCCGACCGGCCGATCGCCGCGTGCACCGACCGCGAGCAGCGCGAACTGAGTCCGAGCGGCACCACGCGCCGCGTCATCGAACCGACCTACACCGCGCGCGAAATCGCCGAGCGCGAAGACCGCGCGCGCGAGGCCGCGCTGCAGGCCGCGCGGATCGTCGACGAGCGCCGCCGCGAGCGTGCGCTGCTGGTGCGCTACCCGAATGCAACCGTGCACGACCGCGAGCGCGCCGAGGCGCTGGTGCAGATCGATGCCGTGATCCAGGCCGCGAAGAAGCGCCTGGCCGAACTCGGCGAAGACCGCCGGAAGATCGACGAGGAGCTCGAGTTCTACAAGGCCGACGTGAGCAAGGCGCCGGGCGCGGTGCGCCGCAAGCTCGAGGACAACCTGCGCAGCGTGGCGGTGCAGGACCGCTTCGTTGGCGAGCAGGAAGACGAGAAGAAGCGCGTGAACGCGCGCTTCGACGAAGAGCGCTTCCGCCTGAGGCAGCTCTGGTCACCGCAGAACGGCGGCACCCACCGCTGAGCGCGGCGTGCCTCAGCCCAGCTTGGCTTTCAGCAGTTCGGTGACCTGCGCCGGATTGGCCTTGCCGCCGCTGGCCTTCATCACTTGCCCGACCAGTGCATTGAGCGCCTTCTCCTTGCCGCCGCGGTATTCCTCGACGTTCTTCTGGTTCTTCGCGATCACCTCGTCGAGGATCTTGTCGAGCGCGCCGGCGTCGTTCATCGGCTTCAGGTCCTTGGCCTCGATGATCGCGTCCACCTCGCTGCCTTCGCCAGTCCAGAGTGCCTCGAACACCTGGCGCGCCGCATTGTTGGGCAGCGTGCCGTCGGTGATGCGCCGCACCAGCGCGGCGAGCTGCGTCGCCTTGACGGGCGCGGCCTCGATGCCGATCTCGGCCGTGTTGAGCCGCCGCGCCATCTCGCCCGTGATCCAGTTGCTCGCGAGCTTCGGCGTGGCGCCCGCGGCCACGGCTTCGTCGAAGTAGCCGGCCAGTGCCGCGCTCTGCGTGAGCTGCGCCGCGTCGTAGGCCGACAGGCCGTGCTCGTGCACGTAGCGCTCGGCCATCGCGCGCGGCAGCTCTGGCATCGTGGCCCTCACGCGCTCGATCCAGTCGGCGGCGATGTCCAGCGGCGGCAGGTCCGGGTCGGGAAAGTAACGGTAGTCGGCCGAGTCTTCCTTGGCGCGCATGGCACGCGTCTCGCCCGTGTCGGGATCGAACAGCACGGTGGCCTGCTCGATCTTGCGGCCGTCCTCGATCTCGTCGATCTGCCAGCGGATCTCGTAGTCGATCGCCTGCTGCATGAACTTGAAGCTGTTCAGGTTCTTGATCTCGCGGCGCGTGCCGAGCTTGTCGCCGGGCTTGCGCACCGACACGTTGGCGTCGCAGCGGAAGCTGCCTTCCTGCATGTTGCCGTCGCAGATGCCGATCCAGGTAACGATCTTGTGCAGCTCGCGCGCGTAGGCCACGGCCTCGGCGGTGGAGCGCATGTCGGGCTCGGTCACGATCTCCAGGAGCGGCGTGCCGGCGCGGTTCAGGTCGATGCCGCTCTGGCCGACGAAGTCCTCGTGCAGCGACTTGCCCGCGTCTTCCTCGAGGTGGGCGCGCACCAGGCGCACCGTCTTGATCTCTTCTCCGAGAAAGAACGACACCGTGCCGCCTTGCACCACCGGGATCTCGAACTGGCTGATCTGGTAGCCCTTGGGCAGGTCGGGGTAGAAGTAGTTCTTGCGTGCGAACACGCTGCGCGGCGCGATGTGCGAGCCGAGCGCAAGGCCGAGCTTGATGGCGCGCTCGACGGCGCCCTTGTTCATCACCGGCAGCGTGCCGGGCAGCGCCAGGTCGACCGCGCAGGCCTGCGTGTTGGGCTCGGCACCGAAGGCCGTCGAGGCGCGGCTGAAGATCTTGCTCGCGGTCGAGAGCTGGGCATGGGTTTCGAAGCCGATGATGACTTCATAGCCGCGCACCAGCGGGCCGGTCGGGCGGCCTTGTTGCTGTGCTTCGAAGGTGTTCACTGCTGTCTCGCTCATGGTCAGAAGCCCTCCGGCGTGCGAAGGTGCCAGTCGGTGGCCTGCTGGAAGCGGTGGCCGGCGTTGAGCAGCTTCGCTTCGCCGAAGTAGTTGCCGATCAGCTGCAGGCCCACGGGCATGCCCGCGTCGAAGCCCGCGGGCACGCTCATGCCGGGCAGGCCGGCGAGCGAGGCGGGCAGCGTGAAGATGTCGGCGAGGTAATCGGCGACCGGGTCGTCGCCGTGTTCGCCGATTTTCCAGGCCGTGGTCGGCGCCGCGGGGCCCGCGATCACGTCGCACTGCCGGAAGGCCTGCTGGAAGTCGTCGGCGATCATGCGGCGCACCTTCTGCGCCTGCAGGTAGTAGGCGTCGTAGTACCCGTGCGAGAGCACGTAGGTGCCGATCATGATGCGGCGCTTCACCTCGTCGCCGAAGCCTTCGGCGCGGGTGCGGCCGTACATGTCCGACAGGTCCTTGTACTGCGCCGCGCGGTGGCCGAACTTCACGCCGTCGAAGCGGCTCAGGTTGCTCGAGGCCTCGGCCGCGGCCAGGATGTAGTAGACGGGAATCGACAGCTCGGTGCGCGGCAGCGAGACCTCGACGCGTTTTGCGCCGAGCTTCTCGTACTGCGACAGCGCCGCATCGATGGCCGCGCGCACGCCGGGCGCCACGCCTTCGCCGAAGAACTCCTTCGGCACGCCGATGCGCAGGCCCTCGAGCGAATCGTTCAGTGCGCGGCCGAAGTCCTCGGCCGGGCGGTCGAGCGAGGTCGAATCGCGGTCGGGGTCGGGGCCGCAGAAGGCCGACAGCAGCAGCGCGCAGTCTTCGGCCGAGTGCGCCATCGGCCCGGCCTGGTCGAGGCTCGACGCGAAGGCCACCATGCCGTAGCGCGAGGCGCGGCCGTAGGTCGGCTTGATGCCGGTGACGCCGCAGAACGAGGCCGGCTGGCGGATCGAGCCGCCGGTGTCGGTGCCGGTGGCCGCGGGCACGAGCCGCGCTGCCACGGCCGCGGCGCTGGCACCCGACGAGCCGCCGGGGATGCGCTCGAGGTTCCAGGGGTTGCGCACCGGCACGGCCTTGTCGTGGCCGACGGCGGGCACGGCGACGTTCTCGTTGGCCGAGCCCATCGCGAACTCGTCGCAGCTGAGCTTGCCGAGCGTCACGGCGCCGGCCTCGGCCAGGCGGCGCACCACGGTGGCATCGAAGGGCGAGCGGTAGCCCGCGAGCATCTTCGAGCCCGCGGTGGTGGCGAAATCGGTGGTGGCGAAGATGTCCTTGTGCGCGATCGGCACGCCAGCGAGCGCGGGCGCCTGGCCCGTGGCGATCCGCTCGTCGGCCGCGCGAGCCTGGGCCAGCGTGGCGTCCTCGTTCAGATCGAGGAAGGTGCCGAGCGCCTCGTTGGCCTTGATGCGGCCGAGAAAGTGCTGTGCCGCCTCGACGGCCGACACCTCGCGCCGCGACAGCGCCGCCGCCAGTTCCGCCACGCCCTGTTGATGCAGGTCCTTGCCGGCGCTCATTCGATCACCTTCGGCACCAGGAACAGACCCGCTTCGACCGCGGGCGCGCTCTTCTGGTTGGCTTCGCGGTTGTCTGGTTCGCTCACGACGTCGTCGCGCAAACGCAGGGTGATGTCCTCGAGGGCGGCCGCCGGGTGGGCCAGGGGCTCGACGCCGGCGGTGTCGACGGCGCGCATGCGCTCGACCAGGTCGAAGAAGCCGTTGATCTGGCTAAGCATGCGCTCGCTTTCGTCTGGCGCAAGCTGCAGCCTTGCGAGCGAGGCAATGCGTGCAATATCTGAACTGGAAAGGGACATGGGTCGGACCGGTCGCGGAACCGGCAGTAATTCGCACGCCCAGAGGGGTGCAGACACGGGATTCAGAGGGATTCGGGTATTATCCCGCCTTTGCCGCAACCCCCGCGAACGCGCCGGCTTTTGCGCCAAAAACGATCAATTCACCCCGTCAAACGACCCAAAAAAAGAGCGACGACCTGCCGACGCGCAGGCGTGCTCCAAAGGATTCCGCACATGTTTGGAGCTTTCCGTCGGTACTTTTCCACCGACCTGGCCATCGACCTCGGCACCGCCAACACCCTGATCTTCGCCCGCAACAAGGGCATCGTGCTGGACGAGCCCTCGGTCGTCGCGATCCGCCATGAAGGCGGCCCCCACGGCAAGAAGGTGATTCAGGCCGTTGGCCGCGAAGCCAAGGCCATGCTCGGCAAGGTGCCCGGCAACATCGAGGCCATCCGCCCGATGAAGGACGGCGTGATCGCCGACTTCGTGATCACCGAGCAGATGATCAAGCAGTTCATCAAGATGGTGCACCCGCGCACGCTGCTCACGCCGAGCCCGCGCATCATCATCTGCGTGCCCTGCGGCTCGACCCAGGTCGAGCGCCGCGCCATCAAGGACGCCGCCGAAGCGGCCGGCGCCACGTCCGTCTACCTGATCGAGGAACCCATGGCCGCGGCCATCGGCGCCGGGCTGCCGGTCAGCGAGGCTTCGGGCTCGATGGTGGTCGACATCGGCGGCGGCACCACCGAGGTGGGCGTCATCAGCCTCGGCGGCATGGTCTACAAGGGCTCCGTGCGCGTCGGCGGCGACCGCTTCGACGAAGCCATCATCAACTACATCCGCCGCAACTACGGCATGCTGATCGGCGAACCGACGGCCGAAGTCATCAAGAAGAACATCGGCTCTGCCTTCCCGGGCTCCGAAGTCAAGGAAATGGAAGTCAAGGGCCGCAACCTCTCCGAGGGCGTGCCGCGGAGCTTCACCATCAGCAGCAACGAAGTGCTGGAAGCCCTGACCGATCCGCTCAACAACATCGTCTCGGCCGTGAAGAACGCACTCGAGCAGACGCCACCCGAACTCGGCGCCGACATCGCCGAGCGCGGCATGATGCTGACCGGCGGCGGCGCATTGCTGCGCGACCTCGACCGGCTGCTGGCCGAGGAGACCGGCCTGCCGGTGCTGGTGGCCGAAGACCCGCTGACCTGTGTGGTGCGCGGATGCGGCATCGCCCTCGAGCGCATGGACCGCCTGGGCAGCATCTTTACCAGCGAGTGAATGCGCCACTGCCACCGTCGGCCGGCTCTGCTTGCGCAGGCCGGCCTTTTTGCCATCTGACGTTGCACGCCAGCCGGATCTGAACCATGCCCCTGGGCACGCTCGATCGCTCCGCCCCGCCCCTGTTCAACCAGGGGCAGTCGGCGCTGAGCAAGCTGATCTTCTTCGGGACGCTCGCGCTGTTCCTGATGGTGGCCGACGCGCGGCTGCACCTGATGCAGCCGATCCGCGTGGCGGTCGGCGCGGTGCTCTACCCGGTGCAATGGCTGGCGCTCAAGCCGGTGCAGTTCGTGACCGGCGCGGGCCGCTACTTCGAGGACCTGCAGACCGCACAGCACAACGAGGACGCGGCGCGCCGCGCGCTCATGCTGCAGGCCGAGCGCGCGAGCCAGGCCGACACGCTCGCACAGGAGAACGCGCGCCTGCGCGCGTTGCTCGAACTGCGCGAGACCACGCAGGCGCCGGGCCGTGCGGCCGAGGTGCTGTACGACGCGGCCGACCCCTACACGCGCAAGATCGTCATCGACCAGGGGCTCACGCAGGGCGTGGTCCCGGGCTCACCGGTGATCGACGCGAACGGCGTGCTGGGCCAGGTCACGCAGGTGCTGCCGTTCACGAGCGAGGTCACGCTGGTGATCGACCGCGATCTTTCCATTCCCGTGCAGAACACCCGCACCGGCGTGCGCAGCGTGGCCTTCGGCGATGCCTCGGCGCATGGCGGCGGCCTCGAGCTGCGCTTCATGGCCGCCAATGCCGACCTGCAGGAGGGCGACCTGCTCTCCACGAGCGGCGTCGACGGCGTCTATCCGCCCGGCCTGCCGGTCGCGAAGATCGAACGCATCGAGCGTCGCGCCGATTCGGCCTTTGCGCGCATCTACTGCGTGCCGCTCGCGCATGTGACGGCCGCGCGCTACGTGCTGGTGCTGGCGCCCACGGGCGGGCCGACGGCACCGCCGCCAGCGCCGGCCGCCGCCGCGCCCACGAAGAAACCCGACGCCAAGGCGGCAACGAAGCCCGCCAAGGCTGACAAGGCCGACAAGAAGACCGCGGAGCGTGCCCGATGATCAAGCGTCCCGGACAACAGCAGCTCCTGCTGCCCGTCAGCCCGCTCTTCATGTGGTCGAGCCTCGTGGTCGCCTTGCTCATCAACATGATCCCGGTCGGCCGCGCCGCCTGGATGCCCGACCTGCTCGCGCTGGCCATCGTGTTCTGGGGCGTGCACCAGCCGATGCGCGTGGGCATCGGCGCGGCTTTCGCGTTCGGCCTGTGCATGGACGTGCATGAGGCCGCGATGCTGGGCCAGCACGCGCTCTCCTACACCCTGCTCGGCTTCTTCGCGGCCACCGTCCACCGGCGCCTGCTGTGGTACCCGGTGGCCTCGCAGGCGCTGCAGGTGCTGCCGCTGTTCGCGGTGTCGCAGTTCATCGAGATCGCGGCGCGTCTCATCGGCGGCGGCGTGTTCCCGGGCTGGTGGGTGCTGGCCTCGCCGGCGATTGAAGCAGCGCTGTGGCCGCTGGCGACCGCGCTCTTGCTCGCGCCGCAATTGCGCACGCCCGATCCCGACGAGAACCGCCCGCTTTGAGCCTGCTGTTCCAGGGTCTCGCATTGCCAACGCAGCCGCGGGCACCTAAGCTTCCTTTGCCATGACCGAAATCCGCAATGTCGCTGCCGACCTCGCGCGCTTCAAGCGCCGGGTGGTCGTGATCGGCTTCGTCGTGCTCTTCGCCTTCGGCCTGATCGGCGCGCGGCTGTTTTATCTGCAGGTCTTGCGGCACGCCGACCTGGCGGAGCAGGCCGAGAGCAACCGCACCGCCATCGTGCCGGTGGTGCCCAACCGCGGCCTGATCCTCGACCGCAACGGCATCGTGCTGGCCTCGAACTATTCGGCCTACACCCTCGAGATCACGCCGTCGAAGGTGGGCGACGTCGAGGAGACCATCGACAGCCTCACGCAGGTGCTCGAGGTCTCGCCGCGCGACCGCCGCCGCTTCAAGCGCCTGCGCGAAGACTCGCGCAGCTTCGACTCCATCCCGATCCGCACCCGTCTGAGCGACGAGGAAGTGGCGCGCTTCGCCGCGCAGCGCTACCGCTTTCCGGGCGTGGAGATCAAGGCGCGGCTGTTTCGCAACTACCCGCATGGCGAGACCGCCGCGCACGTGCTCGGCTACATCGGCCGCATCAACCAGCGCGAGAAGACCGCGATGGAAGAATGGCCCGAGGAAGACCAGGCCAACTACAAGGGCACCGACTACATCGGCAAGCTCGGCATCGAGCAGAGCTACGAGAAGACGCTGCACGGCCAGACCGGCGTCGAGCAGATGGAAACCTCGGCCGGCGGCCGGGCGGTGCGCCGGCTCGCGAGCCATCCGGCCACGCCGGGCAACACGGTGATGCTGTCGCTCGACATCAAGCTGCAGAAGCTCGTCGAGGACATGTACGGCGACCGCCGCGGCGCGCTCGTGGCAATCGATCCCAAGACCGGCGAGGTGCTGGCCTTCGTGAGCAAGCCCACCTTCGACCCGAACCTGTTCGTCGAGGGCATCGACACCGAGAGCTGGAAGGAACTCAGCGAATCGATCGAAAAGCCGCTGCTCAACCGCGCGCTGCGCGGCACCTACCCGCCCGGATCGACCTACAAGCCCTTCATGGCGCTCGCGGCGCTCGAAACCGGCAAGCGCGGTGCCAACGTGGTGGTCAACGACCCGGGCTATTTCAATTTCGGCGGCCACCGCTTCGGCAGCCCCGAAGGCAACCTCGGCGGCGTCGACATGCGCCGCTCGATCCAGGTGTCGAGCAACATCTACTACTACTCGCTCGCCAACGAGATGGGCGTGGACCTGATCCACGACTTCATGAAGCCGCTCGGCTTCGGCCAGATCACCGGCATCGACATGGGCGGCGAGGTGCGCGGCGTGCTGCCGAGCACCGAATGGAAGCGCAATGCCTACCGGCGGCCCGAACAGAAGAAGTGGTACGCGGGCGAGACCATCTCATTGGGCATCGGCCAGGGCTACAACACCTTCACGATGTTGCAGCTCGCGCAGGCGACGGCCATCGTGGCCGACGGCGGCATGAAGCACAAGCCGCACCTGGTGCTGGCCACGCGCGACACCGTGAGCGGCCAGGTCGTGCCGCTGCCGCAGCCACCGGCCGAGAACCTCGGCTACAAGCCGGCCCATGTCGCAGTGATCCGCGAAGGCCTGGCCAGCGTGGTCTCGAACGGCACGGCGCGCGGCGTGTTCGCGGGCGCGGGCTACCAGGCGGCCGGCAAGACCGGCACGGCGCAGGCCATGACGCAGGCGCAGAACACCCGCTACAACGCGAAGGCGCTCGAGGAGCACCAGCGCGACCATGCGCTGTTCATGGCCTACGCACCGGCGAACGACCCCAAGATCGCGCTCGCGGTGATCGTCGAGAACGCAGGCTGGGGCGCAGGCGCCGCGGCGCCCATTGCGCGGCGCGTGTTCGACTACTGGCTCATGGACCAGTATCCGAGCGAAGCCGACCTGGCCGCGGTGCGCATCGGCAAAGCCGGCGCACCGATCGGCAAGCCGCGCATCGCGAGCGAAATGGCGTGGCCGATGGTCGGCACGACCGCGCCCGCGCCCTGATTACGCGACCACCGTCCCGCTGACTTCGCCGAGCCCGATGCGCACCGCGCCGTCGCGCTCGCAATAGCCGCGGATCACCAGCGTGTCGCCATCTTCGAGGAAGGTGCGCTGCTCGCCGTTGGGCAGGGTGATCGGCTGCTTGCCGCCTTGCGTGAGCTCGATCAGCGAGCCGGCCTGGTCTGGCTGCGGGCCCGAGAGTGTCCCCGAGCCGAGCAGGTCGCCGGGCTGCAGGTTGCAGCCGTTCACCGTGTGGTGCGCGATGAGCTGCGCGGCGGTCCAGTAGGCGGCCTCGGTGGTGTTGCCGCGCGTGAGGCGCACGGGGGCCACGTCGTCGGTGCGCATCTTCGCGGTCAGCAGCAGCACCTCGAGCGTGATGTCGAGTGCGCCGCGCTCGCGGTTCGACGGTGCGTCGAGGTACGGCAGCGGCTGCGGGTCGCCGGCGGGGCGCTCGAACGCCGCGCGGAAGGGCGCGAGCGCTTCCATCGTCACGATCCACGGCGACAGCGTGCTCGCGAAGTTCTTTGCGAGGAAGGGGCCGAGCGGCTGGTATTCCCACGCCTGCAGGTCGCGCGCCGACCAGTCGTTGAGCAGCGTCACGCCGAACAGGTGGTCCTCGGCCTCGCCGATGGCAATCGGTTGCCCGAGCGCGTTGCCGCGCCCGACGAGGAAGCCGAGCTCGAGCTCGTAGTCGAGCCGCTTCGACGGGCCGAAGCTCGGCGCCGCCGCATCGGGTGCCTTGGTCTGCCCGTGCGGGCGCTTGAACACCTGGCCGCTCACGCCGATCGACGAGGCGCGGCCGTGGTAGCCGATCGGCACCCACTTGTAGTTGGGCATCAGCGGCTGGTCGGGGCGGAACAGTTTGCCGATGGTGGTCGCGTGATGGATGCCGGTGTAGAAGTCGGTGTAGTCGCCGATGCGGCAGGGCACGGCCATTTCGGCGCCGGCCTGCGCGGTCAGCGCCGTGGACCAGGCGGCCTGCTTGTCGCTGCCTTCGGCCAGGCCGGCGGAGATCGCCGCACGCAGGGCCTGCCGCTCTTGCACGCTCGCGGCCATCAGCAGGTTCATGTCGTCGGTGTCGGCCAGGCCTGCCGCGCGCAGGTCGAGCACCTGGTCGCCGATGGCCACGCCGATGCGGAAGGCCTCGCTGCTGCCCGCGGCGCGGAAGCGCCCGAACGGCAGGTTCTGGATCGGGAAGTCGCAGCCGGCCTGGTTGGCGCTGGCAACCCAGCTGCGCAGCTTCGGGTCGTGGGTGGCGTTCGGTGTGATGGTGGTCATTGGATGTCTTTCTGTATTCGGAACGGGCGGTCAGGGCTTGTATTGGTCCTTGAGGCCGGCCCAGCAGTCGGCGTAGTCGGTGTCGAGCGCCGGGCTGTTGAGTGCGAAGTTCGTCGGGATGAAGCGGTAGCGGCTCTCGAACATGAAGGCCAGCGTGTTGTCGAGCTTCTGCGGCTGGAGGTTGGCGTTCGTGGCCTTGTCGAAGGCCTCCTCGTCGGGGCCGTGCGGCACCATGCAGTTGTGCAGGCTCGCGCCGCCGGGCTTGAAGCCGCCCGGCTTGGCGTCGTACTCGCCGAGCACCAGGCCCATGAACTCGCTCATGAGGTTGCGGTGGAACCAGGGCGGACGGAAGGTGTTTTCCATCACCATCCAGCGCGGCGGGAAGATCACGAAGTCGCAGTTCGCGGTGCCCGGCGTGTCGCTCGGCGAGGTCAGCACGGTGAAGATCGAGGGATCGGGATGGTCGAAGCTGATCGAGCCGATCGCCATGAAATTGGCCGTGTCGTACTTCACCGGCGCGAGGTTGCCATGCCAGGCGACCACGTTGAACGGCGACTGCTTCGTCGGCGCGGTCCAGAAGCGGCCGCCGAACTTCTTCACGAGTTCGCAGGCGCCGCCGTCTTCCTCGAACGCCGCCACGGGCGCCTGGAAGTCGCGCGCGTTGGCAAGGCCGTTGGAGCCGATCGGGCCGAGCTCGGGCAGGCGGAAGTGCGCGCCGTAGTTCTCGCAGACGTAGCCGCGCGAGGGACCCGCGCCAGCATCCGAATCCGGCAATGCCACCTTGAACGCCATGCCGCGCGGCAGCACCGCGATCTCGCCGGGCTTGACCTCGAGCACGCCGAGTTCGGTCGTGATGACGAGGCGGCCCTGCTGCGGCACCACGAGCATCTCGCCGTCGGCATTGACGAAGGCGCGCTTGTCCATCGAGCGGCCCGCGAGGTACATCAGCGCGCCGATGCCGACCTGCGACTCGGCGTCGCCGTTGGCCGCGACGGTGTGCATGCCGTCGATGAAGTCGGCGCCGGCCGCGCCGTCGAGCGGCATCGGATGCCAGCGCAGCGGCTCGGGCGCGAGCGCGATGTTGCGGTCGGCGCCGGTGGTCCAGTGGGCCTGGGCGTAGGGCTGGTAGCGGCCCGACACGACCGAAGGCTGGCGCCGGTAGAGCCAGGTGCGGCGGTTCTCGTGGCGCGGCGCGGTGAAGGCCGTGCCCGAGAGCAGCTCGGTGTAGAGGTCGAAGGGCGCGCGCTGCGGATTGTTGCGGCCCTGGGGCAGGGCGCCGGCGACGGCTTCGCTGGCGTATTCGTTGCCGAAGCCGCTTTGGTAGTTGGCGGTCATGTTGGGGTCCTTGAAGATCGTCAGAAAGAATGCGGCTGCCGTCTCACTTTGCCGCAGCGAGCGCCTCGTGCAGCACGGCGAGCGAGCCGATATGGTTGGCGAGCACCAGCACGAGCCGCGCGTTGTAGGCGTGGCTCTCTTCGGTGCCGAGGCCCTGGTGGGCTTCGATCAGCAGTTCGTAGAAATCGTCGGGCGCTTCGAGGTGCGGCTCGGTGATCAGGGTCGGTGGTGGCAGGGTGATCATGGCGTGGTGTCCGTTCAATGCCTGGCCAGCGCGCGGTCGAAGGCAGCGCGCAGCTGCGCGGCCGAGGGCGCGCGCCAGCGGGCGCACACATGCTGGTCGGGGCGCAGCAGGTAGACGGTGCCGGGCCGCGCATCGTAGCGCTCGGCCGCCAGTTCGCCCGCGGCGGCCGGCACGCGCACGGTGGCGACCGGCAGGCCCGCTTGGTCGATCGCGCCGAGGCTCTGCGCCACGGCCGGGTCGCGGTCATCGCCGAACACCATCGCGGTGAAGCCGTGCGTGCGGCAGACCTCGCGCAGCAGCCAGCCCGTGCTGCCGTCGGCACGCACGATCGGCGCATCGGCCGCCGCGGCGCCCGGCACCATCGGCCCCGCGAAGGGCTCGGCATCGGGCGTGTGGAGCGGCGAGCCGTGCAGCACCGCCGGCACCGAGAGCCGGCCGCTGTTGACCAGCGTGCGCGCAAAGGCGTGGCGCTTCGTCAGCTCGAGCACCGCATCGCGGAACAGGCGGCTGACCTCGCTTTTCGGCGTGATGAAGTCGGTGGCGCGCGTGGAATGGCGGATGTTCTCGTCGGCCGCGTACTCGCGCTCGCGCGCATAGCTGTCGAGCAGCGCGTCGGGCGCGTCGCCCTTCAGCACGGCCGCGAGCTTCCAGGCGAGGTTGTCGGCGTCCTGCACGCCCGAGTTGGCGCCGCGCGCGCCGAACGGCGACACGCCGTGCGCCGCGTCGCCCGCGAACAGCACGCGGCCCTGGCGGAAACTCTCCATGCGCTGGCAGGCGAAGGTGTAGACGCTGGCCCAGCCGATCTCGAACTGCACGCCCGCATGGCCGATGCTGTCGAGCAGCGCGCGCACGCGCGGCACGATGCGCTCGGTCTTGCGTTCTTCCACCGGGTCGGCGTCCCAGCCGAGCTGGAAGTCCACGCGCCACATGCCGTCGGCCTGCTTGTGCAGCAGCACGCTCTGGCCCGGATGGAAGGGCGGGTCGAACCAGAAGCGGCGCTCGGTCGGCAGCTGCGCGTCCATCACCACGTCGGCGATCAGGAAGCGGTCGCGGAAGGTGCGGCCCTTGGGCTCTTGCCCGAGCAGCTGGCGCAGGTTCGAGCGCGAGCCGTCGCAGGCCGCCACGTAGTCGGCCGCCAGGCGGTAGTCGCCCTCGGGCGTCTCCACGGTGAGCACCGCGCCATCGTCCTTCCGCGCGATGCCCGTGACCTTGTTGTTCCAGCGGATGTCGATCAGCGGCAGCGCCGCCGCGCGTTCGGCCAGGTAGCCCTCGACGTAGTACTGCTGCAGGTTGATGAAGGCCGGGCGCTCATGGCCGGGCTCGGGCAGCAGGTCGAAGCGGTAGACCTGCTGGTCGCGGAAATAGACCTTGCCGATGTTCCACGACACGCCCTTGTCCACCATGCGGTCGCCGCAGCCCAGGCGGTCGAACACCTCGAGCGTGCGCTTGGCGAAGCAGATCGCACGCGAGCCGGTCGAGAGGGTGTTGTCGTTGTCGAGCAGCACCACCGGCACCTCGCGCAAGGCCAGGTCGATGGCGAGCGTGAGGCCGACCGGGCCGGCGCCGACGATCACCACGGGGTGGCGGGTGGGCGCGGCAGCGTCCTGGTCGGCGTGGCGCCGGTAGTCGAAGCGCAGGCTCTGGTAGTCGGTCACGTTTGTCTCCGTTTTCTTCTCCTTCCCCCTTTTGGGGAAGGCAGGGGTGGGGGCGCCCCCATCCCAACCCTCCCCCGGAGGGGGAGGGAGCAACGCGAAGTCAGCCTTCGAGCGTCTTCCACATCTCGATGTCGCGTTCGGCCGTCCACACGCGCGGATCGGCGTGGCCCGAGGCCTCGTCGTAGGCGCGGCTCACGTCGAAGGGCATGCAGTGGTCGAAGATCACCCACTGGCTGTACTTGGGCTGGAGCTTCGCGTAGGTCTCCTTGTAGACCGCGTTCAGGTCGTGCCCGGCCTTCACGCCTTCCTGCACGCTCGCGTACACGTCGGAAATGAAATTGCGCGTGCCCTGCAGGCCCTCGGCCACCTGCTCGGGCGTGGTGAGCGCCGCGCCGCGGCCCGGCACCAGTGCCGCGGGCTTGAGCGCGGCGAGGTTGTCGAGCGTCTGCGGCCAGTCCTTGAAGTACGCGTCGCCCGCATAGGGCGTGGCGCCGAACTCGACCAGGTCGCCCGACAGCAGCGCGCGCTCCGCGGGCAGCCAGACGACCGTGTCGCCCTTGGTGTGGCCGCGGCCCAGTTGCAGCAGCTGCACTTCGAGCTGGCCGAGCCACAGCGTCATCTTGCCGGTGAAGGTCATGGTGGGCCAGGTCAGGCCCGGCGGCACGGTCTCGACGTTCTGGAACAGGCGCGGGAAGCGGCCGATCTCGCTGGCCTTGTCGGCCTCGCCGCGCTCGACGATCAGGTCGCGCGTGTCCTGGCTCGCGAGGATGTGCTCGGCCCCGTAACCGGCGGCGCCCAGCACCCGCACCGCGTGGTAGTGCGTGAGCACCACGTACTTGATCGGCTTGTCGGTCACTTCGCGGATGCGCCGCACCACGTCGGCGGCCATCGCGGGTGTGGCCTGGGTGTCGGCCACCAGCACGCAGTCGTCGCCGATCACGATGCCGGTGTTGGGGTCGCCCTCGGCGGTGTAGGCCCAGGCGTGTTCGGAGATCTGACTGAAGGTGACCTTCTTCTCCTCCATGTCGGCCTGGCTGGCGAACTTCTTGGCTTGGCTCATCGTGCGGTCTCCATCGAATGTGAATATTAGATTCGTCTAAAGCAAATCAATTCGCGGTTAACGAATCACGAAGTGTAGGCGCTGAATCAGTTCATGTCTAATCCCTTCTTCATGAACGAACATCCGACGCCCGGCGCCACGGCGGCCAAGGACACCGACCGCGCGGCGCAACGCGGCATCCAGAGCATCGAAGTGGGCGGCCAGCTGCTGCGCGCGCTGGTGCACCACGGCCGGCCGATGGCCCTGAAGGACCTGGCGCGCGAAGCCGACATGACGCCCGCCAAGGCGCACCCGTACATGGTGAGCTTCGGGCGCCTCGGGCTGATCGAGCAGGACCGCGCCAGCGGCCACTATCTGCTCGGTCCGCTGGCCTTGCAACTGGGGCTCATCAGCCTGCAGCAGGCCGACCCGGTTCACATTGCGACGCCGCTGATCGCCGAAGTGGCGCGGCGCATCGGCCACACCGTGGCGCTCGCGGTCTGGGGCGCGCGCGGCGCGACCATCGTGCGCACGGCCGAGTCGCCGTCGCCGGTGCATGTGAACATGCGGCACGGCACCGTGTTCTCGCTCACCAACACGGCCTCAGGCCGCATCTTTGCCGCCTACCTCGAGGCCGCCACGGTGCGGCAGTTGCTCGACGCCGAGCGGGGGCGGCAAAAGCAGCGCACGCCCGGCATGCCGCCCGAGCGCCCGCTGCCGTCATGGGGCGCGTTCGAGCGGCAGCTCGAGGAAGTGCGCGCCCATGGCATCAGCCGTTCGGAGGGCGAGGTGATCGAGGGCGTCAGCGCCATGGCCGCGCCGGTGTTCGACCACACGGGCGCGATCGTGCTCTCGGTCACGGCGATCGGCCCGGCCGCCATCTTCGACACTGCCTGGGACGGAGAAATCGCACGCGCGCTCAAGGCCTGCGCGGGCACGGTGTCCGAGCGGCTCGGCGCAAGCTCGGTCGCAAAGGGCACCGACTGATTTCGCGAGCGCCATGAGCCTGGGCACGGATTCTTCTTTTTCTTCTCCCGCTTCGCCATCTGCCGCAGCCGTCGAATCGGCGATCGCGCTGCTGGGCGCTGCACGCCGCATCGTGGTGTTCTCGGGCGCGGGCCTGTCGCGCGCCTCGGGCATTCCGACCTACCGCGATGCCGACGGGCTCTGGATGAACCGCAATGCGCTGCAGTTCTCGCATGCCGAGGACCTGCAGCGCGACCCCAAGGGCTTCAGCCGTTTCTGGGCCCAGCGGTTGGCGGTCGTCGAGGCCGCCGAGCCGAACGCGGGCCACCAGGCGCTCGCGCAGCTGCAGCGGCTGCGCCCGGCCACGCGCCTCATCACGCAGAACGTTGACGGCCTGCTGTCGATCGCGGGTGGGCTGGAGGTGCTCGAACTGCACGGCTCGCTGCGCCGCTGGCGCTGCGACCACTGCGGCAACCGTCAGGGACCCTGGCCGTTCCAGCGCTGCCTGCGCTGCGCCTCGCGGGCGCGGCCCGACGTGGTGATGTTCGGCGAGGCGCTCAACGCCGGCGTGCTACTCGACGCCCAGGCCGCGGCGCAGGAGTCGGACGTGTTCATGGTGGTCGGCAGCACGGCGATCGTCTACCCCGCCGCAGAACTGCCGGAGCTGGCGCTGGCCCATGGCGCCCGGCTGATCACGCTCAACATGGAACCGCTGCCGCAGCTCGATGCGGTCGCCGCGGTGGTGCTGCGCGGCGCGTCCGAAGACCTGTTGCCGCGGCTGCTGGCGGGGCTCGGCGGACCGGAAAGCCCGGCCTGAGGGCGCTCAGCCCTTCTTGCCGCCCAGCAGCACCAGGGCCCCGCCCACCACGATCGCCGCCACGCTGGCCCAGGCCGGGAAGTTGACCTGCTGCTGCTCCTTCACCGAAAGCTCCAGCGGGCCGAGCTTGGCCTGGTGCGTTTCCTTGGTGAAGCTGAAGCCGCCGAGCGCGAGGCCCGCGAAGCCCGCGACGATGAGCAGGATGCCGATGATGCGTGTGGGATTCATGCGGAGGTCTCCTCGTTGTGATGGTTGTGATGAACGGTCGAGCTTACTGCCGGGGGATCTGGTCGACCCACTGCACGATCTCGGCGACCGCCGCGTCCGTGGCGGCGGCCAGCGCCTTGACGCCACCCGGCGCGTTGGCGCTCGGCGCCGGACGGCGCACGGTGAAGCTGCGCTGGCCCAGCACCCGGTCGCCGCCCGCGGTGCCGCGGATCAGCGTGGCGCGCAGGCGCACCAGGCCGGCGCTGCTGCTGGCCGAATCGAAGTAGTGGCTGAATTCATCGAGCGAGATGCGCAGGGTGTCGGGCACCCGGCCTTCGGTGCGCGCAATGGTCGCGCTCTCTTCGGGGCCGAGCACGGTGCGCCGCTCGGCCAGTGCGTCGCGCAGCCGCTGGCGCAGCAGCTGGGCCGGCGGCAGGCTCCAGCGCGACTGGCCATAGGGGCGCAGCTCGTTGGCGTCGGCATAGCCGAGCCGGTAGAGGATCTGCGTGCCGTCGAGGCGGCTGTTGCTCTCGATCTCGGCCAGTGCGAGCGTCGGCAGCGCCGCGGCCGGGGCCGGCGCAGTGGCTGGCGCAGCAGCAGCAGGGCCGGGCCCGAAGTCGTACAGCGTGGCGCGCGCGGGCTTGTCGGGCAGGGCGCCGCAGCCGGCGAGCAGCAACAATCCGAGCATGAGCCCGAGGCCGGCGGCCGGGGCTGCGCACAAGCGGCGGCGGATGGCGTGGTTCGTCAGGGTCATCATCTTCAATCCTCGGCGTCAGGGGCGGTCGGGCCATGCGGCGGGCGGTGCCGAGAAGCCCGGCTCCCCGGGCCCCGCGGCGGCGCCGCCGTTGCCGAACAGCAGCGATTGCGGGTTGTCGTTGATGCCGTCGGCCGCGCGGCCGAGCCGGCGCACCGCGCGCGAGGTGTCGTCGGCGACGCGATTCACGCGCGGCAGTGTGGCGGAATTGAACGAGTCGACCGCCTGCGCGAGCGACTTGGTGCCGTCGCCTAGGCGATCGATGGGCCCGTCCGGTGCATTCAGCCGGTTGACGGTGGTGTTGAAGTTGTTGGCCACGCGCGAGACGTCGCCGGCCGCCTTCTTCACCGAACCCATGGTCTCGGGCAGCGCCGCGAGCGTGGGGTTGAGGCCGGTCTTCACCGTGTTGTCGAGCTGCTTGAGCAAGGTGTTGGCGCTGGCCGACGCGGCCGCGATGTTCTCGAGCGCTTCGGCCACGCGCTTCTGGTTGCCGTCGCCGAGCAGCGCGTTGGCGCGCTTCGTGGCCTCGTCGACCTGGTTGATGATGGCCTCGCCGCGGTCCTGCAGCTGCGCCAGCATCGAGGGCTTGAGCGGAATGCGCGGCGGGTCGTCGTTGTTCGGCGTCAGCACCACGTTCGATTCGCCCTTGTCGTCGAGTGCGATGAAGGCGAGGCCCGTCACGCCCTGGTAGCTCAGCGTCGCGAAGCTCGAGGTGGTGAGCGGCACGCGCTGGTCGACCGTGATGCGCACGCGCACGTTGCCGCGCATCTTGGGGTCGAAGTCGATCGAGGTCACCTTGCCGACCGCGATGCCGCGGTAGCGGACCATGGCTTGCGGCTGCAGTCCGCTGACCGGGTCGCGCGTGGAGAGTTCGTAGATGTTGCGCACCGTGTTGTCGCGCGTGAACCAGACCACCAGCCCGATGAGCACGGCGATCAGGCCGAGCACGAAGGCCCCGGCGGCGAGGGCATGGGATTTGTTTTCCATGGTGTGGCTACCTTTCAGTGGCCCGCGCCGGCCGCGGGCGGCGGGGCATCGGCGGGTTTGTCATGCAGGGCCTCCAGCGCGCGCTGGCCGCGCCCGCCCAGGAAATATTCGTGGATGAACGGATGCGGGTACGCGATCACCTCGCGCGCGGTGCCGCTCACGATGACTTTCTGGTCGGCCAGCACCGCGATGCGGGTGCTCAGGTCGAACAGCGTGTCGAGGTCGTGCGTGACCATCACCACCGTGAGGCCGAGCTCGCGGTGCAGGCCGCGCAGCAGGTCGCAGAAGCTGTCGGAGGCCTCGGGGTCGAGGCCCGCCGTGGGTTCGTCGAGCAGCAGCAGCGGCGGGTCCATGATGAGCGCACGTGCCAGCGCAACGCGCTTGATCATGCCGCCCGACAGGTCGGCCGGGCTCTTGTTGGCGTGCTGCGGCTCGAGGCCCACCATCTGCAGCTTGACCAGCGCCGCGTTGCGGATCAGTTCGTCGGGCAGCAGCTTGAGCTCGCGCAGCGGAAACGCGATGTTCTCGAGCACGCTGAAAGCAGAGAACAGCGCGCCGTGCTGGAACAGCATGCCGACGTTTGCCGCGCCCTTGGCACTGAGCTCGCCGGGCGCCTGCCCCAGCACCTCGACCGTGCCCTTCGTGGGCTTCTCGAGGCCGAGGATCTGCCGCAGCAGCACCGTCTTGCCGGTGCCCGAGCCGCCGACCAGCGACAGCACCTCGCCGCGCTCGATGCGCAGTTCGAGGTCGCGGTGCACCACCTGCTCGCCGTCGGCGTTCCTGAACACGGTCCAGAGCTTGCGGATGTCGACGACCGGCGTTTCGGCACTATTGCTCATGCCCTGAACCCCACGCCCTTGAACAGCACCGCGAACAGCGCATCGACCAGGATCACCGCGGTGATCGAGGTCACGACCGACGAGGTCGTGCCGCGCCCGAGGCTCTCGGTGTTGGGCTTGACCTTCATGCCGAAGTAGCAGCCGATCAGCGCGATCAGCACGCCGAACACCGCCGACTTCGCGAGCGCGATCCAGAGGTTGGTGATCGGCACCGCGCGCGGTAACGCCGAAAGAAAATAGGCCGGCGAGATGTCGAGCGCCGCGTCGGCCGCGAGCATGCCGCCCGCGAGCGCCGCCATCGAGGTCCAGAGGCTGATCAGCGGCATCGCGATCGCCAGCGCGAGCACGCGCGGCATCACCAGCCGGAAGCCGTGCGGAATGCCCATCACGCGCATCGCGTCGAGTTCCTCGGTCACGCGCATCACGCCGATCTGCGCCGTGATCGCCGAGCCCGAACGGCCCGCGATCAGCACCGCGGCGAGCACCGGGCCGAGTTCGCGGACCAACGACAGGCCCAGGATGTTGACCACGAACGCCTCGGCGCCGTACTGGCGCAGCTGCTGCGAGATCAGGTAGGCCAGCACCACGCCGATCAGCAATCCCACGAGCGCCGTGATGTGCAGCGCGGTGGCGCCGAACTGGTAGAGGTGGCCCGAGAAGTCGCGCCAGGGCCCGCGGTGCGGCGCACGCAGCAGGGTGCCGACGTCGATCGCGAGCTGGCCGACCAGGCCGACGTAGTCGCGCGTCGCCTGCAGCGCGCGCGGGCCGGTGTGCGAGAAATGGCGCAGGCGCTCGGCCAGCGTCGGCGACGGTTCCTCGGGCGTGCCGACGGTGTATCGCGCCACCTGGTCGAGCACCGCCTTGTGCTGCGGCGACATCTCGAGCGTGGCCGGCCAGTCGTGGCGCCAATGGTCCCAGAGCAGCTGTGCGCCGATGTGGTCGAGCTGCTCGATCGGGCGCAGGTCCCAGGCGCGGTCGTCGGCGGGCGGCGCCGCGGCGAGGTCGCGTGCGAGCGCCTGCCAGGCATTGCGCGACGACATCGCGAGCGTGGTCCAGCGGCCAGTCGCCACCGTCCAGCGGCGGCCCTCCTGCTCGCGCGCTTCGATGCGCGGCAATCCGCTGTCGGCGGCGGATGCGTCGGCAGGCGAAGTTGCGATGGGCATGGCGGGGCGGTACAGGGCGGAGTAAGAAGAAAGCGGCGGTCGAAGGCCGCATCGTAACCGGGTGAATCGGCGTTCCGGTGACGCTGAGCCGGCGCTTGGCGTAGGGGTTCACGCCGTTTCCGCGGCCGCCTGCCGGGCCCCCGGCGTCAACCCCAGGCGCGTGACAGCGCGTTCCAGGCGCTGGCGATGACCGGTTCGTTGCGCCGCGCCGCGAGCGAGACGAAGCGCAGCGCACAGTCGAGCTGCACGCGGTCGGCCATCACCAGCCCGTGCGACTGGCTCTCGCGGATCGCGATCGAGTCGCGCAGCAGGCTCAGGCCCACGCCCGATTTCAGCAGGTCGAGCATCGACGCTTCCTGGTCCACGAGCGCCACGCGCCGCGGCGCGAGTCCGAGCGGGCCGAACACGCGCTGGAGCAGGCGGTGGTGCGCCGATTCGGGCGGCGTGCCGAGCCACGGCAGCGCGGCCAGCGCCTTCCAGTCGCGGCCCAGCACCTGCGGCCCCCAGCCGGCGGGCGCGACCACGCGGTAGGTGAAGCGCGTGAGCGTGCGCGCGGCGAGCGGCGAGGCGGCAGCGGGTGCGTCGCTGGGGCGGTCGACGGGCTCGTCGTCGAAGGTGTCGAGATGGAAGCCCACGTCCAGCTCGCCGCGCAGCACCTGGGCCAGCACCGTGCCGCTCATGCCGTGGCGCAGTTCGGTCTCGATCTGCGGGGCCGACTCGACGAGCTCGCGCAGGAACATGCCGAGCCGCGTGAATTCGGGGTCGAGGATGGTGCCGATGCGCAGCGCTCCGCGCACGCTGCCCTGCAGGTTGCGCGCCGCCTGCTGCAGGTCGGCCACGGCCGCGAGCACGCGCTCGGCCTGCGGCAGCAGCGCGGCGCCGTCGGCCGTGAGCGCCAGGCCGTGCGGCGTGCGGGTGAAGAGCTGGAGGCCGGTTTCTTCGGCCAGCCGCTTGAGCTGCAGGCTCACTGCGGGCTGCGTGAGGTGCAGCCGCTCGGCGGCACGCGAGCCATTGCCTTCACGCGCCGCCAGCACGAAGGCGCGGAGGAGATGGAGGTCCGGGGCGGCGGCAGTCATATAAGTGAGACTTATAAACCACTGGCGCCGAAATCATTGGCATTCTGTCGACGGAATGGGTGAAACTGCCGTCCGCGGGATCGGCCCGGTCCATGAGCAGCAAAAATATCCACAGAGACAAGAAGCAGGTGCCATGAGCGAAGACGACAACACTTTCGACTACATCGTCATCGGCGGCGGCACGGCCGGTGCGCTGATGTGCAACCGGCTCACGCGCAAGTCGCAACAGCGCACGCTGCTCGTCGAGGCCGGACGCAAGGACGATTACCACTGGATCCACATCCCGGTTGGCTACCTTTACTGCATCGGCAATCCGCGCACAGACTGGCTCTACAGCACCGAGCCCGACGCCGGGCTCAACGGGCGCACGCTGCGCTACCCGCGCGGCAAGACGCTGGGCGGCTGCTCCAGCATCAACGGCATGATCTACATGCGCGGCCAGTCGCGCGATTACGACCAGTGGGCGCGGCTCACCGGCGACGACGCCTGGCGCTGGGACAACGTGCTGCCCGACTTCAAGAAGCACGAGGACCATTACCTCGGCGCCGACGAGCTGCACGGCGCCGGCGGCGAATGGCGGGTCGAGAAGCAGCGGCTGCGCTGGGACATCCTCGATGCCTTCGCCGAGGCTGCAGTGGAGGCCGGCGTTCCCCACAGCACCGACTTCAACCGCGGCAGCAACGAGGGCGTGGGCTATTTCCAGGTCAACCAGAAGAACGGCTGGCGCTGGAACACCGCCAAGGCTTTCCTGCGGCCGGTCTGCTACGGCCGGCCCAATTTCGAGATGTGGGTCAATGCGCACGCCACCCGGCTGGTGCTCGAGACCCAGCCCGACGGCAGCCGGCGCTGCACCGGCGTGCAGGTGTGGGACGGCCATGAGATGGTGACCGCTCGCGCCACGCGCGAGGTGATCCTCTGCGGCGGCGCCATCGGCTCGCCGCAACTGCTGCAGCTCTCGGGCATCGGCCCGGCCGATCTGCTGCGACAGCATGGCATCGAGGTCGCGGTCGATGCGCCGGGCGTCGGCGCCAACCTGCAGGACCACCTGCAGATCCGCGCGGTCTACAAGATCGACGGCGCGCCCACGCTCAACGTGCTGGCCTCCTCGATGCTCGGCAAGGCAAAGATCGGTCTCCAGTACCTCATGAAGCGCAGCGGCCCGATGAGCATGGCGCCGTCGCAGCTCGGCGCCTTCACGCGCAGCTCGCCGGAGCACGCCTGGCCGAATATCGAATACCACGTGCAGCCGCTCTCGCTCGATGCCTTCGGCGAGCCGCTGCACAGCTTTCCGGCATTTACCGCGAGCGTGTGCAACCTCAACCCGACGAGCCGCGGCACGGTGCGCATCCGCAGCGCGCGCTTCGAGGACGCGCCGGCCATCGCGCCCAACTACCTGAGCACCGACGCGGACCGCAAGGTGGCCGCCGATTCGCTGCGCGTGACCCGCCGCATCGCGTCGCAGCCGGCGCTCGCGAAGTACAAGCCCGAGGAATGGAAGCCGGGCGTGCAGTACCAGAGCGACGACGACCTTGCGCGCCTGGCCGGCGACATCGCCACCACCATCTTCCATCCGGTTGGCACCACCAAGATGGGTGCCGACGACGATCCCATGGCCGTGCTCGACTCGCACCTGCGCGTGCGTGGTGTGCAGGGCCTGCGCGTGGTCGATGCGGGCGCCATGCCCACCATCACCAGCGGCAACACCAACAGCCCGACCCTGATGATGGCCGAGAAGGCGGCGGACTGGGTTCTGCGCGGGGTCTGAAAGGTCTGGAAAGAGGCGCGAACCGCTGGCTCACTTGAGCTTGCTGTCCTCGCGCTTGGCTTCGGCCATGGCCTCGGGTTCGAGTTCCTCGGCATAGCGGTTGAAGCGGATGAAGACACCCCAGCCGGCCATCAGCAGGCCCACGGCGCCGAGCATGAGCGCCGCATGCAGCATCAGCTCGGGCGCTTCGCGTGCCTTGAAGATCGCGACCAGCGCTTCGACCGCCACCGCCACCACGATCACCACCATGAAGCGCGAGAGGAACCTGCGCACGCGCGTCGGCGCACTGATGTGGGCGTCGCGCACCACTTCCTCCTCGAGCACGGTTTGCGAGATCTGCAGCGCCACCACACCGGCCGCGAGCAGGCCCACCGCCTCGATGATCGCCTCCGCGGCCGGGAGGTCGAGGCCGTTGACGACGGCGCTCCAGCCGGCCCGCGCCGCGATCACGACGAGCACGATCGACGCCAGCGCGAACGCCAGCGCCATCAGCGCATGGATCGCGGCGTAGAGGGAGTGGACCAGTTTCATGAGGTGGTGCGCCGGGTGCGGCGTGCGGTGGATCGGCGTCCGCATCTTCGGTCCGCAAGGGCCTGCACCGCGTAGGCGCGCAGCGCATCGTGCGCCGGGTTCCTTCCGCCAACGCACCAGGTCCTTCGTTTTTGTCGCTAGGCAAGCGCGCGCGATTCGCTGATAGTGCCCCGCATGAACTCTCCCCGCACCGGTGGCCAGATCCTGGTCGACCAACTCTTCATCCATGGCGTCCGGCAGCTCTTCTGCGTGCCCGGCGAAAGTTTTCTCGCGGTGCTCGATGCGCTGCACGACGGCGAAATTGACGTCACCGTGTGCCGCCAGGAGGGCGGCGCCGCGATGATGGCCGAGGCACAGGGCAAGCTGACCGGCCGGCCCGGCGTGTGCTTCGTCACGCGCGGGCCGGGCGCCACCAATGCCTCGGCCGGCGTGCACATCGCGCACCAGGACTCGACGCCGCTGCTGTTGTTCGTCGGCCAGGTGGCGCGCAATGCGCTCGGTCGCGAGGCCTTCCAGGAGCTCGACTACGCCGCCGTCTTCGGCACCATGGCCAAGTGGGTGGTGCAGATCGACGACCCTGCGCGCGTGCCCGAGCTGATCTCGCGGGCCTTCCACGTGGCCACCTCCGGCCGGCCCGGGCCGGTGGTGATCGCGCTGCCCGAAGACATGCTGACGCAGGCCGCGAGCGTGGCCGACGCGCTGCCTTATGCGGTGTGCGAAACCCATCCCGGCGCGGCACAGCTCGCCGAACTGCAGCAGCGGCTTGCACGGGCCGAGCGTCCGGTCGTCATCCTCGGCGGCAGCCGCTGGTCGGAAAAGGCGGCGCTGCAGTTCGCGGATTTCGCGGCCGCGTTCTCGCTGCCCGTGTACTGCTCGTTCCGCCGCCAGATGCTGCTGTCGGCCGATCACCCGAACTATGCGGGCGACCTGGGGCTTGGCGCCAACCCGCGCATGCTCGAGCGCATCCGCGACGCCGATCTGGTGCTGCTGGTCGGCGGCCGCCTGTCCGAGGTGCCGTCGCAGGGCTACGAACTGCTCGCGATTCCGCAGCCCGCGCAGGCGCTGGTGCATGTGCATGCCGATGCCGATGAACTCGGCAAGCTCTACCGACCGGCGCTCGGCATCCATGCGACGCCGCAGGCCTTTGCCGAAGCCGTGGCCGCGCTGCGCCCGGCCGCCGAGCCCGTCTGGCAGGCGCGGACCCAAGCCGCGCGCGAGGAGTTCCTGCGCTGGAGCGATCCGGCGCCGATCCGGATTCCCGGCACGCTGCAGATGGGCGAAGTGATGCAGCACCTGCGCGAGGTGCTGCCGCCCGACACCATCTTCTGCAACGGCGCGGGCAACTTCGCCACCTGGGTGCATCGCTTCTGGCCGTTCCGCGCGTTCGCGAGCCAGCTGGCGCCGACCAGTGGCTCGATGGGTTACGGCCTGCCGGCCGGCGTCGGCGCCAAGCGCCTGTGGCCGCAGCGCGAGGTTGTGGTGTTCGCGGGCGACGGCGATTTCATGATGCACGGCCAGGAGTTCGCTACGGCGGTGCAGTACGGCCTGCCGATCCTCGTGGTGCTGCTCGACAACGCGATGTACGGCACCATCCGCATGCACCAGGAAAAGCACTATCCCGGCCGCGTCAGCGCCACGCAGCTCAGGAACCCCGACTTCCGCGGCTATGCCGAGGTGTTCGGCGGCCACGGCGAACGCGTGACGCACACGGCGGAGTTCGCGCCCGCGCTGGCCCGTGCGCGCGCGAGCGGCAAGCCCGCGATCCTGCATTGCCTGCTCGACCCCGAGGCGATCACGCCCGCGGGCACGCTGCAGGGGCTTCGTGAGGCGGCGCTGGCCGCACGCTGAAGGGCGGCTAAACGCCGGGTCGCCGTGCCGCGAGGCGGGCGGCGCGCGCCAGCGGCTCCATCGCCTGCTCGAGCCGCCCCGCGAGCTGGCCGAGTTCCTCGTCGTTGGTTTCGGCTGCATGGGCGCGCGTCATGCGCACGATCTCGGCCGCGTACTCGGCATTGGTCGCCATCCATTCGGTGTCGGTCACGCGCCCGTGCTTTCGCCTGAGCGCCACGTGAAGGCGCGCGGCCAGGGCAGTGCGTTCGCTTTCGGACATGGATGGCATGGTGTCTCCGTCGGGTGCTCGCAAATGCCTCAGCAAGATCGAGGCCGGCCCCATGGGACTCAACGACCAGAAGCGGGTAATTCCCAATGCACTGCGGCGGTGCACCGCCTAAAGTCTGCCCACTCGCGACGGGCCAAGCTCGTGCTGCCGAGGGTCCGAGGAGACAAATTCCGGTCAAAAGAAGAATCTGAAGGCTTCCGCTCGAGAAGCCATGCTGAACTTGAAAGGCGCCGCTGGTCGGCGCCTTTTTTATGTCCGCAGCGGGTGGCGCAAGGCCATCTGTTCCGCCCCCACGCGCACGTTCAAGCTCCTGTTTTTGTAGCAGGCGATGCGACAATCCGGGCATGGAAATGCTGGTGGTCACGCTCGCCTCGCTGCTCGCGGGCTTTGTCGATGCGATCGTTGGCGGCGGCGGGCTGATCCTCGTGCCGGCCCTGTTCGCCGTCTTTCCGGGCGCGCCGCCGGCCACCTTGCTCGGCACCAACAAGAGCGCGTCGATCTGGGGCACCGCGGCCGCGGCGGCGCAGTTCAGCCAGCGCGTGCAGATGCGCTGGGCCGCGCTGTGGCCTGCCGCCGTGCTCGGCTTCGCGGGATCGATGCTCGGCGCGTGGGGCGTGACGCTGTTCCCGGGCGACTTCCTGCGCCGCGCGTTGCCCATCGTGCTGCTCGGCGTGCTGCTCTACACGCTGGCGCGCAAGGACCTCGGCCGCCACCATGTGCCGCGCTTCGCGGGGCGCGCCGAGACGCTCGCAGCCTGCGCGATCGGCTTCTCGATCGGCCTCTACGACGGCTTTTTCGGCCCGGGTGCGGGCAGCTTCCTCGTGTTCCTGTTCGTGCGCTGGATGGGCTACGACTTTCTCAACGCCTCGGCCTCGGCCAAGATCATCAACACGCTGACGAACGCAGCGGCGCTGCTGCTGCTCGCGGCCAAGGGCCATGTCTGGTGGCACTACGGCCTCGTGATGGCGGTGGCCAACGTGACGGGCAGCCTGCTCGGCACGCGCGTGGCGCTGAAGCACGGTGCCGGCTTCGTGCGTGGCGTGTTCATCGTCGTCGTGAGCGCGTTGATCCTGAAGACCGCCTACGACGCGTTCCTGAAGTAGCGGCCCGACGTTGCCCGGACACACGGCGGCAGAAACGAAAAAAGCTCCCGAAGGAGCTTTTTTCATCTGAGAGCGAACTCTCGGAGGTGCAAGGGCTTAGTAGCCGCCGCGGCCACCGCCGCCGCCGCCGTAGCCACCGCCACCACCGCTGCGGCCACCGCCGCCGCCGCCGTAGCCGCCGCCACCACCGCCACCGCCGTAACCACCACCACCGCCGCCGCCGTAGCCGCCGCCACCACCGGTGCGGGGGGGACGTGCTTCCATCGGGCGTGCTTCGTTCACGGTCAGGGCACGGCCCTGGAACGAATGGCCATTCATGGCTTCAACGGCCGCAAGGGCCTCGGCGTCCGAGCCCATTTCGACAAAGCCGAAGCCCTTCGAACGGCCGGTGTCGCGCTCCATCATGACCTTGGCGCTGACGATCGAGCCGTACTCGCCGAAAGCCTGTTCCAGGTCGCTATCACGCACGGAGTAGGCGAGGTTGCCTACGTAAAGTTTCTTGCCCATGGAGGGACTCCTGATTCAAACCAACAAAACAAAGCGATGGAGTCCCAGAATCACAACAAACAAAATTGCGCTGTGGCGCGAAACTGACCGATCACCGAATTACGTGCACGGGAGCAAGCTCGCAGACACGTAGGCCCGATTATCAGCGGCGATTTGGAAAAAGCACGCTGCATCGCCCACTTATTACCAATCATCACGTCCGGACGGGCGATTTCGCAACGGTTCCAGCAGCCCTTTGAGCCCGTTGTGGTCTATTTCATGCATCAAATGCAGCAGGCGACCGATCTCGCCTGAGGGAAAACCCTCGCGCGCGAACCAGGTCAGGTAATTTCCGGGCAGATCGGCAATCACGGTGCCCTTGTGTTTGCCGAACGGCATGGGGAGCGTCACGAGGCGCTGCAGGTCTTCGGGTTTCATTGCTTTTTCTCTGGGGCAGCGCCGGATCTCAGCCGCCTGCGCGCTTGACGGTGTGGCCCTGCTTCGCGAGCGATGCGATCACCAGGTCGCGGTGGTCGCCCTGGATTTCAATGATTCCTTCCTTCACGGTGCCACCCGAGCCGCAGGCCGCCTTGAGCTGCTTGCCGAGCGCTGCGAGCGCCGCCGCGTCGAGCGCGAGGCCCTTGATGACCGTCACGCCCTTGCCCTTTCGGCCCTTGGTCTCGTGCGATACCCGCACAATGCCGTCGGTGGCGGGCGCCTGCGCCTTCTTCAGCAGTTCCTTGCAGCGGCATTGCGCGACCGGCGCGCCGCACGCGGGGCACATGCGGCCGCCCGATTCGGTGGAATACACCAGCGCGCTCGCCGGGTTGTTCTTCATCGCTGCCATTCGGTCCGTCTCTTCGTCTTCAATTTCCGGGGTTTCTCCATCTTGCCGTCTGCTCACATGCCATTCGATTCACTGGGCCTCGTGCCCGCGCTCGTGCAGGCAGCCACGGAAAGCGGCTATGCCGCGCCGACCGCGATCCAGGCGGCCGCCATTCCGGCGATTCTGCAGGGCCGCGACCTGCGCGGCACGGCGCAGACCGGTTCCGGCAAGACCGCCGCATTTTCGCTGCCGTTGCTGCAGCGCCTGCACAGCGAGCCCGCCGGCGCGCCGCGCCGCGTGCGGGCGCTGGTGCTCGTGCCCACGCGCGAACTCGCGGCCCAGGTCGGCGAGAGCATGCGCAGCCTCGCGCAGCACCTGAGCGTGCGCCTGAAGATCGTCGTCGCCTTCGGCGGGGTGTCGATCAATCCGCAAATGATGAGCCTGCGCGGCGGCGCCGACATCGTGGTCGCCACGCCGGGCCGGCTGCTCGACCTGGCCGACCACAACGCGCTGCGGCTCGATGCGGTGTCGATGCTCGTGCTCGACGAGGCCGACCGCCTGTTCGACCTGGGCTTTGCCGAGGAGCTCGGCCGCATCCTCGCGCTGCTGCCGGCGAAGCGCCAGAACCTGCTGTTCTCGGCCACCTTCCCGCCGGCCATCCAGGCATTGGCCGACGGCATGCTGCAAACGCCCGCGATCGTCGACGTGCAGGGCGAGCCGGGCACCGGGCCGGCGATCGTGCAGCGCGTGATCGAGGTCGATGCGAACCGGCGCACGCAGCTGCTGCGACACCTGCTCGAACGGCACAAGGACGAATGGGACCGTGTGCTGGTCTTCGTCGCCACCCAGCACGCGGCACAGACCGTGGCCGAGAAGCTCTACAAGAACGGCATCTACGCGGTGCCATTCCACGGCGACATCGCGCAGGGCACGCGCAGCGACATCCTGTCGCAGTTCAAGCAGAGCCGCTGGGACGTGGTGGTCGCCACCGACCTCGCGGCACGCGGCCTCGACATCGCGCAGCTGCCGGTGGTGATCAACTACGACCTGCCGCGTTCGCCGACCGACTACATCCACCGCATCGGCCGCACCGGCCGTGCCGGGGAGAGCGGCCTGGCGATCAGTTTCGTGAGCGCATCCACCGAGGCGCATTTCCGGCTCATCGAGAAACGCCAGGGCCTGAGCCTGCCGCGCGAGCGCATCGAAGGTTTCGAGCCCACCGAAGTGGCCGTGCCGCTCGTCGATGCCTCGGGCACCGGCGGCATCAAGGGCAAGCGGCCGAGCAAGAAGGACAAGCTGCGCGCGGCGACCGCCAAGGCGAGTGGGCAGGGCGAGTAGCCCCGCGCGCGCGCCGTTGCGTCAGCTGGTGCGCACGCGGCGCGGCGCGGCGGGCGCGTCCATGCTGGTGCCGGTCACGACCCAGTAGATGAAGATCAGCACGGCGCCGGCTGTGCCGAACACCGTCAGGCCCATGTAGCTGCCGCCGATGGCGAGTGCGTCGACCGGTGCGGCCGCGGTGCAGATCATGCTCGCGGCGCTCATGCCGACGTAGTGCATGGTGCAGACCGCCAGCGCCATCACGAGCGCTGCCGCCACCTGGTGCAGCAGCCGCCGCAAGTTAAAGGCCAGCCACAGCGCGGCGCCGGCCGCGGTGATGGCGATGGCCACCGACAGCGCCACGATGCCGAGGTCGAAATCCATCGAAGCACGCATGTTCATCGCGAACATGCCCATGTAGTGCATCACGCAGACCCCCACGCCTGCGAGCAGGCTGCCAGCCAGCCAACCGGGTTTGCTGAACCGGCGCCGGCCGCCCGCGAGGTACAGCGCGATGCCCGAGATCAGGATCGCCGCCACCAGCGACACCGCGGTCAGCGGCACGTTGTACGAAATGCCCACCGGCAGCCGATAGGCCAGCATGCCGATGAAGTGCATCGACCAGATGCCGATGCCGCCGAGCGCCACCGCCGCACAGGCCACAACCGCGAGGTTCGGGTTGCCGTCCGCGCCGACCATGCGTTTCGCGCAGATCAGTGCCACCAGCGATCCCGCGAACGAGATCAGGAACGAGAGCGCCACCAGCCCCAGCGAGTATTCGGGCGACAGCATCTGGCCTACGACGAGAGGTGGCATGGGGACTCCTTCTGGATGGAAGAACGCCCGTCCCCAACACCGTTGTCAGGACGCGTAACCAGACGTTCGTCGCGGAGTTTGTAACTTTTGTGTAGGCAAGTAAACAGAATTTTGCATTTTTCACATTTTTAGTTTTTGCCTCTGGGCCGGATGCGGTAGATCGCGTTGTTTCGGTCGGCCGACACATAGACCGTCCCGTCAGGGCCGACCGCCACGCCTGTCACCACATAGGGCGCCGGCAGGCCCGGCCCGGGCGCGAGGCCGATCGGCAGGTCCTCGGCCACCGTGCGGCGGCTGCCGGTGGCGGGGTCGATCTCCACCAGGCGGCGCGCCGCACTTTCGGCCACGATGAAGCTGCCCCAGGGCGTTTGCGCCAATCCTTCGGGAAGCGCGAGGCCTTCGGCGATCGCACGCAGCGGCGCACTCGCGTCGAGCGGAATGCGCGTGAGCTTGCCGGCCGCCTCGGTCACATAGAGCGCGCCGTCCTGGCCGAGGACCATCTGCACCGGGCCGCCAAGGCCGCTGGCGAGCACTTGCTTCTGTGCAAAGCCAGGCCCGCTGGCGCGCGTGATGCTGCCGGTCGCGATCTCGGCATAGATCACGCTGCCGTCCGCCATGGGCATCGCGTCGAACGGCGCCTTCAGGCCGTGCAGCGTCTCGACGGTGCGCAGCGTCTGCCGGTCGACCAGTTGCACCGTGCCGGTGAACCACGAGGCGAGCGCAAAAAGCCGGCTCGAGAGCCCGACCGAGAACGGGTAGTCGAGCTCGGGGTCGCGCTGCATGCGGAACACGTCGCGCACCTCGCCGGTGTGCACGTCGACCTGGCGGAAGCCGAACACGTCGGCCACCCACAGCGTGCGGCCCTCGACCTTGAGACCCGCGGGCGCGGCGAGCTTGCCGCTGGTGAGCGTGCGCAGCGCGCCTGTGGCCGGATCGAAGGCTTGGATCTCGTTGTTGGCCATGTTCGACACGTAGATCGTGCCGTCGGGTGCGATGGCCAGGTTGTCGAGCGACGGGCGCAGCTGGCGGCTCAGCGTTTTGCGGCCGCTGGCGAGGTCCACGCGCACCAGTTCGCCGCTGCGCGCGTCGACCACCCAGAGGTTGCCCTTGCCGTCGAGGTTGGCCGCGGCCGGAATCTTGAAGCCGTCGGCGATCACCGTCATGTTGCCGTTGGCCGGGTCGATCTTCACCACCTGGCCCTTGAACCACAGCGGTCCGTAGAGCATGCCGTCGGGCCCGACCTCGAAGCCGTTGAAGCCGCCCATGTCCTTCTTGATGAGCCGCGGCGGCTTCTTGCCCTCGCGGTCGATCTCCCACAGCGCGTCGCCGAGGAACACCTGCGAGGCGTAGAGCTTGTTGCTGCGGCGGTCGAAGTCGACCGAATTGAGGCCCGGCAGGTCCTTGGCGAGCACGCGCATCGGCGCGTCGTCGTGCTCGCGGTAGCGCAGCATGCCCATCAGGTAGTTGGTCCAGGCGAGTTCGCCGCGCGGCCCCACCGCGATGTCGTCGGCCTGGCCCTCGGGCGCGGGCACCAGCACGCGCGCGGCGCCGGTGCGGCGGTCGACTTCCCACAGCGTGTTGCCGAGCACCGAGCCCGCGAGCAGGCGCCCTTTCGAATCGACGGCCAGGCCGTGCACGCCCGCGAAGGCCGAGGGCGCCACCAGCGCCTCGGGCGGCCCCCAGGCATCGGGCCGCGTGGGCGGTTGCTGCGGCACCGAGGGCGGAAAGACGCTGCTGCAGGCACCCAGCAGGGCGAGCGTGGTGGTCAGGGCGGCGGCTGCTGCCAAGCGGCGGAAGAACATGCTGCTTCTCTCCTTCTTCTGTGTGCGGACGAGTCTAGAAGCAGGCGGGGGGCGTGTGGCCGTCCCGCGCGGGACATGCGGACTTTCATCCACTCTCGGTTACCCGGAGATCCGCCGCGCAGGTTCAGCCGCGCAGGAACTGCGTCACGGCGTGGATCAGCAGGCCCACGAGCCCGCCCACCAAGGTGCCGTTGATGCGGATGAACTGCAGGTCGCGGCCGATGTGGCGCTCGAGCTCGACCGTCATCTCGGCGGCGTTCCACTCGGCGACCCGCCCTTCGATGTAGCGGCGGATGTCCTCGCGGTAGCGCTCGATCGCAGCCGGCGCGGCGGCTTCGAGCTGTTCGTTGATCCAGCCGCGGATCGCAACGTCGGTCTGCAGCCGCTGGCCCAGCGTGCCGGCCATGGCGGCGATGCGCCGGCCGATGGAGGAGTCGCCGCGTCCCAGGTCGTCATGCAGCCAGGCCAGCAGTTCGCTCCAGAGCCCGTGCAGGTACTCGCCGAGCGCGGGATGGGCCATGAGTTCGGCCCGGATCTGCTCGCCGCGCTCGCGGAACTCGGGGTCGAGCTTGAGCCGCACCACGAAGTCGTCCATGAAGCTGTCGAAGCGCTTGCGCATCGGATGGCCGGGCTCGGCCGCGAGCTCTGCAATGGTGTTTGCCACCGCGGCCACGATCTTGCGCGTGGCCATCCGGGCCGCGACCTGGTCGAGGCCCACGTAGCGCAGCGTGCGGATCTCGCGCGCGATCGCTTCGGTGATGTGCGCCTGCACCTCCTCGCCCTCGAGCACGCCCGCGAGCTGCTGCAGCACGTCGTCGAGCAGCGCCTGGTGGCGCCCGCCGGCCGTGAGCGCATCGAGCGCCTGGCCCATGAGGCGCGACAGGTCCACCTTGCCGAGGCCCGCGGCCGCGGCGCGGCCCATGAAGACGCGCACGCGTTCGTCGTCGAAGGCGCCGAGCCCGTAGCGCGCAGCGGCGACGCCCCATTCGCCGAGCTTCTCGCCGCTCGCGGGCCGCGCCAGCCAATCGGCGATGCGCGCCGCGGTATCGAACTCGCGCAGCTTTGCGAGCACCTGCGCGGTGCTCAGGAAGTTGTCGCAGATGAAGCCCGCGAGCTTGGCGCCGATGCGGTCCTTGTTGCTCGGGATGATCGCGGTGTGCGGGATCGGCAGGCCAAGCGGATGCCGGAACAGCGCCACCACCGCGAACCAGTCGGCGATCGCGCCGATCATGGCCGCTTCGGCGAACGCGGCCACATAGTCCCAGGCGGGGTGCACGTCGTGCATCGCACTGGCCAGCGCATAGAGCGCGGCCGCGGCGCACAGCAGGCTGAAGGCGATGCGTTTCATGGGCCGCGCGCGTCCACGGCTTCTTCGTTCTTCAGCCGATGGCCGGCGTGGCGGCGAGTCGCTCCATGAACAGCTCGCAGCGCGCGAGCTGCTCGAGGCTCACGAACTCGTCGGGCTGGTGCGCCTGCTCGATGCTGCCGGGGCCGCACACCACCGTGGGAATGCCGGCGTTCTTGAACAGGCCGGCCTCGGTGCCGAAGGCGACCAGCGTGGTGCGTGCCTCGCCCGCCAGGCGCTGCGCCAGCAGGGTGACCGGATCGTTCGCGCTGCCCAGGAAGCTCGGGATCTCACAGATCGTGTCGAAGCTGAAGCCGGTGTCGGGCGCCACCTTCTTCATCGCCGGCTCGAGCGTGCCGGCGTACGCGACCACCTCCTGCTGCATGCGCTTCGCGTCGGCGGTCGGCAGGTCACGGAATTCGTAGCGGAACTCGGCATCTCGCGGCACCACGTTGTCGGCGATGCCGCCATGGAACTGGCCCACGCTCGCGGTGCTGAAGGGCACGTCGAAGCCTTCGTAGCGCGGCTCGCTGCGCTCGAAGCCCTCGGCCATGTCGCGCACCTTGCCGACCACGCGCGCGGCCATCTCGATCGCATTGACCGACTGCGGCGTGAGCGAGGAATGCGCCTCCTTGCCGCGCACGCAGCAGCGGTAGCGGTACACGCCCTTGTGCGCGATGGCCGGCACCATGCTCGTCGGCTCGCCGACGATGCAGGCGAGCGGGCGGATGCCGGCATCGCGCATGTCGGCAATGAGCTCCTTCACGCCGAAGCAGCCGATCTCTTCCTCGTAGGTGAAGGCGAAGTGCACTGCGAATGGCGAGTCGCTTTCGATGAAGCGCTTCGCGTTCGACAGCGCAATGGCGATGAAGCTCTTCATGTCGGCCGAGCCGCGGCCGTAGAGGCGTTCGTTCTGCACCGTGGCCGAGAGCGGGTCGACGCTCCAGGCCTGGCCGTCCCAGGGCACGGTGTCGGTATGGCCCGAGACGATCACGCCGGCCGGCTTGCCTTCGCCCAGCGTGGCGAACAGGTTGGCCTTGGTGCGCTCGGCGTTGTAGGTGATGCGGCTCTTCACGCCGAGCGCGGCGAGATGGGCCTGCGCGAAGTCGATCAGCTGGAGGTTGCTGTTCGCGCTGATGGTGTTCATGCGAACCAAGGTTTGCGCCATCTGGAGGCTCTGGGGAGAAAGCGTGTGCTGCATGCAACACATTCTCCTGGAAGTCGGCGCCGGGCGCTGCCGGGTATCGGCGCTTTCATGGTGACGGGGTAGCCTGGTTCTTCGATTTTCACGGTCTCGATGGAGAAACACACCATGCGCATTTCCCTGCCGATCGTCTGGGCCGCAGCGGCCGTGCTGGGCCTCGCCGGCTGCGCCGCCACCGCGCCCCCCGGCCGCCTCGCAACGCTCGATGGCCAGCCGCCGCTGGTGATCGCCCACCGCGGCGCCTCGGGCTACCTGCCGGAGCAGACGCTCGAGGCCTATGTGCGCGCCATCGAACAGGGCGCCGACGTGATCGAGATGGACCTGGTCTCCACGAAGGACGGCGTGCTGATCGCGCGCCACGACCCGAACCTCGCGACCAGCACCGACGTAGCGAAGCATCCGCGCTTCGCTGCGCGCAAGAAGACGATCAAGGTAGACGGCGAGACCCAGACCGGCTGGTTCTGCAACGACTTCACGCTGGCCGAGATCAAGATGCTCGGCGCCATCGCGACCGATCCCGAGCGGCCGCAGCAGTACAACGGCAGGTTCAAGGTCGCGACCTTCCAGGAGATCATCGACCTGGCCAAGGCGAAATCGAAGGAAACCGGCCGCACCATCGCGATCTACCCCGAGACCAAGAACCCGACCTACTTTCGCGACCTCGGGCTCGCGATGGAGGACAACGTGGTCGCCGCGCTCACGGCCGCAGGCTGGAACAGCAAGGCCGCGCCGGTGTTCGTTCAGTCGTTCGAGCCCGGCAGCCTCAAAATCCTGCGGGCCAGGGGCCTCCAGGCGAAGGTGGTGCAGCTCATCGACGGCGACGGCATCGACATGGCCACCGGCGCCATGACCTACGCGGTACCCTTCGACCGCCCCTACGAATGGACCAAGGCGGGCGATCGGCGCAACTTCGACGTGATGGTCACGCCCGCCGGGCTGGCGGAGATCAAGACCTATGCCGACGGCATCGGCCCTTGGAAGCGCTACATCGTCAGCTTGAAAGGCGTCATCGGGCCCGACGGCAAGCCGGTGGACCTGAACCGCGATGGCAAGGTCGACGACGCCGACGCGACCTCGGTCTCGCCCACGTCGCTCGTGGGCGAGGCGCACAAGGCGGGTCTGTTCGTGCACCCCTTCACCTTCCGCAACGAGTCGCGCCGGCTCGCGGCCGACTACGACAAGGACGGCGTCAAGGAATACGCCATCTACTACCGGCTCGGCGTGGACGGTGTCTTCGCCGACTTTCCGGACACTGCGATCGCGGCGCGCGCCGAGTTCCTCAAGAGCCTCGGCCGCTGAGGGTTTGCCCGGGCACGGTCTTTGCGGGCAGTGCCGCAAAGCCTAGACTGTGCCCATGAAACTCATCGACTCGCTCGTCACGCAGGCGGCCGGCATCGCCGCCGTCCGGCGCGACCTCCATGCCCATCCCGAACTCTGCTTCGAAGAAGTCCGCACCGCCGACGTGGTGGCAGGCAAGCTCACCGAATGGGGCATTCCCATCCACCGCGGCCTGGGCACCACCGGCGTGGTGGGCATCGTCAAGAACGGCACCAGCAGCCGCGCCGTGGGCCTGCGCGCCGACATGGACGCGCTGCCCGTCACCGAACTCAACACCTTCGCGCATGCCAGCAAGCACCAGGGCAAGATGCACGCCTGCGGCCACGACGGCCACACGGCCATGCTGCTGGCCGCGGCGCAGCACCTTGCGAAGCACCGCAACTTCGACGGCACCGTCTACCTGATCTTCCAGCCCGCGGAAGAGGGCGGCGGCGGCGCGCGCGAAATGATCAAGGAGGGGCTGTTCGACCAGTTCCCGATGGACGCGGTGTTCGGCATGCACAACTGGCCCGGCATGAAGGCGGGCCAGTTCGCCGTGAGCCCCGGCCCGGTCATGGCCTCGGGCAACAAGTTCTTCGTCAACGTGATCGGCAAGGGTGGTCATGCAGCGCTGCCGCAGACCGGCATCGACCCGGTGCCGATCGCCTGCGAGATCGTGCAGGCCTTCCAGACCATCCTCACGCGCAAGATGAAGCCGACCGACTCGGCCGTGATCTCGGTGACCACGATCCATGCCGGCGAGGCCAACAACGTGATCCCCGACAACTGCGAGCTCTCGGGCACGGTGCGCACCTTCTCGCTCGAGGTGCTCGACATGATCGAGGCGCGCATGAAGCAGGTCTGCGACCACATCTGCGCCGCGCACGACGCCACCTGCGAATTCCGCTTCGAGCGCTACTACCCGCCCACGGTCAACACCGAGGCCGAGGCCGACTTCGCGCGCCGCGTCATGGGCGGCATCGTCGGTGCCGAGAACGTGCTGCGGCAAGAGCCCGCGATGACCTCGGAAGATTTCGCCTTCATGCTGCAGGCCAAGCCGGGCGCTTATGCCTTCATCGGCAACGGCGATGGTTCGCACCGCGACGTGCACCACGGCGAGGGCCCCTGCACGCTGCACAACGCGAGCTACGACTTCAACGACGACCTGATCCCGCTCGGCGCCACCTGCTGGGTGCAGATCGCCGAGCAGTTCCTGGCGCAGAAGCCCGGGGGAGCGGCGTCTTGATCGGCATCGGCGAGGCGTTCTCGCCGCGCTACGCCCAGGCGCGTCAGAAGTTCCTGCAGGCCTGCGTGAGCGCGGGCCTCGTGGTCGAGCCGCATGCACACCCCGAGAAGGGCCGCGACGGCGAGGCGCTGTCGATGGACGTGGCGCTCGACGGTGAATCCGACGCCGAGCGCCTGCTCATCGTGACCAGCGCCTGCCATGGCGTTGAGGGCCACTGCGGCAGCGGCGTGCAGGTGTTCGCGCTGCACGATGCCGAATGGCGCGAGAAGGCGCGCGCGCAGGGCGTGGCGGTGCTCTACATCCATGCGCTCAATCCGCACGGCTTTTCGCACGGCCGCCGCGTCACGCAGGAGAACGTCGACCTCAACCGCAACTTCGTCGACTTCTCGCAACTGCCGCTGCCCGTCAACGAGGCGTATGCCAGCCTGCATCCGCTGCTCGTGCCCGACACCTGGCCGCCGACGCCCGAGAACCAGGCCGCGATCGGCCAGTGGATCGAGGCGCATGGCGCCACCGCCTACCAGGCCGCGGTCACGAGCGGCCAGTACCAGTTCGACGACGGCCTGTTCTTCGGCGGCCGGGCGCCGACCTGGAGCAACAGGACACTGCGCGCGGTGCTGCAGCGGCATGCCGGCGCGGCACGCCGGCTCGCATGGATCGACCTGCACACGGGGCTCGGGCCGAACGGCATCGGCGAACGCATCTTCGCCTGCCGCGGCGACCCGGCCGCCTATGCGCGCGCCAACGCCTGGTGGGGCACGGCGGCGGCGCCGGTTACCTCGATCTACGACGGCTCTTCGAGTTCAGCGCTGCTGCGCGGGCTGATGTGGGACGCTGCGTACCAGGAATGCCCGCAGGCCGAATACACCGGCATCGCGCTCGAGTACGGCACGCTGCCGATGCTCGAAGTGACGGGTGCGCTGCGCGCCGACCACTGGCTGCACAAGCACCCGGAGGCGCCGGCCGACCTGGCCGACGGCATTCGCGCGCGCATGCGCGAAGCCTTCTATACCGACACCGACGCCTGGCGCGGGCAGGTCATCAGCCAGGCAAGGCAGGCGATGTTCCAGGCCGTCGACGGCCTGGCGTCCTGAGGGGCGAGGCTCAGGTCCTGATGCGCCCGTCGCCCGTGATCATCGAGAGCTCGACGAACTTCGAGCCCACGTGGTTGCGCGGCGAGAACGAGACCTCGAAACCGCCGAAGGGCTGGCGATCGATGCTCTCGAGCCCGGCAATCAGGCCCTCGCGCGTCGGCTTGGCCGGCGCACGGCGCAGGCCCTCGACCAGCACCTTGGCCGCGAGATAGCCTTCCAGACTCGAGAAATTGGCGCTCGCGCCTGCGCCGGCCTTCTTCACCGCCTCGCTGAATTCGCGCGTGATCGCGTTGGCCGGGTTGTAGGGCGACGGCACCACCTGCGTCACCATGACGCCTGCGCCCTGCTTGCCGAGTTCGTCGGCCAGCGCCTGCGTGCCCACGAACGACACATTGAAGAAGGTGCCGCCGTAGCCCGCCTTGCGTGCCTCGCGGATGAAGGCGGCGCAGGCCTTGTACGCACCCACCTGCACCACCGCATCGGGGCGCGCGGCCGTGATGCTCTTCACCGCCTGCGCCACGTCCACCGAGTTGCGCTCGACGGTCGCGAGCGCCACCGGCTGGAGCTGCTGCTGCGCCAGCGCCAGCGTCACGCCGTCGAGCCCGGCCTTGCCGTAGGCATCGTTCTGGTAGAAGACCGCGATCTTCTTCAGGCCCAGGTGCGTGAGCTGCTTCACGATCAGCGCGGTCTCGTCGTTGTACGAGGCGCGCAGGTGGAACACGTTGCGGTGGAAGGGCTCGCGCAGCGACATCGCGCCGGTGAAAGGCGCGATGAACGGCACCTTCTCCTTCACCGCCAGCGGCAGCGCCGCCATGCTCGTGGGCGTGCCGATGTAGCCGAAGAGCGCGAACACGTCTTCCTCGATCAGCTTCTGCGTGTTGGCCGCGCAGCGGTCGGGCTCGTAGCCGTCGTCGAGGTTCTTGATCACCACGTTGCGCCGGCCCGGCTGCGCGTTGTACTGGTCGAGGAAGAGCTTGGCGCCCTGGTGGAACTGGATGCCGAGCTGCGCGGCCGGCCCCGTGAAGGCGGCCGACTGGCCCAGCACCAGCGGCGCTTCGCCCTGGGCCCTGGCCCATTGGGTGCCGCCCAGCGCCGCCGCACCGGCTGCCACGGAAAAATGTCTGCGATTCATCATGGTGAAAAACCTCCTCGGCGCGCGCCCGCGCCACAAGCTGGAAAACTTTAGACTCGCCGGATGGTCGATGCCCCGGTCTCTGTACCCACTGCTGTTCTCCCCACCACGTCCACGGTGCTTGGCGCTTGTCCGCACGACTGTCCGGACACCTGCGCCCTGGTCACCACCGTTCAGGACGGCGTGGCCGTGAAGCTGCAGGGCAATCCGGCCCATTCGCACACGGCGGGCGTTCTCTGCACCAAGGTGTCGCGCTACATCGAGCGCAACGACCATCCCGAGCGTCTGGTCCAGCCGATGAAACGGACCGGCCCCAAGGGCAGCGGCCAGTTCGAACCGGTCAGCTGGGACAGCGCACTCGACGCCATCGCCGCGCAACTCCGCACATTTCAGACAGATCCAGAAACAATTGTGCCTTACAGTTACGCAGGCACGATGGGATTGGTGCAGGGCGAATCGATGGACCGGCGCTTTTTCCACAAGCTCGGCGCCTCGCTGCTCGACCGCACGATCTGCTCCATGGCGGGGGGCGAGGCAATGGTCTACACGCTCGGCGCCAAGGTCGGCATGCGGGTCGAGTTCTTCGCCGAGGCCAGGCTGATCCTGATCTGGGGCAGCAATTCCATTGCCAGCAACCTGCATTTCTGGCGCCATGCCCAGGCCGCCAAACGCGCCGGCGCACGCCTGGTGTGCATCGATCCGCGCCGCACCGAGACCGCCGACAAGTGCGACGAGCACATCGCGCTGCTGCCTGGCACCGACGCCGCGCTGGCCCTGGCCCTGATGCACGAACTCATCGTGCACGACTGGCTCGACCACGACTACATCGCCCGCCACACGCTCGGCTGGGCGCAACTGCGCGAACGCGCACTGCAATGGCCGCCATCGCGCGCCGCCGCCGTGTGCGGCGTGCCCGAAGCGCAGATCGCCGCGCTGGCGCGCGACTACGGCACCACGAAGCCCGCCGCGATCCGCCTCAACTACGGCATGCAGCGCGTGCACGGCGGCGGCAACGCGGCGCGCGCCATCGCGTGCCTGCCCGCGCTCGTGGGCGCCTGGCGCGACCGCGCGGGTGGGCTGCTGCTGAGCAGCTCGGGCCACTTTCCGGCCGACCGCGCAGCGCTGCAGCGGCCCGATCTGCTGGCGGGCCGCCGGCCGCGCACCATCAACATGAGCACCATCGGCGATGCGCTCTCCGACCGCGAGAAGCCCATCAAGGCCATCGTGGTCTACAACAGCAACCCGGTCGCGGTGGCGCCCGATTCGGGCAAGGTGGTGGCGGGCTTCGCGCGCGAGGACCTGTTCACCGTGGTGCTCGAGCAGTTCCGCACCGACACCGCCGACTACGCCGACTACCTGCTGCCCGCCACCACGCAGCTCGAACACTGGGACATCCACTGCAGCTACGGCCACACCGACGTGCTGCTGAACCGCCCCGCGGTGGCGCCGCGCGGCGAGGCGCGCAGCAACGCCTGGGTGTTCCGCGAACTCGCGCGCCGCATGGGCTTCGACGAGCCCTGTTTTTCGGACGACGACGAGGCGCTGTGCCGCATGGCCTTTGCGCCCGGCGCGATCGACCAGGACGCATTGCGCGCTAAGGGCTTTGCCAGCCTCGCGCTGCCCGAGGCGCCTTTCGCCGAAGGTCGCTTTCCCACGCCTTCGGGCCGTTGCGAGTTCTTCAGCGCGCGCCTCGAAACGCAAGGGCTTGACGGGCTGCCCGACCATGTGCCCAACCATGAGCCGGCGGGCAGTTCGGCCGCGTTCCCGCTCGCGATGATCTCGCCGCCCGCGCGCAACTTCCTCAATTCGACCTTCGTCAACGTCAGGAGCCTGCGCGCGATCGAGGGCGAGCCGCTGCTCGAGATCCATGCGGCCGACGCAGCCGCGCGCGGCATCGAGGACGGCGCCATCGTGCGCGTGTTCAACCAGCGCGGCGAGCACCGCTGCCGCGCCGAGGTCTCGCGCCGCGCGCGGCCCGGGGTGGTGCACGGCATGGGCATCTGGTGGCGCAAGTTCGGCCTGGACGGCACCAACGTCAACCAGCTCACGAGCCAGCGCCTGACCGACATCGGCCGTGGCCCGACCTTCTACGACTGCCTCGTGGAGGTGGAGCGCGCGTGAGGCCGGCCACCGCCGCCGTCGCGCTCGCCGGCACGCTGCTCCTCGGGGGCTGCGCCGACATGGGCTACTACTGGCAGTCGGCGAGCGGCCACCTCGGCATCATGCGGGCCGCCAGGCCGGTGCCCGACTGGCTCGCGGACCCGGCCGCCTCCGAGGCGCTCAAAGCCAAGCTCGCACTCGCGCAGCGCATCCGCCGCTTCGCGGTGACCGAGCTGGCGCTGCCCGACAACCCGAGCTACACCGCGTACGCCGACCTGCAGCGCCGCGCCGCGGTGTGGAACGTGGTGGCCGCGCCACCGTACTCGCTCACGCTCGAGACCTGGTGCTTCCCGGTGGCGGGCTGCGTGGGCTACCGCGGCTACTACGACGAGGCCGCGGCAAGCGCCGAAGCCGAGGCGCAGCGCGCGAAGGGTCTGGAGGCCGCCGTGTACCCGGTGCCGGCCTATTCCACACTCGGCTGGATGAACTGGGCGGGCGGCGATCCGCTGCTGTCCACCTTCATCGGCTACCCCGAGGGCGAGCTGGCGCGCATCGTGTTCCACGAGCTCGCGCACCAGGTGCTCTACGTGCCGGGCGACACCGTCTTCAACGAGTCGTATGCCACGGCGGTCGAGCGCATCGGCGGCGCGGACTGGCTCGCGCGCGAGGCCGGCGAGGCAGCGCGCACCGACTACGCGCGCTTCGACGCGCAGCGCCAGCAGTTCCGCGCGCTGGCGCTCTCGACGCGGCGCGCGCTCAACGCGGTGTACGCCTCGGCCGAAGCCAAGGCCGGCGACTGGCCGGCCGTCGACACGATGAAGAAGGCGGCCATGGACGACTTCCGCGCACGCTATGCGCAGTTGCGAGACGGCTGGCAGGGCCCGCGTCAAGGCGCCTACGACGGCTGGGTGGCGCGCGCGAACAACGCGGCCTTTGCGGCGCAGGGCGCCTACGACGACCTGGTGCCGGCCTTCGAGGCGCTGTTCGAGCGCCAGGGCCGGCAATGGCCGCGCTTCTACCAGGCGGTGCGCCGCATTGCGGCGCTGCCCACCGACGCCGAGCGCCGCCAGGCCCTGCAGGCCGCGAGCGGCGTGCAACAGACACGACACGAAGAGCACAACCACGGAGATCAGCACGGTGCCTGACATTGAAATCGAAAGAAAGCACGCGCTCGGCATCGCGGGCGCACGCAGGGTCGCGCGCCGGTGGATCCGGCAGGTCGAGCAGGAGTACGGCCTGGCCTGCAGCTACACCGAGGGCGAGACCTGCGACGTTGCGGAATTCAGCCGTGCCGGCATCGACGGCAAGGTCGAGGTCACGGCCGACAGCCTGCGGCTGGAGGCCACGCTGGGCTTCCTGTTCAGCAGCTTCAGCCAGCAGATCGAGCAGAAGATCGCGGGCAAGCTCGACGCGCTCTTGGGCAGCCCCGGCGCCACGCGCTTTGCCTGAACGGGCCGGGCACACTCTCGTGCCATGACCCATTCCGATTCCTCTTCTTCCCCTGCGGGTCCGCTGGCCGGCCTCAAGGTCGTCGAGCTCGGCCAGTTGATCGCCGGGCCGTTTGCGGCGCGCACGCTGGCCGACTTCGGCGCCGACGTGATCAAGATCGAGCCGCCCGGCGCGGGCGACCCGCTGCGCACCTGGCGGCTGCTGAAGGACGGCACCTCGGTCTGGTGGCAGGTGCAGTCGCGCAACAAGCGTTCGCTCGCGCTCGACCTGCGCCAGCCCGAGGCCCAGGCGATCGTGCGGCAGCTCGCCGCCGAGGCCGACGTGCTGGTCGAGAACTTCCGGCCGGGCGCGATGGAAGGCTGGGGGCTCGGCCCCGACGCGCTGCTGGGCGCCAACCCCGCGCTCGTGATGCTGCGCATCAGCGGCTACGGCCAGACCGGACCCTACCGCGACCGGCCGGGCTTCGGCGTGGTGGCCGAGGCCATGGGCGGGCTGCGCCACCTCACGGGCGAGCCCGGCCGCGTGCCGGTGCGCGTGGGCGTGTCGATCGGCGACACGCTGGCGTCGCTGCACGGCGTGATCGGCGTGCTGATGGCGATGCAGCACCGCCATGCCACCATGAGTGCCGCGCATCCGAAAGGCCGGGGCCAGGTGGTCGACGTGGCGCTCTACGAAGCCGTCTTCAACTGCATGGAAAGCCTGCTGCCCGAGTACAGCGTCTTCGGGGCGGTGCGCGAGGCGGCCGGCAGCGCGCTGCCGGGCATCGCGCCGACCAATGCCTACCGCTGCGGCGACGGCGGCTACGCCATCGTGGCGGGCAACGGCGACAGCATCTTCCGCCGCCTCATGGCCTGCATCGGCCGGCCCGACCTGGCGGCCGATCCGGCCCTGGCGAGCAACGCGGGCCGGGTCGCGCAGGTCGAGATGCTCGACGCCGCGATCGGCGACTGGGCCGCCGCGCGAACGGTGGACGAGGTGCTCGCCGCGCTCGAAGCGGCGCAGGTGCCGGCCGGGCGCATCTACACCATCGCGGACATCGCGGCCGATCCGCACTATGCGGCGCGCGGCATGCTGCAGCAGGTGCGCATGCCCGACGGCAGCGCGCTCGCGGTGCCTGGCTTCGTGCCCAAGCTGTCGCTCACGCCGGCCGGCCACCGGCGCAATGCACCGGCGCTCGGTGCCGACACCGACGCGGTGCTAAAGGAGATCGGACTCAGCGCCGAGCAGATCGCCGCGCTGCATGCGCGCGGCATCGTCGGCTGAAGGGGGGCCTCAGCCGCGCAGCGACTCGATCAGGTCGATGTATTGCTGCTTGGCCTCGTCGCTGCCCGTGCCCTTGTTGGCGGTCCAGGCGTCCCACTTGGCACGCGCGACGATGTCGCTGAAGCTGGGCTTCTTGGCCGTGTTGTCGCCTTCGGTCGCCTGCTTGAACAGGCCGTAGATCTTGAGCAGCGTCGGGTTGTCGGGGCGCTCGGCGAGGAGCTTGGAATTGGCCTGAGCGGCTTCGAATCGGGCGTTGAGGTCGTCGGACATGGGCGGTCAGTTCATCCAGGGTTGGGGATCGCGCATCTTAAAACGCGCGGTACGACTTGGTACCGCGCCGCGGCTCACTCGGACAGTCCGGCGCGGGCCAGCTCCACGTCGAGCCGTTCCTTGGCATCGGCCGGCGTCAATGCCGCGGCCTTCTCGTACAGCCGCGTGGCTTCGCCCATGCGGCCGTCGCCGTGCAGCATGAGCAGCGCGCGGCCGTATTCCATGAGCGCACCCGGCGAATGCGGGTTCAGCTGAAGCCCGCGCTCAAACAGCTCGACCGCCGTCTCGGCGCGCACGCCGTAGGTCATGCGGCCCACCAGCGCACCGACCTTGTCGATCACTTCGGCATGGAAGGCCGCGAGCGCCACATGTGCATCGGCATGGGCGGGCTGCAGTTCGATCACGCGCTCGAGCGCATGCTTGAGCTTGCTGCCCAGCCCCTGCGCCAGCGCGCGCGCCACGCTGATGCCCTGGCTGTAGCGGCCCAGCGCATACGACTGCCAGTAGAGCGCATGGCAGTTGTCGGGTTCGGTCTCGGCCTGCGCGCCGGCGCGCTCGATCACCTGGCGGAACATCGCGAGCCGCACCGACTCGCGCGGTTCCAGGTAGTTGGCATAGACGGCCGTCGCTTGGTTGGCGAGCAGCAGCCCGTCGGCGCCATGCGCGAGGCCGAGCGCAGTAGCCAACTCGAACTGGCCGCTGTGGTACAGCGCCCAGCCCTCGGCCAGCGGATGGCCCGCGGCGGGCGGCGGCAGCGCGTGGCCGGCATGCAGCCGGTGCCAGTGGTCGAGCAGGTTGTGGGCGTCGTAGCGCGGCGCGTCGGGGTAGGGCAGCGGCGTCCAGGGTTCCGCCGTCGCAGCAACCGGACCGGCAGACATCAGCGAAAGTGGCTTGAAGTCGGGCATGGCTTTCACTTGCGCTAGGCCGCCACGCGGGCGGTAGTGGCTGCCGAGGGCCGCGCGGCGGCGGCGTTCTCGTCGGGATCTTCGCCGCCGTAGGCGTGGCTCAGTGTCAGCAAATGCCGCCGCTGTTCGCGCCCGAGGTAGGGCGCGAGCAGGTGCAGCGTGTGCTGGGCGCCGCGCATCAGCGCTCCCTGCGCATGGCTCGGCTCGAGCGCCTCACGCGGATTGCGCACGTATTCGTAGCTGAGCCAGTAGGTCAGCACCACGACCATGCTCTGCGCCAGCGTGTCGATCTCGTCGGCATCGATGTCGAGGTGGCCGGCCCGCCCTAGCCCCTCGACCAGCGTGCGGATCGCGCGCGCCTTGTTCTTGAGCACGAGCTGGAACTGCGTCTCGAGGTGCCGGTTCTTGCTCAGCAGGTCGTTGAGGTCGCGGTAGAGAAAGCGGTAGCGCCAGATCAGCTCGAACAGGCTGTGCATGAAGAACCAGGCGTCCTCCACGTCGTGCACGCCTTCGCTCGCATGCAGCAGCTCGTTGAGCTCGGCTTCATAGCCTTCGTAGAGCCGGTTGATCAGCTCTTCCTTGGCGGGATAGTGGTAGTAGAGATTGCCCGGGCTGATGCTCAGTTCGCCCGCCACGAGCGTGGTGGAGACGTTCGGCTCGCCGAACCTGTTGAAAAGCGCGAGTGCGGCTTCGAGGATGCGTTGCGCGGTTCGGCGTGGCGCCTTCTTGGCCATGTCGGTCCCCTGGTTTGTCTCTTGGGAACACTCTAGCGCATGTGCGCTGCAGCATGAACCGGCAGGGCCATGTTTTGCGGCGGCGCGCATTTTGTGCACCGCCGCAAAAAAGAAGAAGACGGTCGCGGTCGGCTACGCGGCCTTGCCGGTGCCGCGCCGCACGGTCTTCTTGGCGGCCGTGGCCGCGGGAGCTGCGCTGCGGCCCGCGGTCTTGCGGCTCGCGCCGCGCGCCGGTGCGGCGGCCTTGCCGGCGCGCTGCAGCTCGGCCTCGAGCGCTGCCACGCGGGCCTGCAGTGCGGCATGCTCGGCCGGCGAGGGGTAGCCGATCTTTTCGAGGGCGCGTCCCACGCGCTCTTCGAAGATGTTCTCGAGCTTGCCCCACTGGCCCGCTGCCTTGGTGCCGAACTCGTTGGCAAAGCCCGACACGCGCGCCTGGGCCTGTGCGAGCGTTTCCTCGGCGGCCTGCTGCGTCTTCTTCTGCATGCCGGTGCCGTCCTTCACCAGCGCCTCGAAGGCCTTGCTGCCTTCCTGCTGCATCTTGGCGAAGGCGCCGAGCCCTGCGAGCCAGATCTGCTGCGCGGAATCCTTGATGCGGTCGGCGTTCTTGCCGCCCTGTTCGTCGTCGTCCTGGGTCGCCATGGCGGGTTCCTGTGAAAGCAAAGGGTCGGGCTACTCTAGCCGCAAGCCGCTTCCACCTTTAGAGCCGCGCACCTATCCGCCAGCGGCGCGGCTCGCTTCGAGATGGGTTTTTGCGCGCTCGGCCAGCGCCATCTCGCCCGGGGTCTGCGGCATGTAGGGCTGCACCGGCAGCGGCCGGCCGTGCGAATCGACCGAGACGAAGACGATCAGGCATTCGGTGGTCTTGTCCATCGAGCCGCCCTTCATGTCGCCGCTGCGCACCTCGACCGAGATGTTCATGCTGGTGCGGCCGGTGTAGGCCAGCCGCGCTTCGACCTCCACCAGGTCGCCGATCATGATCGGGTGGTGAAAGCGGATGCTGCCGATGAACGCCGTCACGCAGTAGCGCTTGGCCCAGCTCGTGGCGCAGGCATAGCCGGCCTCGTCGATCCACTTCATGACGGTGCCGCCATGAACCTTGCCGCCGAAGTTCACGGTACTGGGCTCGGCCAGGAACCGGAGGGTGATGGAAGACATGCGCCGCCTTTGCAACTGTTAAAGATCGGGCGCAATTATGCGAGGCGCCCGGCGCGGGAACGTACCGCCGGTCGGCCCGGCAGGCGCGTTCAGCCGCGGCCGAACAGTTCCGCCAGCGTGCGCCGCAGCCAGGCATTGCCGGCATCGGCATGGAAACGCTCGTGCCAGTGCTGCTTGACGGCGTAGGCCGGCAGCTCGAACGGCGGCTCCAGCAGCTTGACCGGCTCCTGCGTGACGAGCACCTTGCCGAGGATCGCCGGCACGATCACGATCAGCTCGGTGTGCGCCACGATGCGCGCCACGCTCAGGAAGCTCGACAGGCTGGCCACCACGTGGCGCCGGAGGCCGAGCCGGGCGATGGTCTTGTCGACGATCGCATGGCCGGTGCCCGACGAGGCCACCACCGCATGCGCCTCGGTCTCGAAGCGCTTCTGCGTGAGGCGCGCGCCGATGCGCGGATGGTTGCGCGCCGCCAGGCAGACGAAGTTCTGCATGAAGAGCGTCTGCTGGTAGAAGCCCGCGTCGAGCTGCGGCATGAAGCCCACCGCCAGGTCGACCGCGCCGTCCTCGAGCCGGCGCGCGCTCTCGGTCGAGATGATCTCGGTCTCGATGCGCACCCCGGGCGCGGCCCGCCGCAGGTGGTCGAGCAGGCCCGGCAGCAGCACCACCTCGCTGATGTCGGTCATGCAGATGCGGAAGCTGCGCTGCGCGGTGGCCGGATCGAAGCTGGCGCGCCCGCCCTTGGCGCGGTTCAGCCGGTCGAGGATGTCGAGCACCAGCGGCTGGATCTGCCGCGCATAGGGCGTGGGCTCCATGCCGCGCGAGGTGCGCACGAACAGCCGGTCGCCGAAATGCGTGCGCAGCCGCGCCAGCGCGGTGCTGGCGGCCGACTGCGAAAGGCCGAGCCGCTCGGCGGCGCTCGACACGTTGGCCGTCTTGTAGACCTCGTCGAACACCAGCAGCCATTCGAGATCGAGCTGGGCCATGTCGCGCCTCCTGCGCTTCGTGTGTGTGAAGCCACCATTATCGAAAAATGCGATCGAACCTATCGCCCGTGCCCCGTTGCGCCAATAGTAGTGCCGGCGCAAGATTGGCGCTTGCCCAGGAGCCACGGCCGCACGCCGCAGGAGACCACGAATGAACCCCACTGCCAGCCAGCCGGCCGCCCCGGCCCCCGCCAATGCCGCCGAGCGCCGTGCCTACTACGAGCGCATCCGCCCGCTGAACCTCACGCCGCTGTGGGAGTCGCTGCATGCGCTGGTGCCGCGCGAGCCCGCCACGCCGTGCGTGCCCGCGCTCTGGCGCTACGACGAGATCCGGCCGCTGCTGATGGCGTCGGCCGACCTCATCACCGCCGAGGAGGCCGTGCGCCGCGTGCTCGTGCTCGAGAACCCCGCGCTGCCCGGCAACTCGTCGATCACGCAGTCGATCTATGCCGGCCTGCAGCTCATCATGCCGGGCGAGGTCGCGCCGTCGCACCGCCATGTGCAGTCGGCGCTGCGCTTCATCGTCGACGGCAAGGGCGCTTACACCACCGTGGGCGGCGAGCGCACCACCATGTTCCCGGGCGACTTCATCATCACGCCCTCGTGGGCCTGGCACGACCATGGCAACGAGGGCATCGGCGGCACGGTGGAACCGGTGGTCTGGCTCGACGGCCTCGACATTCCGATGCTGCGCTTCTTCGATGCCGGCTTCGCCGAGAACGACGATGCCAAGGTGCAGCATGTGGCGCGCCCCGAGGGCCACAGCCTCGCGCGCTTCGGCCACAACATGGTGCCGGTGCGCCACGACCATGTGTCGCCGACCTCGCCCATCTTCAACTACCCCTACGCTCGCAGCCGCGAGGCGCTGGCTCTGCTGCAGAAGCAGGAAGCGCCCGACGCCTGGCTCGGCCACAAGCTGCGCTACATCAACCCGCTGACCGGCGGCGCGCCGATGCCGACCATCGGCACGCAGCTGCAGCTGCTGCCGAAGGGCTTCGCGGGCAAGCCGCACCGCACCACCGACGGCACGGTCTACAGCGTGGTCGAGGGCCGCGGCACGGCCGAGATCGCGGGCCAGCGCTTCGACTTCGCGCCGCGCGACACCTTCGTCGTGCCCTCGTGGGCGCCGCTGCGCCTCTTGGCGCCCGGCGAAGACGTGGTGCTGTTCAGCTTCTCGGACCGTCCGGTGCAGCAGGCCATGGGCGTGCTGCGCGAAGCCTTCCTCGACGACGCGTGAATCGCGGCGATCGGTTCCGTTCTTTTTCTTGTTCGACCGTGTGCCGCCCCGAGCGGCAGGAGTTCCCCATGTCCTTCGTCTTCACGCCCCCTTCGATCGTCGGCCTGCCCATCGTCGGCAGCGAGCAGCAGTTCCCCGTGCGCCGCGTCTACTGCGTGGGCCGCAACTACGCGGCGCATGCGCGTGAGATGGGCTTCGACCCCGACCGCGAGCCGCCGTTCTTCTTCTGCAAGCCCAATGACGACGCCTCGGTGGTGCCGGTGGCCGAAGGCCAAACGGGCGCCATCCCCTATCCGCCGCTCACGAGCAACTACCACTACGAGGCCGAGCTCGTCGTGGCCATCGGCAAGGGCGGCCGCGACATTCCGGTCGATCAGGCCGCGAGCCACATCCACGGCTATGCGGTGGGCCTGGACATGACGCGCCGCGACCTGCAGATGAAGATGCGCGAACAGGGCCGCCCGTGGGAGATCGGCAAGGCCTTCGACTTCTCGGCACCCATCGCGCCGCTGCGTACGCTGGCGGACGTGGGCGAGATCAACGATGGCGCCATCGTGCTGGAAGTCGACGGCGAGGTGCGCCAGAAGAGCGACGTCACGCACCTGATCTGGTCGGTGAACGAAGTGATCGCCAATCTCTCGACGCTCTTCACGCTGCAGCCCGGCGACCTGATCTTCACGGGCACGCCCGAAGGCGTGGGCGCGGTGAAGCCTGGCCAGACCATCACGGTGCACATCGACCGGCTGCCTTCGCTCACCGTGCGCATCGACTGACCGGCCATGACCCGATCGAAGAAGACCCCTCCCACCGTGCTGCTGGTTGGCGGCGGCATCGGCGGCATGGCCGCGGCGCTCGCGCTCGCGCGGCTCGGCGTGTCGGTCGACCTGCTCGAGCAGAGCGCCACCCTCGGCGAGATTGGCGCCGGCCTGCAGCTCGGCCCGAATGCCTTCGCGGCGCTCGACGCGCTCGACGTGGGCGAGGCGGTGCGGCGCGGCGCGGTGTTCACCGACCGACTGGTGATGATGGACGCCGTCGACTGCAGCGAAGTCGCCTCGGTGCCGGTCGGCGAGGCCTTCCGGGCGCGCTTCGGTAATCCGTACGCGGTGAGCCACCGGGCCGACCTGCATGGTGCGATCCACGAGGCGGTGAAACGCCATCCGCTGATCCGCTTCCACACCTCGGCCCAGGTCGAATCCATCGACAGCGGCGCGCGCGGCGTGACCGCGCTCACGCGCGACGGCCGGCGCTTCCAGGCCGACGCGATCGTCGGCTGCGATGGCGTCAAGTCGGTGGTGCGTGCGCAGATCGTGGGCGATGCGCCGCGCGTCTCGGGCCATGTGGTGTACCGCGCCGTGGTGCCGGTGGCCGACATGCCGGTCGACCTGCGCTGGAACGCGCCCGTGGTCTGGGCCGGGCCCAACTGCCACCTGGTGCACTACCCGCTGCGCCATGGCGAGCAGTACAACCTGGTCGTCACCTTCCACAGCCGCGAGCAGGAGGAGTGGGGCGTGACCGACGGCAGCAAGGACGAGGTGCTCTCGTACTTCGAGGGCGTGCATGCGCGCCCGCGCCAACTGCTCGACCGGCCGACCTCCTGGCGCCGCTGGAGCACGGCCGACCGCGATCCGGTCGAGCGCTGGAGCGACGGCCCGGCCACGCTGCTCGGCGATGCCGCGCACCCGATGATGCAGTACCTTGCGCAGGGCGCCTGCATGGCGCTCGAGGATGCGGTGACACTCGGCGAGGCCGTGAAGGCCTGCGGTTTCGACATGCCCGCCGCGTTCAGGCTCTACGAATCGGCGCGCATCGCGCGCACCGCGCGCGTGGTGCTGTCGGTGCGCGAGATGGGCCGGCTCTACCACGCCAAGGGTGTGGAGCGGCTGGTGCGCAACAGCCTCTGGGCCGGCCGCACGCCCGAACGCTTCTACGATGCGGTCGAGTGGCTCTACGCCTGGCGGCCCGAGGGCTGCCTGGAGGATGCGCCCGAGGCGCTGCGCAAGCGCGCGACCGCGCAGCAACCCGAGGCGGTGGCCGCGCTGTCGTTGCACTGACAAGGGTTTCTTCCACCATCACCATTCGAGGCCTCTAGGCCCAGGAGACAAGACCACCATGAACAACATCCCGCGCACATTGCTGGCCGCCGTCCTTGCGCTCGGCGCTGCCACCGGCGCCGGGGCGCAGGCCACGACCGACTTCCCGAGCAAGCCGGTGACGCTGGTCACGCCCTTTGCCGCCGGCAGCGGCCCCGACGCGGTGCTGCGGCTCGTGTCCGACAAGCTTTCGCGGCTGTGGAACCAGCGCGTGGTGGTGGATAACAAGCCCGGCGGCGGCGGCTTCATTGCCATCGACCAGGCGCGGCGCGCCGCGCCCGACGGCTACACGCTGCTGCAGCTCGACAGCGAGCATGTCGCCGCGCTGCCGCACCTGTACAAGTCGCGCAACTTCGTCACGCTGCAGCATTTCGACCCGGTGGCCTCGCTGTTCCGCACGCCGTTCTTCGTGGCCGTGGGCACCGACTCGAAATGGAAGACCATGGGCGACCTGATCGCTGCGGCCAAGGCCGAGCCCGAGGCCGTCGTCTACGGCTCGTGGGGCGTCGGAAGCCCCGGCCACCTCGGCGCGCAGCAGCTCGAGGCGCTCACGGGCATCCGCATGCGCCATGCGCCGTACCGCGAGGTCTCGCAGCTGTATTCGAACGTGGGCACCGGCGAGGTGCCGTGGGCCTTTGCGAGCATTCCGTCGAGCCAGGGCATCTACAAGGCCGGCAAGCTGCGCTACATCGCGGTGGCGGCGCCCAAGCGCATTCCGCAAATGCCCGACGTGCCGACCATGGCCGAAGCCGGCGGGCCGGCGTCGCTCGAGGTCAACTCCTTCGTCTCGCTGCTCGCGCCCAAGGGCGTGCCGGCGGCGGTGAAGGCGAAGATCAACGCAGACGTCGCCAAGGTCATCGCCGACCCCGAGATCCGCGCGCGCTTCGACACCTTCGCGTTCGAGCCGCTGGCCTGGTCGCCCGAGGAAATCCAGCGCAACGCCGAAGCCAAGTCGAAGGTCTATGGCGACCTGGTGCGCCGCGGCAACATCAGCCTCGAATAGCCGCAGCTGTTCGCAGAACGAACACGTTCGGCTGTCATCATTACGTTTTTTCACACATCCAACCGTCACCTCATGCAAGCCACCAAGAGAGCCCTCCTGATCGCCTGCGGCCTGGCCGCCGCGGCGCTGCCCCTCGCTGCCAGCGCCCAAGACGCCGCCTGGCCGACCCGGCCCATTCGCCTGCTCGTGGGATTCCCGGGCGGCTCCACGCCCGACATCGCCGCACGCACCATTGCCGAGCCGCTCTCGAAGGCGCTCGGCCAGCCGGTGGTGGTCGACAACAAGCCCGGCGCGTCAGGCAACATCTCGGCCGACCAGGTGGCCAAGGCCAGTGACGACCACACGATCGGCATCGTCATCAACGGCAATCTCACCTCGTCGAAGATGCTCTATCCGAAGCTGCCCTACGACCCGGTCAAGGACTTCACCTACCTCTCGCTGATCGCGACCGCGCCGCTGGTGCTGGTGGCGCCGAACGATCTGCCTTCGGGCACGGCCTTCTTCGACGCGGCGCGCAAGGGCGGCGACAAGTGGAACTACGGCTCGGTGGGCGTGGGCTCGGTCGGGCATCTCGGCATGGAGCTGCTCAAGAGCCGCGTCGCGGGCTTCAACCCCGAGCACGTGCCCTACCAGGGCAACCCGCAGGTCGTCACCGCGATGCTCGGCGGCCAGGTCCAGATGGGCCTGATCCCGCCCGGCGTGGCCATGCCGCAGGTTCGCGCCGGCAAGCTCAAGGCCATCGGCCTCACGGGCGGACGCAGCGCGCTGGTGCCCGAGCTCGCGCCGCTCGCCGATGCCGGCGTGAAGGATTTCAACCTCGAAGTGTGGGTGGCCCTGCTCGGCCCGGCCAACCTTTCGCAGGCGGCGCAGTCGCGCATCAGCCGCGAACTCGCCGTCGTCATGAAGGACCCCGACGTGCGCCGCAGGCTCTTCGAGCAGGGCTGGCAGGCCGTGGGCACCTCGCCCGACGGCATGCGCCTGCGCGTGAAGGAAGAGGCCGCGATCATGACCAAGATCATCTCCACGCGCGGCATCAAGTTGCAATGAGCGTTTCAACCACGACAGTGAACGAGCCGGCACGCACGCTGCCGGTCTTTGGCGACTATGACGTGGTGGTGGTCGGCGGCGGCCCCGCCGGCATTGCCGCCGCCGTCAGTGCGGCGCGCCACGGTGCGAACACGCTGCTGGTGGAGCGCTACGGCTTCCTCGGCGGCATGGGCACCGCGGGCGGCGTGACCAACTTCGCGGGCCTGTACGGCAAGCGCGATGGCGAGATGACGCTGCTGGTGCGCGGCGTCGCCGACGAGCTGCTGGCGCGCATCGACGCGCTCGGCGGCCTCAACAAGCCGCAGGACGGCATGCAGGGCCGCATCCGCGTGCGCTCCTACGACACCTCGGCCTACAAGATCGCCGCCGACCAGCTGCTGCTCGATGCCGGCGTGAACCTGCTGTTCCATGCCTGGGCCGCGGCGGTGGTGCGCGACGGCGACCGCATCGCGGCGCTGGTGGTCGAGACCAAGTCGGGCCGGCAGGCGATCCGCGCCAATGCTTTTGTCGATGCGAGCGGCGACGCCGACGTGGCGGCCTTCGCGGGCGTGCCGTTCGAGGTCGGCGACGGCCATGGCAGCGGCCTGTTCCCCACCACCATGTTCCGCGTCGGCCAGGTCGAGGCGAAGCCGGCGCTCGAGGCCGTGGGCGAGTTCAAGGCCATCAACGACCTGATGGCGCGCGTGCAGCAGCAAAAGCCCGGCACCTACCGCTTTCCGCGCGACGGCGCGATCCTGCGGCCCAACATCGATCCGCGCGAATGGCGCGCCAACGTCACGCAGATCCGCAATGCCGCGGGCCGTGCGATGAACGGCGTCGACGCGCGCGAGCTCACCGAGGGCGAGCTCGAGGGCCGGCGCCAGATCGCCGAGTACTTCCGCTTCATGAAGGCCGAGGTGCCGGGCTTCGCGCAATCGGCCATCGTCGAGATCGCGCCGCAAGTGGGCATCCGCGAAACCCGCCGCATCGAGGGCCTTTACGCGCTCACGGGCGAGGACATCCTGTCGTCGGCGCGCTTTGATGACAGCATCGGCATCAACGCCTGGCCGATGGAAATGCATGCCGATGGCCGCATCGAATGGGCCTTCCCGCGCGACGAAAACCGCACTTACAACCAGCTGCCGTGGCGCATGCTGGTGCCGCGCACCGTCGACAACCTGCTCGTCGCCGGCCGCTGCGCCGCGATGACGCACGAGGGCCAGTCGGCCGCGCGCGCGAGCGGCGGCTGCTTCGTCATGGGCCAGGCCGCGGGCACGGCGGCGGCGTCGCTCGGCAGCGGGCGGTTCGCCGCGGTCGACGTGCCGGCGCTGCAGCAGAAGCTTCTGGCGGACGGGGCCGACCTGGACCGCTGAAGCTGGCGGTGGGCGCTGTCGCGTTCACGCGCGACACCCCGCCCGCCGCATGTTTGCTATCGTCAGCGGCTCCCACGTTCCCTGCACGCCCATGACGACCGATACCGCCACCGCCGCCCGCCTCATCGACGAACTCGTCGCGCTCATGCAGCTCGCGCCGCTCGGCGACGACCGCTTTCTTGCGCAGAGCGAAGACCTGGGCACGCCGGCCGTTTTCGGCGGCCAGGTGCTCGGGCAGTCGCTCATGGCCGCGAGCCTCACGGTGCCGGCCGACCGGCCAGTGCATTCGATGCATGCGTATTTCCTGCTGCCGGGCGAGCACGCGCCGATCGAGTACAGCGTGGACCGCGTGCGCGACGGCCGCAGCTTCACCACGCGACACGTGGTGGCGCGCCAGCAGGAGCGCATCATCTTCGAGATGTCGGCCTCGTTCCAGACCGTGGACGAAGGCGTCGAGCACCAGTTCGAGATGCCTTCGTTCCCGGGTCCCGAGGGGCTCACCAGCGAACTCGACCTGCGCATCACGCTTGGCGACCGGCTGCCCGAGCGCTGGCGCGACAAGGGCACGCAGCCGCACGGCATCGAATACCGCCGCGTCGATCCCGAGGACCTGATCACGCCGCAGCGGCGCCCGGTCGCCGCGCAGAGCGCGATCTGGATGCGCGCCATCGCGCCGCTGCCCGACGACCCGACGGTGCACCGCGCGCTGCTGGCCTATGCGTCCGACCATGGCCTGCTGCGCGCCGCGATGCTGCCGCACGGTCTGAGCTTCATGAGCGGCCAGGTGCGCCCCGCGAGCCTCGACCATGCGATGTGGTTCCACCGCGATTTCCGCATGGACGACTGGCTGCTGTACGTGATCGACTCGCCGAGCGCGGGCGGCGCGCGCGGCCTCTGCCGCGGCACGCTCTACACGCGCGATGGCCGGCTGGTGGCTTCGGCGGTGCAGGAAGGCATGGTGCGCGTGCGGCGCTGAAGGCCGATACCGGCCACCCCCAAGAAGGACACCCCAATGAATTCCGAACAGCCACACCAGAAGGTCGCCATCGTCACCGCCGGTGGCAGCGGCATGGGCGCCGCCGCGGCGCGCAAGCTCGCAGCGGACGGTTTCCGCGTCGCCATCCTGTCCTCTTCGGGCAAGGGCGAGGCACTCGCCACCGAGCTCGGCGGCATCGGCGTGACCGGCTCCAACCAGTCGAACGACGACCTGACGAAGCTCATCGATCGCGTCATTGCCGAATGGGGCCGCATCGACGTGCTGGTCAACAGCGCCGGCCACGGGCCGCGCGCCGCGATCCTCGACATCAGCGACGAGGACTGGCACCGCGGCATGGACGTGTACCTGCTGAGCGCGGTGCGCCCGAGCCGGCTCGTGGCGCCGCACATGGTGCGCCAAGGCGGCGGCGCGATCATCAACATCTCGACCTTCGCGGCCTTCGAGCCCGACCCGGTGTTCCCGACCTCGGGCGTGTTCCGCGCCGGGCTCGCCGCCTTCACCAAGCTCTTCGCCGACCAGTACGCGCCGCACAACGTGCGCATGAACAACGTGCTGCCGGGCTTCATCGACAGCCTGCCCGAGAAGGAGGCGTTCCGCGCGCGCATCCCGATGGGGCGCTATGGCCGCAGCGACGAGATCGCTTCGACCATCGGCTTTCTCGCGTCCGAGGGCGCGGGCTACATCACGGGGCAGAACCTGCGCGTCGACGGCGGCATCACCCGCTCGGTCTGAGTCCTTTCATTCTTCTTCTCGCCTGCGCCGGCGCGTCGTCGCCGCGCGGGCTGTTCTTCTTTCGCCATGTCTTCCCATCACAGCCGCCTGCGCACCGAGTGGGGCCCGAGCGTTCCCCGCGAGCTCATGGCCGGCGCCGTCGCCACCTTCGCGCTCATTCCCGAGGTCATCGCCTTTGCCTTCGTCGCCGGTGTCGATCCGGCGGTCGGCCTTTTTGCCTCGTTCGTCATCGGCATCGTGATCGCCTTCTCGGGCGGCCGGCCGGCCATGGTGTCGGCCGCGGCCGGCTCGGTGGCGCTCGTCGCGGCGCCGCTGGTGCATGCGCACGGCCTCGCGTACCTGTTCGCGGCGGGCCTGCTCGCGGGCGCGATGCAGATCGCCTTCGGGCTGCTGCGCCTGGGCGTGCTGATGCGCTTCGTCTCGTCGTCGGTGCGCACCGGCTTCGTCAACGCGCTCGCAATCCTGATCTTCGCGGCGCAGATGCCGCATTTCATCGGCGCCAATGCCGCCACCTGGGCCATGGTCGCGCTCGGCCTCGCGGTGATCTACCTGCTGCCGCGGATCACCACCGCCGTGCCGTCGCCGCTGGTGTGCATCGTGGTGGTGACGCTCGCGGGCCAGTGGCTCGACCTGCCGCTCAAGACCGTGGCCGACCTCGGCCAGCTGCCCGGCGCGCTGCCGGCCTTTGCGCTGCCGTCTGTGCCGTTCACGCTCGAGACGCTGGGCATCATCGCCTTGCCCGCCTTCGCGATCGCGATGGTCGGCCTGCTCGAATCGATGATGACCGCGAGCGTGGTCGACGAGCTCAGCGACACGCCAAGTTCGAAGAACCGCGAATGCAGCGGTCTCGGCATCGCCAACGTGGCCGCGAGCTGCTTCGGCGGCATCGCGGGCTGCGGCATGATCGGCCAGACCGTGAGCAACGTGCGCTATGGCGGCCGCGGCCGGCTGTCGACACTGTTCGCGGGTGCGTTCCTGCTGATCCTCATGGTGCTGCTCAAGCCCTGGGTCTCGCAGGTGCCGGTGGCGGCGCTGGTCGCGATCATGGTGATGGTGTCGGCCTCGACCTTCGATTGGGGCTCGCTGCGCGCACTGGTGCGCCATCCGCGCATGTCGAGTGCCGTGATGCTTGCCACCGTGGCCGTCACGGTCGCCACCGACAACCTGGCCGCGGGCGTGGGCACGGGCGTGATGCTCAGCGGCGTGTTCTTCACCTTCAAGGTCGCGCGGCTCCTGAAGGTGCAGGCGCAGCAGGACGGCGACGGCGCCTGGGCCTTCCGCGTCACCGGGCAGGTGTTCTTCGCGTCGGCCGACATGCTGGTGGACGCCTTCGACGTGCGCGAGATCGATGGCGCGCCGGTGCGCATCGATGTGTCGCAGTCGCACTTCTGGGACGTGACGGCGGTGGCCGCGCTGAAGAAGGTGGTCGAGCGGCTGCGCAGGCACGGCAGCGTGGTCGACGTCATCGGCATGAACCAGGCCAGCCGCGACCTGGTCCTGCAGATCGACGCCGCGCCCGAGTAGCGCCGCGCCGGCGGGCGGGTCAGCCGAAGGGGCTGGCCGTCGCGAACCACAGGCCGATGCCCGTCGCGATGATGAAGGCGCCGTCAGTCACGCCCGCGACGAGGAAGAACTTGGTCTGCATCAGGTCGACCATCTCGGGCTGGCGCGCCGTGCCCTCGAGAAACTTCTGCCCGACCAGCGCAATGCCGATGCACGAACCGAGCGCGGCGATGCCGATCAGCAGCGCGACGGCGAGCGGGAGGATGTTGAAGCCGGTGGTCATGGTGTTTTCTCCTTCGGGGTGATGTTGCTGAACCGATGGAGGTACTGTCGCGCAATCGGTGCGCGCAATCCATGACGTGGGAGGTCATCAAAAGAATGTCGGCCGCGTGAAACACAATCGGACCTGAGGGCGCTGGCCTGAGCCGAACGTTCAGGCGTTCGAAGCGCGCGCCGGCCACAGCACCGACGCGATAGCCACCATCATCAGCGCCACGGCCACGCCGTCCTGCCAGTGCACGACCTCGCCGAGCCATAGCGCGCCGCTGAAGACGCCGAGCACCGGGATGAACATCACGCTCAGCGTCGAGGCCACCGGCGGCAGGCCGCGCGCGAGGTAGAACCATGCGGCATGCGCGAAGCCGAAGATCAGCACCGCGTTGTAGCCGATCGCGCCCCAGGCCACCGCGCTCGGCCAGCGCAGCGGCTCTTGCTCGAACAGCAGCGAGAGCACCGTCATCACCACGGCGGTGAGTGCCGTCATCCAGAACGACAACGTGAGCGTGGGCAGGCCGATGCGCGTGTGGCGCAGCAGCTGCGTGCCGAGCGCCCAGGTCGCGGCCGCCACCAGCGCCAGCGCCACATAGCCCGGGCGGCCTGCCAGGCCGGTGAGCTCGTGCCACAGCAAGAGGCCCACGCCGATCGCGCAGGCGCCCACGCCGACCCATGCGCGCCGCGTGAGCACGGCCGAGAACAGCAGCGCACCGATCACGGCCGAGAACACCGGCATCGTGTAACCCAGAATCGCCGCGCGCCCGCCCGACAGCGCCTTTACCGCGAGGATGATGCAGGCATGCCAGACGAACATGTTGGTCGCGGCCAGCCACAGAAGCTCGGGCCAGGCGCTGCGCGGCACGCGAAACGGCACCTTCATCCAGACCAATGCCAGCGCCAGCACTGGCAGGCCGAGCCAGATCGAGATGGCCCGGAAGGCCAGCGGCGGATGGTCGGCCACGCCGAGCTTCATCACCGGCCAGTTGAGGCCCCATGCCAGGGTCAGGAGAACGAGCAGGGCGAACTGGCGCGGGGTGAAGGAGGGCATGGGGCGCGATTGTGGCGCGGTGCGCGCGATCGTGCAGCGCCCGCGGCTACAACAACCACTTCAGGTACCGCCCCGTGTGGCTCGCCTCGTTGGCCGCAATGTCTTCCGGCGTGCCTTCGCCCACCACCAGGCCGCCGCCGGCACCGCCTTCGGGGCCCATGTCGATGAGCCAGTCGGCGGTCTTGATCACGTCGAGGTTGTGCTCGATCACGACGATGGTGTTGCCCGCGTCGCGCAGCTGGTGCAGCACCTTGAGCAGCAGCTCGATGTCGGCAAAGTGCAGGCCGGTGGTCGGCTCGTCGAGGATGTAGAGCGTGCGGCCGGTGTCGCGCTTGCTGAGCTCCAGGGCGAGCTTCACGCGTTGGGCCTCGCCGCCCGACAGCGTGGTGGCCGACTGGCCGAGCTTGATGTAGGAGAGGCCCACGTCGAGCAGCGTGCGCAGCTTGCGCTCGATGGTCGGCACGGCCTTCAGGAACTCGTGCGCGGTCTCTACCGTCATCTCGAGGATCTGCGCGATGTTCCTGCCCTTGTACTGGACCTCGAGCGTCTCGCGGTTGTAGCGCTGGCCGTGGCACACCTCGCAGGGCACGTACACGTCGGGCAGGAAGTGCATCTCGACCTTGACCACGCCGTCGCCCTGGCAGGCCTCGCAGCGCCCGCCCGCCACGTTGAAGCTGAAGCGGCCCGGGCCGTAGCCGCGCTCGCGCGCGGTGTTGGTCTCGGCCATCAGTTCGCGGATCGGCGTGAACAGGCCCGTGTAGGTGGCCGGGTTGCTGCGCGGCGTGCGGCCGATGGGCGACTGGTCGACGTTGATGACCTTGTCGAAGTACTCGATGCCCTCGACCGCCTCGTGCGGTGCCGGCTCCTCGTGCGCGCGGTAGAGCGTGCGCGCCACGGCGGCATAGAGCGTGTCGTTCACGAGCGTGGACTTGCCCGAGCCGGAGACGCCGGTCACGCAGGTCAGCAGGCCGACCGGGAAGGCGACGCTCACGTTGCGCAGGTTGTTGCCGGTGGCACCGACCACGCGGATCTCCTGCAGCACGCTCTGCGTGGCGAGGTGCGCGGCCTCGCGTGCCGCGCGGCGCTCGGCCGCCGGGCTCGGCGGGAAGCGCGAGGCCTTCTTGCCCTCGTTGAAGGCGGGCTGCTTCACCACTGGCAGCCAGGCGGTGCGGTGCTTCGGCACCTCGATCTTCTTCGTGCCCGAGAGGTACTGGCCGGTGAGCGAGCCGGGATTGGCCGCCACCTCGGCGCAGGTGCCCTGCGCCATCACGCGTCCGCCGTGCACGCCGGCGCCCGGGCCCATGTCGATCACGTGGTCGGCGGCCTGGATCATGTCCTCGTCGTGCTCGACCACGATCACGCTGTTGCCGATGTCGCGCAGATGCTTGAGCGTGCCGATCAGGCGGTCGTTGTCGCGCTGGTGCAGGCCGATGCTGGGCTCGTCGAGCACGTACATCACGCCGGTGAGGCCCGAGCCGATCTGCGACGCCAGCCGGATGCGCTGCGCCTCGCCGCCCGAGAGGGTCTCGGCGCTGCGGTCGAGGCTCAGGTAGTTGAGGCCCACGTCGTTGAGGAACTTGAGGCGCAGGCCGATCTCGCGCACCACCTTGTCGGCGATCTCGGCCTTGGCGCCGCGCAGTTTCAGCCCCTGGAACCAGGCATGGCTTTCGCGCAGCGTGAGGTGGCTCAGTTCGAAGATCGCCATGCGCGGCGGATCGCCGCCATCGGCCGGACGGTTCGCCTCGTCGACCAGGAACACGTTGCGGGCCTCGGGGCGCAGGCGCGAACCCCCGCAGTCGGGGCAGGGCTGCAGGTTGCGGAAGCGCGCCAGGTCTTCGCGCACCATGGCCGAATCGGTCTCGCGGTAGCGGCGCGTCATGTTCGGGATGATCCCTTCGAAGGGATGTTTCTTCGTGAGCTTCTTGCCCGCGAAGTTGCCCGACTCCATCGTGTAGTTGATCTTGATCTCTTCGCTGTCCGAGCCGTAGAGCAGCACCTGCTGCACCGAGGCGGGCAGCGACTCCCAGGGCGCGTCGGCGTCGAACTTGTAGTGCTTCGCGACGCTCTCGATCATGCTGAAGTAGTAGCCGTTGCGGCGGTCCCAGCCTTTGATCGCGCCGCTTGCGAGCGAGAGCGACGGGAAGGCCACCACGCGCACCGGGTCGAACACCTCGCGGTGGCCGAGGCCGTCGCAGCTCGGGCAGGCGCCCACGGGCGAGTTGAAGGAGAACAGGCGCGGCTCGAGTTCCGACAGCGAGTAGTGGCAGATCGGGCAGGCGAACTTGGCGTTGTACAGATGCTCGCGGTCGGGCGTGCCCTCGGCGCCCAGCTCGAGCGCGATGGCGCGGCCTTCGGCCAGGCGCAGCGCGGCCTCGAAGCTCTCGGCCAGGCGCTGCTGCATGTCGGGGCGCGCGCGCAGCCGGTCGATGACGACGTCGATGTCGTGCTTCTCGGTCTTCTTGAGCTTGGGCAGGTCGTTGTATTCGTAGGTCTGGCCGTCGACGCGAAAGCGCACGTAGCCGGCGGCCTGCATCTCGGCGAAGAGCTCGAGGAACTCGCCTTTCTTCTCGCGCGCCACGGGCGCGAGGATCATCAGCCGGGGCTCGTTGGCAATGGCCAGTGTGGCGTCGACCATCTGCGACACCGTCTGCGCCTGCAGCGCCAGCTGGTGCTCGGGGCAGAAGGGCGTGCCGGCGCGTGCGTACAGCAGCCGCAGGTAGTCGTGGATCTCGGTCACGGTGCCCACGGTCGAGCGCGGGTTGTGGCTCGTGGCCTTCTGCTCGATGCTGATCGCGGGCGACAGGCCCTCGATCACGTCGACGTCGGGCTTGTCCATGAGCTGCAGGAACTGCCGCGCATAGGCCGACAGGCTCTCGACGTAGCGCCGCTGCCCTTCGGCATACAGCGTGTCGAACGCCAGGCTCGACTTGCCCGAGCCCGACAGGCCGGTGATCACCACCAGCTTGTTGCGCGGAATGTCGAGGTCGACGTTCTTCAGGTTGTGGGTGCGCGCACCGCGGATGCTGATGCGCTGCTGCGCGAGCACCGCGCCCAGATAGGCCTCGCGCTCCTGGTCGCGCTCTTTGACGAGCTCTCTGTCGAGTTCTCTCTCGCGTGCCGTGGCGGCGGTGTCAGTGGCTTTTGAATTCAAGGGGGCGATCGTCCGAGGGCAACCGGACATGATAGACCGCCGTCGATTTCATGGCGAGGGGGCGGGTTGGGGCGGCGGCTCCGGCTCGGGGGCTTCCGGCGCCGGGCCCCAGGTCGCGTCCCGGCCGAGCCGCGGCACATGGACCACGCCGAAGTCGCTGACGGCGGGCATCGGGCACAATCCGGGGTTCCTTTTTTCCTCCTCCTTCATCTACTCATCAGGGGCAGTGCATATGGCATCGGTCAACAAAGTCATCGTCGTCGGCAATCTGGGTCGCGATCCCGAAATGCGTACCTTCCCGAGCGGCGACCAGGTCGCGAACGTCACCGTGGCGACCACCGATCGCTGGAAAGACAAGCAGAGCGGCGAAATGCGCGAAGCCACCGAATGGCACCGCATCGTCTTCAACGGCCGCCTGGCCGAGATCGCCGGCCAGTACCTGCGCAAGGGTTCGCAGGTCTACGTCGAAGGCAGCCTGCGCACGCGCAAGTGGACCGACAAGGACGGCATCGAAAAGTACACCACCGAGATCCGCGCCGACCAGATGCAGATGCTCGGCAGCCGCCAGGGCCAGGGCGGCCCTGCGTCGGGCGGGGGCGACGACGATGGCGGCTATTCGCAGCAGGGCGGTGGCGGCTATTCGCAAGGTGGTGGCGCCGGCGGCAGTGGCGGTGGTGGCTACGCGCCGCGCGCCCCCGCTGCGGCGCCGCGCGCGCCGGCACCCGCGCCACGCCAGGCACCGGCCAAGTCGTCGTCGGGCTTCGACGACATGGACGACGACATTCCGTTCTGAAGCCGATCGTTCGGTTCTGCAGGCAGAGGCCGGCTCTTTCGAGGGCTGGCCTTTTTTCTTGGGATAGGGAGAATGCTCGCCACCACAAGGTACGAACTCGCCCGCATGCGACGGGGTGGGCGCCATGAAAAAAAGGGACGAGGCCATCTTCGCTTGACTGCCATAGCCATCGAGGTTCTTCCAGACCGGGGGCGCCAGTGAGCACCCCTGTGGTGCCGCGGCGCCCGGGGTGGCTGTCCAGAAGCCTCTCCGGCGACCGCGCCGCGTCGTTCTGGACCACGATCGTGCTGGTCGCGTCCCTGGCGCTGCTCGCAATCATGATCGTGACCTTCGGGTTGCGGCAGTCCCCCGACGAATCCGGGGCCCTGCGCCTCACGCGGGCCGAATGGCTGCTGGCCGAGGCCGAGGGCTTCAGCGAGCCGCCGCACACAGTCGACAGCCGCACGCTGCCGGGCACCTGGCAGCCCGCCGAGCTGCCGTTCGCGCCGCCGATCGCGCTGGTCCGACAGGCCAGCGACCGGTCCTTGCCCGGTCCGACCCGCATTTCGTGGCTGCGCATCGCCGCGCCGGGCCTGGCGTCCGACGCGGGGGCGATCGCGCTGTTCGCGCGGCGCGTCAAGACCGACGGCACCGTGGCCGTCTACGCGAACGGGCAACTGATTCATCGCGCCCAGGAGGAAGGCCCGCTCTGGAACAGCACCCGCACGCCGCTCTGGGTGGTGATGGAGCGCATACCCGCAGAGGCGCGGCTCGAGGAGATCCTGCTGCGGCTGGAGCACACGCGCAACACGCAGGTAGCGGTCTCCTCGCTGTGGGCCGGGCCCGAGGAAGCGCTGAGCGACCGCTACAACAGGCGCCAGTGGCTGCAGCAGGACCTGCCGGCCATGCTCAATGGCGCCTTCCTGGCGATGGGCTTGTTCGCGCTGTTCGTGTGGCTGCGGCGGCGCCGCGAAACCATCTACCTGCTGTTCTTCAACCTGGCGATCACTTCCTTCCTGCGTGGGCTGCATTTCTACGTGGCGGTTCCGATCGCCAACGACTGGTTTGCCTGGCTCACGGTGAACTCGTTGTTCTGGCTGGTGGCGGTGGTGCACTTCGCGCTGCGCCAGTTGCATGGGCGGCGATTGCGCTGGATGACCTCTGCGGTGGTGGGGCTCACCGTGCTGGTCGGCGTGCTGACCCTGCCGGCGCTTGCGGTCCTGCGGCATCCGCCGCGGGTCACGCCGCTGATCTATTTCGCCGGAGGCGCGATGGGCGCGGCGGTGGCGCTCGTGGGCGGCATCAGCGCGTGGCGCCGCTCGAACGAGGGGCGGCTGGTGGCCGTGGGCATCGCCCTGTGCGTGCTGCTGGGCGCGTCCGACTGGCTGCTGCAAAACAACTTCTCGAGCCCCGAGGGCTGGTACATGGGGGCCTACACCAACGCCGTGACCTTCAGCGTCTTCGGCGTGCTCATGTACCGCCGCTACGTCAATGCCATCGGCGAGGTGGAACGCGTCAACGCCGGCCTGGCCGATCGCCTGCAGGTCCGCGAGGCCGAGCTTGATGCGAGCCACGAGCGGCTGCGCGAGGTCGAGCGGCTGCAGACCATCGGCGACGAGCGCCGACGCCTGATGCAGGACATGCACGACGGCCTCGGCTCCTCGCTGATCAGCGCAATCCGCTCGGTGGAGGGCGGTGGCATGAAGGAAGAGCAGGTGTCCGAACTCCTGAAGAGCTGCCTCGAGGACCTGAAGCTGACCATCGACTCGATGGAGCCGCTCGAGGACGACCTGCTGCTGCTGCTCGCCACATTGCGCTACCGGCTCGCACCGCGGCTCGAGAGCTCGGGCGTGGCGCTGCAGTGGAACGTGCAGGAGCTACCGCCTCTCGACTGGCTCGATCCCTCGAGCGCGCTGCACATCCTGCGCATCGTGCAGGAAAGCATCGGCAACATCCTGCGCCACACCCGCGCGACCGAGGTCCGGCTTTCGACCGCGCCGGAGGCCGCGGGCGTGCGCGTGACGGTCGAGGACAACGGGCAGGGCTTCGACGTCGAGAAGGCGCTGAGCGGCAGCGGCGGGCGCGGCATGCACAACCAGATGCGCCGGGCGCTGGCGGTCGGCGGCAGCGTCTCGTGGCGCTCCGGGCCGCAGAGCACCGTCTTCACGCTGTGGCTGCCCCTGCAGCGCATTCGGGTACATTGACGACCCTTTGCCGCTGCCGACACCCACTGCTCCCTCTTCTGCCGCACCGCGCAGCATCTGCCTCGAGGCGGTCACGCTGGTCCGCGGCGACCAACGCGTCTTCGATGGCTTGACGCTTCGCCTCGACGAAGCGCGCATCGGCCTCGTCGGCGACAACGGCGCGGGCAAGAGCAGCCTGTTCCGCCTGCTCGCGGGGCTCGATGCGCCGCAGCAGGGGCGGGTCGTGGTGCATGGCTGCGACACGCGCGCCGAGCGCCGGCAATTGCCGCAGCACGTCGGGCTGATGTTCCAGAACCCCGACGACCAAATCATCTTTCCGACCGTTGCCGAGGAGCTCGCGTTCAGCCTGAGCGCGCGTGGCGAGTCGCGCCAGGCGGCACGCCGGCAGGCGCACGACTTCCTCGCGCAGCACGGCCTCGCGGCCTGGGCCGGGCGCGCCGTCGGCGAACTGAGCCAGGGCCAGCGCCAGCAGGTCTGCCTGCTCGCGCTGCAGATCGGCCGGCCGGCCACGCTGCTGCTCGACGAGCCTTTCGCAAGCCTCGACCTGCCGAGCCAGGCGCGGCTCGCGGCGCAGCTGGCAGCCACCGACCAGCAGGTGATCCTCTCCACGCACCAGCTCGCCCACGTGCAGGGCTTCGAGCGCGTGCTGTGGCTCGACGGCGGCCGGGTGCGCGGCGACGGCCCGGGCCCGGAGATCTGCGCGGCCTATGCCGAAGACGTGCGCCGGCGCGCGCAGGCGCAGCAGCCGGGGGCCGCCGATGCGTAGCCTCTATTCGTCGCACGCCACCTGGATGCACGCGCTGCCCGCCTGGTGCAAGCTCGCGGCGCTGTCGGCCTGCGGCACCTTGCTGGTGCTGGTCGGCAGCCCGCTTCTCCTGGCTGCGGCATGCGCCGTGGTGCTGCTGCTTTTTGCATCGCTCGGGCAGGTCGCCTGGCGACGCGTGCGCATGCTCGTCGGCATTGCGGTGGCGGGTGCCCTGATCGTCGGGTTCCATGCGTTCCTGGGCTCGCTGCCGCTCGGCGTGGCGAGCGCGCTGCGGCTCGCGAGCGCCGCGGTGCTCGCGCTGATGCTGACGCTGACCACCCGCTTCGAGGACCTGCTGGCGCTGCTCGAAACGCTGATGCAGCCCCTGCAGCGCTTCGGCGTGCCGACCGAGCGGATCGCGCTCGGCATCGGCTTGATGCTGCGCTTCGCCGAGAATTTCTACGTTCAGTGGCAGCGCCTCGACGATGCCCACCGCGCCCGCAGCGGGCAGGGCGGCGGGCTGCGGCTGCTGGCGCCGTTGACGATCCGCACGTTGCAGACCGCCGAGCGCGTGGCCGATGCCCTCGCAGCCCGCATGGGTCGCTGACCGGCCACGTGAGGCACCTTCGCTTTCTCCATCCATCCCATCCTTGCCATGACCTCTTCCGGTTCCGTCCACTCGTCCCGTTCCCTGTCGTACATCGCGCTGTTCGCGGCGCTGATGGCGGTGTTCGGCCTGATCCCGAAGGTCGACCTGCCGTTCGGGGTGCCGATCACGCTGCAATCGCTCGGCGTCATGCTCGCCGGCTGCCTGCTCGGGCCGCGGCGCGGCTTCCTGGCCATGGCGCTGTTCCTGCTCGCGGTGGCGCTCGGCCTGCCGCTCCTGCCGGGTGGCCGCGGCGGCCTCGCGGTGTTCGTGGCGCCGGCTTCGGGCTTTCTGTTCGGCTGGATGTTCGGCGCCTTCGCCTGTGGGCTGCTGATGCGCCGCATGGCCGGCGCGACCGGCAAGGGGCTGCTGGCCGCGGCTTTCCTGTCGGCCTTCGTCGGCGGCATCCTCGTGGTCTATGCCTTCGGCATCGCGGGGCTCTCGCTCGTGGCCCACATGTCGCTGTCGCAGGCGGCGCTTGCGGTGCTGGTCTTCGTTCCCGGCGACCTGATCAAGTGCGGCCTTTGCGCGCTGCTCGTGCAAACGGTGATGCGCGGCTTGCCGCACTGGCGGCTAGACAAGGACTGAGATGCCCCCCGAAGCGCCTGCGGCGCCTCCCCCCACTGGGGGGCGCACCTGGTGGACGGGCGGAGCCCGATCCACGGGTGCACTGGGTTGTATTCGCGGTTATCCGACGCGCGTGAAGACGGTGCGCGAGAGGTAGTCCTTCCGCGGGCCGGCCACGGTGTGCGCGACCTCGAAAGTGCCATCGGCGCGAAAGCGGTAGCGGCTGTCGTACTGGTCGGCCACGCAAAGATGGCCGGCCGACCCGGCGAGCGCGTCGCCGTCGGGCGCGAGCGCGATGCGATGAAAGAGCCGCGGCGGCGTCTCGGCGAAGAACACCGAAAAGCCGTCGGGGCTGCGCTCGAACAGGTAGTCGCGGTGGCCCTCGAAGCTTTGCCCGCTGGCCAGCAACTGCACCCGCCCGGTTTCGCGGTACGCCAGCCGGCCCGCGCCATCGCGCCTGAACTCGGCCTGTCCCTGCATCGTGGCCTGGTCCACGATGGTGCGGGCCAGCGTCCAGAGGCCCTCGAGCCGGTCGAAGACCTGGTCCGGAGCATCCCAGGGCGTGGAAGTCGGAAAGAGCGCCGATTGCATGGGTGCACTCTAAGCTGGACCGAGTTTCCCGTCCTTCTGCCCGTGATTGTTTCGATTTCGTGAACGCCGTGGTTCTTTCAGATGAGGGTTTTTACTTAGGGGTCGGCGCACAATTCATCTCACAGGCCAGCCACCCGCTGACCTGGTGAACAAGGCCCCCGAGCGAGGTGCCTGCCCCGGCAAGGGGCGGTGACCTACCCAAGACCGGTTCGAATCATCCAGACGAAAACTGAACTGAACTGAAGGAAATCAAAATGACCGCCTCGAAGATCCTCTCCGCCGTTGCTGTTGCCCTCATGGCCGTTGCCGGTTCCGCCCACGCTGAAACCTATGAAGGCGTGCACCCACTGACCTCGGGCGTCAGCCGCGCCGAAGTTGCCAGCGAAGCCGTGGCCGCTGCGCACAGCGCCGACCCCTACGCCACCGCCGCCCAGGCCGGCCCGGCCCGCGCCTTCGTCTCGACCGTGAGCGTTGACGCAGTCCGCGCCGAAGCCGTGGCCGCCGCACGCAGCGCCGACCCGTATGCCGAAGCCGCTTCGTCCGGCGTGGCACCGCTGATCGCCAGCACCGTCGACCGCGCCACGGTCCGTGCCGCAGCCCGCGCTGCCGCTCACGGCGACGCGCTGCCGCTGTAATCCACGGCAGGCCCGGGCACCTGTTGCCCGCTCCCGGAAGCCGGCCCTGCGAAAGCGGGGCCGGCTTTTTCATGTGTGCGCGTCGCTGGGTGTCGCGCAAAGCATGCTTTCGGCTTATAGGCCATGGTGCCCGGCTCACGGAGAATGCCGGGCTGCTTCCGCTCCGAAAAAAGAAAGCATGATCCGTCGCCGCTGCGGCGACGCTCCGACACGCATGGCCCTCACTCTCGACCCCGAAGACACGCGCGCGCGCATCCACGACCTCGTGTGGTGCGGCTTCCATCCCGATGCCGACGTCGAGTGGATGATCACCGACGAGTACCTCGATCCCGACGAGCTCACGGCCGACGACCGCGCCTGGATCAAGGCCGAGGCGGCGCGCGCCTGCACCGAGAAGTGCGCCGCAGAGGCCGGCTGGCCTGACCAGACCGAGTACGAGCGGCTCGAGGCGGTGTTCGAACAGCTGCGCGTCGAGAAGATCATCGCGCTGCATCGCGCGGGCAACACGCTGGCCGACGGCCATGACGACGTGCGCGAGCAGTGGCGCGCCGCGGGACGCATGGCCTCCGGCATCCGCGGCTGCTGCTTCTATCACGCGCAGGATCTCGACACGGCGGTGCGCACCGGAAGGCTCTACCTGGCGTTCAGCGGCGGCATGATCCCCGAGCTCGACAAGCGCGAGGCCAACACCGTCGCGGTCGGCCGGCGCATCGTTGAGCTGCTGCAGTCCGCAGGCTTCGAGGCGCGCTGGAGCGGCAGCATCAGCGAACGCATCGAAGCCGACCTCGGCCAATGGCGCAAGCGCAGTCCGCGGGCCTGAGCGTGCCCGGCGCAGGTGCAATGGCCTGCGCCAGCAAGGGTCGCGCGTTCGCGCGATCATCGGGCACATGATCCCGTTCTCGATCCTCGACCTCTCGCCCATCACCGAAGGCAGCGACGCCGCGCAGTCGTTCCGCAACTCACTCTCGCTGGCGCGCCATGGCGAGGCGCTCGGCTACGCGCGCTACTGGCTCGCGGAGCACCACGGCATGCCCGGCATCGCCAGCGCGGCCACGGCGGTGCTGCTGTCGTACATCGGCGCGGGCACCTCGACCATCCGCATCGGCGCGGGTGGCGTGATGCTGCCGAACCATTCGCCGCTCGTGATCGCCGAGCAGTTCGGCACGCTGGAGTCGCTGTACCCGGGGCGCGTCGACCTCGGCCTGGGCCGTGCGCCGGGTTCCGACCAGCGCACCGCGCGCGCGCTGCGGCGCAACCTCGAATCCGATGCCGACCAGTTCCCGCAGGACGTGGTCGAGCTGATGGACTTCATGTCGAAGAATCCGCAGCAGGCCGTGCGCGCCGTGCCGGGCGCGGGGCTCGAGGTGCCGGTGTGGATCCTCGGCTCGAGCACCTTCGGGGCCCAGCTCGCCGCGCACCTGGGCCTGCCCTACGCCTTCGCGTCGCACTTTGCGCCGCAGCAGCTCATGCAGGCGGTCCAGATCTACCGCGAGACCTTCAAGCCGTCGGCGCAATTGCAGAAGCCGTACGTGATGCTGGGCTTCAACGTGTTCGTGGCCGACACCGATGCCGAGGCCGAATTCCGCGCCTCGTCGTGGCAGCAGGCCTTCGTGAACCTGCGCAGCGGCCGCCCCGGGCGCCTGCCGCCGCCCGTGGAGGACTACCGCCAGAAGGTGGGCCCGGCCGAGAACGCGCTGCTCGACTCGGTGCTGTCGTGTTCGGCCGTCGGATCGCCCGCCACGGTGCGCGACGGCGTGCGCGCGTTCATCGAGCGCACGGGGGCCGACGAGCTGATGATCACCTCGCAGGTCTTCGACCATGCGGCGCGGCTGCGCTCCTACGAACTGCTGGCCGGCCTGCGCGCACAGGGCTGATTTCCCCCACGCCGCCGGCCCTGGCGCGGGGCTGGGACAATGGCGCGCTTATGGCAGCAGCAAAGCAACGCATCGTGGTGGGACTGAGCGGCGGGGTCGACTCCGCCGTCACGGCGCACCTGCTCAAGCAGCAGGGGCACGAGGTGGTCGGCATCTTCATGAAGAACTGGGAAGACGACGACGACAGCGAGTACTGCTCCTCGAATATCGATTTCATCGATGCCGCGAGCGTGGCCGACGTGCTGGGCATCGAGATCGAGCACGTCAATTTCGCGGCCGACTACAAGGACCGCGTGTTCGCCGAGTTCCTGCGCGAATACAAGGCGGGCCGCACGCCGAACCCCGATGTGCTGTGCAACGCGGAGATCAAGTTCAAGGCCTTCCTCGACCATGCGATGCGCCTGGGCGCCGAGAAGATCGCCACCGGCCACTACGCACGCGTGCGCTTCGAGGCGGCCTCGGGACGCCACGAACTGCGGAAGGGGCTCGACCCCGCCAAGGACCAGAGCTACTTCCTGCATCGCCTGAACCAGGCGCAGTTGTCGAAGACGCTGTTCCCGGTCGGTGAACTGCACAAGACCGAGGTGCGCCGCATTGCCGAGGAGATCGGCCTGCCCAATGCGAAGAAGAAGGATTCGACCGGCATCTGCTTCATCGGCGAGCGCCCGTTCCGCGAGTTCCTCAACCGCTACATCTCGAAAGAACCGGGCCCGATCAAGGACGACCGCGGCCGCAAGCTCGGTGAGCACCAGGGCCTGAGCTTCTACACGCTGGGCCAGCGGCAGGGCCTGGGCATCGGCGGCGTCAAGGAAAAGGGCGCGCAGCGCGGCGCGGGCGATCACTCGCCCTGGTTCGTGGCGCGCAAGGACGTCGAGAAGAACACGCTCTGGGTGGTGCAGGGCCACGACCATCCCTGGCTGCTGTCGTCGTCGCTCGCGGCGGGCGACGTCAGCTGGACCGCGGGCGAGCCGCCGGCGCCGGGCCGCTACGGTTCGAAGGCTCGCTATCGGCAGGCCGATGCGGGCTGCGAGATGGATGCCACGGAGGGCGGCGAGGCTGGCGCGGGCTTCAGCCTGCGCTTCGACGCGCCGCAATGGGCTGTCACGCCGGGCCAGTCGGCGGTGCTCTACGACGGCGAGCGCTGTCTGGGCGGCGGCGTGATCGTCTGATGCGGGCGTGCCGAGTCTTTCAGCGCACCGAGTCGTCGACGTGCACCAGGTCGAGCGGAAAGCGCCGGCCGGCCAGATAGTCCTCGACGCATTGCAGCAGCAGCGGGCTGCGGTGGCGCGCCACGCTGGCGCGGATCTCGTCGGCACTCATCCAGACGGTGCGCACGATGCCGGTGTCGAGCGCGCGGCCCGCTTCGCATGGGCCCAGGGTGCCGGCGAAGGCAAAGCGCATGTAGGTCACGTCCACCGGGTTTTTGTCGTCTTCTTCGTTGCCGGCGCGGCGCGAACGGGCCATGTAGATGCCGATCAGCGCGGTCGGTTCGAAGGTGTGGGCAGTTTCCTCGAGCGCCTCGCGCGCGCAGCCTTCGGCCGGCGATTCGCCGGGATCGAGGTGTCCGGCCGGCGTGTTGAGCCGCAGCCCGTCGGCGGTGTGTTCCTCGACCAGCAGAAAGCGGCCGTTCTGTTCGATCACCGCCGCGACGGTGACGTTGGGCTTCCAGCGCGATGATGTCATTGCGGCTCCGTTCCTTGGCGGCCCCCATGGCCGGAACCGATTGGAACCCAACGCGCGGCGGAGATTCCGGCTGCAGGCCGAACGTGGCGCGCCCTCAGCGCGCGAGGCTGGCGGGCAGCGACTTGGCGTCGACCATCTCGAGCCGGTAGCCCAGGCCGTAGATGGCCAGCAGCAGGAACCCGCTCGACGGGCGCAGGCCGAGCTTGGTCCGCAGGCGCGAGACATGGGTGTCGAGCGAACGGGAGAGCGCCTCCACGCCCACGCCCCACACGGCTTCGTGCAGGTATTCGCGCGACAGCAGGCGTCCGAGGTTCTGGAACAGGAACAGCGCGAGTTCGTACTCGCGGTTCTTGAGCGCCACCGGCTGGCCCCTGACCTTGAGCGTGCGCGAGGGTGGGTAGAAATGGTAAGGGCCGAACACGAGTTCGGGCTCGTGCTGCGCCGGGTAGGAGCGGCGCAGCAGGGCCGTGACCCGCGCCTCGAGCTCGTGCGCGCGCACCGGCTTGGCCATGACGTCGTCGGCGCCTGCATTGAGGCCCTCGACCACGTCGCTCTCGCCGCAGCGGCTGGTCACGACGAGGACAGGGACGCGGCTCTTGAGTTCGGAGCGCGCGATCCGGACGACTTCGAGTCCGCAGATGTCGGGGAGACACCGCTCGAGGATGATGAGATCGAAGGTCTGTCGCCGAAGGATCTGCAGCAACTGCCCGCCTTCGCTGTAGGAGTGGCATTCGTGCCCGAGGCCGGCGATGGCCTCGTTGATCAGCTGACGCTGATCGGACGCTTGGTCAAGTACTGCGATGCGCATTCCATCCCCTATTTTTGATGCGATCCCTGCCTCTATGGGCTTTCAGCGCGAAGTCTATCTATCTGCATCTGGAGGGGTAAAGACGGGTCGCAACTAATACGCAATTTCAGGTATTTCGGTACAGGCAACAGAGTTTTTGCATATCGCTGCAAACAAATGCGCAGTTCGATTTGCATCCGGGCTGCTGGCAGCGCGGGGCTGGGCGGCGCCTCGGGGGTCGTCGGGGGCCCCCGAGTCGCTAGCATTTATGTAGCTGCAAACGCAATGACTGCGGTCATCAACGCCAGAACAGACGGTAGATTTAAGCGACAGTGATCGGCGTAATCTTGCTGTAAGCTCAGCCCGCGTTCCGTATTGCCCCCTGCCCTGAGGAGATCTCTATGCTGATAGGCGTGCCAGCCGAAACGACGGCCGGCGAAACCCGCGTGGCCGTCACGCCCGAGACGGTGAAGAAACTAGTCGCTGCGGGGCATGCCCTGCGGGTGCAATCAGGGGCGGGGGTGGCGGCCAGCGTCACCGATGCGGCCTACCAGGCCGCAGGTGCCGAGATCGTCGACCGCGCCGCCGCGTTCGGCGCCGAGATGGTGCTCAAGGTGCGCACGCCCGGCGACGACGAAACCGCGCTCATGAAGCCCGGCACGGTCGTGATCGGCATGCTCAACCCGTTCGACGCGGCCGGCCTGCAGCGCCTGGCCGCCGCCGGCCTCACGGCCTTCGCGCTCGAAGCCGCGCCGCGCACCACGCGTGCGCAGAGCATGGACGTGCTGAGCTCGCAGGCCAACATCGCGGGCTACAAGGCCGTGATGATCGCGGCCGACAAGTACCAGCGCTTCTTCCCGATGCTGATGACCGCCGCGGGCACCGTGAAGGCGGCGCGCGTGGTCATCCTGGGTGTCGGCGTCGCGGGCCTGCAGGCGATCGCGACGGCCAAGCGCCTCGGCGCCGTCATCGAGGCCTCCGACGTGCGCCCGAGCGTCAAGGAGCAGATCGAGTCGCTCGGCGGCAAGTTCATCGACGTGCCCTTCGAGACGCAGGAAGAAAAGGACGCGGCCGAAGGCGTCGGCGGTTACGCGCGGCCCATGCCGCCGAGCTGGCTCGCGCGCCAGCAGGCCGAGGTCGCCAAGCGCGTGGCGCTGGCCGACGTGGTCGTCAGCACGGCGCTCATCCCCGGTCGCGCGGCGCCCACGCTCATCACCGAAGAGATGGTGAAGTCGATGAAGCCCGGCTCGGTCATCGTCGACATCGCGGCCGGCAAGGGGCCTGACGGCGTGGGCGGCAACTGTCCGCTCTCGGAAGCCGACCGCACGGTGGTCAAGCACGGCGTCACGATCGTGGGCGAGACAAATCTTCCGGCGCTGGTGGCGGCGGATGCCTCGGCGCTCTACGCGCGCAACGTGCTCGACTTCCTGAAGCTGATCGTCACCAAGGAGGGCGCGCTCAAGATCGACCTCGAGGACGACATCGTCGCTGCCTGCCGCGTCTCGCACGACGGCCAGGTCACGAAGAAGTAAACAACAACGCCGGCCCAGGAGAAGCCCATGGACATCGTTTCCCATACCGTGATCAACCTGATCATCTTCGTGCTGGCCATCTACGTGGGCTACCACGTGGTCTGGACCGTCACGCCCGCGCTGCACACGCCGCTCATGGCGGTGACCAACGCCATCTCGGCGATCGTGATCGTGGGCGCCATGCTCGCGGCCGCGCTGACCGAAACCCCGCTCGGCAAGACCATGGGCGTGCTGGCGGTGGCGCTCGCGGCAGTGAACGTGTTCGGTGGCTTCCTGGTCACGCGGCGCATGCTCGAGATGTTCAAGAAGAAGGAAAAGAAGGCCGCGCCCGTGGCGCCCAAGGCCGAGTCGGGAGCCGCCCAATGAGCATGAACCTCGTCACGCTGCTGTACCTCGTTGCCAGCGTCTGCTTCATCCAGGCCTTGAAGGGCCTGTCGCATCCCACCACCTCGATCCGCGGCAACGTCTTCGGCATGACCGGCATGGCGATCGCCGTGCTGACCACCGGGGCGCTGATCTACAAGCTCTCGGCGGGCAACCTCGGCGGGCTGGGCTACGTGCTGGTCGCGCTGGTCATCGGCGGCGCACTCGGCACCTTCATGGCCAACAAGGTCGAGATGACCAAGATGCCCGAACTGGTCGCCTTCATGCACAGCATGATCGGCCTGGCCGCGGTGTTCATCGCGGTGGCGGCCGTGGCCGAGCCGTACGCCTTCGGCATCACGCTGCGCGGCGATCCGATCCCTGCGGGCAACCGGCTCGAACTGTTCCTCGGCGCCGCCATCGGCGCGGTCACCTTCAGCGGCTCGGTCATCGCCTTCGGCAAGCTCTCGGGCAAGTACAAGTTCCGCCTGTTCCAGGGCGCGCCGGTGCAGTTCGCGGGCCAGCACATGCTGAACCTCGTGCTGGGGCTCGCTACGGTGGCCCTCGGCCTGGTGTTCATGTTCACCGAGAGCTGGCCCGCATTCTTCGCGATGCTGGCACTGGCCTTCGTGATGGGCGTGCTCATCATCATCCCGATCGGCGGCGCCGACATGCCGGTGGTGGTGTCGATGCTCAACAGCTATTCGGGCTGGGCGGCGGCGGGCATCGGCTTCAGCCTGAACAACGCGATGCTCATCGTGGCCGGCTCGCTGGTGGGCTCCTCGGGCGCGATCCTGAGCTACATCATGTGCAAGGCCATGAACCGCTCGTTCTTCAACGTCATCCTGGGTGGCTTCGGCGGCGATGCCACAGCCGCCACGGGCGGCGCGAAGGAACAGCGCCCCGTGAAGACCGGCAGTGCCGACGATGCGGCCTTCGTGCTCGGCAACGCCGAGACGGTGGTGATCGTGCCGGGCTACGGTCTGGCGGTGGCGCGTGCGCAGCACGCGGTGAAGGAACTCGCGGCCAAGCTCACCGAAAAGGGCATCACGGTGAAGTACGCGATCCACCCGGTGGCGGGCCGCATGCCGGGGCACATGAACGTGCTGCTGGCCGAGGCCGAGGTGCCTTACGACCAGGTGTTCGAGATGGAAGACATCAACGGCGAGTTCGGCCAGGCCGACGTGGCGATCATCCTCGGCGCCAACGACGTGGTGAACCCGGCCGCCCACACCAAGGGCAGCCCGATCTATGGCATGCCGATCCTCGAGGCCTACAAGGCCAAGACCGTGATCGTGAACAAGCGCTCGATGGCGGCCGGTTATGCGGGCCTGGACAACGAACTCTTCTACATGGACAAGACCATGATGGTCTTTGGGGATGCGAAGAAAGTAGTGGAAGATATGGGCAAGGCCATCGAATAGGCCCAAGATCGGCCCCGCGCAAGATCTTTGCGGCGCACTCCAGTGCGCCGCTTTTCGTTTGCCATCTCAGATAACCCGATTTGGAGGAGACCCGTCCATGTCCGACCGCCCCTGGCTCAGCAGCTACCCGCAACGCGTGCCTGCCGATATCGATGCTTCGCAGTACCCGTCGCTGGTGGCGCTCATGGAAGAGAGCTTCACCAAGTACGCCGACCGCACGGCCTACAGCTTCATGGGCAAGGACGTCAGCTACGGCGAAACCGACAGGCTCAGCAAGGCTTTCGCGGCGTACCTGCAGGGCCTGGGGCTCGCCAAGGGCGACCGGGTGGCTGTGATGATGCCCAATTGCCCGCAGTATCCGGTGGCCGTGGCGGCCATCCTGCGCGCCGGCCTGATCCTGGTGAACGTGAATCCGCTCTACACGCCGCGCGAGCTCGAGCACCAGCTCAAGGACTCGGGCTCGAAAGCCATCGTCATCATGGAGAACTTCGGCACCACGCTGCAGCAGTGCATCGCGGCCACGCCGGTCCGGCACATCGTGCTCGCCGCCATGGGCGACCGGCTCGGCTTTCTGAAGGGTGCGATCGTCAACTACGTGGTGCGCAACGTGAAGAAGCTCGTGCCGCACTTCAGCCTGCCCGGCGCGGTGCGCTTCAACGACGCGCTCGACCAGGGCGCGAACCGCACGCTGCAGGTGCCCGTCATCGGTCCCGACGACGTGGCTGTGCTGCAGTACACCGGCGGCACCACCGGTGTCTCGAAGGGGGCCGTGCTGCTGCACCGCAACGTGATCGCCAACGTGCTGCAGTCCGAGGCCTGGAACGAGCCCGTGATGGCGCAGGTGCCCGCAGGCGAGCAGCCAACGGGCGTGTGCGCGCTGCCGCTCTATCACATCTTCGCGTTCACGGTCGGCATGATGCTGAGCATGCGCACGGGCGGCAAGCTGATCCTGATCCCGAATCCGCGCGACCTAGCGGGCGTGCTCAAGGAGCTCTCGAAGCACACGGTCCACAGCTTCCCGGCCGTCAACACGCTGTTCAACGGGCTCGCGAACCACCCCGACTTCAACACCGTCAACTGGAAGAACCTCAAGGTGTCGGTGGGCGGCGGCATGGCGGTGCAGGCCGCAGTCGCGAAGCTGTGGCTCGACAAGACCGGCTGTCCGATCTGCGAGGGCTACGGCCTTTCCGAGACATCGCCGTCGGCCACCTGCAACCCGACCGACAGCAAGGCCTACACCGGCACCATCGGCCTGCCGCTGCCGAGCACGTGGCTCAAGCTGCTCGACGACGAGGGCCGCGAAGTGCCGCCGGGCCAGCCCGGCGAGATCGCCATCAAGGGCCCGCAGGTGATGGCGGGCTACTGGCAGCGCCCCGACGAGACGGCCAAGGTCATGACGGCCGACGGCTACTTCAAGAGCGGCGACATCGGCATGGTCGACGAGCGCGGCTACTTCAAGGTGGTCGACCGCAAGAAGGACATGATCCTGGTCTCGGGCTTCAACGTCTATCCGAACGAGGTCGAGGACGTGGTGGCGCAGATCCCGGGCGTGCTCGAGTGCGCGGCCGTGGGCGTGGTCGACGAGAAGACCGGCGAGGCCGTGAAGCTCGTGATCGTCAAGAAGGACCCCTCGCTGACCGAGGCGCAGGTGCGCGACCACTGCCGCGCCAACCTCACGGGCTACAAGCAGCCGCGGGTCATCGAATTCCGCACCGACCTGCCGAAGACGCCGGTCGGCAAGATCCTGCGCCGCGAACTGCGCGACGCCAAAAAGTAGCCGCCGACCGATGAGCGGCCCCATCGCCATCGTTGCGGCCATGCACGAGGAGCTCGGCGCGCTGCTCGCGCAGATGCCCAACGAACAGCGCGTGCGCGCGGCCGGGCGCGATTTCTGGCTCGGTCATCTGCATGGCCAGCCCGTCGTCGCGGTGCTGTCGCGCATCGGCAAGGTGGCTGCGGCGATCACTGCGACGGTGCTGATCGAGCGCTTCGGCGTGCGCGCGATCGTGTTCACGGGCGTGGCGGGTGGCCTGGCGCCGGGCGTGGCGGTGGGCGACGTGGTCGTTGCCACGCAACTGCTGCAGCACGACCTCGACGCCTCGCCGATCTTCCCGAAGTACGAGGTGCCGCTCATGGGACTGTCGCGCTTCGCGGCCGATGCGGCGATCAGCGACGGCATGGCCGCAGCGGCCGAGGGCATGCTGCGCGATCCGGTGGCGCTGGTGGGACGAGAGGCGGTCGATGCCTTCGGCCTGCGTGCGCCGAAACTGCACCGCGGCCTGGTGGTGAGCGGCGACCGCTTCGTGTCGACCAGCGCCGAGAGCGCCGCCTTGCGCCGCGACCTGCCCGACGCGCTCGCGGTGGAGATGGAGGGCGCGGCCATGGCCCAGGCGTGCCACGACCACGGCGTGCCGTTTGCGGCGGTGCGCACCATTTCCGACCGCGCCGACGATGCCGCGCATGGCGACTTCGCGCGCTTCGTCGACGAGGTCGCGAGCCGCTACAGCCTCGCGCTCGTCAGCGGCTGGCTCGCAGCGCGGCCGTTCGAAGTGCCTGCGGCTACTTGAGCCAGCCGCGGCGGCGGAAGTACCACATCGGCCCGAGCGCGCTCGCGGCCATCAGCGCGAGCGCATACGGATAGCCGATCGCCCAGTCGAGCTCGGGCATGAACTTGAAGTTCATGCCGTAGATGCTCGCGATCAGCGTTGGCGGCAGCAATGCGACGCTCGCGACCGAGAAGATCTTGATGGTCTTGTTCTGGTTGATGTTGATGAAACCGACGGTCGCATCCATCAGGAAGTTGATCTTGTCGAACAGGAAGGCCGTGTGGTTGTCGAGCGATTCGATGTCCCGCATGATCTGCCGCGCTTCCTCGAACTGCTCGGCATTGAGCATGCGGCTGCGCATCAAAAAACTCACTGCGCGGCGCGTGTCCATCACGTTGCGGCGGATGCGGCCGTTCAGGTCTTCCTGGCGCGCGATGGCGCCGAGCACCTCGCCGGCCAGCTCGTCGCTGACGTTGCCTTCGAGCACCTTCTTGCCCGCGATCTCGAGTTCGTCGTAGATGTTCTCGAGCGTGTCGGCCGAGTACTCGGCGTCGGCGTCGAAGAGCTTGAGCAGCACTTCCTTCGCGTCCTCGATCAGGCCCGGCGCCCGGCGCGCGCGCATGCGCAGCAGGCGGAACACCGGCACGTCCTCGTCGTGGATCGAGAACAGCACGCCGCGGCTGCGAAGCTCGGTGTTGTGCTGGTTCAGGATGAAGGCCACGCGCACCGAGCGCGGGTCTTCGTCGTCGTCGATCAGGAAGTCGGAGCGGATGTGCAGCTCGCCGTTGTCTTCCTCGTAGAAGCGCGCGGACTCCTCGATGTCCTCGTCCATCGCGTCTTCGGGAATCGAGAGGCCGTAGTACTGCTTGATCCAGCGCTTTTCCTCGAGCGTCGGCGACTCGAGGTCGACCCAGATGGGCTGGAACTTGGACAGCTCCTCGAGGGCCTCGATCTCTTCCTGGACAAGGCGGCCGTTGGCGAGCGTGAAGATATTGAGCATGGGCTCACTCCCTTGAAATGGCTGTGGCGGAGGGGCAGGGAAGGGGCGCTTTCAATCCCCGGCCCGGCGCCGGCGCTTCGCAGAAGGCGTCAGCAGGCGGGAGTTGAAAGCTGCAGAGACGGAGCGGTTTCCATGGTGCGGTCCCGGGTTGCAGCGAGGCCGCGATTATGTCATCGGCCCTGTGTCGCGACCTGGTCGGTCTGGATGGACATACAGTAAAGTTGCGCCCATGCAGACCGCGGCGCCCCTTGTCCTCCCCGCCACCGCCGCCACCCAGGCCGAGCGCCTCGCTGCCGCGCTGTCGGCCCTCAACGACGCGCAGCGCGCCGCGGTGGAGCACGGCGTCGGCGCCGTCACGGGGCGCGACGACCGCCCGCTGCTGGTGATCGCGGGCGCCGGGTCGGGCAAGACCAGCACGCTCGCGCACCGGGTGGCGCGGCTGATCGCCGACGGGGTCGATCCGCAGCGCCTGCTGCTGCTGACCTTCTCGCGCCGCGCGGCGCAGGAAATGGAACGGCGCGCCGGCCAGGTGCTGGCGCGCGTGCTCGGCCTGCGCACCGAAAAGCCGCCCGCGCTGCCCTGGGCCGGCACCTTCCACGGCATCGGCGCGCGGCTGCTGCGCGAATATGCGACCCACATCGGCCTGGACGACCATTTCACCATTCACGACCGCGGCGACGCCGAGGACCTGATGGGCATGGTGCGCCACGCGCTCGGCCTGTCGTCCACCGCGAACCGCTTTCCGCGCAAGGGCACCTGCCTGTCGATCTACTCGCGCTGCGTCAATACGCGGGCGCCCATCGAGCGCGTGCTGGCCGAGGCCTTTCCCTGGTGCGCCGAGTGGGCGGCCGAGCTCAAGCGGCTGTTCGGCGCCTATGTCGAGGCCAAGCAGCAGCAGAACGTGCTCGACTACGACGACCTGCTGCTCTACTGGGCAGAGATGGTGGCCGAGCCCTCGCTCGCGGCGCTGATCGGTGCGCGCTTCGACCATGTGCTGGTCGACGAGTACCAGGACACCAACCTGCTGCAGGCCTCGATCCTGCTGGCGCTCAAGCCCGACGGGCGCGGCGTGACCGTGGTGGGCGACGATGCGCAGTCGATCTATTCGTTCCGCGGCGCCACGGTGCGCAACATCCTCGACTTCCCGTCGCAGTTCTCGCAGGCCGCGCGCGTGGTCACGCTGGAGCGCAACTACCGCTCGACGCAGCCGATCCTCGACGTGTCGAACCGCGTCATCGCGCAGGCCGCCGAGCGCCATGCCAAGACGCTCTGGACCGACAAGCCCTCGGCCGGGCGGCCGCAGCTGGTGCTGGTGCCCGACGAGGCGCAGCAGGCGGTGTGGGTGGCCGACAAGGTGCTCGAACACCGCGAGGGCGGGCTTGCGCTCAAGTCGCAGGCGGTGCTGTTTCGCACCTCCACGCACAGCGCGGCACTCGAACTCGAACTCGCGCGGCGCAACATTCCGTTCGTGAAGTACGGCGGGCTCAAGTTCCTCGAGGCCGGCCATGTGAAAGACCTGCTGGCGGTGCTGCGCTTCGCCGAGAACCCGCGCGGGCGCATGGCGGGCTTTCGCGTCACGCAGCTCATCCCGGGCATCGGGCCCGCCACGGGCGCCCGGCTGCTCGACGCGATGGAGGGCGCGGCCGATCCGGCCGCGGTGGTGCGCAGCTTCGTGCCACCGGCCGCAGCACGCGCCGAATGGGCCGTGTTCGCCGAGGCCTATGCGGCCCTGCGCGATCCGTCGCTGTCCTGGCCGGCCGACGTGGACCTGGCGGCGCGCTGGTACCTGCCGCACCTCGAGCGGCTCTACGACGACCCGTCCGGCGTGCGGCGCGCCGACATCGAGCAGCTGGCGCGGCTGGCGTCGGGCTACGGCTCGCGCGAACGCTTCCTGACCGAGCTCACGCTCGATCCGCCCGAGGCCACGAGCGACCGTCCCGGTCCGCCCCTGCTCGACGAGGACTACCTGATCCTGTCGACCATCCATTCGGCCAAGGGGCAGGAATGGAACTCGGTGCATGTGCTCAACGTCGTCGACGGCTGCCTGCCGGCCGATGTGGCGCAGGGCGCGCACGAACTCGAAGAGGAGCGGCGGCTGCTCTACGTGGCCATGACGCGGGCCCGCGACCATCTGCACCTGCTGGTGCCGCAGCGTTTCTATGTCACGCAGCAGGCGGTGCGTGGCGATCGGCACCTCTACGCCAACCGCACGCGCTTCATTTCCGACCGCGATCTCGAAGGCTTCGAGCAGCAGACCTGGCCACCGCCGCCGGTGCGCCCGCCCGCGGTGCCGCCGCCCGCGGCCGTGATCGACCTGCGCAACCGCATGCGGGCCGCCTGGCACTGAGCGCCTCGGCTGGTTTTGGCCCTTCGTGCGCCGGGGTCACTGGCTCCCCTCACAGCTTGAAACACGTGCCTGCAGTTTGCCGCAGCGCTGGGGCGACGGGCTTGGCAGCTATCCGATCCATAGCGGACCGGGCCACGACCGGCGCCAGACCGCCACCTGGGCAACTCTGCTATTGCAATGGTGTGACAGCTTCGGCATAGTGAATCGACGCTCTTCTCCCATCTCTCTCCCTTCCCCCCCCACCCCCTCTTCTCCTTCCCGACTCCCGCACCTACCCATTTCCGTCGGCCACGCTTCATTCCGCAGCGCGGCCATTTTCCCAACCGTCAACTCTCAGGAGGTCTTTCATGAATTTGACGATCAGCGGTCATCACCTCGACGTCACGCCTGCCTTGCGCTCCTACGTCACCAGCAAGCTGGACCGGATCACGCGGCACTTCGACCAGGTGGTCGACGTGAAGGTGATCCTCACGGTGGAAAAGCAAAAGGAAAAGGAACGCCGCCAACGGGCGGAGTGCAACATTCACGTCAAGGGCAGTGACATGTTCGCGGAGTCGAGCCATGCTGATCTCTACGCGGCGGTCGATGATCTGGTCGACAAGCTCGACCGTCAGGTCGTGCGCCACAAGGACCGTCTGCAGGACCACCATCACGCGGCGCCCAAGCGCCTGATGTAGACCTGCACAAGGGCTGCGGCCCTTGCCCCGAGCCGCCTCCGGGCGGCTTTTTGCTGTCCGCCGGAACAGATTCTTTACACAATCCGCGCCCACTTTCAACGATTTGTAGGAAGAAAGTAACCAGGGGGACTGGGGGTTTTCACCGAGCGGGTGCATAATCGCCCCCGCTCCCACCATGAACCGACTCGCGTCCATCCTGCCGCCCGCTCAAGTGCTTGTGAGCGTCGACGCCACCAGCAAGAAACGTGCTTTCGAGGAAGCCGGCTTGCTGTTCGAGGGCCTCCATGGCCTGGGCCGCGCGCTCATCACCGACAGCCTCTTCGCGCGTGAACGCCTCGGTTCCACGGGCCTGGGGCATGGCGTTGCGATTCCGCACGGCCGCATCAAGGGCCTCAAGGCGCCCATGGCCGCGGTATTCCAGCTGGCCAACCCGATCGGTTTCGACGCACCGGACGAGCAGCCCGTCGGCCTCCTGATCTTCCTGCTGGTGCCCGAGGCCGCGACCCAGAAGCACCTCGAGATCCTCTCCGAGATCGCCGAACTGCTCAGCGACGCGTCGCTGCGCGAGCGGATCAAGTCGAGCACCGACGCGGCCGAGCTGCACGGGCTCATTGCCAGCTGGCAATCGACGCAGGTCGCGTGAGCCGCACCGGTCCGACGGGCCGGTTCCTTGGTATTCTGGCCGGCCCCCCACCGCAGCGCCGATGAGCGCCTTGCCCTGAACGCATGAAGCCCACCGTCATCAGCGCCGACGCCATGTTCGAGGAGTTCCGCGGCTCGCTCCGCTGGGAATGGCTCGCCGGCCTCGGCGCCTCGGAGCGCCAGTTCGACCCCGAGGTCATCAGCCGCGCCCAGTCGGCGGCAGACCTGGTCGGCTACCTCAACTACATCCATCCCTACCGCGTGCAGATCCTCGGCGCGCGCGAGGTCGCCTACCTCACGCGCGGCAGCCAGGAAGACTGCGCGCGGCGCATCGCCCGCATCGTCACGCTGGAGCCGCCGATGCTGGTGCTGGCCGACGGCCAGGCCGCGCCCGACGAGCTGCTGTCGATCTGCGAGCGCGCACAGCTGCCGCTGTTCGCCACGCGCGAGTCGTCGGCCTTCGTGATCGACCTGCTGCGCGCCTACCTGTCTAAACACTTTGCCGAACGCACCTCGATGCACGGCGTGTTCATGGACATTCTCGGCATGGGCGTCATGATCACCGGTGAATCGGGGCTCGGCAAAAGCGAGCTCGGGCTCGAGCTGATCTCGCGCGGCAACGGCCTCGTGGCCGACGATGCGGTCGACCTCTACCGCATCAACCAGAACACCATCGAGGGGCGCTGCCCCGACCTGCTGCAGAACCTGCTCGAAGTGCGCGGCATCGGCCTGCTGGACATCCGGGCCATCTTCGGCGAGACCGCGGTGCGGCGGAAGATGCGGCTCAAGCTCATCGTGCACCTGGTGCGGCGCGACAGCTTCGAGCGCGACTACGAGCGCATGCCCTCGGCCCCGCTCACGCAGGACGTGCTCGGCATTCCGGTGCGCAAGGTCGTCATCCAGGTGGTGGCCGGGCGCAACATCGCCGTGCTGGTGGAGGCCGCGGTGCGCAATTCGATCCTGCAGCTGCGCGGCATCGACACGTACGCCGATTTCGTCGCCCGCCACCACAAGGCCATGGAAGCCGGCCAGGACTGACCTGCTTCGCGGAAGAGACCGCGTCGGGGCGGGCTTACCTTCTGCTGGCGCAGTCGCCGCACAGACCGTAGAGGGACATCGCGTGGTCTTGCAGGATCCAGCCCTTGTCCTTGGCGATCATCTGCTGGCGCCGCTCGATCTCGGCGTCGTAGAACTCCTCGACCTTGCCGCAGGAGGTGCAGATCAGGTGGTCGTGGTGCGTGCCCTCGTTGAGCTCGTACACGGCCTTGCCGCTTTCGAAGTGGCTGCGTTCGAGGATGCCGGCCTGCTCGAACTGCGTCAGCACGCGGTAGACGGTGGCCAGGCCGATGTCGGAGTGCTCGTTCAGGAGCACGCGGAACACGTCTTCGGCCGTCATGTGGCGCTGGCTCCCGGTCTGGAAGATCTCGAGGATCTTCAGTCGCGGGAGTGTGGCCTTGAGGCCGGTATTCTTGAGTTCGTCGATGTTGGCCATGATGGATTCCTGCGCCTGGGCGGCGGGACGGCCCCGAGGGGGCTGCCGCTACAATGGCCGATCATATCGCTACCCCTCCTTTCTCTCCCATGCCTGCCATCCTTCCACGCCGTTTCTGGCTGCTGGCTGCGGCCGTCGCAGCGACGTTCAGCCTCAGCGCCTGCAGCGGCTTCAGCGAGCGCACGCGGGGTGCGCTCGCTTCCATCACGCCCTACAAGGTCGAGGTGGTCCAGGGCAATTTCGTTTCGAAGCAGCAAGTCGAAGCCCTCAAGCCCGGCATGTCGCGCCAGCAGGTTCGTGAAATCCTCGGCACGCCGCTGCTGACGGACGTCTTCCACACCAACCGCTGGGACTACGTCTTCACGATCCGCCGCCAAGGCGTCGATCCGCAGGAACGCCGGCTGACCGTGTTCTTCAACGGCGAGGTGCTCGACCGCTTCGAGGGCGATACGATGCCCAGCGAAGAAGAATTCGTCGCCACGCTCGACACGCGCAAGAAGAGCAGCAAGGTTCCGCAGCTCGAGGCCACGGAAGAAGAACTGAAGAAATTCGCGCCGAAGCCCGACGAGAAAAAGGCCGATGCCGGCGCCGCGGCCGCGAACCCGCCGCCGCTGCCCGCCGCCTATCCCCCGCTCGAAGCCTCGCGCTGAGAAGGAGGAGGGCGAAGAGGGGAGCCGCTGCGCGCCAGGCGCCCGCGACGGTTTCCCTCACACCTTCCGGGCGGGCCTGCCGTTCCCATGCCAAGTTCAAAAGGCTGAATCCGCGTGACTGACACCCTCTCCCCCTCCTCTTCCCCGGCCCTGCGCCGGGTCGCGATCGCCGGCGCCTCGGGCCGCATGGGCCGCATGCTCGTCGAAGCCGTGCGCGAGGCGCAGGACTGCCGCCTGGCTGGCGCGCTCGACATGGCTGGCAGCGAGGCGATCGGCGCCGACGCGGCGGCCTTCCTCGGCTTCACGAGCGGCGTGCCCATCGTGTCCGACCTGCGCACCGGCCTGCAGGATGCGCAGGTGCTGATCGACTTCACGCGTCCCGAAGGCACGCTCGCGCACCTCGCGATCTGCCGCGAGCTCGGCGTGCAGGCCGTGATCGGCACCACCGGCTTCAGCGACGCGCAGAAGGCAGAGATCGCCGAGATCGCGAAGGACGTCGCGATCATGCTGGCCCCCAACATGAGCGTCGGCGTCAACGTCACGTTCAAGCTGCTCGAGATGGCGGCCAAGGCGCTCGCAACCGGCTACGACATCGAGATCATCGAGGCCCACCACCGCCACAAGGTCGATGCGCCTTCGGGCACCGCGCTCAAGATGGGCGAAGTCATCGCCGAAGCGCTCGGCCGTGACCTGAAGGAATGCGCCGTCTATGCCCGCGAAGGCATCACGGGCGAGCGCGACCCGTCGACGATCGGCTTCTCGGCCATCCGCGGCGGCGACATCGTGGGCGACCACACGGTGCTTTTCGCCGGCACCGGCGAGCGCATCGAGATCACCCACAAGTCGGCGAGCCGCTCGACCTATGCGCAAGGCGCAGTGCGCGCGGTGCGCTTCCTCGCGGGGCAGAAGGCGGGGCTGTTCGACATGTTCGACGTGCTCGGCCTTCGCTGAAGAAAAGCCAATAAGAAGGCCGTCCGATGAGCGTCCTCGAATTGCTGACCCAGGGTGACGGCGTCAGCCGCTCGGTGGCGGCGCTGCTGCTGGCGATGTCGATCGCGAGCTGGGTGGTGATCCTCTGGAAGGCCTGGCTGCTGCGCGGCGGCACGCGCGACGTGCTGCGCGGCATCGCGGCCTTCTGGCAGTCCACCACGCTGGTCGATGCCGAGCAGAAGCTGCGCGCCTTCGATCGTGCCGCGCTCGTGGGACCGGCCGTCGAGGCCTTGCGCAGTGTGGCGGCCGATGCGGCCGGCGGAACGCTCGGCGCGACCGTGGGCGACCGCAACCAGCGGCTCACGCGCGCTTTGCGCGGCGCGCTGCATGGCGCGCTCCGGCGCCTGCAGTCGGGCCAGATCCTGCTCGCCACCGTCGGCGCCACGGCGCCGTTCGTCGGCCTGCTCGGCACGGTCTGGGGCATCTACGGCGCGCTCTCGGGCATCGCGGGCCAGGCGGGCGGCTTCACCATCGACAAGGTGGCCGGACCGGTCGGTGAGGCGCTGGTCATGACGGCCTTCGGCCTCGCGGTGGCGATACCGGCGGTGCTGGCCTACAACGTGTTCGGCCGCGTCATCGGCCGCATCGAAGCCGAGCTCGAGGGCTTCGCGCACGACCTGCTCGGCAGCTTCGGCAGCCCGCCGGCACCCGCCGCGCCGCCGCCCGCGCGGCCGATGCCGGTTTAGGAGCGTTCGCAGCATGGCCTTCGGTCGCACCTCGCTCGGCAGCAGTGCCGCTGGCGGCGGACGCGCCACCGGTGCGGGCGGGCAGCGCCCGCTGTCCGACATCAACGTGACGCCGCTGGTCGACGTGATGCTGGTGCTGCTGGTGATCTTCATCATCACCGCGCCGCTGATGGCGAGCTCGATCAAGCTCGACCTGCCGCAGACCGATGCCGGGCAGCCGAACGACACGCCGAAGTTCGTCGGCGTCTCGGTCGACGCCGCGGGCAAGGTCTTCTTCAACGACCAGCCGGTCACCGACGAACAACTGGCCGAGCGGCTGCAGCAGGCCGCGGCCGACAGCAAGGACACCGAGGTCCAGCTGCGCGCTGACCAGACCGTGCCCTACGGCCGGGTGGTGGCGCTGATGGGCATCGCCAACAAGGCGGGCCTGAGCCGCATCGGCTTCGTGACCGAGGCCGACGCGGCCACGCAGCCGCGCTGACCCCGCCCGCGGCAACACTCAGTCGAGCACCACTGGCTTCGTGCGCCAGATCTCGTGCGCGTACTGCGCGATCGTGCGGTCCGACGAGAACGCGCCCATGCCCGCGACGTTGAGGATCGCCATGCGGGTCCAGGCCTCGGCATCGCGGTAGAGCGCATCGACCTCGGCCTGCTTGGCGACGTAGCTCGCATAGTCGGCCAGCAGCAGGTAGTGGTCGCCCCAGTTCACCAGCGCGTCGTAGATGCCCTGGTAGCGCGAGGGCTCGCCGGGCGAGAACGCGCCGTCGCGGATCGCATCGAGCACGCGCTGGAGCTCGGGGTCGCTCTCGTAGATCTCGCGCGGCTGGTAGCCGTGGGCGCGGATGTCGGCCACCTCGGGCGTGGTGTTGCCGAAGATGAAGATGTTCTCCGCACCCACGTTGTCGCGCATCTCCACGTTGGCGCCGTCGAGCGTGCCGATGGTGAGCGCGCCGTTGAGCGCGAACTTCATGTTGCCGGTGCCCGAGGCCTCGGTGCCGGCGGTCGAGATCTGCTCCGACAGGTCGGCCGCGGGCATGATGATCTCGGCCAGGCTCACGCTGTAGTTGGGCAGGAACACCACCTTCAGCAGCTTGCCGACGCGCGCGTCGTTGTTGACTGTGTGCGCCACGTCGTTGATCAGCCGGATCACGAGCTTGGCCACCTGGTAGGCCGAGGCCGCCTTGCCGGCGAACACCACCACGCGCGGCACGATGTCGAGCGTGCGGCCGGCCTCGTGCGCATCGAGGATGCGGTGGTAGCGCGTGATCACGTGCAGCACGTTGAGCAGCTGCCGCTTGTACTCGTGGATGCGCTTGACCTGCACGTCGAACATCGCGTCGGTGTCGAGAACGATGTCCATGTTCTGCTCGGCCCAGTTGGCTAGGCGCAGCTTGTTCTCGCGCTTCGCATGCCGGAACGCGCGCGCGAACGCGGGTTGCGTGGCCATGGGCCGGAGCGCTTCGAGCTGCGACAGGTCGCGCCGCCAGCCCTTGCCCAGGCGCTGGTCGAGCAGGCTCGCCAGCGGCGGATTGGCCTGCGCGAGCCAGCGCCGCGGCGTGACGCCGTTCGTCTTGTTGTTGAAGCGCTCGGGAAAGATCCGCGCGAAGTCCGCGAAGATCGACTGCTTCATGAGCTCGGAGTGCAGCCCCGAGACGCCGTTGATCGAATGGCTCGCGAGCACCGCCACGTAGGCCATGCGCACGCGGCGCTCGCCGGTTTCGTCGACCAGCGACAGCCGGCGCAGCAGCTCGACGTCGTCGCCGGCCTTCTGCGTCACCGTGGCGAGGAACCGCGCATTCATGTCGTAGATGATTTGCAGGTGGCGCGGCAGGATGCGCCCGAGTATCTCGACCGGCCAGGTCTCGAGCGCCTCGTGCATCAGCGTGTGGTTGGTGTAGCTGAACACCTTCTGGGTCTGGGTCCAGGCCTCGTCCCACGACAGGCCGTGTTCGTCGAGCAGCAGCCGCATGAGCTCGGGCACCGCGAGCACCGGGTGCGTGTCGTTGAGGTGGATGCTGACCTTGTCGCCAAGCGCGTCGAAGTTGTCGTGGGTGCGCAGGTAGCGCCGCAGCAGGTCTTGCACGCTCGCGCTGCAGAAGAAGTACTCCTGGTGCAATCGAAGCTCGCGGCCCGACGGCGTGGAGTCGTCGGGGTACAGCACGCGCGAGACGTTCTCGGAGTGGTTCTTGCTCTCGACCGCCTGCATGTAGTTGCCGCGGTTGAAGGCCGAGAGATCGATCTCCTCGGTGGCACGCGCCGACCACAGGCGCAGCGTGTTGGTGGCCTGCGTGCCGTAGCCCGGAATGATGGTGTCGTAGGCGACCGCGAGCACGTCGTGGGTGTCGACCCATTCGGCGCCGCCGGCACTGTCACGCTTTTGCACATGGCCGCCGAAGCGCACGCGGTAGTTCACCTCGGGCCGCTGAAACTCCCAAGGGTTGCCGCGCGTGAGCCAGTAGTCGGGCGTCTCGACCTGCTGGCCGTCAACGATGCGCTGGCGGAACATGCCGTACTCGTAGCGGATGCCGTAGCCCATGCCGGGCACGCCGAGGGTCGCCATCGAATCGAGGAAGCAGGCCGCGAGCCGGCCCAGGCCGCCGTTGCCGAGGGCCGCATCGGGCTCGCGCTCGGCGAGCTGCGCCATGTCGACGCCGAAGTCGGCCAGTGCATCGCGCACGGTGTCGTGAAGGTCGACCGCCAGCAGTGCGTTGGTGAAGGTCCGCCCGATGAGGAATTCCATCGAGAGGTAGTACACGCGCTTGAGGTCCTGCGCGTAGTTCGCGCGGGTGGTGGCCATCCAGCGTTCGACCAGCTGGTCGCGCACGGCGAGTGCGGTGGCGTGCAGCCAGTCGTCCTGGCTCGCCGCGACGGGGTCCTTGCCGACGGCATAGATCAGCTTGTTCGCGAGCGCACGTTTGAACGCGGCAACGTCGCGGTCTGGATGGTCGTAGGCGAAGTCTTTGATCGTCATGGGCGTCTTGGGTGTCCGTGGTTTCGTGTTGTTCTCCCTGAGTCGAGGCATGTGGCTGGGGCGCTATTCCATTGCCTTCTGGTAGACGTCGAGGTAGCGGGCCGCCGCAGCGGCCCAGTCGGCGGGCCTGCGCATCGCGTTGCCGCGCACGCGCCGCCAGTCGGGTGCGCGCCGGTAGAGGGCGAATGCGCGGCGAAGCGCACGATGGTAGTCCCCCGCCTCGAAGCGCTCGAAAACGAAGCCCGTGGCGTCGCCGCTGGCCAGGTCCTCGAGCGTGCAGTCGACGACCGTGTCGGCCAGGCCGCCGACGCGGCGCACCAGCGGCAGGCTGCCGTAGCGCAGGCCGTACATCTGCGTCAGGCCGCAGGGCTCGTAGAGCGAGGGCACCAGCGTCACGTCGCCGGCGCCGAAGAGCTGGTGCGCAAGCGTCTCGTCGTAGCCGATCGTGACGCTCACGGCGTCCGGAGCCGCCACTGCGCGTGCGCGGAAAGCCTCTTCGAGCCAGGCCTCGCCGCTGCCCAGCAGTGCGAGCTGGCCGCCCTCGGCCAAGAGTGCGTCGAGGCCCTCGAGCACGAGGTGCAGGCCCTTCTGCTCGGTGAGCCGGCTCACCAGGATGAAGAGCGGCGCATCGGTGCGCTGCGCGAGCCCGAGCTGGTGCTGCAGCACCGCCTTGCAGCGCGCCTTGCCTGCCATGTGCCGGCCTTCGGGCGTGTGGAAGCCCTGCACCAGCGCGGCATCGTGCGCGGGATTCCAGACCTTCTCGTCGACCGCATTGAGGATGCCGTCGAGCACATTGCTGCGCCGGCGCAGCAGGCCGTCGAGGCCGCAGCCCTGTTCGGGCGTCTGGATCTCGCGCGCATAGGTGGGGCTCACGGTGGTGAGGCGGTCGGCGAAATGAAGCCCGCCTTTCATGAACGAGAGCTGGCCGTGGTATTCGAGCCCGTCGAAATGAAAGGCGGCCTCGGGCAGGCCGAGCTCGCCGAAGTCCGCGGCCGCAAAGAGCCCCTGGTAGGCGAGGTTGTGCACCGTGAACACGCTGCCCACGCGCGGCCCGCCGTCGGCGCGCGCAAAGGCCATGTACGCGGGCGCGAGGCCGGCATGCCAGTCGTGCGCATGCACCACCTCGGGGCGCCATGCAGCGTCGAGGCCCTGTGCGATCCGGGCCGCCGCCCAGCCCAGCAGCGCGAAGCGCCGGTGGTTGTCGGCATAAGGCTGGCGCGACGGGTCTTCGTAGGGATTGCCGGGCCGGTCGTACAGCGCGGGTGCGTCGACCACATAAGCGGGGATCGACGCCCCCGCATCGGCTGCGGCGATCTCGCCGGCGAGCAGTATGCAGCGCTCGCCCCAGGGGGCCGAGAATTCGGCCACCGGCGCGAGGCCGCGCACGCCTGCGCGCATCGCCGGAAAGCCCGGCAGCAGCACGCGCGCGTCTTGTGCGGCGGCCCTCAGCGCGACCGGCAGCGCGCCCGCCACGTCGGCGAGGCCACCGGTCTTGAGCAGGGGAAAGAACTCGGCGCTGACCTGGAGAATGCGCATTCGGCGGATGTTCAGGCGGCGGATGTTCAGGCGGCGGAGGTCGAAAGGCGCTGGAGCATTTCGCGCGTGACCAGCACCACGCCGGTCTCGGTGCGCTCGAAGCGGGCGGCGTCGGCCGCGGCGTCCTCGCCGATCACCATGTCGTCGGGAATGACGCAGCCGCGGTCGATCACCACGCGCGTGAGCCTGCAGCCGCGGCCCACTTCCACGTCGGGCAGCAGCACCGCCTCGTGGATTTCGCAGAACGAATGGATGCGCACGCCCGAGAACAGCACCGAGCTGCTGACCTTGGAGCCCGAGACGATGCAGCCGCCCGAGACGATGGTGTTGACCGTCATGCCGTGGTGGCCGTCGCGGTCGAGCACGAACTTGGCCGGCGGCAGTTGCCGCTGGTAGGTCCAGATGGGCCAGTCCGTGTCATAGATGTCGAGTTCGGGCGTGATCGAGGCCAGGTCGAGGTTGGCAGCCCAGAATGCATCGATCGTGCCGACGTCGCGCCAGTAGGCCTTGGCATCGGGTCCGCGCGAGGCCCGCGTGACGCACGACATCCCGAAAGGGTGCGCCACCGCGCGGCCCTCGGCCACGGCGCGCGGGATGATGTCCTTGCCGAAGTCGTGGCTCGAATCGGGATTGGCGGCGTCCTCTTCGAGCAGCTGGTAGAGGTAGGCGGAGTCGAACACGTAGATGCCCATGCTGGCGAGCGCCGTGTCGGGATGGCCCGGCATCGCGGGCGGGTCGGCCGGTTTCTCGAGAAAGTCCGTGATCCGGCGCTCGCCGTCGACGGCCATCACGCCGAAGGCCGTGGCCTCCATGCGCGGCACCTCGATGCAGCCGACGGTGCAGCCCAGGCCGTGCTCGGCATGGTCCTTGACCATGATCGAGTAGTCCATCTTGTAGATGTGGTCGCCGGCCAGCACCACCACGTAGTCGTGCTTGGTCGAGCGGGTCTGGAGGATGTCGAGGTTCTGGAACACCGCGTCGGCGGTGCCGCGGTACCAGTGCTCGTCGCCGGTGCGCTGCTGCGCGGGCAGCACGTCGACCATCTCGTTGAGCTCGGCGCGCAGGAAGCTCCAGCCGCGCTGCAGGTGGCGCATCAGCGAATGCGACTTGTATTGCGTGACCACCGCCATGCGCCGGATGCCCGAGTTGAGGCAGTTCGACAGCGCGAAATCGATGATGCGGAACTTGCCGCCGAAGTACACCGCCGGCTTCGCGCGCCGGTCGGTCAGCTGCTTGAGCCGCGAGCCCCGGCCGCCGGCCAGCACCAGCGCGATGGTGCGGCGAACCAGCTGGTGGGCCTGGAGCGGCGCCACCTGCGAAGCGTTGTTGCTGCTGCTGCTGTAGTTGTTGTTGTTGTTCATGTTCGGTCTCCGTGATTCTGTTCGTCTGGGTTCATCGAATGCGGCGTGTCTTCGTTGTCGGCATCCAGCCTAGCACCGTGCTGCGCTGCCGCCGCCTGCGTTGCCGCAACCCACAGGCTGCCGCGGGGCACTTCCACCATGCCGAACCCGATGCCGATCGCGGCGCCGATGCCGTCGGGCGCATCGGTCGCGAGACGCAGGCGCCAGTTGCCCGGCGGCAGCACGAACGATGTGGCCTGCGCCCCCACGTTGACGAGCACGAGCCAGCCGGCCTCCGACGGCGTGGGCGCCTCGAACAGGATTGCAAGCGCCGTGCCCGCGCGCCAATCGGTCTCTGCCATGGGCTCGCCGTCGGGCCGCAGCCAGCGGATCGCCGGCGCGCCGGGCGGCGCCTGGGCCGGCCACCAGCTGGCGCGGCGCAGCACGGGCGCCTCGCGCCGGAGCGCCGCAACCCTGGCCACGAAAGTGCTCAGTGGCGCCGTGTCGTCCCATCGCATCCAGGTGGTTTCGTTGTCCTGGCAGTAGGCGTTGTTGTTGCCTTGCTGGCTGTGGCCGAGTTCGTCGCCGGCCAGCAGCATCGGCGTGCCCTGCGACAGCAGCAGCGTTGCGAGCAACGCGCGCTGCAAGCGGCCGCGCTCGGCCTCCACGGCGGGGTCGTCGCTCGGCCCTTCGACGCCGCAGTTGTTACTGAGGTTGTGCGCATGGCCGTCGCGGTTGCCCTCGCCGTTCGCGAGGTTGTGCCGCTCGTCGTAGCTCACCAGGTCGCGCAGCGTGAAGCCGTCGTGCGCGGTGATGAAGTTGACGCTTGCCGTGGGCGCGCGCGCGTCGTGCGCGAACTCTGCGCTCGACGCGGTGAACCGGTGCGCGAAGTCGCCAAGCCCCGTGGTGCCGTCGCGGCCCTGCCGCAGCCAGAAGCCGCGCTGCGTGTCGCGGTAACGGTCGTTCCATTCGAGCCAGCCCGGCGGGAACTCGCCGAGGCGGTAGCCGCCCGGTCCGATGTCCCACGGTTCGGCGATCAGCAGCGTGCGCGAGAGCACCGGGTCCTGCGCGATGGCGGCAAAGAAAGGTGCACGCGCGTCAAACTCGCCGTCGGCACCGCGACCGAGCGCCGGCGCGAGGTCGAAGCGGAAGCCGTCGACCCCGAGCGTGCAGGCCCAGTGGCGCAGGCTGTCCATCACGAGCTGCAGCACGCGCGGCTCGGCGAGCTTCAGGCAGTTGCCGCAGCCGGTCCAGTTGGCATAGCGCGCGCGGTCGTCGGCAAGCAGGTGGTAGTACAGCGCGTTGTCGATGCCGCGCAGCGACAGCGTGGGACCGAACTCGTCGGTCTCGGCGCTGTGGTTGTAGACCACGTCGATCACGAGCTCCATGCCGCGCGCATGCACGGCATCGGCGAGCGCGCGGAACTCGCTCGCGGGCGTGGTGCCGGCGCGGCCGCTCCAGTAGCGCGCTTCGGGCGTGAACCAGCCGACCGTGTTGTAGCCCCAGTAGTTGGTGAGCCCCATCTTGAGCAGCCGCTCTTCGTCGGCGCGGTGCTGCACCGGCATCAGGCTCAGCGTGGTGACGCCGAGGCGCTGCAGGTGGTCGAGCACCGCGGGCTCGGCAAGGCCGGCGTAGGTGCCGCGCAACGGTTCGGGCACGGCAGGGTGCAGCCGCGTCTGGCCGCGCACATGGATCTCGCAGAGCACCCGGTCGCCGGGTGCGATGCGGGCATGGCCGGGCGAGGGCGATGCGGCATCCGGCGCCGCGACGCGGGCCTTGAGTGCGACGGCGGCGTTGTCGCGCGTGTCGCGTTGCATCGGGTCGGCGGGGTCATGGCCGAGGAAGACGTCGCTGCCTTCGTAGCGGCCGACGATCTCGCGGGCATAGGGGTCGAGCAGCACCTTCGCGGGATTGAAGCGATGGCCTTCCTGTGGAGACCAGGGGCCGTGCACCCGGTAGCCATAGACCAGCCCTGGGCGCGCGCTGGGGAGCTGGCCGTGCCAGACGCCGTCGGTGAAGGCGGGCAGTCTCAGGCGCTGCTGTTGGTGTTGGCCGGTGCTGTCGAAGAGGCAGAGGTCGACGGCCTCGGCGTTGGGGGCGGCCAGAGCGAAGTTCACGCCGTGTGGCGTGGGGGTTGCGCCCAGGGGGTATGACGAGCCTGGGGTCAGCATGTGGCTGGGGTGAGGGCGACGGAGGTGGATACGGTGCGCCTCTGCCAAGGCCGCCAGCCCTCACCCTGACCCTCTCCCGGAGGGAGAGGGAAGAAGAGGGGCGAGCCCCGGCCCCGGAAAACAAAACAACAAAAACAATTCAAACCAACACCCACATCACAGCCGCCAGCGGCGGCAAGTTCACTTTCATCGAGTGCGATTTTCCATGCCACGCAACAGCCTCGCCCCGCGCCACGTCGTTGTGAACCCCGCTGCCCCCATACACGACGGCATCCGTATTGATCACCTCGCGATAGTCCCCCGCCACAGGCACGCCCAGCCGGTATCCCTCGTGCATCACCGGCGTGAAGTTGCACGCCACCACCACGAACGACCCGTCGCGCCCACGCCGCACGAAGCCGAACACCGACTGCGCCCGGTCGTCATGCACCGTCCATTCGAAGCCCGCGCGCTCGGCGTCGAGCTCGTGCAGGGCCGGAAAGTGCCGGTACACGTTGTTCAGGTCGCGCACCAGCCGCCGCACGCCCTGGTGCGCCGCGTGCGCGAGCAGATGCCAGTCGAGGCTGCGGTCGGCATTCCACTCGGCTTCCTGCGCGAACTCGCCGCCCATGAAGAGCAGCTTCTTGCCCGGATAGGCCCAGAGATAGCCGTACAGGTTGCGCAGGCCCGCGAACTTCTGCCAGGCATCGCCGGGCATGCGCGTGATCATCGAACCCTTGCCGTGCACCACTTCGTCATGCAACAGCGGCAGCACGAAGTTCTCGCTGTGCGCGTACATGAGCCCGAAGGTGATCTGTTCGTGGTGGTGCCGGCGATGGACCGGGTCGGTGCCGGCATAGGCCAGCGTGTCGTTCATCCAGCCCATGTTCCACTTGAAGTGAAAGCCCAGCCCGCCCGCCTCGGGCGGCCGCGTGACGCCGGGGAAGCTCGTCGATTCCTCGGCCACGGTGAAGGCGCCGGGGCGCTCGGTGCCCACCACGTGGTTCATGCGCCGCAGGAAGTCGATGGCCTCTAGGTTCTCGCGCCCGCCCTCGACGTTGGGCACCCATTCACCGGCCTGGCGGCTGTAGTCGCGGTAGAGCATGGAGGCCACCGCATCCACGCGCAGGCCGTCGACGCCGTAGCGCTCGAGCCAGTAGAGCGCATTGCCGACGAGGTAGTTGCGGACCTCCGTGCGCGCGTAGTTGAAGATCAGCGTCTGCCAGTCGTTGTGGAAGCCTTCGCGCGGGTCGGCGTATTCGTACAGCGCGGTGCCGTCGAAACGCCCGAGCCCGTGCGCGTCGGTCGGAAAGTGCGCGGGCACCCAGTCGAGGATCACGCCGAGGCCGGCGGCATGCGCGGCTTCGACCAGATGGCGGAAATCGCCGGGCGTGCCGAAGCGCGAGCTCGGGGCATGCAGGCCGATGGGCTGGTAGCCCCACGATCCGTCGAACGGATGCTCGCTGACCGGCAGCAGCTCGATGTGGGTGAAGCCCATGTCGCGCGCATAGGGCACCAGCGTGTCGGCCAGCTCGCGGTAGTCGAGCCAGTCGCGGCCATCGTTCTTGCGCCGCCACGAGCCGAGGTGCACTTCGTAGATGCTGATCGGCGCATGGCGGTCGTTGGCGGCGGCGCGGCCGGGCGGCAGCGGCACCGGCGCGGGCAGCGGCGCCACGACGCAGGCGGTCTCGGGCCGCAGGCGCGCCGAGAAGGCATAAGGGTCGGCCTTGCGCAGCAGCTCGCCATCGGCCGACAGGATCTCGAATTCGTAGGCGTCGCCGGTGGCCACCTGCGGCGCGAAGATCTCCCACACGCCGCACTCGCGGCGCAGTCGCATCATGTGCCGCCGGCCGTCCCAGTTGTTGAAGTCGCCGACCACCGAAACGCGTCGCGCATTCGGCGCCCAGACCGCGAAGGCCACGCCCTTCACGCCGTCGATTTCGCGCAGGTGTGCACCGAGCCGTTCCCAGGGCCGCAGGTGCGTGCCCTCGGCGAGCAGCCACACATCGGTCTCGCCGAGCACGAACGGAAAGCGGTACGGGTCTTCGAGCCGCGCGCTGTGCGTGCCCCAGTCGACCTCGAACGAATAGCCCAGCAGCGCCTCGGCCGCGGGCACCAGCCCCGCGAAGAGGTCGGACGCCTCGTGCCGCGCCAGCATCGCGAGCGGCCAGCCGGTGCGCGTGTGCACCACGGCCACGCTCTTGGCGCCGGGCAGCAGCGCACGCACCTGCAGGCCGTCGCGCGTCTGGTGCGGCCCCAGCACGGCAAACGGATCGCCGTGTTCGGCGCGCATCAGGGCGCGGACCTCGCGTTCGGGGAGATGCATGCTGTCCTTGGTCTGAAGAGAATCATCGTGCCATGCGAGATCCGGGCCCGGCCGCATGACGACGACGAAGCTTTCTACACTGCATGGGCACGCCACGCGATGGCGTCCCCGCCCATCCCGTTTGCCTGTCAGATGACCACCGACGCTGCTTCTTTTTCTTCTCCCTCCACCCCCGACAGCCCGGAAGGCCTTGCCGCGCTCGAGCGGCGGCTAGCCAAAGACCTGGAATGCCTCGGCTGGCCCGCGCGCGCCTGGATGCCGGCCTGCACGCACGAGGGCGAGGCGGTGCTCGAAGTGGCGATCGTCGGCGGCGGCCAGGCCGGGCTCGCCGCGGCGGCGGCGCTGGCGCAGCAGGGCATCCGCGCGGTGGTGTTCGACCGCGCGCCGGCCGGCTTCGAGGGGCCGTGGGCCACCACGGCGCGCATGGAAACGCTGCGCTCCCCCAAGGAGCTGACCGGCCCCGCGCTCGGCCTGCCCGCGCTGACCTTCCGGGCCTGGTTCGAGGCCCAGTTCGGCACCGAGGCCTGGGGCCGCCTGGACAAGATCCCGCGCCTGCAATGGATGGACTACCTGCGCTGGTACCGGCGCGTGATGGCGGTGGATGTGCGCAACGACACGGCCGTCACCCGCATCGTGCCGCTGGCTGCGGCCGGGCCGGTGCGGCTCGACCTGCGCGCGCCCGCGGGCATGCCGCAGCATGTGCTTGCGCGCCGCGTGGTGCTTGCCACCGGGCGCGACGGGCTCGGCGGCCCGGCGGTGCCGGCCTTCGTGGCGGCGCTGCCGCGCGGGCAGTGGGCGCACTCGTCCGACGAGATGGACTACGGCCGCCTCGCGGGCCTGCGGGTCGGCATCGTCGGCGCCGGCTCGTCGGCGATGGACAGCGCGGCCACGGCGCTCGAGGCCGGTGCGCACAGCGTTGAGCTGCTGATCCGCCGCCCCGACCTGCCGCGCGTCAACAAGTCCAAGGGCGCCGGCGTGCCCGGCCTGACGCAGGGGCACTACGACCTGCCCGACGAAGCCAAATGGCGCCTGCGCCACTACATCAACGTGCTCAACGTGCCGCCGCCACACGGCAGCACGCTGCGCGTGTCGCGCCATCCCAACGCCTTCTTCAATTTCGGCTGCCCCGTGCAGGCGGTCGAGCCGCATGGCGATGCGATGCGCGTCGTCACGCCGCGGGGCGACTTCGTCGTCGACTTCCTCATCGTCTCGACCGGCTTCAAGGTCGATTGGGCGCACCGCCCCGAGTTCGCCGTCATCGCGGCGCACGTGCGCACCTGGAAGGAGCGCTTCGTGCCCGCGCCCGGCGACGAGGACCAGGAACTGGCCGATTCGCCCGACCTCGGGCCGGTGTTCGAGTTCCAGGAGAGCGCCCCCGGCGCCTGCCCGGGGCTGGACCGGGTCCACTGCTTCTGCTACCCCGCGGCGCTGTCGCACGGCACGGTCTCGGGCGACATTCCCGCGATCAGCGACGGTGCGCGGCGGCTGGCGGGGGGCATCGCGGGCCTCTTCTACCGCGAGGACTTCGAGCACCACTTCGCCAGGCTCCAGGCCTTTGCCGAACCCGAGCTCTTCGGCGACGAATGGGTGCCCGCGCCTCCGCCCGCCGAGCGGCCGGCGCCAGGGCGATAATCCGCCTTCCCCGGCCGCCCCGCGCCGGGCTCTTGCCGAACCGTCATGAACCCCAGCTACAAACCCAGCGACGTCGAGTCCGCTGCCCAGGCGCAATGGAGCGCCGCCGATGCCTACCGCGTCACCGAGGACGCGAGCCGCAAGAAGTACTACGCCTGCTCGATGCTGCCGTACCCGAGCGGCAAGCTGCACATGGGCCATGTGCGCAACTACACGATCAACGACATGCTCACGCGCTACCTGCGCATGAGCGGCTACAACGTGCTGATGCCGATGGGCTGGGACGCCTTCGGCCTGCCGGCCGAGAACGCGGCGCTCAAGAACGGGGTGCCGCCGGCCAAGTGGACCTACGAGAACATCGACTACATGCGCGGCCAGCTCCAGGCCATGGGCCTGGCGATCGACTGGAGCCGCGAGGTCGCCACCTGCGACCCGAGCTACTACAAGTGGAACCAGTGGCTGTTCCTGAAGATGCTCGAGAAGGGCATTGCCTACCGCAAGACCCAGGTCGTCAACTGGGACCCGGTCGACCAGACGGTGCTGGCCAACGAGCAGGTGATCGACGGCAAGGGCTGGCGCACCGGCGCCACGGTCGAGCGCCGCGAGATCCCGGGCTACTACCTCAAGATCAGCGACTACGCCGAAGAGCTGCTCGAGCACACCCAGCACAAGCTGCCGGGCTGGCCCGAGCGCGTCAAGCTGATGCAGGAGAACTGGATCGGCAAGAGCGAGGGCGTGCGCTTCGCCTTCACGCACGACATCAAGGACGCGAGCGGCAGCCTGATCCAGGACGGCCGCATGTACGTGTTCACCACCCGCGCCGACACCATCATGGGCGTGACCTTCTGCGCCGTCGCGCCCGAGCATCCGCTCGCGATGCATGCCGCCACGCTCGATGCGAAGGTCGCTGACTTCATCGAGGAATGCAAGGCCGGCGGCACCACCGAGGCCGAGCTCGCCACGCAGGAGAAGAAGGGCGTGCCCACCGGGCTCAGCGTGCGGCATCCGATCACCGACGAGCTGGTGCCGGTGTGGGTGGGCAACTACGTGCTCATGAGCTATGGCGACGGCGCCGTGATGGGCGTGCCCGCGCACGACGAGCGCGACTTCGCGTTTGCCAACAAGTACGGCCTCGAGATCATCCAGGTGGTGCTGGTCGACGACGAGCCGCACTTCGACTACCACCGGTGGCAGGACTGGTATGCCCTGAAGGACGAATCCGGGCAGCGCAGCGTGACCATCAATTCCGACAACTTCAGCGGCATGCGCCACAAGGAGGCCGTGGCCGCGGTGGCGCATGCGCTCGATCAGAAGGGCCTCGGCGGGCTGCAGACCACCTGGCGCCTGCGCGACTGGGGCGTGAGCCGCCAGCGCTACTGGGGCACGCCGATCCCGATCATCCACTGCGACGAACACGGCGCGGTGCCGGTCCCCGAAAAGGACCTGCCCGTGGTGCTGCCGACCGACTGCGTGCCCGACGGCTCGGGCAACCCGCTCGCCAAGCACGAGGGCTTCCATGCCGGCGTCGTCTGTCCGGTGTGCGGCAAGCCCGCGCGCCGCGAGACCGACACGATGGACACCTTCGTGGACAGCTCGTGGTACTTCATGCGCTACTGCGACCCGAAGAACGACCAGGCCATGGTCGCCGGGGGCGCCGACTACTGGATGGCGATGGACCAGTACATCGGCGGCATCGAGCACGCGATTCTTCACCTGCTCTACGCGCGCTTCTGGACCAAGGTGATGCGTGACCTGGGCCTGGTGAAGGTTGACGAGCCCTTCGGCAAGCTGCTCACGCAGGGCATGGTGCTCAACCACATCTACTACCGGCGCAGCGACAAGGGCGGCAAGGACTACTTCCCGCCGGCCGAGGTGACGCCGGTGCTCGACGCGCAGGGCCGCATCACCGGCGGCACGCTGGCCGACGGCACGCAGCTCGTGTACGGCGGTGTCGGCAAGATGGGCAAGAGCGAACGCAACGGCGTCGATCCGCAGGACCTGATCGAGAAGTACGGCGCCGACACCGCGCGCCTGTACACCATGTTCACCGCGCCGCCCGAGGCCACGCTCGAATGGAACGACGCCGCGGTCGAGGGCAGCTTCCGCTTCCTGCGCCGGGTCTGGAACTTCGGCGTGGCGCAGGCCGACGCGCAGCCCGTGGAGATCGCCGGCCAGTCGTTCGGCAAGGCGGCCCAGGCGCTGCGCCGCGAGGTGCACACGGTGCTGCGCCAGATCGACTACGACTACCAGCGCATGCAATACAACACCGTGGTGTCGGGCGCGATGAAGTTGCTGAACGCGGTCGAAGGCTTCAAGCCCGACGGCAGCCCTGGCGACGCTGCGGTGGTGCGCGAAGGCTTCGGCATCCTGCTGCGCTGCCTCTACCCGGCCACGCCGCACGTCACGCACCAGCTCTGGCAGGGCCTGGGCTACGACAAGGCCATGGGCGACCTGCTCGATGCGCCCTGGCCCGTGGTGGACGTGGGCGCGCTCACGCAGGACGAGGTCGAGCTCATGCTGCAGGTCAACGGCAAGCTGCGCGGCAAGCTGCTGGTGCCCGCCGAAGCGTCGAAGGACGAGATCGAGAAGCTCGCGCTCGCCTGCGACGATTTCGTCAAGTTCGCCGAGGGCGCGCCGGCCAAGCGCGTCATCGTGGTGCCGGGCCGCCTGGTCAACGTGGTCATCTGAGACGCTGAGTCCATCGAAAGAAGCATGAACCATCGCACTGCCCCGCTGCCGCGCCGCGGCTTCCTTCTCGGCCTGGCCGCCGCCGGCGCGGGCCTCGGCCTGGCCGGCTGCGGCTTCGAGCTGCGCCGTGCGCCGGTGTTCGCGTTCAAGTCCCTGTCGCTCTCGGGCAACTCCGAACTGATCAACCGGCTGCGTCGCGAGCTGCGCGCCGCCGGCACCGTGAGGCTGGTGCCTCCCGCCGAGGCGCAGACGGCCGACGCGATCCTCGAGATGCTCGGCGAGAGCCGCGACCGGATCGTGATCTCGACCAACTCGGCCGGCCTGCTGCGCGAACTGCAGCTGCAGCTGCGCGTGCGCTTTGCGCTGCGCACGCCGGGCGGCAAGGCCCTGCTGCCGCCGACCGAGGTGGCGCAGACGCGCGACCTGAGCTTCAACGAGACCAACGCGCTCGCGAAGGAAGGCGAGGCCGAGCTGCTCTACCGCGACATGCAGTCCGACATCGCGCAGCAGATGCTGCGCCGCCTTGCCGCAGTCAAGGAACTCTAGCGCGATGCAGCTCGCCAGCGCCCAGCTCGGCGCCCATCTGCAGAAGGGCCTGAAGCCGCTCTACACCATCCACGGCGACGAGCCGCTGCTGGCCCAGGAGGCGGCCGACGCGATCCGCGCCGCGGCGCGCACGCAGGGCTACACCGAGCGCAGTTCGTACACCGTGGCCGGCGCGCACTTCGACTGGAGCGCGGTGCTCGCGGCCGGCGGCTCGCTCTCGCTGTTCGCCGACAAGCAGATCGTCGAGATCCGCATTCCCTCGGGCAAGCCCGGCAAGGACGGCAGCACGGCGCTGCAGCAGCTCGCCGAATCGGCGCAGGGCAACGACAGCACGCTCACGCTCGTGATGCTGCCGCGGCTCGACAAAGCGACCCGCACCGGGGCGTGGTTCTCGGCGCTCGAGAACAACGGCGTAAGCCTCCAGGTCGATCCGGTCGAGCGCGCCGCGCTGCCGCAGTGGATCGCGCAGCGCCTGGGGCTGCAGGGCCAGCGCGTGATGCCCGGCGACGAGGGCCAGCGCACGCTGCAGTTTTTTGCCGATCGCGTCGAAGGCAACCTGCTGGCCGCGCACCAGGAGGTCCAGAAGCTCGCGCTGCTGTATCCCGCGGGCGAGCTGGCCTGGGAGCAGGTCGAGGCCGCGGTCAACAACGTGGCGCGCTACGACGTCTTCAAGCTCTCGGAAGCCGTGCTGGCCGGCAACCCGCAGCGCGTGGCACGCATGCTCGACGGGCTGCAGGCCGAGGGCGAGGCCGAGGTGCTGGTGCACTACACGCTGGCCGAGGACATCCGCGCGCTTAAGCGCGTGAAGGATGCGATGGCCGCAGGCCGCCCCCTGCCCATGGCCCTGCGCGAGAACCGCGTCTGGGGACCGAAGGAACGGGCCTTCGAGCGCGTGCTGCCGCGGCTCGACGACCGCATGCTCGCGCGGCTGCTGCGCGCGGCCCATGTGGTCGACGGCATCTGCAAGGGGCTCAAGCAGCCCGACTGGCCCGCGAGCGGCTGGCAGGCGCTGCAGCGGCTCGCGCTCATGCTCTGCCGCGCCTGCAGCAGCGGCAACAACGCCGGCACAGCGCGCCGGGCCTGAGCGGCGGCGGCCGCCGCGCCGAAAAGGCCCGTGTCAGCCGCGCGCAGGGTTGGCGTGGGAAAATGCCGCGCATGAACGCCTTCAATGTCAGCGAGCACATGCAGACCCTCGGGCTGCAGGCCAAAACCGCCGCATTCCTCATGGCACGTGCGGATGCAGCTACAAAAAACAGAGCGCTGAAGGCGCTCGCCAAGCGCCTGCGCGAGGCCGGCCCCGCGCTCGCGGCGGCCAACCAGAAGGACCTGGAGCGCGCCACCGCGGCCGGCCTGTCCGCGCCGATGGTCGACCGGCTCAAGCTCACGCCCAAGGTCCTCGAGACCGTGGCGCTCGGCTGCGAGCAGCTCGCCGGCATGGCCGACGTGATCGGCGAGATCATCGGCATGAAGCAGCAGCCCAGCGGCATCCGCGTGGGCCAGATGCGGGTGCCGATCGGGGTGTTCGGCATGATCTACGAGAGCCGTCCCAACGTGACCATCGAGGCAGCCAGCCTGGCGATCAAGAGCGGCAACGCGGCCATCCTGCGCGGCGGCTCGGAGGCGATCGACTCGAACAAGGCGCTGGCGCTGCTCGTGGCCGGCGCGCTCGAGGAGGCCGGCCTGCCGGTCGATGCGGTGCAGCTGGTGCAGACCACCGACCGCGAGGCCGTGGGCCAGCTGATCGCCATGCCCGAGTTCGTTGACGTGATCATTCCGCGCGGCGGCAAGGGCCTGATCGAGCGCATCAGCCGCGACGCCAAGGTGCCCGTCATCAAGCACCTCGACGGCAACTGCCATGTCTACGTGGACGACACGGCCGAATTCGAGATGGCGCTGCGCATCGTCGACAACGCCAAGACCCAGAAGTACAGCCCCTGCAACGCCGCCGAGGGCCTGCTGGTCTCGGCCGCGGTGGCCGACGACTTCCTGCCGCGCATCGGCGCCATCTTCGCGGCCAAGGGTGTCGAGATGCGCTGCGACCCGGCCGCAGCGAGCATCCTGCGCGCCGACGAGTCGCTGGCGGGCTCCGGCGCGAAGGTCGTCGATGCCGTCGAGGCGGACTGGTCCGAGGAATACCTCGCGGCCGTCATCAGCATCAAGGTGGTCGAAGGCCTCGACGAGGCGATCGCGCACATTAACCGCTACTCGAGCCACCACACCGACGCGATCGTCACGCGCGACCATGTGCACGCGCAGCGCTTCCTGCGCGAGGTCGATTCGGCGAGCGTCATGGTCAATGCGAGCACACGCTTCGCTGACGGTTTCGAGTTCGGCCTCGGCGCCGAGATCGGCATCAGCACCGACAAATTCCATGCGCGCGGGCCGGTCGGCATCGAGGGGCTGACCTCGCTCAAGTACGTGGTGCTCGGGCAGGGCGAAGTCCGCGGCTGAGGCGCCGGCGGCCGGCGCCTGCACCGGCCGCGTAGCCTTTCGCGGGTCTTGTCATCGGGGCGGCCATCCCCAAATCCTACAATTCTGCTCTAGCTCTCCAAGTACAAAACCAACAAGGCCGCCCGCATGGTTCCGCATCTCGTCACCGCCCTGACCGGCCCGATCAACGAACTGGAGCAGCGGGTGCTCGACTCGACGCCCGCGATCGAGCGCTGGTTCCGCCTCGAATGGATGGAGCACACGCCGCCGTTCTACAGCTCGGTCGACATCCGCAATGCCGGCTTCAAGCTCGCGCCGGTCGACACCAACCTGTTCCCGGGCGGCTGGAACAATCTCACCAAGGAGATGCTCCCGCTCGCGGTGCAGGCGGCCCAGGCGGCGATCGAGAAGATCTGTCCGGAGGCGCGCAACCTCCTCGTCATTCCCGAGAACCATTCGAAGAACACCTTCTATCTCGCCAACGTGGCGCAGCTGGTGCGCATCTTCCACATGGCGGGGCTCAACGTGCGCGTCGGCTCGATCGATCCGGCGATCAAGTCGCCGAAGAAGATCGAGCTGCCCAACGGCGAGACGGTGTGCCTCGAGCCCGTGGTGCGCAGCAAGCGCCGGCTGGGCCTGAAGAACTTCGACCCGTGCACGATCCTGCTCAACAACGAGCTCTCGGCGGGCACGCCGGGCATCCTCGAAGACCTGCACGAGCAGTACCTGCTGCCGCCGCTGCATGCGGGCTGGTCGGTGCGCCGCAAGAGCAACCACCTGCACAGCTACGAAGAGCTGTCGAAGCGCTTCGGCAAGCTGCTCGGCATCGATCCCTGGCTCATCAACCCGATCTATGCGCGCGCCGAGGGCGTCGATTTCGCCGAAGGCCGCGGCATCGACGTGCTCACGAGCCACGTCGACGCGGTGCTCACCAAGGTACGCCGCAAGTACAAGGAATACGGCATCAACGAGAAGCCCTTCGTGGTCGTGAAGGGCCATGTCGGCGGCGACGGGCCCGGCGTGATCACGGTGCGCGATGCGCGCGAGGTCGAAGCTCTGGTGGGCAGCACCAAGCCGCGCGCACCGGCCACCACGCGCGCGGGCGCCGCGGCACGGGCGCTGCGCGGCCCCGGCGAGGTGATCGTGCAGGAAGGCGTGCTGACCAACGAGCGGGTGCACAACGGCGTGGCCGAGCCGGTGGTCTACATGATGGACCGCTACGTGGTCGGCGGCTTCTACCGCGTGCATGCCGAGCGCAACCCCGACGAGAACCTCAAGCTGCCGGGCGCCAATTTCGTGCCGCTGGCGTTCTCCGACAGCGCGCACCTGCCGCAGCCTGGCGCCAAGCCCGGCGCAAGCGCGCCGAACCGGTTCTACATGTACGGCGTGGTCGGCCGCCTGGCCATGGCGGCCGCGAGCTACGAGCTGGAAGCCACCGATCCCGACGCCGAAGTCTACGAATGATTTGGGGGGCCGGCTTGCAGCGGCGGCGGGCAGCGGCAAAATAGCGGCCTCACAGCAAAAGGAAACAAGAGGGCGGGAGGATGTGTGCGGCGGCCCAAGAGCCGCGATCGCCGCGTCCTCGCATGTGTGACTTCCGGTTACCTGCATGCAGTTCGTCCTTCTTCCACCGACTTCGTGTCCCCACCCAAAGCCTCTTCCGCCGCCGCCCTGATCATCGGCACCATCGGTGTCGTCTACGGCGACATCGGCACCAGCGTCCTGTATGCCGTCAAAGAGGTGTTCAACCACGGGCACCTGCCGTTCACGATCGAGAACGTCTACGGCATCCTGTCGCTGTTCTTCTGGACGCTCACCGTCATCGTGTCAATCAAGTACGTGGTGCTGGTGCTGCGGGCCGACAACGAAGGTGAGGGCGGCCTGGTCGCGATGCTGGCGCTGGCCTCTCGCGCGGTGGCCGACAAGCCGCGGCTGCGCAACGTGCTGCTGCTGGTAGGCATCTTCGGCACCTCGCTCTTCTACGGCGACGGCGTCATCACGCCGGCCATCTCGGTGCTGTCGGCGGTCGAGGGCCTGGAGGTCGTGTCGCCGCACTTCAAGCACTACGTGCTGCCGATCACGCTGGTGGTGCTGTTCGGCCTCTTTGTGGTGCAGAAGCGCGGCACCGCGGGCATCGGCAAGTTCTTCGGCCCGATCACGCTGACCTGGTTCGCGGCCATCGCGGTGCTCGGCGTCGCGCAGATCGTGCAGCATCCCGAGATCCTCAAGGCGATCAGCCCCTGGTATGCGATGAAGTTCATCTGGGACAACCCGGGCACGAGCTTCATCCTGCTGGGCGCCACGGTGCTCTGCGTCACCGGCGCCGAGGCGCTCTATGCCGACCTCGGCCACTTCGGCAAGCGGCCGATCCGCGTGGCGTGGTTCACCGTGGTTATGCCCGCGCTCACGCTCAACTACTTCGGCCAGGGGGCGCTGCTGCTCGAGAACCCCGAGGCCGTGAAGAATCCGTTCTTCATGATGGCGCCCGAGTGGGCGCTGATCCCGCTGGTGCTGCTGGCTACGTTGGCCACAGTGATCGCATCGCAAGCGCTCATCACCGGTGCCTTCAGTGTCACGCGCCAGGTGATCCAGCTCGGCTACCTGCCGCGCCTGAACATCGAGCACACCAGCGTGCGCGCCGCGGGCCAGATCTACATCCCGATCGTCAACTGGGGCCTGTTCGCGGCCATCGTGCTGGCGGTGCTGATGTTCCGTTCGTCGAGCAGCCTGGCCGCGGCCTATGGCATCGCGGTGACCACCGACATGCTGATCACCACGGTGCTGACCTTCTTCGTGATCCGCTACGCCTGGAAGCTGCCGCTGGCGGTGTGCATTGCATCGACCGCCGTCTTTTTCGCGGTCGACTTCATGTTCTTTGCATCGAACCTGCTCAAGCTGTTCGAAGGCGGTTGGTTCCCGCTCGTGATCGGCGGCGCGGTGTTCACGCTGATGATCACCTGGAAGGAGGGCCGCCGGCTCATGGGCGAGGTGCAGCGCGCCGACGCGATCGCGCTGAAGGAGTTTCTCGATTCGGTGTTCGAGAGCCCGCCCGCGCGCGTGGAGGGCACCGCGGTGTTCCTCACGGCCGAGCCCGGCGTGGTGCCCAACGCGCTGCTGCACAACCTGAAGCACAATAAGGTGCTGCACGAGCAGAACCTGTTCGTCACGGTGCGCAACCACGAGGTGCCATGGATCCCGATGGACAAGCGCATCGAGATCGAGGCGCTCGGCCACCATTGCTGGCAGGTGATCGTGCACTACGGCTTCAAGAACGACGTCGACCTGCCGCGCGCACTCGACAACGCCCGCCTGCGCGGCTGCCAGCTCGAGCCCATGTCGACGAGCTACTTTCTCTCGCGCGACGTGGTCATCCCCACCCTCGCCAGTGGCATGGCGCTTTGGCGCGAGAAGCTGTTCGCGACGATGCACCACAACGCAAGCGGCGCGGCGGCGTTCCTCGGGCTGCCGAACAACGCAGTGGTGGAGCTGGGCTCGAAGATCGAGATCTGAACGAGGCGGGCAGCCGCTGCAGGCTCAGCCCAGTCCCAGCATCTGCCCCAGGCTGCGCGCCGCAGCGGGGCGGTCGAGCGCGATGTTGCGTTCGAGCACCAACAGGTGCGCTTCCATCAGGCGCACGGCCTCGTCCGCATCGCCGCGCGCGATCGCGTCGACCAGTTCCGCATGCTCGTCGTGCTCGCAGGCGGCATTGCCGGGTGGCTCGTAGAGCGCCACGATCAGCGAGCAGCGCGACATGAGCTCGCTCAGGTAGCGCTCCAGGATCGGGTTGCGTGCGAGCCGCGCCACGCGCAGGTGGAACGAACTCGCGAGGCGCGCCCATTCGGGCTGCGTGTAGCGGTGCATCGCCGCATGCTCTTCCTTCAGGTGCCGCCGCAGCTCGGCGACCTCTGTGCGCGTGGCGTTGCGCACCGCCATGCGCACCAGCGCGGCCTCGAGCGCGCGGCGGGCCTCGAAAATCTGCCGCGTCTCCTCGGGCGAAGGCATCGCCACCATCGCGCCGCGGTTCGGCCGCAGTTCCACGATGTGGTCGTGGGCGAGCCGTTGCAGCACCTTGCGCACCATCGCCCGGCTCACGCCGAACAACTCGCACAGCGACGCCTCGGGCAGCTTGGTGCCAGGCGCGAGGCGCTGGTGCGTCACGCCCTCGAACACCGAGCGGTAGATGCGTTCCTCGACGTCGCCGTCGTCGGACGGCGGGCGTGCAGCGGCGGGTTTCTTCGAGGCGGGGGTGCGGGCCATGGGCGGGAGGAGGAGCGGTCGGGGCGTGGACGGGCCGATTATCGAACGCTGCGCATCGTCAGGCACCGAACTCGCCGGGCCGCTCGGCCGCCAGCCGCTGCATGTGCGCGGCGATCTCGCCCGGCGTGGTGAACCAGACCTCGCCGCGGTCACGCGCCCGCGCGAGGTGCGCGAGCGCGGTGCGCAGGTGGCGCAACCGGTACGGCTGGCCGACGATGTACGGGTGCAGCGCGAGGCCCATCACCAGCGGCTGCGCGCGCGACTGCTCGCGCATCTCGTCGAAGTTGTCGATCACCATCGCGGCGAAGTCCTTCGCGTCCATCAGCCGTCCCACGATCATCGGAATGTCGTTGAGCTCCTGCGGATAGGGCACCGACCAGATCGCGCCGCCCGAGCGCGTGCGCATGCGCACCGGCTGGTCGTCGTGGCACCAGTTGAGCGTGTAGCCGTAGCCGGTCTCCGCGAGCAGGTCGGGCGTGACCGCGCTTTCCGAGATCCACGGCGACAGCCATCCCGCGGGCGCCTGCCCGCTCTCGCGCAGCATGCGGTCGCGGCAGCGCACCAGCAGCGCGCGTTCGTGCGCCTCGTCGAGCGCGCCCTGGCGTTCGGCATTGCTGTGGCCGTGGCCGATGAGTTCGTCGCCGCGCGCCACCACCGCCTGCACCAGTTCAGGGCAGTGGTCGTAGAGCGCGGTGTTGACCAGTGCGCCGGCCGGCAGCCCGAGCGCGTCGAAGAGTTCGAGGCAGCGCCAGGCGCCCACGCGGTTGCCGTACTCGCGCCAGCCGTGGTTCAACACGTCGGGCTGCGGCGAGGCCGGGCCGATGCAGGCGCCGAGCCCGTCGCCGAACGCGAAGTGCTCGATGTTGAAGCCCAGGTACACGGCCAGCCGCGCGCCGTTGGGCCAGGTGTGGTCGGGCCGGCGCGTGATCGGCCGGTAGTCGAAGCGGCCGTGCGAGGGCAGCAGCTCGGGCCAGCGGGCCGTCATGCGTGCGGCCTCACAGCACCGCGAGGCCGGCGCGCACGAGCAGCCATTCGGCGCTGTCGTTCCACACGTCCATCTGCACGATCAGCCCGTGGCGCACCACGTAGCGGTCGACATAACGGTTGCCTTCGAAGGGCGTTCCGTCGGGCCACGCGCCATAGAGCGTGCCGAGGCTGTAGACCACCGTCTCTTCGGGCGTGCCGCCGGCCACCGTTTCGGTGCGCTCGATCTTCTTTTTGACCCAGGCGTAGCGTTTGGCATTGAAAGCCGAGGTGTCGCCGGGCGCATGCATCGGGCGGTTGCCCGTGAAGCGGATGCGGATGCCGGGCGCGGTGTAGCGCGACGCCGCAGCGGGGTCGGGAATCATCACCAGGCGAAGGAACTCGTCGACCACGGCGGCCGGGTCGGTGATCGTGGGCGAGGCGTTCGATGCGGGGGTGTCCATGGGGTTCTCCATCTGTTGGGCCAAGGCGGTGCATGGCAAAGGGCCTTGGGCCATGCACAGCAATTCTCATGCCGAATTGTCGACGTTGCGCGCAAAGGATTGTCGACAAGTTTGGAATGAAAGTGTCGACTTGGCATGGCGCTTGCATCCGGAGCGAGCCAGCCGCTTCGGCGGATGCCCGATGCACCTTGTTGGGTGCCGCCCCGTTTGATGTTGTCCTCTTCGACCCAGGAGTCCGCCATGACCCGCACCTCTGTTCGCCTTCCCGTTTTTCGCCGCCGCTCGCTCGGCCTGGCCGCCGCCGCCGCGGCCGCCTGCCTTGCGTCGGGCACGGCCTTCGCCGCCGAGCCGATCAGGATCGGCCTCGTCACCGCGCTCTCGGGCCAGTCGGCACTGGCCGGCGAGGCGATCACGCGTGGCCTCTCGGTTGCCATCGACGAGATCAATGCCAAGGGCGGCCTGCTCGGCGGGCGCAAGCTCGAACTGGTGCGCCGCGACGACGAGGCCAATCCCGCCAAGGGCGTGGTGGCTGCGCGCGAGCTGATCTTCAAGGAGAAGGTGGCGGTGCTGTTCGGCGGCCTCGACACGCCGGTGTCGATGGCCATCGTGCCGATCGCCAACCAGGAGAAGACGCCGTTCATGGGGCCGTGGGCCGCGGGCACGCCGATCACCAAGAACGGTGCCAATCCGAACTTCGCCTTCCGTGTCTCGGCGGTCGACGAGATCGTCAACGTGGGCATGCTCGACCATGCGCAGAAGAGCTTCAAGGCCACGAAGCTCGGCATGATCCTCGTCAACAACCCCTGGGGCGAGTCGAACGAGAAGGGCCTGCATGCCGCGCTCGCGGCCAAGGGCCTGAAGGCCGTGGGCGTGGAGAAGTTCGACGGCAACGACGTCGACGTGGTGCCGCAGCTCACGCGGCTCAAGGCCGGGGGCGCCGACACGCTGTTCATGGTGGGCAACGTCGGCCCGTCGGCGCAAGTGGTGAAGTCGCTCGACCGCATGGGCTGGCAAGTGCCGATCGTCTCGCACTGGGGACCGGCCGGCGGCCGCTTCACCGAACTGGCCGGCCCCAACGGCAAGAACGTGCACTTCGTGCAGACCTACAGCTTCTTCGGCAAGCAGTCGCCGGTGGGCGAGAGGGTGATCGCGGCACTCAAGGCCAAGTACCCGGCCATCAAGGGGCCGGACGACATCACGCCGGCCGTGGGCGTGGCCAATGCCTACGACGGCATGCAGCTCGCCGCGTTGGCCATCGCGGCCGCGGGCTCGACCGACGGCGACGCGGTGCGCCAGGGCTTCTACAAGATCGGCAGGTACGAAGGCCTCATCAAGGCCTACGACAAGCCCTTCTCGCCCGGCGTGCATGACGCCGTGACCGCGAACGACTACGTCTGGGCGCAGTTCATCGACAACCGCATCCTGCCCGTGGGCATGGCCGCGGCGAAGTGATGCTGCTCTCCGCATGGATCAGCGGGCTGGGGCTCGGGAGCATGTACGGGCTCATCGCCCTCGGCTTCCACGTCACCTATGCCGTCTCGGGCACCGTCAACTTCGCGCAGGGCAGCGCGATGATGCTCGGCGCCGTCTTCACCTTCTGGTTCGCGCAGACGCTGGACTGGCCGATGCCGCTGGCGGTGCTGCTGGCGCTCGTGCTGTGTGGCGCCTACGGCCTGGTGGTCGAGTTCGCGGCCGTGCGGCCCTTCGCGAGCCGCGGTTCCGAGGCCTGGCTGATGGCAACCGTCGCGCTCGGCATGGTGGTCGACAACCTCGTGATGTTCACCTTCGGCAAGGAGCCGCGCAGCCTGCCCTCGTCGCTGGCGGTCACGCCGCTGCAGGTCGGCGACGTGGGGCTTGGCGTGTACCCGCTGCAGTTGCTGATCCCGCTCGCCGGCCTTGCACTGGCGGCGCTGCTGCACCTGGTGGCACGGCGCACGCGCTGGGGTATCGGCATGCTCGCGGTGGTGCAGAACCCCGCGGCCGCGCGGCTCATGGGCATTCCGATCCGGCGCGCGGTGGCCGCGGCCTTCGCGCTGTCGGCCGTGCTCGCGGGCACGGCGGGCGTGCTGATCGCACCGCTCTACAACGTGCAGGCCGACATGGGCACGCTGTTCGGCCTCAAGGCCTTCGCGGTAGCGATCCTCGGCGGCATCACCAGCGCCTGGGGCGTGATGGGCGCGGGCCTGCTGTTCGGCCTGGCCGAGGCGCTGATCACCGCCACGCTCGGCTCGGGCTACACGCAGATCCTGACGTTTGCGCTGGTGATTGCGGTGCTCGCGCTGCGGCCCCAGGGCCTGTTCGGCCGCGCGGCGGTGAAGAAGGTATGAACATGATGGACACACGCATGCGCTGGCCGTCGCTCGCCGGGTTGGTGGCGCTGATGGCCGCGGGTGTGGCGCTCGCGGCCACCGTCAACGGCTACTACGTCTTCGTGCTCGCCAATGTCGCGCTGTTCGCGATCGTCGGTGTCGGGCTCAATGTGCTGCTGGGGCTCACGGGGCAGATGTCGTTCGGCCATGTGGGCTTCTATGCCATCGGCGCCTACACCGTCGCCATCCTCACGGGCAAGGCCGGCTGGAGCTTCTGGGCCGCCTGGCCGGCGGGCGCGCTGCTCGCCGGCGCCATGGGGGCGCTGCTCGCGCTGCCGGCGCTGCGCGCCCGGGGACCCTACCTTGCGATGATCACCATCGCCTTCGGCTTCATCGTCGAGCATGCGATCGTCGAGGCACGCGACCTCACGGGCGGCCAGAACGGCATCATGGGCATCGCCGCCCCGGTGCTCGGCTCCTTTGCGCAGGGCGAGCGCGCGGCGGCAATGCTCGCAGTGCTCACGGCCGGCGTGGCGCTCGCGGGCTTCGCGATGCTCTCGCGCGGCGGCTGGGGCGCGGCGATGCGCGCGGTGCGCGACAGCGACACCGCGGCCGAGTCCATCGGCCTCGATCCGCTGCGCATCAAGACCGTGGCATTCGCGATCTCGGCGTTCTGCGCGGGCGCGGCGGGCGGTCTGTTCGCGCCGCTCTCGGGCTTCGTCACACCGCACACCTTCGGCTTCGGGCAGTCGATCCTGTTCGTGCTCGTGGTCATGATCGGCGGCGCCGGTTCCGTGGCGGGGCCGCTGGTCGGCGCGCTGGTGGTGGGACTGTTGCCGGAACTGCTCTCGCAATTCGAGGAGTACCGCCTGCTGATCTTCGGCCTGCTGCTGCTGGTGGTGCTGTGGGCCGCGCCCGAGGGTGCGGCCGGGCTCTGGCGGCGCGTTGCGGCGCGCTTCGGTGCGCGGCCCGCGGAGGCGCCCGTGGCGGCCGAGTCCGATGCGGGCCAGCTGCCGCCACGCGCAGCCGGCGCGCCGATCCGCACCGAGGGCCTCACGATGCAGTTCGGCGGCGTGCGCGCTGTGGGCGACCTGGACTTTGCCACGCAGCCCGGCGGCATCACGAGCCTGATCGGCCCGAACGGCGCGGGCAAGACGACCGTGCTGAACATGCTGAGCGGCTTCTACCGCCCCACGGGTGGCGGCTTCCGCCTGGGCGACATGCCGCTGCAGGGGCGACGCGCCTTCCGCATCGCGCGCGCCGGGGTGGCGCGCACCTACCAGACCTCGCAGCTGTTCGGCAGCCTCAGCGTGGAAGACAACGTGGCGCTCGCGCTCGGCCGCGGCACGCTCGGACCGCTGCTCGGCGCGCAGCGCTTCCGCTCGGCTTCTGCACGCGCCGAGGCGCGGCGGCTGCTCGCTTTCTGCGGCTGCGCGGGCACGGCGCAGCGGCGCGCGTCCGATCTGGCGCACGTCGAGCGCCGGCTGGTCGAGATCGCGCGTGCGCTGGCGACCGCGCCGCAGGTGCTGCTGCTCGACGAGCCCGCGGCCGGCCTCTCGCGCGAAGACAAGGCGCGGCTGGCCGAACTGCTGCAGCGCATCGCGGCCGCGGGCATCGGCGTGCTGCTGGTCGAGCACGACATGGAGCTCGTCATGGGCATCTCCGACCACATCGTGGTGCTCGATGCGGGTCAAAGGCTCGCGGTCGGCGACGTGGCCGCCGTGCAGGCCGATCCCGCGGTGCGCAAGGCCTACCTCGGCGAAGCGCTGATCGACGGCGACGAAGCACCGTCGGCCGCGCGTGCGCCGCGCAAGCCGCTTTTGGCCGATGCGCCCGAGCTGCTCGGCGTCGGCGGCCTCATCGCGGGCTACGGCGCCGAGCCGGTGCTGCACGGCATCGACCTGCGCGTGCGGCGCGGCGAACTGGTCGCGCTGCTCGGCGCCAACGGCGCGGGCAAGTCCACGCTGATGCGCTCGCTCGCGGGCCTGCACCGGCCGGTGCAGGGCGGCATCCACCTCGACGGCACCGAGCTGGCCGGGCTGCCGGCCGAGCGCATCGTGGCGCGCGGGCTGGTGCTGGTGCCCGAGGGCCGGCAGGTGTTTCCCGAACTCAGCGTGCGCGACAACATCCGCCTCGGCGCGTTCCTCGACGGCCGCGACATCGAGGCACGCACCGAGGCCATGCTCGGGCGCTTTCCGCGGCTGCGCGAGCGGCTGCACCAGCGCGCGGGCCTGCTCTCGGGCGGCGAGCAGCAGATGCTGGCCATCGCGCGCGGGCTGATGTCGAGGCCGCGCGTGCTGCTGCTCGACGAGCCCTCGCTCGGCCTCGCGCCGAAGATCATCGCCGAGCTGTTCGAGGCGCTCGACACGCTGCGCGCCGAGGGACTGACGGTGGTGCTGGTCGACCAGATGGCCGCGCTCGCGCTGGCGCTGTGCGACCGCGCCTATGTGATCGAGGGCGGCCGCATCGTGGCCGAAGGCAGCGCCGCGGACATCGCGGCCGATGGCGCGCTGGCGCGGGCCTACCTGGGCGCGGCCTGAGGAGGGCTTCGAGCGGTGGCGCCGGCCAGCCGGCACAATCGCGCGATGTCGTTCTTCAAGGATCTGAGCCTCTCGGCCTTCACCGCGGGCTTCGTCGCGGTGCTCGTGGGTTTCACGAGCTCGGTGGCCATCGTGTTCCAGGCCGCGCAGGCCTTCGGTGCCACGCCCGAGATGGCGGCCTCGTGGATGTGGGCGCTCGGCATCGGCATGGGCTTGGCCTCGGCGCTGCCCTCGCTCTGGTGGAAGAAGCCGGTGATGATCGCCTGGAGCACGCCCGGCGCGGCCGTGCTCGCGGTGGCTGGCGCGGGCTACAGCATGAACGAGGCGGTCGGCGCCTTCATCGTCTGCGCGGTGCTGATGGTGCTGGCGGGCGCCACCGGCTGGTTCGAGCGTGTGATGAACCGCATTCCGATGGCCATCGCCTCCGCGCTGCTCGCGGGCGTGCTCGCGCGCTTCGGGCTCGCAGCCTTCACGGCCGCGCAGACGGCGCTGCCGCTGGTGCTGCTGATGCTCGGCACCTATCTGCTGGCCCGGCGCATGCTGCCGCGCTATGCGGTGCCGCTGACGCTGCTGGTGGCGATCGCCTTCGCCGCCGCACGCGGCGAGCTGGCCTGGTCGGCGGTGCAGTTCTCGCTCACCTGGCCGGTGTTCACGATGCCGGCCTTCACCTGGCAGGCGATCGTCAGCCTGGCGCTGCCGCTGTTCGTCGTCACCATGGCCTCGCAGAACCTGCCCGGCGTGGCGGCCATCCGCGCCGCCGGCTATGGCGAACTGCCGGTCAGCAAGCTCATCACCATCGGCGGTGTTGCCACGCTGGTGCTCGCGCCCTTCGGCGCCTTCGCGCTGAACCTGAGCGCGATCACCGCGGCCATCTGCATGGGCCGCGAGGCGCATGAAGACCCGGCGCGCCGCTACACGGCGGCCGTGAGCTGCGGCGCTTTGTACGTGGTGATCGGGCTGTTCGGCGCGGCGGTCACCGGGCTGCTGACCGCCTTTCCCAAGGAGCTGGTCGCGGCCATTGCCGGCCTGGCGCTGCTGGGCACCATCGGCAGCGGGCTCGCGGCCGCGGTGCGCGACGAATCGCACCGCGAGGCGGCGTTGATCACCTTCCTGGTCACGCTCTCGGGCGTGACGCTGGCGGGCATCGGCTCGGCCTTCTGGGGCGTGGTGGCCGGTGCACTGGCGCTCGCCGTGCAGCAGCTGGGCCGCCGGGCCGCAAAGGCCTCTGCCGGCAAGGACATCGCCGCTTCCGGCAACATGGCGCCGGACAGCAGCAACATGGCGGCGCCGCCGAGCGCCCGAAAGACTCCCTGATGAAAAACATCCTCTTCGTCGCCGACCCGCTCGAGCAGTTCAAGATCTACAAGGACACCACCTTCTCGATGATGCGCGAGGCGCAGCGCCGCGGCTGGCGCATCGCGGCCTGCCTGCCGCAGGACCTGCAGTGGGTCTCGGGCGGCAAGGTGACGGCCACGGTGCAGCAGATCACGCTGACGGGCGATCCGGAGGACTGGTGGAAGGTCGACCTTGTCGAGTCGAAGGCGCTGGCCGATTTCGACGCGGTGCTGATGCGCAAGGACCCGCCTTTCGACGCCGAGTACATCTACGCGACCCACCTGCTCGAGCAGGCCGAGCGCGAGGGCGCGCGCGTGGTCAACAAGCCGCGGGCGCTGCGCGACCATCCCGAGAAACTCGCGATCATGGAGTTTCCGCAGTTCACCACGCCCACGCTGGTCACGCGCAGCGCGCAGGCGGTGCGCGACTTCCATGCCGAACATGGCGACATCATCCTGAAGCCGCTCGACGGCATGGGCGGCATGGGCATCTTCCGCGTCAAGCAGGACGCGCTGAACCTCGGCTCCATCGTCGAGACGCTCAACAAGGGCGGTGCCGAAACCATCATGGTGCAGCGCTTCGTGCCCGAGATCGTGCAGGGCGACAAGCGCATCCTGATCATCGCCGGCGAGCCCGCGCCCTTCGTGCTGGCGCGCATTCCGCAGGGCACCGAGGTGCGCGGCAACCTCGCGGCTGGCGGCAAGGGCGTGGCGCAGCCGCTCACAGCGCGCAACCGCGAGATCGCCGAAGCCGTGGGGCGCGCCCTCGCGCCGCGCGGGCTGCTCCTGATCGGGCTCGACGTGATCGGCGATTCGGTCACCGAGATCAACGTGACCAGCCCGACCTGCTTCCAGGAGATCACCGAGCAGACGGGCTTCGACGTGCCGAAGATGTTCATCGATGCGCTCGAGGCGCATCTGGCCGCCGCGCGCTGAGTCGCTGAGTTCTTCCGCGCCCGCCTTCAGCGTGGCGCGAGGGCGGCCCCGGCCTGCACGTCCGACTCGCGCTCGCGCCTGGCCTGCAGCAGCCGCGCGCGCCGCTTGCGCCACCAGATCACGATCCCCGTGACCGACAGGCCCGCCACCGCCAGCCCCATCAGCGACATCAGGATGCGTCCCGGCATGCCGAGGATGCGCCCGCCGTGCAGCGGCAGCTGCAGCTGCGCGAACACGTCGGCGGCGGTGCCGTGCCAGGGCCGGTTGTGGCTGATCACGTGGCCGTCGCGGCCGTCCAGGTAGAGGTTCGACAGGCCCATGCCGTCGCTGTCGTCGTGCGAGGCGTGGTCGAAGAAAGACACGTTGTAGAAGCCGCCGCGCTGGTTGTAGAACACGCCGCCGAGCGGCGTGGTCCAGCCGCGCCGGCGCGCCTCGGCCTCGGCGTCGGCGACGATCTGGCGGAAGCCGATGGTGGGCTCGATGCGCGCGCCCAGCGGCGCCAGCGGCACCAGCGACGACGGTCCGGGCGTGGTCTTCGACACCAGCGACAGCATCGGATGGAACACCTCCTTGTAGAGGTTCAGCGAGAACGAGGTGAAGGAGATGATGATGATCAGCACCCAGATCCAGAGCCCGCCCGCGCGGTGCAGGTCGAAGTTGAGCTTGTAGCCGCCGGCCGCCCAGCGCACGGCCCAGGCCGGCTTCCAGCGCCGCCACCATTCGCGCGCGGCGCGGTGTTCGGGGTGCGCGGTGCGGCGTTGGCGCCGGGGCGTCGTGAGGTAGAGCGCAACGAAGCTGTCGAGCAGCCACACCAGCGCGACCGTGCCCATGATCCAGTGGCCGAGCCGGTCGGTGCCCCAGACGGCCGGCACATGCAGCGTGTAGTGCAGCTTGCGCAGGAAGGGCATCAGCGTCTCGGGGCTGAGCGAGATCGCGGTCGAGTCGCGCGTGCCGCGGATCTCGGCCGTGACCGGATCGACGTACACGCGGTTGTAGCCGAGCTGGTAGGGCTTGCCCGTGGCGGGGTCGGTGCGCGGCTGCACGAAATAGCCGGCCGCATGGCCTTCCTCGAAGCCGAGCGGCATGTAGGCCACGCGCACGCGCGGATCGTGCGCCTCGACCGCGGCGGCGAGGTCGAACGGGTCCTTGAACGGGCCGCGCGCCGTCGTGTCGTAGAGCTTGCGGTTGAGCCAGCCGTCGATCTCGTGGTCCCACGAGATCACGGCGCCCGTCAGGCCCGAGACGATGAGAAAGAGCGCGACCGCGAGTCCCGCGAAGCGGTGCACGGCGGTCCAGAACCCCCGCATCAGAACTCGACCGTGGCCGACAGGCTGAAGGTGCGCGGGTTGCTCAGCACCAGGTAGCCCGAACCAGGATAGCCGCCGACCGACGCCCAGTAGTCGCGGTCGCCCACGTTCTCGATGCGCGCGCGCAGCGTCAGCAGCTTGCCGTTGCCGACTTCGGTCACGTAGCGTGCGCCGAGGTCGAGCCGGGTCCAGCCCGGCGCGCGCAGCGTGTTGGCCGCATCGGCATAGCTCGCGCCGCTGGTGACCACGCGGCCGTCGAGCGAGAGACCGCGCACGCCCGGCACGTCCCATTCGAGGCCGATGCTGCCCTGCGCCTTCGGCACGCCGATCACGCGCTTGCCGTCGGTGGCGGCGCTGCCGGTTTCCTTCTGCTTGGCATCGAGCCAGGTCACGCCGCCGAGCAGCCGCAGGCCCTTGGCGACCTCGCCGAAGACGTTGAGCTCGGCGCCGCGGTGGCGGTCTTCGCCCTGCGCGCCGAAATAGCCGTTGGCCACGAAGGCGCGCGGCTTGTCGGTGGTGAACAGCGCGAGGTTGGCGCCGACGTTGCCTGCGTCGTACTTGACACCGATCTCCTTCTGCTTGGAGACGTAGGGGCGCAGCTGCTGGCCCGCATTGACCACGGGCTGGCCGCCCGATTGCGCGGGCGCGCTCTCGCCCTGCGCGAGGCCCTCGATGTAGTTCGCGTAGAGCGACCACTGCGGACTGGCCTTGAACACGATGCCCGCCACCGGGCTGACGCGCTCCTGGTCGTACGACGCGACGCTGCCGCCGGCGGCGGTCTGGCGGCCGTTGCTCACGATGCGGTAGCTGATCTCGCTGCTCTCGATGCGCTGGTGGCGCAGGCCGAGCGTGACGCGCAGCCGGTCGTCCATGAACGACATCGTGTCGCCGATCGCGAGGCTGTTGAGCGTGGTCGTGCCGTTCAAGCCGGGGTTCGCGAGGTCGTTCCCCAGGTAGGTGAGGGCGGGGGGGAAGTAGCTGCGCGGCAGGTAGATGCTGGTGTTCATCGTGCCGCCCAGGCCCATGGCATAGGCATTCTTCTTGTCGAGGTCGAAGTACGAATAGGCGACCACCCACTCGTGGCCCACGCTGCCGGTGCGCGCCTTGCCGCGGATGCCGGCTTCGGCGGTCTTGACCCTGTCTTCGCGCGTGTTGTCGAAGCGGCTCATGGTGGACGCGCCCGTGAGGCCGTTCGCCACCGTTGCGCCGGCGAGCGAGTTGTTCTCGTAGCTGCTGCGCGCGCCCGCCGCGGCCCAGGCCGTGATGTCGGGCGTGATGTCGTATTCGCCGCGCACCGAGCCGAAGGTGTCGCGTTCGTACGAATAGGTCCAGGGCTGCGCGAAGTTGCGGTCGTTCTCGGGCGCCCTGGGCACCACGGTGACGGCACTGTTCAGCGTGACGTTCGGTCGGGTGTGGCGCAGGCGATGCTCCTGGTGGCCGATGTCGGCGGAGATGCGCGCATTGCGGCTGCGCCAGTCGAAGCCCACGGCGAGCACGTCGAGCTTGACGCCTTCGCCGTCGATGGCCGTGCCGCCGTCGCGGTGCGCGGCATTCACGCGCACGCCCAGGCTCTGGTCGGGGCCGAAGCGGCGCGCGATGTCGGCCGCGGCATAGGCCTGCGAGCCGCTTGCGGTGCCGAGCGTGAGCTGCGTGAGCGGATCGTTCGGCGCCCGCTTGGGCAGCAGGTTGATGTTGCCGCCGATGCCGCCGCCCGCGGGCGTGGCGCCGTTCAGGAACGCGCTCGCGCCGCGGAAGACCTCGACGCGCTCGAACAGCTCGGACGAGATGTACTGGCGCGGCAGCAGGCCGTACAGGCCGTTGTAGGCGATGTCGTCCGAATTGACGACGAAGCCGCGGATGAAATACGACTCCTGGAAGTTGCCGAAGCCGCGTGCCACGCGCACCGAGGGATCGTTCTGCAGCACGTCGGCCACGCTCTTGGCCTGTTGGTTCTGGATCAGTTCGCTGGTGTAGCTGGTGCTCGAGAACGGCGTGGCCATCATGTCCTGGTTGCCCAGGATGCCCACGCGGCCGCCGCGCGCCACCTGGCCGCCGGCAAAGGGCTTGGTCAGGCCTTCGGCCGACGCATCCGCGCTGGCCTCGACCGTGACGGTGGCCAGGGTGCCTGGCGCGCCGGCAGCGGGTTCAGGCGTTGCCGCGGTCTGGGCCGAAGCGGCGAGGACATGCAGCACGAGCAGCGTGGCGGTGGCGGTCGGGCGCAGGCTGGCGCGCAGGAAACGGGAGGAAGAAGGCATGGAATGGTTCTGGGAGAGCGCTAATGAGAACCATTATTGTTATTCCATTGAACTGGTTTGCCGAGACTTTCTCGCGATGTTGCAAAAAAGTATCAGCAAAAACGTTTCAGTTTCGGAGGCGCTGCCCGTCCACGAACACATGCAGCTCGCCCGGCGCGAACGGTGTCCAGTCTTCGTTGTTCGTGAGCGGCGCGGTCACCACCACGGCCACGCGGTCCGTCGGCGTCGTGTGCTGCGCGAAGTCGATCTCGAGGTCTTCGTCGGCGAGCTGCGCGGTCACGAACGGATGGCGCCGCTCCACGTACCACAGGTGGGTCGAGGCATGGGCCCAGAGCGCCTGCCCGTTCGAGAGCATGAAGTTGAAGGTGCCGTGCCGCGCGAGCTGCGGCGCGAGTTCGCGCAGTGTGAGCGTGAGTTCCTCGACGCTCGGCACGCCTGCATGCGACTTGGCCAGTTCCTGCATCAACCAGCAGAAGGCCTGCTCGCTGTCGGTGCTGCCCACGGGATGGAAGTTGCCGTGCAGCCGCGGCCGGAAATCCTTCAAATCGCCGTTGTGCGCGAACACCCAGTAGCGGCCCCAGAGCTCGCGCACGAACGGATGGCAGTTCTGCAGGTTGACCGCGCCCTGCGTCGCCTTGCGGATGTGGGCGATGACGTTGCGGCTCTGGATCGGGTAGCGCCGTATCAGCTCGGCCACCGGCGATTCGCAGGCCGGCAGGTGGTCGACGAAATGGCGCAGTCCGCGGTCCTCGAAGAAGGCGATGCCCCAGCCGTCGGCATGGTGGTCGGTGCGCCCGCCGCGCTGCGCGAAGCCCGTGAAGCTGAAGGTCACGTCGGTCGGCGTGTTGCAGTTCATCCCTAGCAATTGGCACATGGGGACGATTAGACCGCGATTCGCCCGGGCGACGCCGCGCCTGCACGGCGCAATGCCCCTTCTCTTGACCTTCCGATGGTGTGAAGCCCAAGACTGCGGCCATCCGTTTGAAAGGAGTTCTGCATGGACCACCCCATGGCGCATGGCGCCGCCGCCACAGGCCTGACACGCGCGCAGGTCGCCGCACGCTCGGGCGCGTCGGAGCGCCTGATGCGCCACTGCGAAGCGCTCGGGCTGCTCGACGAGCCGGCGCGCGCGGTTCCGCTGCTGCGCTTCGTGCGCAGGGCGCAGGCGCTCGGCTTCGAACCCCCCGAGGTCGTGGAACTGCTCGCGCTCTGGCGCGACGAACGCCGCGCGAGCTTCGATGTGAAGCGCGTCGCCCTCGCGCGCGCAGAGGCTCTGGGCGAGCGCATCGAGGAACTCGCGCAGATGAAGCGCGGGCTCGAGCGGCTGGCCCATTGCTGCGGTGGCGACCAGCGCCCGGCCTGCCCGATCCTCGACGAACTCGCGGAGCTCAAGGGCTTTGCCGGCTGCGCCGCGGCTGCAGCCGCGTCAGCGGCCTTCAGCGCAGAAAGCGGCCGTCCTTCGTGACCCGCACCATCTCGATGAAGCGCGAGCCGGTGTTGCTCGCCCCCGTGAAGTCGATCTCCATGCCGGCGATGCGCAGCTTCATCGCCTTCAGCGCGGCATGCAGCCTGGCGCGCGTGAGGTCGCGGCCGGCGCGCCGCAGCGCCTCGATCGCCACCAGCGCGTTGACGTAGCCTTCGTAGCTCAGGTAACCGACGTCGACCTTGGCGCGCTCGGCCAGCTGGCGGTAGTCGCGCGCCACGGTGTCGACCTCGCTCCAAGGGTAGGGCACCACCTGCGAGATCGCGAGCCCGCTGGCCTTGTCGCCGACGAGCCGGGCTGTCACGTCGCCCGGAACGATCGACATGCCGTAGAACATCAGGCGTCCGCCTGCGTCCCAGGCGCTCTTCATCACCTCGCCGCCGATGGCACCGCCCAGGTACATGATCACCGCCTGCGCCTTGCTCTCGGCCAGCGCCCTGCCCATGGCCGCGTTGGTCGAGCCGTCGCCCTTGGCGGCCACCGCCGCCACCGGCTTGAGCTGGTGCGCCGCCAGGGCCGCCTCTACCAGCCGTGCGACCTCGGCGCCGCCGGGGTTGTCGAGGCAGGCCGACGCGATGCGCGTCACGCCGATGGTGGTCAGGTGCTGCACCAGCGCCTGGGCCTCGCGCGCGAAGGTGGCACGCACGAAGTAGCCCGAGCCGGCCACCTTCTCGCGCGCCGAATCGGACACCGCATAGCCCGCGATCATCGGCGCGCCGCTTTGCGACAGCACGCGGGCGGCGGCTGCCGTGGTGCCCGAGCCGACACAGCCGAAGAAGGCGAAGGCGCGGTGCTCCGAAAGCAGTTTTTCGTAGTTGGCCACCGCCTTCTCTGGCGAGAGCTCGTCGTCGAGCGAGACCAGCCGCAGCTTGCGGCCCGCGATGCCGCCCTGCGCATTGGCCGCCTCGAAGGCGAGGCCGGCACCGGCCATTACCACCTTGATCGGTGCGCCCAGCGGGCCGCTGAGGATGCCGGTGTGGCCGAGCACGATCTCGGTGTCGGTGACGCCATCGGCCGCCCACGCGCTGCCGACGCGGCCGAACCCGGCCACGGCCGCTGCGGCCGACGCGGCGGCAATGAAACTTCTGCGATGCATGGAACCCCGTCTTCGAATTGGATACAACTGATAACAATTGAAATCGAAATCCGGTCTGATGAGGCGGGGGTTTACCCGCTCTTGCGCGCGTCGCTCGCGGCACCCTCGCGCAGTTGCCAGGCCGCGCAGATGGCCAGCGCGCACAGCCCGGCCAGCATCGCGAACACCTCGTCGAAGGCCGCGAGCCGCGCCGCGCTGGTGGCGGTATTGGCGAGCGAATCGCCGTGCGCGGCGAGCCGCCACTCGAGCACGATGGCGCACAGGCTCACGCCGGCCGCGCCGCCGAGCATGCGCAGGAAGTTGATCGCGCTCGCGCCTTGCGGGATCAGCGGCTTCGCGAGCGGGCGCATCGAACCGAGGTTGAGCGAGGGCAGGATGAAGCCCAGCCCGATGCGCCCGATGATCGCGAAAACTACCAGCAGCCACAGCGCGCTGTCGAGCCGCAGCACCAGCATCAGCGCGAACGAGGCCGCGAGCAGCGCCAGGCCGATGCTCACGAGCAGCCAGGTCGGCTGCCGGTCGGCCAGCCGCCCGACGCCCGCGATGGTCAGCGCCAGCACGAAGCCCGCGGGCAGCAGGATGGCGCCGACGTGCGAGGCCGACAGCTGCAGCCCGACCTGCATGTACACCGGCAGCAGGTAGGTCGAGCCGAACAGCGCGGTGCCGTAGATGAAGGCGACCACGCTGCCCATGGCGAACTGGCGGTAGCGGAACAGTTCGAGGTTCATCAGCGGCGTGCCGCCCGAGGCGGCGAACCGGCGCTGCCACCAGACGAAGGCCGCGAACGAAGCGGCCGCGCCCGCGAGCAGCAGCATGGCCTGCAGCGGGGAGTCGCCGCGCAGTTCGACCAGGCCGTTGAGCAGGCACAGCGTGCCCAGCGTGCCCAGCGTCAGCCCACGCCAGTCGAGCCCGCTGCCGCGCGTGGCGGCCACGCCGCCGGGCCCGGTGGTGGGCACGAACTTGTAGGCCAGCCAGAGCGAGACCAGGCAGAACGGCACCACCATGAAGAAGATCGAGCGCCAGCCGAACAGGTCGACCAGCACGCCGCCGATGCTCGGCCCGATGGCCGGCGCGAGCACCACGCCCATGCCGAAGATGCCGCTGGCGCGGCCCTGCTCGTGGGGCTCGAAGGCGCGCAGGATGATGATTGCCGGGATCGGCTGCACCACGCCGGCCGCCAGCCCCTCGGCCACGCGTGCGAGCAGCACCAGCGAGAAGTCGTTCGCCACGCCGCCCGCGATGCCGCCCGCGAGCAGCAGCACCATCGTGCCGGCGTAGGTGCGCCGGTAGCCGTAGCGCGCGAGCAGCCAGGGCGTGGTCAGCATCGACACGGTCATCGCCACCATGAAGCCCGAGCTCACCCACTGCGCGCGCTCCTGGCCCAGCGCGAAATGGTGGCTCATGCCGGGGATCGCCACGTTGACGATGGTCGAGGACATGATCGACGCCATCACGCCGACCATCACGGTCAGCAGCAGGTACCAGCGGTAGCGCGGGCCGTAGCGTTCGCGCAGCGTGCCGAGGGAGGGCGGGGCGGTGATTTGTTGTTCTGGCGTGGGCGGAGTCATCATGGGCGCTGGCAGCGCGGCGTGTGCCGCCGGTGCGGGTCCGTCGTCCTACAAGCATATCGGTCTTTGCATGGCCGGACTGACGCCTGCGCGCCGCACAATGCATCGGCCGTTGTGGCGCGCACCTTCAAATCGATTCCCCATGGACCTTCACGCCGACATTCCCGCCGACGCCTCCGCGCCTGCGGCGGCACCGCCGAGCCTGGCCTCCGAGCTGGCCGCGCCGACGGTCAGCCGCGCCTACCGCTGCCAGTGCGGGCGGCCCGTGTTCCTGCGCAACAGCCAGTGCCTGGCCTGCCACACGCCGCTCGGCTACGTGACCGACCGGCTCGGCGTGATGCCGCTGGCGCTGGTCGACCCCGGTCCGACGGCCGAAGGGGCGGGCGAGGATCTGGGCGAGGGCGAGAGCAAGGGCGGTGAGGCGCCGGCGCCCGACACCTTCACCGTGTTCGGTGACCCGGACGGCAGGACCTACCGCCGCTGCGCCAACTTTCTGACGCCCGCGAGCTGCAACTGGATGGTGCCGTTGCTGCGCGAGGGCGAAGAGGCCGGCGCCGATGCCGAAGGCCTCGCGCCGGGCTACTGCCTCTCATGCAGCGTCACGCGCACCATCCCCGACCTGACCATCGAGGCCAATGGCGAGCGCTGGCGCCGGCTCGAGCATGCGAAGCGCCGGCTCATCTCGCAGTTGCTGGCGCTCGGGCTGCCGGTGGTGAGCCGCCATGCCGACCCTGCGCACGGCCTGGTGTTCGACTTTCTCGGCGACGTGCCAGGCGGCCCGCGCGTGATGACGGGCCACGAGCACGGCGTCATCACGCTGAACGCCGAGGAGGCCGAGGACGCGGTGCGCGAGCGCATCCGTGCAGAAATGCACGAGCCCTACCGCACGCTGCTGGGCCACTTCCGCCACGAGGTCGGCCACTACTATTGGGACCTGCTGGTGCAGCCCGCGCCATGGCTCGAGCCGTTCCGCGCGCTCTTCGGCGACGAGCGCGCCGACTACGCGGCCGCGCTGCAGCAGCACTACGAGCAAGGCCCGCCGCCCGACTGGCCCGACCGATTCGTGAGCAGCTACGCGAGCATGCATCCGTGGGAGGACTGGGCCGAGACCTGGGCCCATTACCTGCACATGGCCGACACCACCGACACCGCGATGAGCTTCGGGATCGACGCGACCAACGTCGAGCTCGCGAGCGACCTGTTCACGCTCAACGATCTCTGGCAGCCCCAGCATCCCGATGCCGAGCGTTTTCTCGAATTCCTGAACGGCTGGGTGCTGCTCACCAACGTGCTCAACGAGCTTTCGCGCAGCATGGGGCAGCCCGACGGCTATCCCTTCGTGCTGCCGCGCGTCGCAGTGGGCAAGCTGCAGTTCATCCACTGCGTGATCACCGAGCAGCGCCAGCATGCGGCCGCACCGGTGGCGCCGCAGGGTGTGCCCGCGCCCGATCCGGCACCCGAACCGGCGCCGCCGCCGGAACCGGTTCAGTCCTGAGCCGGCGCTGCGGCGGGCAGGCCCGCGGCACAGCGCGCGCAGAGGCAGGCCTTTCCGCGCAGTTCCGGCGGCAGCCGCGAGAGCGGCGCGCGGCCGAAGTCGGCCGCCATGCACCAGCAAGGCGGCTGCGGTGCGCCGGTCTCGCGCGCAGCTTCCATGGCGCAGCCGTTGCGCGTGCCGCAGAGCGGACAGCGCGTGCCGTCGATGGTGGCGGCCGTGGCGTGCATCAGGCGAGCGCGAACGCGGGCAGCTTCTTCGGCACGGCCGCGTTTTGCAGCGTGGCGTACACCGGCAGGCCGTTGCGGTAGGCCGGGTAGTCCTCGCCCTCGATCAGTGGCAGCAGGTAGCGCCGGCATTTCTCGGTGATGCCGTAACCGTCGTCGGTGATGAAGTCGCGCGGCATCGGCTTCTCGACGTTCGCCACCTGCTCGAGCGGCGCGCTGCCGATGCGATAGGCATACGGCACATCGGACGTGCGCTCGATCGTGGGCATCACCGCGTTCTGCCCCTCGAGCGCGAGCTCGACCGCGCGCTGCCCGAGTTCGTAGGCCTGGCGTACGTCGGTGGCCGAGGCGATGTGCCGCGCGGCGCGCTGCAGGTAGTCGGCCACGGCCCAGTGGAACTTGTGGCCCAGCGCGTCCTTCACCATCTGCGCCACAACCGGTGCCGCGCCGCCGAGCTGCGCGTGGCCGAAGGCGTCGCGCGATCCCTGCTCGGCCAGGAAGCTGCCGTCGGGATGATGGCAGCCCTCGGACACCACCACCGAGCAGTAGCCGTGCTGCTTCACCAGTTCGTCCACGCGCGCGAGAAAACGCGCTTGATCGAATGCGATCTCGGGAAACAGCACCACCACCGGAATCCCGTGGTCGGCGGCCAGGCCGCCTGCTGCGGCGATCCAGCCCGCATGCCGGCCCATCACCTCGAGCACGAACACCTTGGTCGACGTGGCCGCCATCGAGCGCACGTCGAACGAAGCCTCCAGCGTGGACACCGCCACGTACTTGGCGACCGAGCCGAAGCCCGGGCAGCAGTCGGTCAGCGGCAGGTCGTTGTCGATGGTCTTGGGCACATGGATGGCCTGCAGCGGATAGCCGAGCGACTGCGAGAGCTGGCTCACCTTGAAGCAGGTGTCGGCCGAATCGCCACCGCCGTTGTAGAAGAAGTAGCCGATGCCGTGCGCCTTGAACACCTCGATGAGCCGCTCGTACTCGCGCCGGTTCTTCTCGAGCGACTTGAGCTTGTAGCGGCATGAGCCGAACGCGCCGGCCGGCGTGGTGCGCAGTGCCGCGATCGCCTCGGCCGGCTCGGCGCCGGTGTCGATCAGGTCTTCGGTCAGCGCGCCGATGATGCCGTTGCGCCCGGCGTAGACGGCACCGATGCGGTCGGGGTGCTTGCGCGCGGTCTCGATCACGCCGCAGGCCGACGCGTTGATGACCGAGGTGACGCCGCCGGACTGGGCGTAGAAGGCATTGAGGATGGGCATGCAGTCATTGTCCCGCAGCCTTTTGGGCGACGCCAGTGCCGCGGGCCGAGGTCAAGCCGGGGACAGCCCGAGCGCGGGCAGGCGCCAGGGCGACGGGCGGCGCACCGGCCCGGCGAGCGGCATCGCTGCATCGCAGACCGCGATAGACGACGCCTCGAGCGCCGACACCAGCATGCGGCGGTGCCCGGTGCCGACGAATCGCTCGCCGGGGGCGAGCACCACGTCGCGCAGATCGCAGTCGAGCGTGACCCACACCGATCCGCTGCGGCATTCGATGCCGACGCCCGCGCCGTCGGGCACGGCGAAGACGGAATGGACGGGCAGGCTCAGGGCGAAGGAAGAGATCGGGGGGCGCATGGCAAGCTCCATTGCATTCGTGATGCGAATGAATATAGTGAGACCGCTTCCTTCTTACACGCGATCATTCGGAACTCGTTGCATGCATCCAGAGAATGCGAAAGCCGGCGCCACAGGCGCGGCCGGCGAGCTGCCGCCGCTCGAACTGCTGCGCAGCTTCGAGGCCGCGGCCCGCCGGCTGAGCTTCACGCTCGCGGCGGGTGAGCTGCACCTCACGCAGTCGGCCGTGAGCCGGCAGATCCAGCAGCTCGAAGCCAGCCTCGGCGTGCTGCTGTTCGAGCGCCGGCACCGCGCGCTGGCGCTCACCGAGGCCGGCGGCGTGCTGCAGCGCGCGGTGACCGACAGCCTGGAGCGCCTGCGCGATGCCACCGCACGTGTGCGCGCGGCATCCGCGCCGCGGCAGGTGGCCATCACCACCACGCCCGGCTTTGCGTCGCTCTGGCTGATTCCGCGGCTCGCGCGGTTCACCGGCGCGCATCCGCAGGTCGACGTGCGGGTGTCGGCCACGCTCGACGTGCTGGACATGGAACGCAGCCGCATCGACGTCGCGGTGCGGCTGATGCCGATCGCGCGCGGCGTGGGGCCGGCGCTGTTCGAAGAAACGGTGGTGCCGATGTGCGCGCCGCAGCTCGCGGCCTCGCTGCGCGCGCTGCCCGATCTGTCGAAGCTCACGCTGCTCACGGTCGACTATCCCGACCACGGCGAAGCGCCGACCGCCGACTGGGAGCCCTGGCTCAAAGTGATGGGGCTCGACGACCTGCGCATGAAGAGCACGCTGCGCTTCACACAGTACGCCGATGCCGTCGCCGCAGCCGTGGCGGGGCAGGGCGTGGTCATTGGCCGGCTGCCGCTATTGCGCGAACTGCTGCGCGAAGGCCGGCTCGTGACGCCGCTCGGCGAGGGCACCGCCTCGCAGCGCGGCTATTTCGTGCAAACCTCGCGCCGCGCCACGGCCAACCGCGATGCGCTGGACTTCGCGCAGTGGCTGCGCGACGAGGCCGACGCGGCGCAGCGCGGTTGAACGCCCGGCCGTGCGCGCCCTTGGCCGATCAACCCGGCAGCAGCACCTTGTCGACGACGTGGATCACGCCGTTCGACTGGTAGACGTTGGCGATGGTCACGCTCGCAGTGCCGCCCTTCGCATCGGTCACGATCACCTTGCTGCCGCTCATGGTGGCCGTCAGCGTGTCGCCGCTCGCGGTCTTCAGCATCGCCTTGCCGCCGCCCGCCTTGATCGCGCTCGCGAGCGCCGCTGCGTCCATGCGGCCGGGCACCACGTGGTAGGTCAGCACCTTCGTCAGCGTGGGCTTGTTCTCGGGCTTGAGCAGCGTGTCGACCGTGCCGGCCGGCAGCGCGGCAAAGGCGCTGTTGGTCGGCGCGAACACGGTGAACGGACCGGGGCTCTTGAGCGTGCCGACGAGGTCGGCCGCCTTCACTGCCGCGACCAGCGTCGTGTGGTCCTTCGAATTCACCGCGTTGTCGACGATGTCCTTGGTCGGGAACATCGCCGCGCCGCCGACCATCGGGTTGGGCGAGTTGGCATTGCTGCCGCTCATGCCCATGCCGCCTGCGCACGCGCCGAGCAGTACCGACACGCCGACTGCGATCACGATCTTTTTCATGGAAGGCTCCTGGAGAGATTGGTTTGTAGAGAGACCCGTGCGAACCGCCACGGTGCGGAGGCGCGATGCGCTTGCCTCTTGTACGCACCCGGCGCTGCGCTGGATTCAGTGCACGAAGGCGCGGTGCTTCATCAAACCGCGGCGGGCGGCGACAGCTCGCCGAGGATCTGCCGGTACAGCGCCTGCGCCGCGGGCGTGAGCGTCTCGCCGCGCCGGCGTACCAGCGACAGCGGCCTGTCGATCACCGGGCCGACCAGCGGCACCTGCACCAGCGGCGGCCGCACCTCCGAGCCGAAGGACACGAGGATCGCGACGCCGAGCCCTTCGCTCGCGAGGCCGAGTGCGGTGGAGTAGTACTCGACCACGAAGCGCGTGCGGATGTCGATGCCTGCGAGCGCGAGCTGCGCCTCCATGCGCTGGCGGTTGCCGCTGGTGCCGCCGAGCGTGATCAGGTCGAAGTCCACGAGCTCGGCCCACGACACCTCGGCTCGCCCGGCCAGCGGATGGTCCTCGCGGCAATAGGCCACGAACGGATCGCGGCAGACCGCCTCGTGGTGCAGCTCGGGCTGGTTCGGCAGGTGCACGTGCAGCCCGAACTCGGCATGGCGCTGGCGCACGGCCTCGAGCACGCGCGTGCTGTTGCGGTCTAGCACCTCGACCCGGTTGCCGGGATGCGCGAGCGCATAGCGGTGCAGCACGCGCGGCAGGCGGCCGAACATCAGCGAGGGCACCGAGGCGATCACCACGTCGCCATCGGACAGGCGCGACATGTTGCGCAGCCGCTCGAAGCTGCGGTGCACGTCCTCGACCAGTTGCCGTGCCTCGGGCAGGAAGTCGCGGCCCAGCGTGGTCAGGCTGACCGAGCGCGTGGTGCGGTCCAGGAGCCGCAGGCCCAGCTGCGCCTCGAGCCGCTGGATGCGCCGCGTCAGCGCGGTCTGGGTGAGGTGCATCTTCTGCGCGGCCTTGTTGAAGCTGCCCAGGTCCACGATCTCGATGAAGGCCTCCAGGCCGTCGATCGGGTACTTCATGCCGCTGCCTCCCTATTGATGACTGAAGATCATAGACATTTGCGATTCTTGCAGTTCTCAAATCAATCCGATCGGCAGAGCATCGGGGCCTCGCCGCCACATCGGGGGCCCGATCTCAGGGAGACACGGATTGAACGAAGAAGACAAGCGCACCTACACCCGCGGCCGCCGCGTGCTGGTGACCCACGACCGCCTGGCTGGCGGTGCGGTCGAGATGCTGCAGGCCCATGACGTGGACGTGATCTTCTCGCCCGCCTATTCGCCGCCCGACCAGGTGGCGGCGCGGGTGGCCGCGTTCGAGGTCGATGCGCTGATCGTGCGGCAGGGCCGCGTGACGCAGGCGGTGATCGACGCGTCGTCGCGGCTGCGCGTGATCGCCAAGCACGGCGTGGGCGTGGACAACATCGATCTGCATGCCGCCGCGGCGCGCAACATCCCGGTGGTGCGCGGCATGGGCTCGAACTCGCAGGCGGTGGCCGAGCTGACGATCACGCTGGCGCTGGCGCTGCTCAAGGAGGTGCCGTGGCTCAACGCGGCGGTCAAGCGCGGCGAGTGGCCCAAGCCCACCTTCATCGGCCGCGACATCGGCGACACGGTGCTGGGGCTGGTCGGCTTCGGCTCGATCGGCCAGCAGGCGGCGCGGATGGCGCGCGGCCTGGGGCTGCAGGTGCGCATCCACGATCCGCATGCACGCGATGCGATCCGCGGCTTCGATGCCGCCTGCGAGCGCGAGCTCGACGACCTGCTGCGCGAGAGCGACATCGTCAGCCTGCACTGCCCGCTGACGCGCGAGACGCGCCACCTGCTCGACCGGACGCGCATCGCGCTGATGAAGCGCGGCGCCTGCGTCATCAACACCGCGCGCGGCCCGCTGATCGACGAAGAGGCGCTGTGCGAGGCGCTGCACAGCGGCCAGCTCGGCGGTGCGGGGCTCGACAGCTTCGCCGAGGAGCCGCCGCCCGTGGGCAGCCCGCTGTGGTCGGCGCCGAACCTCATCGCCACGCCGCACATCGCGGGCGTGACGGCGGGTGCCAGCCGCGCCATGGCGCAAATGGCCGCGCAGCAGGTGATCGACATCCTCGACGGCGGCGAACCCGATGCGCGCAACCTGGTGCGCGTGGCCGAGCTTGCCGCCGATTGACAAAGCCGCGGGCGCACGCCGGCCCGCATCCAAAAAGACCACATCAAGGAGACAAAAGAATGAAGAACATCATCACCCAGCGCGCCCTCGGCGCCATCGTCCTGGGGCTCGCCTTCGCCGGCGCCGGTTCGGCCCACGCCGACGCCTATCCGGACCAGCCGATCCGCATGATCGTGCCGTTCCCGCCGGGCGGCGGCACGGACACGGTCTCGCGCGTGATCGCCAACGAACTCAGCAAGCAGAACGGCTGGACCGTGGTGCCCGAGAACAAGGCCGGCAGCGGCGGCAGCCTGGGACTGAGCCTCGCGGCCAAGGCCCGGCCCGATGGCTATTCGATCGTGATGGCGCAGAACGCCAACATGGTCATCAATCCGATCCTCGGCAAGGGCAACTACGACCCGGTGGCCGACTTCGCCCCGGTGGCGCTGGTTGCATCGGCACCGCAGGTGATGGTGGTGCGCAAGGATTCGCCGATCGCCTCGGTGGCCGACCTGCTCGCGCAGGCCAAGGAACGCCCCGGCAAGGTGCGGCTCGCCACGCCGGGCGTGGGCACCAGTTCGCACCTCGCGGGCGAGCTGTTCCAGCAGCGCTCGGGCATCAAGCTGCTGCACGTGCCCTACAAGGGCACCGGCCAGGCGCTGCCCGAGCTGCTCGGCGGGCGGGTCGACGTCTACATCGCCTCGGTGCCCTCGGCCATGTCCCACATCCAGGAAGGCACGCTGCGCCCGCTCGCCGTGTTCGCCAAGAAGCGCAGCGCCGACCTGGCCGATGTGCCCACGCTCGAGGAACTGGGCGTGAAGGATTCCGAGGCCGTCACCTGGTGGGGCGTGGCGGCGCCGGCCGGCACGCCGCCGGCGGTGATCGAACTGCTCAATGCGCGCATCAACGCATTGCTGCAGCAGGAGCGCGTGCAGGCGCAATTGAAGGCGGCCGGTGCCGAGGCGCTCGGCGGCACCGCCGCGGAGTTTGCCGCGCTCGTGAAGTCCGACGTGCCCAAGTGGACCGCGGTGGTCAAGGCCGCCAAGCTGCCGGTGGCGCCGTAACGGCGGTCCGGAGCACGGCATGAAGCTGCAACTCTTCGGCAACCGCGACGCGCTCGCGGGGCTGCTTTTCGTCTCGATCGGCGCCTTCGCGTTCTTCGCGGCACGCGACTATCCGGTCGGCACGCTCGGCGAGATGGGGCCGGGCTACTTCCCGCGCGCGCTCGGCGGCCTGCTGATGCTGATTGGCGGTGTCGTGCTGCTGCGCGGGCTGCGCAGCCTCCAGCCGGTGCAGGGGCGCTGGGACTGGGGCGCGCTCGCGCTGCTCACGGGGGCGATGCTGGCCTTCGGCGCGGGCATCGAGCGCATCGGGCTGGTGCCTGCGCTCGCACTGCTGGTGGGCATCGCTGCGTTTGCCGGCCGGGAATTCCGCCTGCTCGAGGTGCTGGTGCTCACCGTGGTGCTCAACCTCGGCGCGGTCGCGGTGTTCATCTGGGGGCTCCAGCTGCCCTACGCGCTCTTCGCGTGGAGGTTCTAGGCCATGGAATTCATCGACCACCTCAGCCTGGGCTTCGGCGTCGCGATGACGCTGCAGAACCTGGGCTACTGCTTCATGGGCGTGCTGCTTGGCACGCTGATCGGCGTGCTGCCCGGCGTGGGGCCCCTGGTCACCATCTCGATGCTGCTGCCGCTCACCTTCGGGCTGCCGCCCGTGTCGGCGCTGATCATGCTGGCGGGCATCTACTACGGCGCGCAGTACGGCGGCTCCACCGCCGCCATCCTGGTCAACCTGCCGGGCGAGACCTCTTCGGCGGTCACCTGCCTCGACGGCTACCAGATGGCGCGACAGGGCCGCGCCGGCGCCGCGCTCGCCACCGCGGCGCTGTCGTCCTTCATCGCGGGCTGCATCGGCACGCTGCTGATCGCGCTGCTCGGCGTGCCGCTCGCGGGCTGGGCGATCGAGTTCGGTGCCGAGGACTACTTCTCGCTGATGCTGATGGGCCTGGTCTCGGCCACCGTGCTGTCGAGCGGCGACGCGCTCAAGGCTATCGCCATGGTGGTGGTGGGCCTGCTCGTCGGGCTGGTCGGCACCGACGTCAACTCGGGCATCGAGCGCTACACCTTCGACGTGCCGGAGCTGGCCGACGGCATCGGCTTCACCGTGCTGGCGGTCGGGCTCTTCGCCATTGCCGAGGTGCTGAAGAACCTGGCCGAACCCGAGGAGCGCAGCGTGTTCAGCACGCCGCTGTCGGGCATGTGGCTGCGCGCCTCGGAGTTCAAGGCGATCATCGCGCCGTCGCTGCGGGGCACGGCACTCGGCGCGTTCTTCGGCGTGCTGCCCGGCACCGGCCCGACCATCTCCACCTTCGCCGCCTACATGGTCGAGAAGAAGCTCGCGCGCCATCCCGAGCGGCTGGGGCAGGGCGCGATCGAGGGCGTGGCCGCGCCCGAGGCGGCCAACAACGCCGCCGCGCAGACCGCGTTCATCCCGACCCTGACGCTCGGCATTCCGGGCAGCGCCACCATGGCACTGATCCTCGGCGCGATGGTGATGAACGGCGTGCAGCCCGGCCCCACGGTGATGACCCGCAACCCCGAGCTGTTCTGGGGCGTGATCGCGAGCATGTTCATCGGCAACGCGCTGCTCGTGGCACTCAACCTGCCGCTCGTGGGCTTGTGGGTGCGGCTGCTGAGCGTGCCGTACCGCTGGCTGTTCCCGGCCATCGTGATGTTCTGCGCGTTGGGCAACTACACGGTCAACGGCAACGCGATGGACGTGTACCTGTGCGCGGGTGTGGGCGTGCTCGGCTACGTGTTTGCGCGTCTCGACTGCCCGCCGGCGCCGCTGGTGCTGGGCTATGTGCTCGGTCCAATGATGGAAGAGAACCTGCGCCGCGCGCTGCTGCTGTCGGCGGGCGATGCCTCGGTCTTCTTCACGCGGCCGATCAGCCTGGGCTTTCTCGTGGTGACGGCGCTGCTGCTGCTCGCCGCGCTGCTGCCGAGGCGCCGGCGCCGCGGTGCCGTGGCGGCCGCCGATGCGGTGACCGCGCCTTGAACCGGGCGCTTCCTTTTTCTTGCTCTTTCCTGTTCCCTTCTTTTCTGGAGACTTTTCGATGATCGGATTCCGAATCCTGCAGCGCCAACGCACCGTGAGCGCCGACACCGTGGCCCGCTTTGGCGACCTGCCCGTGGCCAACGTGAGCGACGTGATGAACCGCATGACCGCCGGCGGCGCGCGCCTGCGTCCGCTGCACGGCGGTGGCGCCATGGCCGGTGCGGCCCTCACCGTGAAGACGCGGCCCGGCGACAACCTCATGGTCCACAAGGCGCTCGACCTCGCGCAGCCCGGCGACGTGGTGGTGGTGGACGGTGGCGGCGACCTGAGCAACTCGCTGATCGGCGAACTGATGATCAGCCACGCCAAGGTGCGCGGCCTCGCCGGCCTCGTGCTGTGGGGCGCGGTGCGCGATCTTGCGTGGATCCGCGCCCAGGCGCTGCCGATCTTCGCCGCCGGCGTGAGCCACCGCGGCCCCTACAAGGACGGCCCCGGCGAGATCAACGTGCCGATCGCGATCGAGGGCATGGTGATCGAGCCGGGCGACCTGCTGCTCGGCGACGACGACGGCGTGCTGTGCGTGCCGTTCGACCAGACCGACGCGGTCTTCAAGGCCGCCACGGCCAAGCACCAGCAAGAGCAGAAGAAGATGAGCGCGATCCTGGCGGGCAAGGACGACCGCAGCTGGATCGATGCGGCGCTCACGCGGCTGGGGTGCGAGATCGCGGCAGCAGGATGAACGCCGTGGTGCCCACCGCGACCATGCCCGCGACCGTGAGGAACACGGCGCGGAACGGCTCCACCCCGTTCGCCGCGGCCCACGAGGCGGCGATGCCCGTGGTCCATTGCATCAGCGAAACGCCGAGGAAGATTGCCATGTTCAGCAGCGAGAGCGCGCGCCCCGTCATGGCTGCCGGGTAGGCCGCGCGCGTGTACGCGTACTGCAGCACCGAATAGCCCGACAGTAGGCCGTAGAGGATCGCCAGGCCGATGTCGAGCGCCAGCGAATGGGTGAGCGCCATCAGCGCGAAGATCGCCGCGGCCGTGAAGGCACAGCCCATGAGCCAGCGGCCGCGTCGTGCGCCGCCCGGATCGAGGCGGCCGAAGATCGCGGGGCTGGCGATGCCGGCGAGGGTCATCACGACCGCGACGTTGCCGGCGCTCACCAGCGACAGCCCGTGCCGGTCGTGCAGCACCGGGCCGAGCCACAGGCCGCGCAGCGTGATGAACGCGGCATACGACACGCAGGCGAAGCACAGCAGGCCCAGCGTGTGCGGCATCGCGAACAGCGGCAGCAGCTCGCGCACGGCGCGACCGAGCGAGGGCCGTTGCTCCTGCGCCGCCGCCTGCCGCGGCTCGTGCACGCGCCAGAACACGAAGCCCCACGACAGCAGCGCGAAGCCGGCGAGCGCGGCATAGCCCGCGCGCCAGCTTGCCGCGTCGATCAACAGCGCGAGCGGCGTGCCGGTGAAAAGGATGCCGAGGCCGGACATGCTCATCACGAGGCCCGACATCGCGGTGAAGCGCGTGGCCTCGAAGTGGCGCGCGATGAACACCGTGCAGGCCAGGAACGCCGGCGCGCAGCCGACGCCGATCAGGGCCTGCCCGAGCAGCAGCGCATGGAAGCTCGGCGCGACGGCGCACAGCACCGCGCCCGCAACCGCGAGCGGAAAGGCCGTAAGCACGGTGCGCCGCACGCCGTAAATGTCGATCGCCACGCCCATCGCGAGCTGGGTCGCGCCGAACATGAAGTGGAAGGTGCCGGCCCACAAGCCGATCTGCTGGGGCGATAGGCCGAAATGACCGCCGAGCGGCGTGGCCATCATCGCACCAACGGTGCGAAAGGCCTGGCTCAGCGCGAAGGCCGAGGCCAGCACGATCAGCATCGATGTGGCCGAGCGTGCCGGGGCCGTGGAGAGTGTCATGGGGAAGCGGGGGAGCGGGGAACCGGAGGCAAAAAGCGATCCGCATCCTAACGGCCAACGAAACACGGCGCCCGAAGGCGCCGTGCCTCACCAACGAGCGAAGAGGCGATCAGGCCCCAGCCTTGACCTTGAGGCGCCACGCATGCAGCAGCGGCTCGGTGTAGCCGCTCGGCTGCGCGATGCCCTTGAACACCAGGTCCTGCGCCGCCTTGTACGCGGCCGAGGTGTCGAAATGGCCGGCCATCGGCTGGTACACCGGATCGCCCGCGTTCTGCTGGTCGACCACCTTGGCCATGCGCTGGAAGGTCTCGTCGACCTGCGCCTTCGTGACCACGCCGTGCAGCAGCCAGTTGGCGATGTGCTGGCTCGAGATGCGCAGCGTGGCGCGGTCTTCCATCAGGCCCACGTCGTGGATGTCGGGCACCTTGGAGCAGCCCACGCCCTGGTCGATCCAGCGCACCACGTAGCCGAGGATGCCCTGCACGTTGTTGTCGAGCTCCTGCTGCTTCTCGGCATCGCTCCACTTGGCTTCGGCGGCGATCGGCACCTGCAGCAGCGCGTTGAGGATGTTGTCGCGCTCGGCATCGGCGTCGGTCTTCTCGAGCTCCTGCTGCACGGCCGCCACGTTCACCTGGTGGTAGTGCAGCGCATGCAGCGTGGCGGCAGTGGGCGACGGCACCCAGGCGGTGTTGGCGCCGGCCTTGGGGTGGCCGATCTTCTGCTCGAGCATGGCGGCCATCAGGTCGGGCATGGCCCACATGCCCTTGCCGATCTGCGCCTTGCCGCGCAGGCCGCACGCAAGGCCGACGAGCACGTTGTTCTTCTCGTAGGCGCCGATCCACGCGCTGGCCTTCATGTCGCCCTTGCGGATCATCGGGCCGCCCTGCATGGCCGTGTGCATCTCGTCGCCGGTGCGGTCGAGGAAGCCGGTGTTGATGAAGGCCACGCGTGCGGCGGCCTCGGCGATGCAGGCCTTGAGGTTCACGCTGGTGCGGCGCTCCTCGTCCATGATGCCGAGCTTCACCGTGTTGGCCGGCAGGCCGAGCAGCTGCTCGACGCGCCCGAACAGTTCGCTCGCGAAGGCCACTTCGGCCGGGCCGTGCATCTTGGGCTTGACGATGTAGATGCTGCCCGCGCGCGAGTTGCCCTTGCGCTTCAGGTCGATCATCGCGATGGTGGTGGTGACCACCGCATCGAGGATGCCTTCAGGAATTTCCTTGCCGCCGTCGTACAGCACGGCCGGGTTGGTCATCAGGTGGCCCACGTTGCGCAGGAACATCAGCGAACGGCCGTGCAGCTTCAGCGGCTGGCCATTGGCGCCGGTGTATTCGCGGTCGGGGTTCAGGCCCCGCGTGAAGGTCTTGCCGCCCTTGGCCACCTGTTCGGTCAGCGTGCCGTCGACGATGCCGAGCCAGTTGGCATAGGCCGTCACCTTGTCGGCGGCATCGACCACGGCCACCGAGTCCTCGAGGTCGAGGATCGTCGAGAGCGCGGCTTCGAGCACCAGGTCGCTCACGCCGGCCGGGTCGTTCTTGCCGATGGGCGTGGCGCGATCGATGCGGATGTCGAGGTGGATGCCGTTGTGCTTGAGCAGCACCGACGACGGCGCCGCGGCGTCGCCCTGGTAGCCGACGAACTGCGACGGATCGGCCAGCGCGGTGCTGCTGCTTTGCAGCGCGACCACAAGCTGGCCGTCCTTCACGCTGTAGCCGGTGGCGTTCTTGTGCGAGCCGTTGGCGAGCGGCGCGGCCTGGTCGAGCACGTTGCGCGCGAACGCGATCACCTTGGCGCCGCGCACCGGGTTGTAGCCCTGGCCCTTGTCGGCGCCGTCGGTCTCGGGAATCGCGTCGGTGCCGTAGAGCGCGTCGTACAGCGAGCCCCAGCGCGCATTCGCCGCGTTGAGCGCGTAGCGCGCATTGAGGATCGGCACCACCAGCTGCGGGCCGGCCTGCAGCGCGAGTTCGTCGTCGACGTTGGCGGTGGTGGCCTTGGTGCCCTTGGGCTGCGGCAGCAGGTAGCCGATCTTCTCGAGGAAGGCGCGGTAGGCCGGCATGTCGGCGATCGGGCCCGGGTTCTTTTGGTGCCAGGCATCGAGTTCGGCCTGCAGGCGGTCGCGCTCGGCGAGCAGCGCCAGGTTCTTCGGCGCGAGGTCGGCCACGATGGCGTCGAAGCCTTTCCAGAACACGTCGCTCGCCACGCCGCTGGCGGGCAGGACCTTGTCCTCGATGAAGCGGTGGAGCTCGGTGGCCACTTCGAGCCGGTGGGCGGTGGTACGGGCGGTGGTCATGTTCTTTTCTCCTTGGAAACGAGTGCGGTCGTTGCGGTGATACGTGGGGGGAACGGCGGACGCGGGCACGTCGGGCCATCCATAACCTTCACTTTATTCGATACTGCTATGAAGAGTAATAGCTGAAAGTGGGATTTATCGATGACTTGAATGACGGTAATCGAGCGGCCTCGCTCAGACCGTTCCGCCGAGCTCCCGCGCCGCCGCGCACACGGGCGCGATGTGGCGCGCGTCGTAGCGATGGGCCGGCATGGTCAGCGTGAGCGCCGCGGCGAGGCGGCCGTCGGCATGGAACACCGGCGCCGAAATGCCCGCGAGCTCGGCCGTGCGGTCGCCCACGAGCGCGCAATAGCCCTGCGCGCGGACCGCTTCGCAGAGCGCGCGCTCGCTGCTGCCCACGGGCGGCCATTCGGCCTCGGGGCCCCAGGCGATCAGCACGCGCGCACCCGCGCCCCGGTCGTTCGGCAGCAGGTCGCCGGCGCGCACGTGGTCGCGCACGAGCTGCGCCGAATCGATGCGGAACTGGCACAGCCGCACCCAGCCGTCGCCTTGCGGCTGCCGCACGTGGTACGCCGCGCTTTCGCCGGTGGCCGCTGCCAGCGCACGCAGCACGGGCAGCACGGTGCGGTCGAGCGACTGCGCAGCGGCATACACGCCGTGCAGCCGCGCGATCTCGGGGCCGAGTGCATAGCGGCCGTCGTCCTGCCGGCGCACCCAGCGCGCATGCTCGAGCGAGGCCAGCAGACGCAGCGCCGTGCTCTTGTAGAGCTGCGTGCGTTCGGCGAACTGCGCGAGCGAGAGCGCCTCGTCGCCGGGCCGGAAGGCCGAGAGCAGGCTCAGCGCGCGGTCGACCGCGGCGGCACCGCCGGGTGCGGCATGGCGATCGGCCATCGATTCGGTCTGGGCTTTGCGCGGCATGGGTGAGGGACCTTCGGCTTGACAGTGAATCCGCTTCGGCGGTGTAATTCTGTTCAGCGGAATATAGTTCTGCAAGACAGAACGGTCAAGCCGACCGCTATCTCGCTCACTCTCCAGGAACCCAGCCGATGACATCCCCCGACGTCCTCATCAGTGAGGTCGGCCCGCGCGACGGCCTGCAATCGGTCGCGGCCACCATGCCCACGGCCGCCAAGCTGCGCTGGATCGACGCGCTGCATGCCGCGGGCCTGCGCGAGATCGAGGTCGCGTCCTTCGTGCCGGCGAAGCTGCTGCCGCAGATGGCCGATGCCGCCGAGGTGGTGCGCCATGCGGCCACGCTGCCCGGGCTCACGGTGATGGCGCTGGTGCCCAACCGCAAGGGCGCGCAGGCCGCGCTCGAAGCCGGCGTGCACAAGCTCACGATGCCGGTCTCGGCCAGCGTGGCGCATTCGCTCGCCAACGTGCGCAAGACGCCGGCCGAGATGGTCGACGAAGTGCGCGCCATCGCCGAACTGCGCGACGCGATCGCGCCGCAGGTGAGGCTCGAGGCCGGCATTTCCACCGCCTTCGGCTGCACGCTGCAGGGCCTGGTGCCCGAGGACGACGTGATCCGGCTCGCAGCGCAGTGCATCGCGGCCGGCGCCCAGGAGGCGGGCCTGTCGGACACCGTCGGCTATGCCAACCCGGCGCAGGTGCGGCGCCTGTTCAGGCGGCTGCGCGCCGAACTCGGCGACCACGCGGGCGCCGCCCACATGCACAACACGCGCGGCCTCGGCATCGCCAACTGCCTGGCCGCGTGGGACGAGGGTGTGCGCACCTTCGACGCCTCGCTCGGCGGCCTCGGCGGCTGCCCCTACGCGCCCGGCGCCTCGGGCAACGCAGTCACCGAAGACCTCGTCTTCATGTTCGAGGCCATGGGCGTGCGCACCGGCATCGACATCGGGAAACTCATCGCGGCACGCGCGCCGCTCATGGCCGGCCTGCCCGGCGAACCGGTCTACGGCATGACGCCCGAGGCCGGCCTGCCCAAGGGCTTTGTCCCGCAAACCACCACCGCACAATGACTGACAGTTCGTTCCCTTTGCCCTACGCGGGCATTCGCGTCGTCGAGTTCACGCACATGGTGATGGGGCCGACCTGCGGGCTGCTGCTCGCGGACCTCGGTGCCGAGGTCATCAAGGTCGAGCCGCTCGAAGGCGACAGCACGCGGCGGCTGCTCGGCTCGGGCTCGGGCTTCTTCCCGGCCTTCAACCGCAACAAGAAGAGCATCGCCCTCGACCTGAAGACGCCCGAAGGCGTCGAGGCCGCGCTGCGCCTCGTGGCCACCGCCGACATCGTGAGCGAGAACTTCAAGCCCGGCACGATGAAGAAGCTCGGGCTTGATTACGAGAGCCTGAGCAAGCTCAACCCGCGCCTGATCTACGTGAGCCACAAGGGCTTTTTGCCCGGCCCCTACGAGCACCGGACCGCGCTCGACGAAGTGGTGCAGATGATGGGCGGGCTGGCCTACATGACTGGCCGCGCGGGCGATCCACTGCGCGCCGGCACCAGCGTCAACGACATCATGGGCGGCATGTTCGGCGCCATCGGCGCAATGGCCGCGCTGCGCCAGCGCGAGCTCACGGGTAAGGGCTGCGAGGTGCAGGCCGCGCTGTTCGAGAACAACGTGTTCTTGGTGGCGCAGCACATGATGCAGTTCGCCGCCACAGGCAAGGCGGCCGACCCGATGCCCAGCCGCATCTCGGCCTGGGCCGTGTACGACGTCTTCACCGTGAAGAACGGCGAGCAGATATTCCTGGCCGCGGTGAGCGACAAGCAATGGGCCATCTTCTGCAAGGCCTTCGGCCTCGCGGAGATGCTGGCCGACCCGCGCCTTGCGACCAACAACGACCGCGTGCGCGCGCGCGACTGGATGATGCCGATGCTGCGCTCGCACCTCGCGGGCTACAGCGCGGCCGAACTCAGCGCGGTGTTCGAGCGCAACGAGTTGCCCTTCGCGCCCATCACCAAGCCGCAGGACCTGTTCGACGATCCGCACCTGAACGCCACCGGCGGCCTCGCGCCGGTGCGCATGAACGACGGCCACATGGCCAAGGTGCCGCTGATGCCGTTCACGCTCGACGGCGCGCGGCCCGGCATCCGGCTGCAGCCGCCGGCCGTGGGCGAGCACACGGCCGAGCTGCTGCGCGAAGTGGGCTACGGCGAGGCCGAGATCGCGGCGTTCGAGGCACGGCGCGAAGCCGGCGCGGCCTGAGTTCACGAAGGTCCGGCGATATAGTTCGCTCGCCATGGACCGCCTGAAGCAACTCGAATCCTTCGTCTCGGTGGCGACCCGCGGCGGTCTCACGGCCGCGGCCAAGGCCGAGGGCGTGGCGCCCGCCATCATCGGCCGGCGGCTCGATGCGCTCGAGGCGCGGCTGGGCGTCAAGCTCGTGGTGCGCACCACGCGGCGCATCACGCTCACGCACGAAGGCAGCGCCTTTCTCGAGGACTGCCAGCGCCTGCTGACCGAGTTTGCCAACGCCGAGGCCAGCGTGAGCGCCGGCGGCGTCAAGGCCAGCGGCCACCTGCGCATCACCGCGCCGGCGGGCTTCGGGCGGCGCCACGTCGCGCCGCTGCTGCCGCGCTTCCATGCGCTGCATCCCGAGGTGACCATCTCGCTCAACCTCAGCGACCGCGTGGTCGACGTGCGCGGCGAGAGCTTCGACTGCGCGGTGCGCGTGGGCGACATGCCCGACTCGTCGCTCGTCAGCGTGCGGCTGGCCGACAACCGCCGCCGCTGTGTCGCGACGCCCGAGTTCGTGCGCCGCCACGGCAAGCCGAACCACCCGAGCGAGCTGTCGCGCTTCGCCTGCCTCGCGCTGTCCAGCGACGCTTCGCAGACGCGCGGCTGGGCGTTTCGCGTCGCCACCGAAGGCGGCGGCGAGGAACTGATCCACCTGCGGCCCGAGGGCCCGCTCGACTGCTCCGACGGCCAGGTCCTGCACGACTGGTGCCTCGCGGGCCACGGCATCGCGTGGCGCAGCACCTGGGAAGTCGAGGCCGAGATCGATGCCGGCCTGCTGGTGCCGCTGCTCGACGAGTTCGCCGCGCCGCCGAACGGCATCTACGCCGTCTTCACCGGCACCAAGCACCTGCCGCTGCGCGTGCGGCTGTGGCTGGATTTCCTCAAGGAGCAGTACGGACGGCCCGAATTCTGGGGTGGAAGACGCTGAGCCCGGTCACTGGCGGCACAATCCGTTCGCATTTGCAAACATCCCCCGCAACGCCGACGAAGAAGAAAAGAAAGCCACGATGACCCTCGAAGCCATCCTCGCCTACGTGCATCTGCTGGCCATCCTCACGATGGTCGTCTTCATTTCGAGCGAAGCGGCGCTGTGCCGCATCGAATGGCTCAACGCCGCCGTGGTCGAGCGGCTCGCGCGCGTCGACATGGTCTATGGCATTGCCGCGATCACGGTGCTCGCCACCGGCATCGCGCGCACCTGGTGGGGCGTGAAGGGCACCGCCTGGTACTGGACCAACCCACTGCTGCACGTGAAGGTCGGCCTGTTCATCGTCGTCGGCGTGCTGTCGATTTTTCCGACCCTGACCTACCTGCGCTGGCGCAAGACGCTGCGCGCCAGCGGCACGCTGCCGGCCGAGGCCGAGGTGCGCAAGACCCGCAAGCTGGTGATGGTGCAGGCGCACCTGATCGCGCTGATCCCGCTCGTGGCGGTGTTCCTCGCGCGCGGAATGTAAAAGCCCACCCCCGAAGCGGCTCACTTCGTGTAGCCGCCTCCCCCTCAAGGGGGCAACACCAGCGGCCCGGCAAAGCCGGTTCCGCGGTGTTCGCGGGCAGACCGGATCAGCCCTTCGCCGCGTCCGATTCGCACTTCTTCATGAAGCTGTTCTTGGCGGCGCCGGCGAGGGCCTTGCCATTCTTGTCGACCGCCTTGGCGGCGCAGGCGGGTGCTGCGGCGGCCTGCGCATCCTTCTCGCACTTCTTGACGAAGCTGTTCTTGGCGGCACCCGCCAGGGCCTTGCCGTTCTTGTCCACTGCCTTGGCTTCGCAGTTCGCGCCAGCGGCCGGCGCGGTGGCGGCGGGCATGGCCGGCGTGGCGGCCTTGTCCTGGGCGTGGGCGGCGCCGAAGGAAAGACAGGCGCCGAGCGCAGCGGCGGAGGCGACCAGGGAAAGGAGCTTCTTCATGATGGGATACGTCCTTTTGAATGGTGTTGCGGCAGGCGCCCCGACCCGGGGGCCGGCCATCCTAACGGGCGCAGGTATCAATTGGATGACGAATGTCACTCGGGTCCGGGTTTGCCCCCGGTAAAATCCCGCGATGCTATTGGTCAAACAGGAGCTGCTCGCGGCGCTCGCGAACACGCTCGAATCACTCTCGCCCGGCGCCGGCGCCAAGGCCGCTTTCGAGTCGCCCAAGGTGGCGGCGCATGGCGATTTCGCCTCCACGGCTGCGATGCAGCTTGCCAAACCGCTTGGGCGCAAGCCTCGCGAACTTGCTGAAGAACTCAGCGCGGCACTGCTCGCCACGCCGGTCTTCGGCCAGTGGGTCGAAGCGATCGAGATCGCCGGCCCCGGCTTTCTCAACATCCGCCTCAAGACTGCCGCCAAGCAGCAGATCGTGCGCGAGGTGCTGGCCGCGGGCGAAGCCTTCGGCCGCCAGCCCGCCACCGGCGAGAAGGTGCTGGTCGAGTTCGTCTCGGCCAATCCGACCGGGCCGCTGCACGTGGGGCACGGCCGCCAGGCCGCGCTCGGCGACGCGATCTGCAACCTGCGCGCCTCGCAGGGCGAAACGGTCTGGCGCGAGTTCTATTACAACGACGCCGGCGTGCAGATCCAGACGCTCGCCAACAGCACGCAGCTGCGCGCGCGCGGCTTCAAGCCCGGCGATGCGGAATGGCCGAGCGGCGAAAAGGCGCCCGCTTACAACGGCGACTACATCGCCGACATCGCCGAAGACTTCAAAGCGAAGAAGACCGTCAAGTCCGACGACCGCGAATACACCGCCAGCGGCAACATCGACGACCTGGATTCGATACGCGAGTTCGCGGTGGCCTACCTGCGCCGCGAACAGGACCTCGACCTGCAGGCCTTCCGCGTCCGCTTCGACAACTACTACCTCGAATCGAGCCTCTACACCAGCGGCCGCGTCGAGGACGCGGTGCAGAAACTCGTGGCCGCGGGCAAGACCTACGAGCAGGACGGCGCGCTCTGGCTGAGGTCGACCGACTACGGCGACGACAAGGACCGTGTGATGCGCAAGCAGGACGGCACGTACACGTATTTCGTGCCCGATGTGGCCTACCACATCGCCAAGTGGGAGCGCGGCTTCCACAAGGTCATCAACATCCAGGGCACCGACCACCACGGCACCATCGCCCGCGTGCGCGCCGGCCTGCAGGCCGCGGGCGTGGGCATTCCCGAGGGCTACCCCGACTACGTGCTGCACACCATGGTGCGCGTCATGAAGGGCGGCGAAGAGGTCAAGATCAGCAAGCGCGCGGGCAGCTACGTCACCCTGCGCGACCTCATCGAGTGGACCAGCACCGACGCGGTGCGCTTCTTCCTCCTGAGCCGCAAGCCCGACACCGAATACACCTTCGACGTCGACCTGGCCGTGGCCAAGAACAACGACAACCCGGTGTACTACGTGCAGTACGCGCATGCGCGCATCCACTCGGTGCTGGCGGGCTGGGGCGGCGACGCGGCCAAGCTCGCGGACGTCGACCTGTCGCCGCTCGAAAGCCCGGCGGCCCAGGCGCTGATGCTGCAGCTGGCCAAGTACCCCGCGATGCTCGCGGCCGCCGCGAAGGATTTCGCGCCGCACGACGTCACGTTCTACCTGCGCGAACTGGCCGCCAGCTACCACAGCTACTACGACGCCGAGCGCATCCTGGTCGACGAGGAGCCTGTCCGGCTTGCACGCCTTGCGCTCGTCAAGGCCTGCGCGCAGGTGCTGCACAATGGCCTCGCGATTCTCGGCGTCAGTGCGCCGAGCAAGATGTGAACCTCACCATGAAGAAGACTAGAAGACAACGCGGCAACATCGTCATCGGGCTGATCGTCGGCCTGGTGCTCGGGCTCGGCGTCGCGCTCGGCATCGCGGTCTACGTGACCAAGGTGCCGATTCCGTTCGTCACCAAGACCCAGCGCGGCGGCGCCGAGCAGGACGAAGCCGAGGCGCGCAAGAACCGTGACTGGGACCCGAACGCGCCGCTCGCGGGCAAGTCGGGCGCGGCGCCCAAGCCCCCGGCCGCCAGCGGTCCCGTGGCGCCGGCCGGCGGCGAGAACAGCGCCGCGGTGGCACCCGGCGCCGCACCACCCGCGCCGCCGGTGCCCGTGGTCGTGGCTCCGAGGCCTGTGCGCCCGGCACCGCTGCCGGCCGAGGCCAACGCCCTGCCGCCGTCGAACGATCCGCTCGGCGACCTGGCCCGCGCGCGCGCCGGCGGCAGCAACAACGGTGGCAGCACCAACGTTGCTTCGGCCGCGCCCAGCAGCAGCGGCAACACCACTTCGGGCGCCGATCCGTTCATGTACTTCGTGCAGGCCGGCGCCTTCCGCACCAACGACGATGCCGAGGCGCAGCGCGCCAAGCTCTCGCTGATGGGCGTCGAGGCCCGGGTCACCGAGCGCGAGCAGGCGGGCCGCACGGTCTACCGCGTGCGCGCGGGCCCGTTCAACAAGAAGGACGATGCCGACCGCCTCAAGGAGCGGCTCGACGGCGGCGGCCTCGAGTCCGCGCTCGTGCGCGTCCAGCGCTAGTCGAAGCCCCCGCACGCCTGCCACGAATGGCCCTTAAGCTCCGCCGCGCGCCATTCGCCGGCACCATTCACGCCCGAGGCGCGCCGCCGGCGAGGGAACTCCCCGCCACGCGCCGGCTCAGTACAGCCGTACCACAGGAGAACCCTTTCATGAAACGTCGTGACTTTTCGCTGGCCGCCAGTTCGCTCGGCCTCCTTTCGCTGGCCGGGAACGCCGCGCATGCCCAGGCGACGGCGCCGAAGGCCGGCAAGGAGTACCTCGTGCTCGACAAGCGCGTGCCGGTCGACGCACCGGCGGGCAAGGTCGAAGTGGTCGAGTTCTTCTCGTACAACTGCCCGCACTGCAGCGACTTCGAGCCGCACCTCGAGGCCTGGCTCAAGAAGGCGCCGAAGGAAGTGGCCTTCCGCCGCGTGCCGGTGCCTTTCGTCGGCAACGACGTCGAGGCCAAGCAGCGCCTGTACTACGCGCTCGAGGCGCTCGGCAAGGTCGACGAGTTCCAGCCGAAGATCTTCACCGCGATCCACCGCCAGCGCCAGAACCTCACGGGTGACGCCAACATCGTCGCCTGGGTGTCGGCCAATGGCATCGACGGCGCCAAGTTCAAGGAAGCGTTCACCTCGTTCGGCGTGGCCAGCAAGGCAAAGCGCGCCGCGCAGCTGACCGACGCCTACCGCGTGGCCGGCGTGCCGGCGCTGGCTGTGGGCGGGCGCTGGTATGTCGACGGCGAGACCGCCGGCAACATGACCCGGGCGCTGCAGGTCGCCGAATACCTGGTCGGCGAAGCGAAGAAGGGCTGAGCCCTTTTCGCGCGCAGGCGCTGCGCTTTCTTTCCATCGAATGCCAAGCCCGCACCCGCGGGCTTTTTCATCTCTGCGCGCGAGGTCGGCGCCATCCGGCCATACAATGCAGAGCAAGTTTCGTGCCTCTATGACATTGCACTCCTACCCCCACACCACACCCCTTCTTCGTCGCCTCGGCCGGTTGGCCGCGGGCGTGCTGCTGCTGGCTGGCCTCGCCGCGGGTGCGCAGGCTGAAACCGCCGATCGCACCAAGCCGATGAACATCGAGTCGGACGCGATGCGCTACGACGACCTCAAGCAGACCAGCGTGTTCACGGGCAACGTGGTGGTCACGAAGGGCACGATTATCATCCGCGGCGCGCGCATCGACGTGCGCCAGGACGCCGAGGGCTACCAGTACGGCGTGGTCACGGCGGCGCCCGGCAAGCGGGCCTACTACAAGCAGAAGCGCAATGCACCCGACGAGTGGATCGAGGGCGAGGCCGAGGTGATCGAGTACGACAGCCGCGCCGACAACGTCAAGTTCATCCGCAATGCGGTGATGCGCCGGTTGGTCGGTGCAACGCCCAACGACGAGAGCCAGGGCGCATTGATCGTCTACGACCAGAGCAACGACACCTACACCGTCAATGGCTCCACCGTGCCGCCGAACACTGCCGTCAACGCGGCTTCGGGCGGCCGCGTGCGGACCATCCTGACGCCGAAGTCGGCCACGGCGCCCGCGCCCGGCGCACCCGCCGCGCCGCAGCCTGCCCGCGGCACTGGCCTGCGCTCGTCCACCACCCTCGACGGCGAAGGGCGCAAGTAAGTGACAGAAACCGCTGGAACCCAGGCCGCCGAAGCCGCGCCCGGCAGCCGCCTCGTGGTGCGTGGCCTGCAGAAAAGCTACGGCAGCCGCAAGGTCGTGAAGGACGTGTCGCTCGATGTGCAGAAGGGCGAGGTCGTCGGGCTGCTCGGACCCAACGGCGCGGGCAAGACCACCTCGTTCTACATGATCGTGGGCCTGGTGCGCGCCGATGCGGGCGAGATCTCCATCGACGGCGAACCCATCGCCCACATGCCGATCCACCGGCGCGCGCGCATGGGCCTGAGCTACCTGCCGCAGGAAGCCTCGATCTTCCGCAAGCTCAGCGTCGAGGAGAACGTGCGCGCCGTGCTCGAGCTCCAGCGCGAGCCCGACGCCAACGGCAAGCCCGTGCCGCTGTCGAAGCAGCGCATCGAAGAGCGCCTCGCTGCCCTGCTGTCCGACCTGCGCGTGGACCACCTGCGCGATTCGCCCGCGCTCGCGCTCTCGGGCGGCGAGCGGCGCCGTGTCGAGATCGCCCGCGCGCTCGCCACGCAGCCGCGCTTCATCCTGCTCGACGAGCCCTTCGCCGGCATCGACCCGATCGCGGTGATCGAGATCCAGCGGATCATCAGCTTCCTCAAGGAGCGCGGCATCGGCGTGCTCATCACCGACCACAACGTGCGCGAGACGCTGGGCATCTGCGACCACGCTTTCATCATCAGCGACGGGCATGTGCTGGCACAAGGCACCCCCGCGGAGATCGTCGACAACGCCGAAGTACGCAGGGTGTACCTCGGCGAGCACTTCCGGATGTAAGGGAGGGGCCGGTCTCCATGAAGCAAGGGCTGTCCCTTCGCGTTTCGCAGCACCTGGCGCTCACGCCGCAGCTGCAGCAGTCGATCCGGCTGCTCCAGCTTTCCACGCTCGAACTGAGCCAGGAAGTCGAGCAGATGCTCGACGAGAACCCTTTTCTCGAACGCACGGCCGAAGAAGCCGCGCGCGAGGAATTCGGCCTGGACGCGATCGACACCCCGGTTCCGCGCGACGAGTTTGCCGAGGCGGGCGAGGGCGAGTTCGCCGCGGCGCCCGCCACCAGCGCAGCCGCCACGGCGCCGGCCGAGAGCACGGCAGCGGCCACCGAGACCGACGGCCCTGCCGCCGAGGTTGCCGAGCGCGAGCCCGACTGGGAAGGCGACGGCACCGTCGACATGGCGCCCGACGACAGCGAGTGGGGCGGCGATGCGCCCGCGCGCAAGAACAACCTCAGCGACGACGAGCGCCCCGACGCCACCGAACTCGCGCGCAGCCAGGAGTCGCTGCAGTCGTTCCTGCACCGCCAGGCCTTGAGCCTGCGGCTCAACGAGAACGACTGCGCGGCGTTGCGCTTCTTGATCGAGTCGCTCAACGACGACGGCTACCTCGAAGACTCGCTGCCGTCGCTGGCGTCGGGCCTTGCGGGCGACGACAACGACCAGTTCGACGAGCTGGTGCATCACTTCCAGGTCGCGCTCGGCCTGCTGCAGAGTCTGGAGCCCACGGGTGTCGGCGCGCGCGATCTTGGCGAATGCCTGAGCATCCAGCTGCGCGCCATGGCGAGCGAGCGCGAGACCGAGCAGCAGGCGCTCGTGCGCAAGACCGCGCTCGCCATCTGCAAGCAGCCGCTCGAGCTGCTCGCCCGGCGCGACTTCAAGCGGCTCGCCACGCTCACGCGCAGCAGCGAGGAACTCGTGCGCTCGGCGCTGCAGGTCATCTCGCGGCTCGAGCCCAAGCCGGGGCGCCGCTTCGTCGACGTCGAGCGCAACATCGTCATTCCCGACGTCATCGTCACCAAGGTCGGTCGCGGCACCAACGCCAAGTTCCGCGTCATGCTCAACCCCGAGGTGATGCCGCGGCTGCGCGTGCACGACATCTATGCCGGCGCCCTCAAGTCGCACAAGGGCGAGGGCAGCCAGGCGCTGTCGCAGCGGCTGCAGGAGGCGCGCTGGTTCATCAAGAACATCCAGCAGCGCTTCGACACCATCCTGCGCGTGTCGAACGCGATCGTCGAGCGGCAGAAGAGCTTCTTCGTGCATGGCGAACTCGCGATGCGGCCGCTGGTGCTGCGCGAGATCGCCGACGAGCTGGGCCTGCACGAGTCGACCATCTCGCGCGTGACCACGGCCAAATACATGTCCACGCCGTTCGGCACCGTCGAGCTCAAGTACTTCTTCGGCTCGGCGCTCGGCACCGAGACCGGTGGCAATGCATCGAGCACCGCGGTGCGCGCGCTGATCAAGCAGTTCGTGAGTTCCGAGAGCGTGAAGAAGCCGCTGTCCGACAGCCAGATTTCCGAGATGCTCAAGGAGCAGGGCATCGAATGCGCGCGGCGCACCGTGGCCAAGTACCGCGAGGCCCTGCGCATCGCACCGGCCAACCTGCGCAAGGCGCTGTAGCCGCAGCGCTGGCTCAGCCGCCGCGCACGCCCGACAGCAGCCGCAGTCCGAGCAGCACCATCACCCCGCCTGCAGCGCGGTCGATCCACGCCTTGTAGCGCAGGTAGGCCGAGCGCGGCGCGGCCGACGAGAGTGCGAGCGCAACGATCGCGTACCAGCCGGTCTCGATGCAGAAAATCGCCGCCGGTATCGCGAGCGCCAGCGCCAGCGGCACCTCGCGCGGCAGGAAGGCCGCGAAGATGCTGGCGTAGACGATCGCGGTCTTCGGATTGCTGACCTGCGTGCCCAGGCCGAGCAGGAAGGCGCGCCGCGCATGACCGGCCGGTGCGCCGGCGGTTTGGGTGGCCGCCGATACCGCGAGCGGCGCGCGCGCGCCGCGCCAGATGCGGATGCCCAGGTACACCAGGTAGGCGCCGCCCGCGAGCTTCACCGCCAGGTAGAGCGCCGGCACCGCGAGGAAGGCGGCCTGCAGCCCGGCCAGCGCCGCGATAGCGAACAGCACGCCGCCCGCGCCCATGCCGAGCGCCGCGGCCAGGCCGTCGCGGCGCGAGCCCGAGACGGCCGTGCGCGCCACCATCACGAAGCTCGGGCCCGGGCTCATGGCGCCGACGGTCATCGCGCCCGCGATGCCCAGGAGGGGAATGAGGATGTCGTTCATGCGGCGATCGGCCATCGGGTGGGGTGAAGCGCGACAGCATAGCCCGGCGCCTGCCCCGTGGCCGCCCTGCGCCCGCACTGCGACAATGGCGGTCCTGCCGGCCGATGATGATGATGGCGAATCCCCCGTGAACGATCTTTCCCTTTTCCTGCCTTGCGCCGCCGGCGTCGAGGAGTTCCTCGCGGCCGAAGTGCATGCGCTGACCGGCCGCGCCGGCGACGACCTGCTCATGCTGCGCGGCGGCGTGCGGGTGCGCGCCGAATGGCGCGACGCGCTGCGGCTCAACCTGCACAGCCGGCTCGCTCAGCGCGTGCTGGTCGAACTCGCGCAGGCGCCGTACCGCAGCGAGAACGACCTCTATGCCATCGCGAACGGCGTGGCCTGGGAGATCTGGTTCACGCCGAAGCAGACCTTCAAGATCGAGACCACTGCGCAGCACAGTCCGCTGCAGAGCCTGAACTTCGCCACCCTGCGCATCAAGGACGCGATCGCCGACCGCTTCCGCGCCAAGGCGGCCGGCGTGCGCCCGAGCATCGAGACACAGTGGCCCGATTGCCGCGTGTTCGCGCACCTGACCACCGACACCTGCACGCTCTACATCGACACCTCGGGCGAGCCGCTGTTCAAGCGCGGCTGGCGCCAGGACAAGGGCGACGCGCCGCTCAAGGAGACGCTGGCCGCGGCCATGCTGGCCGCCAGCGGCTGGTGGAACCCCGAGACCGGCGAAGTCGCCGCCGAGCCGCTCTACGACCCGTGCTGCGGCAGCGGCACCATCGCCATCGAGGCAGCGCAGATCGCCCGTGGCATTCCGGCCGGCTGGCTGCGGCGCTTCGGCTTCGAGAAGCTGCTGGCGTTCCAGGCCCATGTCTGGAGCGCGCTCAGGAGCGAGGCGGAAGCGGCCGCGAAGCCGCGCGACGTCGCAATCTTCGGCTCTGACGTGTCGCACCGCATGGTCGACTTTTCCGAGCGCAATGCCGAGCGTGCCGGCGTGGCCGAGGCGATCGAGTTCCGCGGCGGCGATGCACTGCAGCGCATGCCGCCGGCCGAGGGCGGCGTGATCATGCTCAACCCGCCCTACGGCGAGCGCATCGAGGTGGGTGGCGTGGCGCGCTTCGGCGCGCGCGAGGCGGCGCAGACCGGCGGCCAGGACGGCACCGGGGAAGGCGATGGCGGCGAGTTCTTTCCGCAGCTTGCCTCGCACTGGAAGAAGAACTACGCCGGCTGGACCGCCTGGGTGCTCACGCCCGACCTCAAGCTGCCCAAGCGCATGCGCCTGAAGGAGTCGCGCCGCGTGCCGATGTGGAACGGCCCCATCGAGTGCCGGCTGTTCCGCTTCGACATGGTGGCCGGCTCGGCGCGCAAGCCCGCGTAGCGTGACTGCTGGCAGCCAACAGCCCGCCGCCCCAGCGGCGGAAGCCGACGCGTTCGTGGTGATCGACACCAACATCGCGCTCGACCTGCTGGTGTTCGAGAACCCCGACATCGCGCCGCTCGCCGCCGCGCTGGCCGCTGGCGAACTGCGCTGGCTCGTGACGGCGGCCATGCGCACCGAGCTCGAACGCGTGCTCGGCTACCCGCTGGTCGCGCGGCGCATGCTGCAGCGCGGGCTCGAAGTGCAGGCCGTGCTCGCGGATTTCGATGCGCGCGTGCGCCACGTCAACGCCCTGCCACCGCGCGCGCCCTGCGTCTGCAGCGACCCCGACGACCAGGTCTTTATCGACCTGGCGGTGGCGCACCGTGCGCTGCTGCTCAGCAAGGACCGCGCGGTGCTGTCGATGAAGAAGCGGCTTGCGTTGCGCGGCGTGGCGGTGCGCTCGGCACTGCAAGCCTAAGCAGCGAGGTACCAGCGCCCCAGCAGCCGCGCCACTGCGCGCACGCGCTGGGTGTCGCGGCCCCAGCGGCGGCTGGCGGGCAGCTTCTGGGCCCATTTCATGCGCCGCGCTGCCTCGGCGATGCGCGTGCGCACCTCGCCACCGACCTCGGCGAGCGCGGCATGCCAGTGGTGGCCTGCGGCTTCGGGCGCCGCGGCCTCGAGCATCATGGCCGTGGAATGCAGGTAGCTGAGCCAGTCGCGGGCCTGGCATTCGGCCAGCGTCATGACCTCCGACGGATCGTCCTCGAAATCGATGTAGCCGATCACGCCGTCGGGGCAGAGCACGAGGTTGCGGTCGAAGGCCTGGCTCAGGTGCTGTCCGCGCAGATGCACCTGCGCGATCGCGGCGAGCCCTTCGCGCCAGACGGCGAGCAGTGCCGCGGGCCCCGCCGCGGCCGCCTGGTCGAGCCGCTCCTGCAGCACCACCGTGCCACGGCCGCTTTCGCCAAGGTCGGAGATCAGCAGGCCTTCGGGCTGCTCGGCCAGCACGCGCGGCACGCGCAGGCCCGCCGCGGCCAACTGCCGCAGCCGCCGCGCCTCGGTGGCGATGGCCGCCGCGCCGCCCGGGTTGGGCACCGGCTTGAGGATGTCGAGCCCGGCCAGCCGCGCCACCACCGCCATCACGCGGTAGCCCCACTTGCCGTGGCGCGGGCCGGCCTTCTTGAGCCACACGCGTTCGCTGCCCAGGCGGTGGCTCGCCACGTTCTTCTGCTGCCGGGCCAGCGTGAGGCGCAGGAAGTTGTCGTAGTCGCCGGGCCCCGGCGCGACGGGGTGCCCATCGAGTGGCGCGGGCGCCGAGGCCGCGCCCTTGGCGCCTTGCAGCCGCGCCGGACCGCCGCGTCGCAAGGGCGTCATGCCGCCATGGCGAGGTTCTGCTGCGCCAGGCCGCCCTGCAGCGGCGCCTGGGTCAGCGGCTGGAAGCTCTCGGCGCTGGCCAGCGGCCAGTAGGTGCGGAACACGTTGTGCTGCCCGTCGAGCGCACCGAGCAGGGCGCCCGGCTGCACCTGCATGATCAGGTTGCTCAGCAGGCGCACCTCGGTGTCGGAGATGCGCCGCACGATGTGGTGCGCGGTGATCTGCTGCGGATGGTCGAGCCCTGCGGCCTGCACGAGCTCCTGCAGCGCATGCAGCGTGCTGCGGTGGAAGTTGCGCACGCGCTCGGCCTTGGCGGGCACCACCAGCGCCTGCTGGCGCACCGGGTCCTGCGTGGTCACGCCCGTGGGGCAGTGGCCGGTGTGGCAGCTCTGCGCCTGGATGCAGCCGAGCGCCATCATGAAGCCGCGGCCCGCATTGCACCAGTCGGCACCCAGCGCCATCATGCGCGCGAGATCGAAGGCGGTGATCACCTTGCCCGCGCAGCCGATCTTGATGCGGTGGCGCAGGTTCACGCCGACGAGCGTGTTGTGCACCAGCAGCAGGCCCTCTTGCAGCGGCGCGCCCACATGGTCGCTGAACTCGACTGGCGCGGCGCCGGTGCCGCCTTCGGCGCCGTCCACCACGATGAAGTCGGGCGTGATGCCGGTCGCCTGCATCGCCTTGACGATCGCGAACCATTCCCACGGATGGCCGAGGCAGAACTTGAAGCCCACGGGCTTGCCGCCCGACAGCGCGCGCAACTCGGCGATGAAATGCATCATCCCGGTCGGCGTGCCGAAGGCGCTGTGCGACGACGGCGAGATGCAGTCGACCCCCACGCGCACGCCGCGCGCGGCCGCGATCTCGGGCGTGACCTTGGGCGCCGGCAGCACCCCGCCGTGGCCGGGCTTGGCGCCCTGGCTCAGCTTGATCTCGATCATCTTCACCTGCGGATCGCGCGCATTGGCGCTGAAGCGCTCGGCATTGAAGGTGCCGTCGTCGTTGCGGCAGCCGAAGTAGCCCGAGCCGATCTCCCAGATCAGGTCGCCGCCGTGCACGCGGTGGTGCTGCGAGATGGAGCCCTCGCCGGTGTCGTGCGCGAAGCCGCCCATCTTCGCGCCCTGGTTGAGCGCGAGGATGGCATTGGCCGACAGCGCGCCGAAGCTCATGGCCGAGATGTTGAACACGCTCGCGCTGTAGGGCTGGGTGCAGGGATGCCCGGCCTGGCCGGCCGATGCCGAGGCGTCGCCGATAACGATGCGGAAGTCGTGGTCGTCGAGCTTCGTCGGCTGCATCGAGTGGTTGATCCACTCGTAGCCCGCGATGGTCACATTGAGCTGCGTGCCGAAGGGCCGGTTGTCGGGCTCGCCCTTGGCGCGCTGGTAGACCAGCGAGCGCTGGGCGCGCGAGAACGGCGCCGCCTCGGAATCGCTCTCGATGAAGTACTGCCGCATCTCCGGCCGGATGAATTCGAGCAGGAAGCGCAGGTGCCCGATGACGGGATAGTTGCGCAGGATCGCGTGGCGGGTCTGGCGCAGGTCGTGCACGCCGGTCGCGGCGAGCACCGCGAAGACCACGAGCGCAAGCCAGGCGCCCCAGAGATGCGGCGCGACGAGCACCGCGGCCAGGCTGGCGGCGAGCCCGGCCACGCACAGGGCGAAGGCGGTATAGCGCGTCGGGAAAGGAATCATCGTGGGCGTGGAAAAGTGAGGTCTGCCGGCCTGCTGCATCATAGAGGCCTGCCTCGGACCTGCCATGACCACTTCCCCCGACATCATCCCCCCGACCCCCGCCCCCGCCCAGCAACCTTTGGGCCCCGACGACTTCGACGCGCTCGACCAGGCGCTCGACGCCATGCGCGAGCACGACGACGAAATCCCGCAGTGGGAATTCTGCGAAGGCTTCATGGCCGCGCTGATCTGCACCCGTCGCGCGATCGAGCCGGCCGAATACTGGCCGGTGCTGCTCGGCGACGGCTTCGTTCCGGCCCAGCACATGGAGTTCGTCTGGAACTGGAAGCGCCGCTGGCGCGAGATCGAGGAAGGGCTCGACGCCGACGTGCAGTCGCTCGACGACGAGCGCAGCTGGCAGCCCGAGGTGCTCGACACCCGCGGCGCGATCGCCTCGCTGCCCGAGGAGGAGCGTGCCGAGGTCGAGGGCGAGGAGATCCCCTCGTTCGCCCAGGTCTGGGCGCTCGGCTTCATGTATGCGGTCGAGAACTGGCCCGAGGACTGGGCCGCGCCGCGCGACAAGGAAGCCGCGCAGATGCTCGACGATGCGCTCGACAACATCGTTGCGCTGACCGAGAACGACAACGCCAAGCCCGCGGTCTCGATGTACAGCGACGACGGCCCGCCCAGCGTGAGCCAGCAGCGGCTCGACGACTTCGGCGCCGCCATCTGGGCCGTGTACGACCTGCGCCAGCTCTGGAAGAGCCTGGGCCCGCGCGTGCAGTCGGTCCGCAAGGAGGCCGAGCCGGGCCGCAACGACCCCTGCCCGTGCGGCAGCGGCAAGAAATACAAGAAGTGCCACGGTGCCTGACAGCAGCATCGGCGCCAGCAGCGACGCCGGTGCAAGGCTGAGCCCGCGTGCCGCGTGGGTCATGGTGCTGGCGCTGTGCGCCGGGGTGGCGCTGAGCCAGGCCTTTCGCACCGTCGGCGCGATCATGGCGAGCCCGCTGCAGGCCGACTTCGGTCTCTCGGCGCAGGCGCTCGGCATCTTCTCGGGCGCGTTCCATTTCGCATTCGGCGCGATGCAGCTGTTCATGGGCATCGGCATCGACCTGCACGGCGTGCGGCGCACGGTGCTGGTGGCGTTTCCGATCGCGATCGCGGGCGCGCTGCTCTCGGCGCTGTCGCAGAGCTACCCGGTGTTGGTGGCCGGCCAGGCGCTGATCGGCATCGGCTGCGCGCCGGCCTTCCTGGTGTGCACCGTTTTCGTCGCGCGGCACTTTCCCGCCGCGCGCTTCGCCACCGTCTCGGGCCTGGTGCTCGCAATCGGCGGGGTCGGCATGCTGGTCACCGGCACGCCGCTCGCGTGGCTGGTCGAGGCGTTCTCGTGGCGCGCGGGCTTCGTGGTGCTGGCCGTCGTCTCTGCGCTGGCCTGGCTCGCCATCTGGCACTGGGTGCGCGAGCCCGCCTCGGCGGTGCCGAAGGCGAAGGAGTCGATCCCCGAGGCGATCCGCCAGTTCGGCGTGCTGCTCGCGATGCCGCACACGCTCGGCATCGTCCTGCTCGGCGCGGTGACGTATGCGGCCTTCATCTCGCTGCGCGGCCTCTGGCTCGGGCCGCTCATGATGGAGCGCCACGGCTTCTCGCTGGTGCAGAGCGGCAACGTGGCCATCGCCATGTCGGTGATCTCGCTCGTCGGCGCGCCGCTGTTCGGCCGCTTCGACCGCGACGGTGCGCTGCGCCGGCGCCGGATCGTGGGCTGCGCGCTCGGCTATGCGGCGCTCTTCGCGCTGGTCGCCTTCACGCACGCGGCCTGGCTCGACATCGCGGGCCTGCTGATGATCGGCGTGCTCTCGGGCTTCATCGTCTGGCAGTACGCCGACGTGCGCGTGGCCTATCCGGCCACGCTCACCGGCCGGGCCATGGCGGTGTTCACCATGGCGATGTTTCTCGGCGTCGCGCTCATGCAGTGGGCCACCGGCCTGGCGGCTTCGGTGGCCGTCGCGCACGGCGGCGATCCGCTCACGGCCGTGATGGCCGTCATCGCGGCGCTGCTGGTGCTCGGCACGGCCGCTTTCGCGTGGCTGCCCGCGCCGAAGGCGCTGCTCAGGTCTTGAGCGTGCGGCTCAGATCTTGAACGCGCGCTGCACGTCCGGGCGCACGAGGTCCGCGTACTCGCGGTGCTTGCGGATGTAGCCCGCGATGAACTGGCACACCGGAATCACGTGCAGCCCCCTGGCGCGCGCGTCGTCGAGCACATGCCGCGCCAGGCCCGAGCCCACGCCCTTGCCTTCGTTCTCGGGCAGCACCTCGGTGTGCGAGAACAGGATCGCGTCGGTCAGCAGGTTGTATTCGGCATAGCCCGCGAGCCGGCCGTCGCGCATGGCTTCGTAGCGGTGCTGGGCGGGGTTGTCGGCGATGGCGAGGGAGGTCTTGTCGTTCATGGTTCGCGTGCGAGGTAAGTGGCGAGGTTGGCGGCCGCGGTGGCCCTGACTTTGTTGCGCAGCATCGGCGTCCAGCCGAGCAGCAGCCCCGGCGCGCCGAGCGCCTGGCGTGCCCAGGCCCAGAAGGCGAAGCTGTCGCGGTGGGTGGCGATGAGGCCCTCGGGCGTGAAGCCGAAGCGCGCATCGATGTGGTTGTCGACCAGGCGGCCGGTGGCGCTGAAGCGGTAGTGCGCGTCCCAGTGGGCCCGGCCGCTGGTGTCGTCGGCCTCGACGTCGCGCCAGCTCAGCTGCCAGACGTCGGCGCCGCGGGCGCGCGTGGCGTCGCAGAGCATGCGCCACATGCCGCCCACCTGGCGCCGCCCGCGCAGCGAGAAGGCCTCGTCGTCGAAGGCCGCATCGCTCGCGTAGCAGGCGGCCATGGCGGGGCCGTCGAGCCGCGCAAAGGCCTGGTAGAAGCGCTCGATGGTTTGGGCATTGGCTGATGCTGCGGTCACGAGGCCTCTTTCTTCGGATGGAACGGTGCGCGGCGCGAGATCATAGTGGACCGCGCGACGGCATCTCAGGCCGTGCCCTGCGGGCCGCGCAGCAGCACCACCAGCGTCTGCAGCGCGTAGTGCACCGTGGCCGCGCGCACCGTCGCCCGGTCGCCCTCGAAGCGGCGGCGCTCGGTGCGCAGCGCTCCATCGACCGACCAGCCGAACCACACCGTGCCGACCGGCTTGTCGGCGCTGCCGCCGCTCGGGCCGGCCACGCCGGTCACCGCCACCGCCACGCGGGCGCCCGATTGCGCCGCCGCGCCCACGGCCATGGCGCGCGCCACGGGTTCGCTAACCGCGCCATGGGTTGCGATCAGTGCCGCGTCGACGCCCAGCATGTCGGTCTTGGCCGCGTTCGAATAGCTCACGAAGCCGCGGTCGAACCAGGCGCTCGAGCCCGCGAGGTCGGTGCAGGCACCCGCGATCAGGCCACCGGTGCAGCTTTCGGCCGTGGCCAGCGTCCAGCCCTTCTGCAGCAGCAGGTCGGCCAGCGCCGCGACGATCGCGGGCGTGGCTTTGTCGGCGAGCAGGGGCCGCGGAGGAAGCAGGGGGTTCGTCATATGTCGTTCACCAGGCGCGCCACAGCGCAATGACCAGCAGCGTGCAGAAGGCCGCCACCAGGTCGTCGAAAAGAATGCCGAAGCCTGCGCGCCACCAGCGCGTCTCGACCCCGTCGCGCGGCTTGAACAGCGCATCGGCCCAGCCCACCGGGCCGGGCTTGGCGGCATCGAAGAACCGGAACAGCCCGAAAGCCACCGCCTGCGCCAGCAGGCCCGCGGGCGTGACCAGCCAGAGCACGATCCAGAACGCCACCACTTCGTCCCAGACGATGCAGCCCGGGTCGGCCACGCCCAGGTCGCGCGCGGTGCGGCTGCAGGCCCACCAGCCGATCGGCAGCGCGGCCAGGATGATCCAGCCGATCGTCGCGGGCGTGAACCACAGCTGCATCACGGCGAACGCCACCCAGGCCCAGAGCGTGCCGACGGTGCCCGGCGCCATGCGCCCCAGCCCCGAGCCGAAGCCGAGCGCGATGAAATGCGCCGGATGCGCGCGAAGAAAAGCGATGGTGGGACGGAGCGGGGTGGCGGGGGACATCGGGCCTGCGGAGAAGGAAACGGCTGGGGTCAAGCCAGGAGTGTCGCGCATTCGAGAGGGGCCAAGACTTTGTGTTTATCAAAGCAACTACTTGTTTAATTGATGCGCCCGGCCTACGATCGAGGCCTTCCTCTCGCTCCGCCCTTGCGCCATGCCCGCTGCCTCTTCGAACCCTCCCACCGCCGCCAGCGTTTCCGCGCTGCCCTCCCCACTGGCCGCTCCCGGCTGGCGCGAGCTGTTCAGCGGCCGCAACGGCTGGCGTGCGCTGGCGCTCACGGGCGGTGTGGCGCTGCACGCGGTCAACGTGCACATCGTGACCACCGTGCTGCCGTCGGTGGTGGGCGAGATCGGCGGCCTCGACTGGTACGCGTGGAGCACCACGCTGTTCGTCGTGGGATCGATCCTGGGCGCGACGCTGTCGGTGCGGCTGCTGGCGAGGCTGGGGCCGCGCGGCGCCTGCCTCGCTGCGCTGGCGGTCTTCACCGTGGGCTCGATAGCGTGCGCGCTCGCACCGGCCATGGCCTGGCTGCTCGCGGGCCGCACGGTGCAGGGGCTGGGCGGCGGCCTGCTGGGCGCGCTGAGCTATGCGCTGATCCAGCTGGTGTTCGCGCCGCGGTTGTGGCCGCGTGCGGTGGCGCTGGTGTCGGGCATGTGGGGCGTGGCCACGCTCTGCGGACCGGCGGTGGGCGGCCTCTTCGCGCAGGCGGGGCACTGGCGCTGGGCCTTCTGGTCGCTGCTGCCGCTGGCCGCGGCGCAGGCGCTTCTGGTCGGGGTGCAATTGCGGCCCGCGGCGGGCGTGCGGCACCTGCGGCCGGCGCAGCTGCCGCGCATTCCGGCGCCGCAGATCGGCTTGCTCGCGGCCTCGGTGCTGGTGATCGCGGCGAGCGGGTTCTGGCCCGCGCTGGCGTGGCAGGCCGTCGGCGTGGCGCTCGGGCTCGGACTCGGCCTGCTCGCCACGCGGGTCGACCGGCGCGCCACGGTGCGGCTGCTGCCGACCGGCGCCTAGGCGGTGCGCGCGCCGATGGGGGCCATCTATGCGAGCGTGGTGCTGCTGCTCGTCGGCACCACCACAGAGATCTTCGTGCCCTATTTTTTGCAGCTGCTGCACGGCCATTCGCCGCTGTCGGCCGGCTACCTGACGGCCGCGATGGCCGGTGGCTGGAGCGCGGGGTCGCTGCTGTCGTCGGGGCGCAGCGGCCGCGCCGCCGACCGCATGCTGCGCGCCGGGCCGGTGGCCTGCACGCTGGGGCTCGCCGCACTCGCGCTGCTGCTGCCGGCACCCGGGCGTTTCGCGCCGCCGCTCGAGATGCTGCTGGCAGGCGTCGCGCTGGCCCTCGTGGGCGTTGGCGTGGGCATCGGATGGCCGCACCTGGTCACGCGCGTGATGTCGCTCGCGCCGGCCGGCCAGGAAGGGCTGGCCTCGGCATCGATCACGACCGTGCAGCTCTACGGCATGGCCGTCGGCGCGGCGGTGGCGGGGCTGGTGGCCAATGCGGCCGGCCTCACCGAACCCGGTGGCGCGGCCGGCGCGCGCTCGGCGGCCGCCTGGCTGTTCGCGAGCTTCGCGCTCGCGCCGGCGTTGGCAGCGTGGCTCGTGGCCCGCTTCGTTGCCGCGCGCAGGGATTGATCAGGCGAAGTGGTCGAACGAGCCGAAGCGCTGCGGCACCGGTGCGCCGCCCGCATCGACGATGCGCAGGCCGGCTTCGGCCTCGATGCGGCCGATGCGCGTGACGCGCGTGCCGCTCTCGCGGCCGGCCTGCGCCACCGCGGCGCGCGCCGTGGGCGGGGCGGTGAACACCAGTTCGTAGTCGTCGCCGCCCGAGAGCGCGCAGCCGCGCAGCGTCTCGGTACCGATGCCCGGCGTGTCGGCCGCGGCCACGAGGCTCGCGGCCGCATCGGCGTCGAGCGTGGCGCCGACCCCGCTCGCCGCGAGGATGTGGCCCAGGTCGCCGACGAGGCCGTCGCTCACGTCCACCGCCGCCGATGCCGTGCCGCGCAGCGCCTGGCCCAGCGCCACACGGGGCGTGGGCTGCTCCATGCGCGCGCGCGCCGCCTTGAACACTTCGGCCGGGAGCGCCAGGGTGCCGCGGAACACCTCGAGCGCGAGCCGCGCATCGCCGAGCGTGCCGCTGGCCCAGATGTCGTCGCCGGCGCGCGCGCCCGAGCGCAGCAGCGCCGCGCCGGCCGGCACCTCGCCGAACACGGTGATGCAGATGTTGAGCGGCCCGCGCGTGGTGTCGCCGCCCACGAGCTCGCAGCCGTGCGCATCGGCCAGCGCCAGCAGCCCGCGCGAGAACGCCTCGAGCCACGGCGCATCGATGCTCGGCAGCGCCAGCGCGAGGGTGAAGGCCAGCGGCTTCGCGCCGCAGGCCGCCAGGTCGCTGAGGTTCACCGCCAGCGCCTTGTGCCCGAGCCGCACCGGATCGACCGTCGAGAGGAAATGCCGGCCTTCGACCAGCATGTCGGACGACACGGCCAGCTGCATGCCCAGCGCAGGCGCGAGCAGCGCGCAGTCGTCGCCCACGCCGAGCGGCGAGCGCTTGGCGGGGCGGTGGAAGTAGCGCGCGATCAGGTCGAATTCACCCATGGGGCGAGCATAGCGCCCCGCTGCGGATCAGCCCCGCGCGCGCCGGTTCGACATGACCACGTTGTCCTTCTCGATCGCCTCGCCGGCCTGCAGCGCGGCGATCCATGCCTCGGTGGTCGCCACGGCCGCGAAGTTGCTGTGGAACACCACGCTGAAGACGCGATGGATCTCCTCCGCGCTCGCGCGGCCCGCCGCGTTGGCGTAGGGCAGGGCGCCGGTCGCGTCCGACAGGAATTCCACGTTAAGGCCGCGGTGCATGGCCTCGAACACGGTGGACGCATCGCAGTTGTGTGTCATGTAGCCGGCGATGCTGAGCGTGTCGATGCCCGTGCGCGCGATCCAGTCGGCGAAGTCGGTGCCCGTGAAGACGCTCGGGAAGGCCTTGGTCACGAGGTGGTCGTGCGGCCGCTTCGCGACCTCGGGGTGCAGCTGGCCGTTGTGCGCGTCGGCCTGGAACACCGGCGCGCCGGGCGGCGCGTGGTGGCGCACCACCACCACGGGCGTGCCGGTGGCGCGCGCGGCGTCCATCGCACGGGTGATGTTGGGCAGCGACTGTTCGACCGGCGGATGCTCGATCGGCAGGCCGCCGCCTTCGAAATACTCGTTCTGCACGTCGATCACGACGAGGGCGCGGCGCGGTGCGGTCTTTGCGTTCATGGGCTTGCTCCGTAGGTGGTGTGTGGGGTTGCACCGATTCTTGCCCGCGCGGTGCGTGCGGGAAAGTGGCCCGAATGCCATTCATCGATAAAATCGGGCCATGGCACGAACCCCTGCAGAAACCATCGCCGTCGTGGCTTTCGACGGCATCAGCCCCTTTCACCTCTCGGTGCCGTGCATGGTCTTCGGCGAAGACCGCACCGAAGCGGGGGCGCCGCGCTTCCGGCTGCAGGTCTGCGGTTTCGAGCCGGGGCCGCTGCGCACCAACGCGGGTTTCACGCTCAACGTGCCGCACGGGCTCGAGGCCCTCCGGCAGGCGCAGATCGTGATCGTGCCCTCGTGGCGCGACGACGGCAGCCCCGCGCCGCCGGCGTTGCTGCGTGCGCTGCAGGCCGCACACCGGCGTGGCGCGATCGTCGTGGGGTTGTGCCTCGGCGCCTTCGTGCTGGCCGAAGCCGGCCTGCTCGACGGCCGACCGGCCAGCACGCACTGGAAGCTCGCCGACACCTTCGCGCGCAAGTACCCGAAGGTGCAACTGCACCCCGAGGTGCTGTACGTCGACGACGGCGACGTGCTCACATCGGCCGGCACTGCGGCGGGCATCGACTGCTGCCTGCACCTGCTGCGCGTGCGCCACGGTGCCGAGGCCGCGAACCGCGCGGCGCGCCGCATGGTGGTGGCGCCGCACCGGCAAGGCGGGCAGGCGCAGTACATCGAGCAGCCGGTGCCGCCGGCCGCGGGCGGCAACGGGCTCGCGCCGCTGCTCGAATGGCTGGGCCGCCACCTGCAGGCCGCGCATGAGCTCGACGCGCTCGCCAAGCGCGCGCTGATGAGCCGGCGCACCTTCACGCGGCGCTTTCGCGAAGCCACCGGAACGACGGTCGGCCAGTGGCTGCAGAACCAGCGCCTCGCACTCGCGCAGCGGCTGCTCGAAACCACCGACCGTCCCGTGGAGCGCGTGGCGACCGATGCCGGCTTCGGCTCGGCCGTGTCGCTGCGCAAGCACTTCGCGGCCGCCTTCAAGGTGTCGCCGGCGGCCTACCGGCGCCAGTTCTCGCTGCAGGCCGAGGTGGCCTGAAACCGGCCGGTCAGTCCGCGCCGCGGAAGCGCAGCGCCGACTGCCGCACCACCTCGGCGAGCAGCCGCTCCTTGCCCTGCTTCTCGCGCAGCCAGCGCGCATCGTTGCGGTTGGCCTCCACGCTGGTGCGCAACTCGCCGAGCGCCTTGGTGGCGTTGAGCGCCTCGCTGTGCCATTCGAGCTGCGTCATGGTCATGAGGATGTGGTCGCGCAGCGGCATGTGCTGACCGCTCGCGGGGTCGACATACACCGCGTCGAGCCCGAAGCGGCAGGCCTGGAAGCGGTTGTAGGTGTAGACGAGGTAGTCGTCCTCGCTGGGCTCGAAGGGCTGCTCCTGCAGGAACCACGCGGCAAGCGACTGCACGTAGCCCGCGAGCGCGGCGGCGCGTTCCACCGTCAGCGGCGTGTCGAACACGCGGATCTCGATCGTGCCGAATTCGGGCTTGGGGCGGATGTCCCAGTAGAAGTCCTTCATGCTGCGCACGACGCCGGTGCGGGTCATGCGCTCGAAGTAGGCCTCGAACTCCTTCCAGCTCAGCGTGAACGGCGCGCGGCCCGAGAGCGGGAACGCGAAAACCGAGTTGAGCCGCGCCGAGTCGAACTGCGTGTCCTGCCCCTGCACGAACGGCGACGAGGCCGACAGCGCGATGAAGTGCGGGATGTAGCGCGACATGCGGTGCAGCATCAGCAGGGCCGCGTCGGCGTCGGGGCAGCCGATGTGCACATGCTGGCCGAAGATGGTGAACTGCTTGCTCAGGTAGCCGTACAGCTCCGACAGTTCGCGAAAACGCGGCTTGTCGTAGATGCGCCGCTCGTGCCACTGCTGGAACGGGTGCGTGCCGCCGCCGACCACCGCGATGTTGAGCTTGTCGGCATTGCGGATCAGTGCCTCGCGGATCGGCGAGAGCTGCGTGATCACGTCCTGGGCCGAATGGCAGATGTCGGTCGAGATCTCGATCATGCTCGACGTCATCTCGGGCACCACGCTGCCGGGCAGCGGCGTCTGGGCCATCAGCCGCAGCATGTCCTCGGCGTACGGTGCCAGGTCGTAGTCGTGCGTGTTGACGAGCTGCAGCTCGAGCTCCACGCCGAGCGACAGCGCTTCGGAGCGGTTGAAGGGCTCGAGCCGCACCACACGGCTGTCGGGGTCGGCGGCCAGCGGCGCCGAGCGCACGTCGTCGCTGTCGCTCATGTTGTGCAGGTTGAGCTGGTCGGGGGGCATGGCGGCATTCATCGCTGCGTGTCCTCCGTGGTGCTGAAGGCTTGCGGCGTCCAGGGCACCGAGCTCTCGCCGACCGCATGGATGGCCACGGTGGCGAGCACCGCGCCCAGCACTTCCATCAGCAGGATCGAGGGCAGCGCCACTTGCGTGATCATGGTGCCGAGCAGCGGCGAGGCGCTGGTGAAGTTCGATGCGATCAAAAGCGCGATCGAGGAGAGCGGCGACATCGCGCAGCCGACCCAGAAGGCCTGCTTCCAGCTCGCGCCGCTGCCCGGGTTGGCGATCGCTACGCCCGCGATCTTGGCGACCAGGCGAATGCCGATCACGGCCAGCACCACGCTCGCGACCGGCAGGGTCCAGTCGGCCTGCGCCGCCACCATCGACACCAGCACGAACATCAGCATGGTGAGCAGCGACGCGGCCGTGCCGAGCTGCCGCTGCCAGGCCCACGGCTTGGGATTGAGCGACTTGAGCAGCACCCCGCCGATCAGCGCCGCCAGCGGCGCCGAGCCGCCGAAATGGGCCGTGAGCGCGGTGCCCGCCGCGATCAGCGCGAGCAGGAGGATCGAGGTGTTCTCGCTGGTCGGGCTCATGAAGCGCAGCGCCATGCGCAGCGCGAGCGCGAGGATGCCGCCGATCACGAACGAGAGGCCGAGCACCACCGCCACCGGGTAGAGCTTCTGCAGCAAGGTCTGCGGCGCGCGTTCGATCAAGCCCGCCTGCGCATAGCCGAGCGCGAGCGCATAGAAGGTGTTGAGCGTGGCGAGCGTCATCGCGCGCTCGGTCACCGGCCCCGAGGCGCGCGTGTCCATGATCACGCGGCTCAGCACCGCGGGCGACGCGACGATCGCCATCAGCGCGATCGGATTCGCGACCGGATCGGGCAGGCCCAGCAGCTGCAGCATCCAGAGCACGCCGAAGTAAGTCAGCGTGGCCTCGAGCAGGCTCTGCACCAGCACCATCGGGTTGTGGCGGAACCAGCGCAGCGGCAGCCGGCCGCCGGCCTCGAACAGCACCACGGCCGCGCCGAGTTCGAGCAGGAACAGGCTGATGCCGCGCAACGGCCAGATCGCGCCCTCGAAGCCCGCGAAGCCGAACAACGCGCCCACAGCCGAATAGCCCACCACCTTGGGAAAGCCCAGGTAGCGCTGCACCAGGTGGCCCGAGGCCGCGGCCGCGGCCAACAGCAGCGACCAGAGCACCGTGGGCAGCCCGGCCGAAGGGCGCAGCCATTCGGACCAGAAACCCAGCAGGTCGTTGATTAGATTCGTCGTCAGGTTCATGCAGTCAGGAAGAAACGGATGGCGGGCCTGTGCGCCAGATGGACCCGCGGCCCAGGCGTGCGGCGCCTGGAAAATGCCCGCCCCGGGTTTGTACCGCATGGCGGTGACCGCAGAGTGCAGGACAAAGGCGGTTTCTGTCCAGCCCCGGGGGTGAGGCTATCTCAGTGCAGCACGCGCGACACCGGCGCGCCGCCGACGTCGGCCTCGAGCACGAACATCGGGATCGGCACGTCGAAGCGCTCGCCGTCCTCGGTCACCACGAAGAAGCTGCCGTGCATCGTGCCGCTCGGCGCCTGCAGCCGGCAGCCGCTGGTGTAGCGGAAGCTCTCGCCCGGCGCCAGCAGCGGCTGCTGCCCGATCACGCCGAGGCCCTTGACCTCCTGGGCATGGCCGGAGGCATCGTTGATGAGCCAGTGGCGCGCGATGAGCTGGGCCCCTGTGCGACCCACGTTGGTCACGGTGACCGTGTAGGCAAAGGTGTAGACCTTGTCCTTGGGGGAGGACTGGTCTGCGAGGTAGCGCGGCTCGACCTGGACGCTGAAGGGGCTGTTCGACATGCGCGCGATGGTAACTGGCCGGCGACTTTCCCGATCCGGCGCCGGCTGCGACAATCGCCGCCATGAGCACGCCGTTCCGCATCGCCCCCTCCATCCTCTCGGCCGATTTCGCGCGCCTCGGCGACGAGCTGGCCCGGGTCATCGCCGCCGGCGCCGACTGGATCCATTTCGACGTGATGGACAACCATTACGTGCCGAACCTGACCTTCGGCCCGATGGTGTGCAAGGCGCTGCGGCCCCATGCCAAGACCGCCGACGGCGAGCCGGTGCCGATCGACGTGCACCTGATGATCCAGCCGGTCGACGCGCTCGCTGCGGCGTTTGCCGAAGCCGGAGCCGACTACATCAGCTTCCACCCCGATGCGTCGCCGCACGCCCATCGCAGCATCCAGGCCATCAAGGCCGCGGGCTGCAAGGCCGGGCTGGTGTTCAACCCCGGGCTCGGGCTCGAGGCGCTCGACTGGGCGATCGACGACATCGATCTGATCCTGATCATGAGCGTGAACCCCGGTTTCGGCGGGCAGAGCTTCATCGACTCGGCGCTGCGCAAGATCGAGCTTGCGCGCCGACGTATCGAGCAGAGCGGGCGCGACATCCGGCTCGAGGTCGATGGCGGCATCAAGGCCGACAACATCGCGCGCGTGGCGTCGGCCGGCGCCGACACCTTCGTGGCCGGCAGCGCGATCTTCAATGCCAAGGATTACGCCGCGGTGATCGCGCAGATGCGCGAGCAGCTCGCGGGCGTGGCGCCGCGCTGAGCGTTTTCCTTCCGGGTCAGGGCCTGACCTTGTCGTTGTAGACGCGGTCGGTTTCGGCACCGCGGCTGGTGTCGACCACGCCGCGCTCCACATCGTCGTGGCCCTTGCGGCCCACTTCCGCCTGCTGGCTGTCTTGCGGCTCCTGGCTGTCGGACGACTGGTCGCGCTCGTGCGGCAGGCGCGGCGCCGAGTCGCCGCCCTGCTGGACCTTGGTGTCGCCCCCGCCGGCATCGCGCAGGGGATCGTCGGGGCGGGCTGGGCTGCTGCTGTTGTTTTTGCTGCTCATGACATGGTTCCTTCGCACCGGAGCTGGTGTCGGCCCAAGGCTGCACCTGCGCCGTGCCGTGCGCGGTAGGACACGCGAGGCACGCGCTGTAGGTGCCGCGCGGCGCTATCGAATCGAGAGCGTCTTTGCGTGCAACCAGGCGCTCCGCAATAATTCCCCGCATGTCTTCCGATCCCCTTGACGCCGCTGCGGCGACCGACAGCCTGCGCATCCATGCCTTCGCCTCGCTGAACCCCGGCCCGCGGTTGCTCGTCGTCGGCGGTGTGCATGGCGACGAAACCTGCGGCACGGCGGGTATCGAGCGCGTGCTGGCCGAACTCGACGGCGGCGCGTTGCGGTTGGTGCGCGGACAGCTCACGCTGGTGCCCGTGGCCAACCCGCTCGCACGCCGGCGGCTGCAGCGCGAGGGCCAGCGCAACCTCAATCGCCTGTTCAAGCCCAGTGCCGCGCCGGCCGACTACGAAGCGCGCGTGACCAACCAGCTGTGCCCGCTGATCGAGCGCCACGACGTGCTGCTCGACCTTCATTCGTTCCAGAGCGCGGGCGACGCCTTCGCGATGATCGGCCCGCGCGACAACACCGGTGCGCTCGAGCCGTTCGCGCGCGCCACCGAGGAAGGCCTGCTCGCGCTGCACATCGGCACGTCGATCGTGGTGGAAGGCTGGCTCGACATCTATGCCGCCGGGCTCGCGCAGCGCGCCGCGGGCGGGGCGGTGACCGAGCACGAGATCGACTTCGGCCGCGGCACCAACGAGTACATCCGCAACTGCGGCGGCTACGGCGTCACGCTCGAATGCGGCCAGCACCAGGACCCGCAGGCGCCCGAGGTGGCCTGGCGCGCGATCCGCCGTGCGCTCGCGCTGCTCGGCATGGCCGAGCCGCCGCCCGGCCCCCCGCCCGCACCGCCGCGCCTGCTGCTGCGGCTCGCGAGCGTGGACTACCGGCAGCACGAGGACGACCGCTTCGTGCGCGAATGGGCCACCTTCGATGCGGTGCAGTGCGGCGAGCCGATCGGCATGCGCCGCGACGGCACACCGGTGAACGCGCCCGAGGACGGCTTCATCGTCTTTCCCAACGCGCTCGCGCAGCCGGGCGCCGAATGGTTCTACTTCGCACGCCCGAGCGAGCGCGTGCTCGGGCCGGCAGGCGCCGCTGCTGCCACCTGAGCCTACGGCCGGCGCCGCCGCGCTCCTACACCCCGCACGCGCGGCGCTCGCGCAGAGTTCAGCAAAGCCTTCGGCGCGTCGCCGCGAGGCACCGCACCGCATGAACGCCAAGACCACCACAACCTGGCCGCCCGAAGCGGCTCGCATCCGGGGCCACGAAAGCGCCGCCAAGCCTGCGCCGGCCGCCGGCATCAAGCTGCCGCGCATCACCCATGCCGAGCGCCTGATCGACGCCGTGAGCGGCACCACCAAGGGCGGCCTCGCCGCCTACTACGCCAGCGTGGCACCGCTGATCCTGCCGCACCTCAAGGGCCGGCCGGTCGCACTGGTGCGCGCGCCCGACGGCGTGGACGGCGAGCTGTTCTTCCAGAAGCATGCGCAGCACAGCGAAATTACGGGCATCAAGCTGCTCGATCCGGCGCTCGACCCGGGCCACGAGCCGCTGCTGCAGATCGACACGGCGCGCGCGCTGCTCGGCGCGGCCCAGTTCAACACGGTCGAGCTGCACACCTGGAACGCCACCTCGCGCGCGCTGGCCAAGCCCGACCGCATGACCTTCGACCTCGACCCCGGCGAGGGCGTCGACTGGCCGCTGATTCAGGAGGGCGCGCTGCTGGTGCGCGTGCTGCTCGACGAGCTCGGCCTGCCGTCCTTCCTCAAGACCAGCGGCGGCAAGGGCCTGCATGTGGTGGTGCCGCTGCGGCGCGACTTCGGCTGGGACGAGGTGCGGGGCTTTTCTCGCGCGATCGTCGAGCACCTCGCGCGCATCGTGCCCGAACGCTTTGTCGCCAAGAGCGGACCGCGCAACCGCGTGGGCCGGATCTTTGCCGACTATCTGCGCAACGGCTTCGGCGCCACCACGGCCGCTGCCTGGTCGGCGCGCGCCCGCCCCGGCATGGGCATCTCGGTGCCGCTCGACTGGGAGGAACTGCCCGACCTTGCGGGTCCGGCGCACTGGACCGTGGCCAACGCCGCCGAGCGCCTGGCCGTCGGCAATACGCCGTGGGATGCGATGGAGAAAAGCCGCACCGGGCTGCGCCGGGCGATGGAGATGCTCGGCTACCTGCCTTAGACCACTTCGCGCGTCGTCACCTCGAAGCGCTGCAGCGTGTTGGCGCCGAACACCATCGTGATCGGCACGTCGGCCGCATCGCGCCCGTGCGCGAGCAGCACGCGACCGATGCGCGGCGTGTTGTGGCGTGCGTCGAAGGTGTGCCAGCGATCGCCCAGGTAGACCTCGAACCAGGCGCTGAAATCCATCGGGTACGGCACCGGCGGCACGCCGATGTCGCCCAGGTAGCCGGTTGCGTAGCGCGCCGGAATGTTCATGCAGCGGCACAGTGCGATCGCGAGGTGCGCGAAGTCGCGGCACACGCCGGTGCCCTCGCGGAACGCGTCGAGCGCGGTGCGCGTGGGGCGCGCCCGGCCATAGTCGAAGCGCAGGTGCCCGTGCACGAAGTCGCAGATCGCCTGCACGCGCGGCCAGCCCGGCGCGAGGTTGGCGAAGTTGTTCCAGGCGAAGGCGAGCAGTTCGCTGTCGACCTCGCAATAGCGGCTCGGCAGCAGGAAGCGCAGCGTGGAGGTCGGCAGGTCGGCCGCCGTGTGCTCGATCGCGCCGAGGTTGACTGGGTCGGGCGTGCCCGTATCGAAGATCACGGCATGGTTGTGCAGCCGCACGCTTGCCACGCCTGGTGGAATCTGCACCCGCGCGCAATGGTTGTCGTAGCTGTCCAGGTAGTGGTCGGTGACGAGCGGGGGGCTGATGCTGATGTTCTCGCCGCCCTGCAGATCGCCCGCGCGCGTGGGATGCACCTGCAGCATGTAGATCAGCGCCGTCGGTGCAGTGACCGCCAGTTCAATGTCGAAGCCGATCCTGATCTGCATTTTTGACGATCCCTCGTTGGATGTGTATGTCCGCGATCCTAAGGGCCGGCCGCGCCCGGTAGGTGCGGGCAGAGGCTCGAAGCAACGTAGGCGGCACGCTGTCGGCGCAATCCTACTTCGAGGGCGCTCGCTTTCCGACATGCGCGGGCGAGCCGCCACTACGGGTAACAGTGTGAGAAAAACTTAACCTTTGTCACGCTCGCATTCGCCCCTGCCGCCATCTCTGCGCGGACTTCTGGAGGCTGCGGCGCAAGCACCGAGTTTTCACACTGATCTGCTGGAGCGAATCATGGATTTTGCGTCGCTGTTCGATTCACTCACCGGCGCGTGGGGGGACGAAATCCTGTTCTGGGTGGTCGCCGCCGTGGCCGGCTTCATCTGCCTGATCGCGGTGGTGAATGTGCTGGACATGTTTCTCGACAACGAAGTTGACCCTCCCATGAAAGACCCTCGATGACGCCTCAGAACAAGGCCGCCGCCGGGCGCCGCTCGAAGGCCTCGGACGCCGGCAACGCCAAGCAGCAGCAACTCGACAGCTTCACGACCGACCAGGCGCCCCACCTGACGACCAACCAGGGGCTTCAGATCCCCGACAACCACAACTCGCTCAAGGCCGGCTTGCGCGGGCCGACGCTGCTCGAAGATTTCATCCTGCGCGAGAAGATCACGCACTTCGACCACGAGCGCATTCCCGAGCGTGCGGTGCATGCGCGCGGCGCGGCGGCGCACGGCTACTTCCAGGTCTACAAGTCGATGTCGCAGTTCACCGCGGCCGACTTCCTGCAGGACCCGGACGCGAAGACGCCCGTGTTCGTGCGTTTCTCCACCGTGGCTGGCTCGCGCGGTTCGGCCGACACCGTGCGCGACGTGCGCGGCTTCGCCGTCAAGTTCTACACGCGCGAGGGCAACTACGACCTCGTGGGCAACAACATCCCGGTGTTCTTCATCCAGGATGCGATGAAGTTCCCCGACCTCGTCCATGCGCTCAAGCCCGAGCCGCACCACGAGATGCCGCAGGCCGCGAGCGCGCACGACACCTTCTGGGACTTCGTCTCGCTGATGCCCGAGAGCACCCACATGCTGATGTGGGCCATGAGCGACCGTGCCATTCCGCGCAGCTACCGCATGATGGAAGGCTTCGGTGTCCACACCTTCCGCTTCGTCAACCACCGCGGCGAGAGCCACTTCGTGAAGTTCCACTGGAAGCCGAAGCTCGGCATCCATGGCCTGGCCTGGGACGAGGCGCAGAAGATCGCGGGCAAGGACCCCGACTTCCACCGCCGCGACCTCTGGGAAGCGATCGAGCACGGCGACTTTCCCGAGTGGGAGCTCGGCGTGCAGCTGGTGTCGGCCGACAAGGCGCAGTCGCTCGGCTTCGACCTGCTCGACCCGACCAAGCTGATTCCCGAGGAGATGGTGCCGGTGCAGCGCATCGGCCGGCTCGTGCTCAACCGCAACCCCGACAACTTCTTTGCCGAGACCGAGCAGGTGGCCTTCCATCCGGGCCACGTCGTGCCGGGCATCGACTTCAGCAACGACCCGCTGCTGCAGGGCCGGCTGTTCTCGTACACCGACACGCAGATCTCGCGCCTGGGCGGCGCGAACTTCCACGAGCTGCCGATCAACAAGAGCGTGTGCCCGTTCCACAACTTCCAGCGCGACGGCATGCACCGCCAGACCATCGCGCGCGGCCAGGTGGCGTACGAGCCCAATTCGCTCGGCGACGGCAAGGAGTTCCGCGTCGATGGCGGCAGTGTGGGCTTCCAGTCGTACCCCGAAGAGATCGAGTCGCCCAAGCTGCGCCGGCGCAGCCCCACCTTCGACGACCATTTCACGCAGGCACGGCTGTTCTTCAACAGCCAGAGCGCGGCCGAAAAGGAACACATCGTCGCGGCGTTCCGTTTCGAGCTCTCGAAGGTCGACGTGCCCGCCATTCGCCAGCGCATGGTGGACAACCTCGCGCACGTCGACGAGAAGCTCGCGCGGCGCGTGGCCGAGCCGCTGGGCATCGGTGCGCCCGACGCCAAGGCCGCCGCGGGCAGGGCCGGCTTTCGCGAGCACCGCATGACGCTGCCGATCGAGGAGTCGCGCGCGCTCAGCATGGCCGACACTGGCGACGGCACGGTGCGCACGCGCCGCATCGCGATCCTCGCGGCCGACGGCATCGATTCGGCATCGCTCAAGCCGATCCGAGATGCGCTCGAGCAGTCGGGTGCGCAATGCAAGGTGGTCGGCGCGCGCCTGGGCACCGTCGCGAGCGCGTCGAAGCGGCAGATCGACGTCGACATGACCTTCGCCAACGCGCCGTCGGTGGTGTTCGATGCGGTGCTCGTGCCGGGCGGCAGCCTCGGCATCTCGGCGCTCGCGGCGTCGGGCGACGCGGTGCATTTCGTGCTCGAGGCCTACAAGCACTGCAAGGCCATCTGCACCGTGGGCGAGGGCGTCCAGCTGCTGTCCCGGCTCGGCATCGCCGCCGATGCGCAGCAGGCCGATGCGCCGCCGGGCGTGGTGATCGCCGCGACGCCGGTCACCAACCTCGGCGACACGACCGCCGCGACGCAGATCGCGCAGGCCTTCATCGCCGCGATCGCGAAGCACCGGCACTGGGACCGCACCGACATCGATTCGGTCCCCGCCTGAGCACCGCAGGGCGGCCCTAGTCCGTTCGCGCTAGGCCGTCCTGCAAATAGGCGCCGCGCGGGCCGCCTCCTAGACTTTCCCTCGAGGTCCGAAGGCGCGCACTCCTGCCGCGCCGCTTCCCGCAACCGCGGGTGCATGGGCCGCACGCGGGGGTCCAATGACGTGGTTTTCGAGAACGGGATGGGGTCGCTCGGCCCGTCGTGGTGAAAGGCTCGCGGCCGCACTCGGCGCGGCGAGCCTTGCGGTGCTGCTGCTGGGGGGACACACGCCTGCGGCCCGGGCGCAGCCGGCGCCGAACGCCGAGGCCGCGGCCGGCCGGATGGAACAGGCGCGGCTCGCCGACACCGACACCCTGCTTGCGCTGACCAGCGAGGGCGCGGTGCTCTACGGGCAGGACAGCGTCAAGCTCTCGGGCTACCAGTACTGCAGCCAGGCGGTGGCGCTGGCCGAAGCCGGCGAGTTCCGCCAGAGCGTGCGCGCCGCGAGCAAGGCGCTGCACCTGGCCGATGCCACGCGCGATCCGAACCTGCTCGCCATGGCGCACCGCGACCTGGCGATCGTCTACAGCTATTCGGGGCAGCTCGACAAGGCCGAGCAGTTTGCGCGCGAGGCGCTGCGGCATCCGGCGCGCGATCCGAAGCTCGTCGTCGGCCCGGTGCACAAGGTGATCGGCGACGTGCGCACGCGCCGCGGCGACCATGCCGGCGCGGTGCTCAGCTACGACGAGGCGCTGGCCGGCAGCTCGGCCCGCTACGCGCCGCTGGTGCAGGCCTCGCTCGTCAATGCGCTGATCGAATCGGGCGACGCGGCGCGTGCGCGCGAGGTGCTCGCCACCATCGCGCCGCCGAAGGACGCACCGCTTGCGGCGCAGCTCGACCGCACGCGCGCCCGCCTGCTGCTGGCCGAGAACCGGCCCGCCGAGGCCCGCGACCTGTACCGCACGCTCACTTTGCGGCAGGCCGGCACCGACGCCGACTACTACCGCCTCTGGGCCTGGGACGGTCTCGCGCGCAGCGAGCTCGCGCTGGGCGACAGGCAGGCCGCGGCCGAGGCCGCCACGCAGGCGCTGGGCAGCGTGGACCGCGTGCGCGCCCGGTTCCGCAGCGAAGAATTCAAGATGGGGCTGTTCTCCGACCTGCAGACGGTGTTCGAGCGCGCCGTGGCGATCTACAGCGATGCCGGCGATGCCGGCCGCGCTTTCGAGGTCAGCGAGCGCAGCCGCTCGCGCGCGCTGCTCGATGCGGTGCGCGGCCGCGCGAAGATCCACGAGCGCGCCGCCACCACCATCGATCTCGCCACGCTGCAGGCGGCGCTCGCGCCCGACGAGCGCGTGCTGCAGTTCCACTCGCTGCCCGACCGGCTGCTCGTCTGGGTGGTCGGCCCGGCCGGGATCAAGGCGAGCACTGTGGCGCTGCGGCGCGAGGAGCTCACCGAACTGGTCGAGGTGTTCCGCAACTCGATCGTGCGCGGCCGCCGCGCGGCGGTTGCCAATGCCGACAAGCTCGGCGCGGCGCTGATTGCGCCGCTGGGCCTGGTGCCGGGGCAGCGGCTGGTCGTCGTGCCGCACGGTGCGCTCCACTACCTGCCGTTCCAGGCGCTGCGCACGGACGGGCGCTACCTCATCGAGCGCCATCCGGTCGCCGTGGCGCCCTCGATCAGCATCGCGGTGCAGCTGGCGCAGCGCACGCCGCGCGTGAGCGCCGCGCTCACCGCCTTCGGCAATCCGCGCATCGAGGACAAGTACGACTTGCCGGGTGCCGAGGTCGAGGTCCAGCAGCTCGCACAGCTGTTCCCGCGCAACACGGTCTACATGGGGCCCGCGGCCACCAAGACGCAGTTCCGCGACGTGGCCGCGCGTTCGCCGCTGATGCACGTGGCGGCCCATGCCGAGGCCGATGCGGTCGATCCGCTGTATTCGCGCATCCTGCTGGCGAATGAAGGCGGCAAGCAGAACTTTCTGGAAGCGCACGAGATCCTCGGGCTGCCGATGGAGGGCACCGCGCTGGTCACGCTCTCGGCCTGCGAGTCGGGGCTCGGTCGCATCGCGCAGGGCGACGAGGTGCTGGGCTTCACGCGCTCGTTCCTCTCGGCCGGCAGCTCCAGCCTGATCGCATCGCTGTGGCCCGTGTCGGACGACGCGACCGCGGTGCTCATGGGCACGCTCTACGGCGAACTCGCCAAGGGCCGCGACCTGCAGAAGGCCGTGCAGGCCGGCCAGCTCGCGGTGCTCAAGGACCCGAAGATGGCCCACCCGTTCTTCTGGGCCCCGTTCAACCTGATCGGCAACTGGCGCCTCACCGTGGACACTGCACATGCGCTCTAGTCCCCGCTCCACCCCCGTCGCGCTCGCGGTCTCGGCGCTGTTCGGCGCGACCCTGTTCGTCGCCGCTCAGCGCGCCCAGGCCAGCGAGCCCGAAAGCACCACGCTGCTGCCCACGCAGAACCCCTGCGCCGCCTGCGACCGCCCGCTGGCCCAGGCCGGCGGCAGCGCCGCGCCGCAGAGTCTGCCGGCGAGCCCGCCACCGAACCAGGCCTCGTTCAAGCTCGAGGACCTGCGCCTCAACGGCGTGAAGGCGCTGAGCAACGAGGAACTGCAGGCGATCACGGCACCCTACATCGGCCGCAACGTCACGCTCGGCGACCTCGAAGGCCTCGCGCAGGCCATCACCGCACACTACAAGGCGCGCGGCTACTTCCTCGCGCAGGCCGTGGTGCCGGTGCAGACGGTGCGCGACGGCATCGTCGAGATCAGCGTGATCGAGGGCCGGCTCGGCCGCGTCGACGTGGTGGTGGCGCCCGATGCGCCGGTCGCCGAATCGCGCGTGCGCGGCTTCCTCGCGCCGCTCGCGCCCGGCGAGGCCGTCAACGCGCCGGCCTACGAGCGCGCGATGCTGCTGCTGTCGGACCAGCCCGGCCTCAAGGTCTCGTCCGCGTTGCAGGAAGGCACGCAGCCCGGCACCACCGACCTGTCGGTCGAAGTGGCCGCGGCTTCGCGCTGGGCCTTCTCGGCCGAAGCCGACAACCATGGGACCAAGGAGTCGGGGCGCTTCCGCTTCGGCGGCACCGCGCGCTGGCTCAGCCCGTTCGGCATCGGCGACAACCTCGACATGCGGCTCATGGTGTCCGACAGCAACGCGCTGCAGTTCGGCCGCGTGTCGTACGAGGCGCCGATCGGCACCAACGGCCTGCGCGCCGGCATCGGCCTGGCGCGCGTCAACTACGAACTCGGCGGGCAGTTCGCCGACCTGGAGGCGCAGGGCCAGGCCGACGTGTTCGACGTCTCGCTGAGCTATCCGCTGATTCGCCAGCGCCAGCAGAACCTGTTCCTGCGGCTGACCGCCGACGTGAAGGACCTGACCGACGAACTGCGCGGCGTGGACTTCAGCGCCAAGAAGCGGGTGCGGGGCTTCGGCCTCGGCTGGACCTGGGAGCGGCGCGACGAACTGCTCGGCGGCGGCTACTGGGCGAGCTCGGGCTCGGTCTACCACGGCGACCTGTCGATCCACGACCCCGGCAGCCGCGAGGCCGACCAGGGCTTCGGCGGCCGCCGCACCGAGGGCGGCTTCACCAAGATGAGCTTCCAGCTCTCGCGCCTGCAGTCGATCGTGCCGCAGCACTCGCTCTATCTCTCGGTGGGCGGCCAGTGGGCCAGCAAGAACCTCGACGCGTCCGAGAAGCTCGCGCTCGGCGGCGCGCGCGCGGTGCGCGCCTATCCCTCGGGCGAGCTGCTGGTCGACCAGGGCGTGATCGGAACGCTCGAATGGCGCTGGTCGGTCAACGAGGCCTTCACGCCCTTCGCGTTCTACGACGCCGCGCGCGGAAAGATCGCGCGCCATCCCACGCTCTTCGACGGCGACAACACCCGCAGCCTGCGCGGCTTCGGCCTGGGCGTGAGCTGGGCGCGGCCCGGCAACTTCTCGGTCAATGCCACGCTGGCCTGGCGCGACGGCACGCCGCGCGCGCAGACCGATGGCGGCGGGCGCAACCCGCGCTTCTACATCCAGGTTCAAAAGGCATTCTGACCATGAAGCCCCGCACCTCCCAGCACCTTCTTCGCACGGCCGCGCGCCGCCTGCGGCTGCGGCCCGTGGCACTGTCGCTGATCTGCGCGGGCGCTGCGCCCGCGATGGCGCAGGTGCTGCCCACCGGGTTCACCGTCATCGGCGGCAACGTCGCGATGACCCAGGCCGGCGGCCTGATGAACATCGCGCAATCGACCCAGCGCGGCATCGTCAACTGGACGACGTTCTCGATCGGTGCCGGCGGCATCGTCAACATCCAGCAGCCGAATGCCGCGAGCGTGCTGCTCAACCGCGTCACCGGCAACGAGACCTCGTCCATCGCCGGCCAGCTCAATGCCAACGGCCGCGTGTTCCTGGTCAACCCTGACGGCGTGCTGTTCAACAGCGGCGCGCAGGTCAATGTCGGCGGCCTCGTCGCCTCCACGCTCGCGCTCGCGACCAGCGACAAGAGCTTCATGGACGGCGCCACCAACCTGGTGTTCGAACGCGCCGATGCCAACGGCGCCACCGTGCGCAACCTCGGCAGCATCCAGGCCAACGGCGGCCCCGTGGTGCTGATGGGCGCCGGCGTGGCCAACGAGGGCGTCGGTGCCAGCATCACGGCCGACGGCCAGGCCATTGCGCTCGCTTCGGGGCGAAAGATTACGCTAGACCTCGTGGGCGACGGCCTCACGAACATCGCGATCGACACCGGCGCGATGGCCACCAACGCCTCGGTTGCCAACACCGGCACGCTGCGTGCCGATGGGGGCCGCGTCGTGATGGTGGGCCAGTCGACCACGCTCAACGAACTCGTGGTGAACCAGGCCGGCACCGTGCGCGCGCGCAGCGTGGGCCTGCAAAACGGCGAGATCGTGCTCGGCGCTGGCGCCGGCAACGACGTGCGCGTCGGCGGCACGCTCGATGCCACCGGTACCGCGGTGCGGGGCGGCCGCATCGACGTGACCGGGGGGCGGGTGCGCGTGGAAGGCGCCACGCTCGATGCGAGCGGCGACGCGGGCGGCGGCACGGTGCAGGTCACAGCGAACGCCGGGCTCGCCGTGGCACCCGGCGCCATCGTGCGCGCCGATGGCCGCACAGGCAACGCGGCCGGCGGCGAGATCCGCCTCGGCGCGACCAGTTCGGAAACGTCGCTCGACGGCATGCACCTGTCGGGCACCCTCTCGGCCAACGGCTCGGGCAGCGGCGCGGGCGGTCTCGTGAGCGCCGGCGCGACCGCCATCGCGGTCGGCAGCGACCTCGCGGTTTCGGCGTCGGGCGGCGCGGGCGGCGGCGCCAACGGCCGCTGGGAACTGCGTTCCGGCCGGCAGATGGTCGTGTCGAAAGACGCACCGGCCTACGACCCCGCCGGCTTCTTCGATGGCAACGGCAGCGGGTCGAGCCAGGTCGACGGCGGCGCGATCGGCGCGGCACTGGGCCGCGGCACCGACGTGCTGCTGCAGAGCGATGCCGAGAATCCCGAAGGAATCCGCCAGATGTACGGCGTGTACTTCGACACCGGCAGCCAGGTGGTGAAGGGCGAGGGGCGCGACGCCGCGCTGCGCGTCGACTCGGCCACCGGCATCGGCATGTTCAGGGGCTCGGCGATCCAGTCGAAGTCGGGCGCACTGCACGTGGACTTCAACGCCGACGCCTACGGCACCGTGCCCGGCGCGGGCGATGCGCCGCTGGCCTCGGGCATCGGCGCGCCGATCCGGCTCGACGGCGCTGTCGTCGAAACCAACGGTGGCAACGTGCGCTTCTACGGCCAGAGTGACGCCGCCAACGGCCGCGCCGTCGGCCATGCGCCGCGTTTCGACGAGCCCACGGCCGGCATCCAGCTCACCGACAGCCGCATCTCGACCTGCCCGCCCGACGCGACCGGCTGCAGCGCCGGCGGCGGCAGCATCAGCTTGCGCGGCCAGGGCCAGACGCAGGTCGCCAGCGGCTTCTTCTCGGCCAGCGCCGGCGTGGTGCTGGCGAGCGCCGAACTCCTCACCGGCACCGGCCGCATCGAGGTCGATGGCGTGGGCGGCCTGATGGCATGGGGCGTGGACGTGCGACCGAGCGACGACTTCAGCGCACTCGCACCCGCGCCCGGCTCGCGCAGCCGCATCGCATCGGGCAGCGGCGACATCGTGCTGCGCGGCCGCACGCGCGGATGGAACGAAACCACCGACCCGCTCGGTACCTTCGGCTTCGGCGCGACCGGCGGCGGCGTCGCGCTGCAAGATGCCGATATCGCCACCGGCGGCAACGTGGCCATCGATGGCCGCGGTGCCAACCTCGATGCGCTGCTGGCGAACGAGGAGTTCCGCAAGCTGGCGGCCTCCGCCACCATCAATGCCTCGCACGGCGTGGTGATCGACGGCAGTTCGGTCGTGGCCGGCAACGGCCGCAGCCTCGTGGTGAGCGGCACGATGGGCAGCGCGGGCCTGCAGCTCGACAGCCTCGGCGTGCCGGTGCCGCAGCCAGCCGGTCTCGACGAGGACCTGAGCGCGGCGGCGGTCTGGATCCGCGCCACCGGCGAAGGCGAAGGGCTGCGCGCCAACGGCGGCCAGGTGGTTGTCGACGGCCGCGATGGCGACGTGCTTCTCGAGCGCGACAACCAGTCCAGCGCCCTGCTGAGCGCCGCGAGCGCCAGCGGTGCCGGCGGCTCGGTCACCGTGACCGGCCGCAACATCTATGCCGGGAGCTTCTCCGATGGCGTGGGCACGCTGGCCGATGCGAGCGGCGCGACCGGCGGCGGCAGCGTGCGCTTCGAAGCCACGGTGCGCAGCGCCGACAACAGCGGCGGCATGCTGTCGGTCGATGGCAGCCTCGCGATCCGCGCCGACACCACATCGGCCGCGGGCAGCGGCGGCAGCATCGTGCTGCTCGCGGGCAACAGCCTGCGCGCGCACGGCAGCCTGTCGGCGCGCGCCGGCGCGAGCGGCGGCGACGGCGGCTTCATCGAGACCTCGGGTGCGGCGCTCGACCTGCGCGGCGTCCGCGTCGACGCGGCGGCACCCGCGGGCCTCGCGGGCCAGTGGCTGATCGATCCGTACGCGATCTCCATCGTCAGCGGCACGGCAGCGGGCTCGCTGCCGACCAACCCCTTCGATCCGGTGGCCGCGTCGGTCATCCAGGACGGCGACATCAATGCCGCGCTCAACGGCGGCGCCAACGTGAAGATCACCACGGGCACCAGCGGTGCCGGCAGCGGCAGCATCTCGCTCGCGAACGACGTGGTGATCGACTACGACGGCGCATCGGGTGCGCGGACCTTCGAGCTCGCCTCGGACGCCAGCATCTTCGGCAGCGGCAGCGACACGGTGATTCGCTCGTCGGGCCCGGGCGCGCTCGACGTCGTGTTCGATGCGGGCGTCAACCCCGACGGCACGCCGTCGGGCAACAGCGGTTCCATCACCTACAACGGCAGCATCGACACGCAGGGCGGCAGCGTCACGATGACCGCGCGCGGCACCGGCGACGCGGCAAGCGGCAACCTCTTCATGAACGGCACGCAGGTGCGGACCGACGGCGGCGCGGTCACGCTGCAGGCCGGTCAGGCCGGCGCGCCCACGGGGTACGTCACGCTGATCGACAGCGTCATCGACACGCGCGTCGGCCAGAGCGACGCCGGCGCCGGCGGCAACGTGCAGATCGCGGGCGGCAACGTGCGGCTCTCGGGCGTGCAGCTCGCGGCCTCGACCGGCGACATCGACATCCGCGGCAGCTCGGCCGACTGGCAGAGCGGCGTGGTCATCACCGACGGCCGCGCGCCCTCGACCCTCTCCACCACCAGCGGCAACATCACTGTGCAGGGCGTGGCGCGGCGCGAGGCTTCGTCGAGCTTCGCGGGCGCGCACGGCGTGCTCGTCAATGGCGTCAGCACCATCACCAGCGGCAGCGGCGACATCGTCTTGCGCGGCTACAACTTCAACACCGACTCGTCGCCCGGCGACAGCGGCGTGCGGCTGGAGAACGGCGCGCGCATCGCCACCAGCGGTGGCGGCGACATCGAGATCACGGGCGCCTCGCAGAACGGCGGCGCGGGCATCGCGATGCAGGCCGGCGGCGGCGTCGGCGCACCGGGCGCACTGCCGAGCGTGCAGGGCAGCGGCAACGTGGTGCTGCGCGCCATCAACGACGGCAGCACCGATGCGATCGTCGTCGCGGCACCGGTCAGCGCGGCCAACACGCTCAACCTGCGCCCGGGCGGCATGGATGCGAACTTCGCAGCCTTCGACGCGACCGGCGCGCCGATCGGGCTCGGTGGCGCGGGCAGCGGCGGCTTCTCGGTGTCGAGCGCCGAGTTCGCGCAGCTCTCGGCGCCCACCATCGTGGCCGGCAGCAGCACGCATGCGGGCGACGTCAGCGTGGCTGGCCCGATCGCCACGCCGGGCGCGCTCACATTGCAGAACGACGCGGGCGGCAACATCGCGCTCAACGGCGCGGTCTCGGCCGCCGCACTCGGCCTGCTCTCGGCCGGCAACATCGCGCAGTCGGCCGCGGGCGCCATCACCGCCGGCACGCTGCTCGCGCGTTCGAGCGGTGGCGCGGTGGACCTCGGCAATGCGATCAATGACGTGGCGACCGTGGGCGGCGGTGCCGCGGGCGGCTTCCGCTACGTCGACGCCAACGCGGTCACGATCGGCACCCCGTCCGCTGCCGGCTTCGATGCCGCGGGCAACCTGCCGACCGTGGCGAGCACCGGGTCGATGGCCGCGGACTCGGTGTTCGTGCGCACGCTCTCGGGCGACCTCACGCTCGGCACCGGCATCAGCGCGGGCAGCACCGAACTCGTCGCCGCGGCGCGCTTCCAGAACCCCGGCGCGTTCGCGATCGGCGGCGGCAACTGGCGCGTGTGGGCCGACACCTGGATCGGTGAGGCGCGCGGCGGCCTCGCCGGCTCGGGCCCGCTGCCCAACCTTTACCACTGCGCCTACCTGGGCCTGTGCACCGTGACCGTGCCGGCCGGCGGCAACCATTTCATCTATGCCCAGCAACCGGTCGCGACCGTGACGATCGCCAATGCCTCGCGGCCCGCAGGCGCGCCGAACCCGAACTTCACCTATAGCGTGAGCGGCCTGATCCTCGGCGACGGTACGTCGAGCTTCAGCGGCGCGCCAGGCACGGCGGCGAATGGCGCCAGCCCGCCGGGCACCTACGCGATCGACGGTGCCTTCGCCTCGGCCGCCGGCTATGCGGTGAACGTGGTGCCGGGCGAACTGCGCATCGATCCGGGGCCGCCGCCACCCCCACCGCCCTCACCGCCGCCCCCACCGCCGATCGTGCGCTTCGAGCGGCCCACGGTCGACGTGGTGCGCGAACTGCCATCGACCTACCTCTACGACCGCAACCTCGGGCCGGCGCCGATCTGCCTGGCCACTGGCCCGCTCGATGGCGACCGCGCCGCTCAGGACGGCGACGTGCTCGCGCGCGAATGGACCCGGGTGCGTTCGCGGCCCAACCTGCTGAGCTGCGTGAACACCGATCGGCGCAATGGCTGCGCGGACTTCTGACGCGGCGCGTGCGCGCAGCGCTCAGCGCGGCGCGCGCGCGGTCACGATGAAGAGCTGCGCCATGAGGTCGGCGAGCAGCTGCAGCTGCGCATCGCTCCCGGCCAGTGGCGCATGGCGATAGGGCGCTGCACGGGCCTCGATGTCCTCGAGCGGCCCGGCGAAGAACAGGCGCCGCAGTGCGCCGCCGAGCGCGTCGAATGCGGGCACGCGCGCCCGGTCGTCGATGGTGCTCGTCGCCTCGCTGCCGATGCGCGGCGTGGCGAGAAACGGCGCCAGCACCGCGGCCTGCAGCCGGCCCGCGGCGATCAGCCGGTTGAGGACCATGTCGAACGCGAATGCCGGCCCTTCGGCCAGCGCCTCGCGCAGCAGCGCGGGCAGCGTGCGGCGGCCGCGCGGCGTCACGAGGTAGGCGGTCGCGCCCCAGTTGTAGAGGCCCGCCGCGTCGAGGATCTCGATGCCGCCGATGGCATCGCGCGGCGCCGACGGGTCGCGCGGCAGGTGCTTCTGCAGGCTTTGCCAGAGCCTCAGCAGCGCCGGCGCCGATGCATAGGGCAGGCATTCGAGAAAGACCAGGTCGCAGCCCTCGAGGCGCGCGAGCGCCTGTGCGTCGCCCAGCAGTGCCGGCAGCATGCGGCTCAGCTGCGCATCGTCTTCGAGCACCAGGAAGAAGCCCTCGGCCGGTGCCGATTCGATCGCCGCCGCATGCGAACGGAAACACGCATGCTCGCGCCTGCTCACCGCGCCGGCGGGCGGCAGGCCCTCGATGCCGGTGGCCTCGAAGCGCGCGATGGCGCTTTGCAGCCCGAGCGCGTTCAGTTGCGCCGCCATGGCCTCTCGCCGGTCGGTGCTCTCGGGCAGGTTGATGAAGCAGCCGTTCATGCGCGTGGCCTCGCGATGGGGTTGTGGGGATGGCCAGGCCCATGACCGGCACCTGGCTCAGCGTGGTGATGCCGTTCTACCGCAAGCTCGCGGAGTTCGAGCGCGTGGCCGCGCACAACGCGCCGTTCTGGGCCCGGCCCGGCATCGAGGTGGTGATCGCGCTCGACGAGCCTTCGGAAGAAGAAGGCCTGCGGCGGCTGCTCGACCGGTTTGCGCAGGTGCGCTGGAAGCTGCTCGTCAACGACCGCCCGCACGAGTGGCGCCCGCCGTGCCGCGCGATCAACGTCGGCGTGCGCCACAGCACCGGGCGTTTCGTCTTCGTGCACTCGCCCGAGTCGGCCTACGTGGGCGATGCGCCCGCCGTTGCGCTGCATGCGGCGATGGCCGCCGAGCGCCATGTGGCGATCGGGCGCGTGGGCTTCGCGCGCTTCGACGCGCTCGATGCGGCCGGCGGCCGCGTGGAAGCGGTGTTCGCGCAGCAGGTGCCCGAGGCGCTCTACCTGCGCACCTTCTACGGCTCGCTCTGCTGTGTGCGCGCGGCCTTCGACGCGGTGGGCGGCTACGACGAGCGCTTCGACGACTGGGGCGGCGACGACGACGACTTCCGCGTGCGGCTCGAAATGGCGGGCTGGCAGCTGCAGGCCTGCGCAGCGCTGAAGCTGCTGCACCTGTCGTTCGAGCCGCGCAATGGCGGCGAGCGCTTCGATCCCGACAACGACTGGCGCCGGTGCACGCCGGGCACGCTGCGCGCCAACCTCGCGGTCGACGGGCGCGAAGATGCTTGGGGCCGCGACTTCGACCGCCTCGCGCGCGACGACACGCCGGCCGCGGCGCGCGAAGACGCTGCCCCGCAGGAGGGCACACCCGCGTGGCTGCATGCCGCACCGGCGACCTTTGCGATGGGTTCGCGGCGTCAGTGCGAGATCTGCGCGCGCCTGCTGCACCACGAACCGGCGCCGCCGTACTTCTGTCCGTATTGCAGCCGCGGCGTGCCCGAGCGGCTCACCGCGCGCCCGCGCATCGTCTGCGTGATGCAGCTGCGCAACGAGGCGGACTGGATCGAGGGCTGCCTCGACCACCTGCGCGCGCATGTCGACGGCTTCATCGCGCTCGACGATGGCTCCACCGACGGCACCGCCGCCATCCTGCAGCGCGAACCGAAGCTGCTCGAGCTGCTCGCCAATCCGCCGACCGGGCCGCACCGCTGGGACGAACCCGGCAACCGCCGCCGCCTGCTCGAATGCGCACGCCGCCATGGCGCGGGCTGGGTGCTGGCCTGCGACGCCGACGAGCGCTTCGAGACGCTGTTCCTGCGCCACCTGCATGCGATCGTCGATTCGCTGCCCGAGGACCGGCTGGCCTGCCTGTCGCTGTCGTTCCGCGAGCTCTGGGATGCGCCCGACCGGTTTCGCGACGATGGCGAGTGGGGCCGCAAGTCGCGGGCGCGGCTGTTCAGGTTGCCGCAGCAGATCGCGTTCGACAACGCGCCCGCATTGCACGGCCCCTGGTTTCCCGATGCGGTGGCGCAGCATGGCGCGCTGTACCGCAGCTACTACCGCATCTACCACCTGCGCATGGTGCGGCGCGACGACCGCATGGCACGCCGCGCGCGCTACCGTGCGCTCGACCCCGACGCGCGGCTGCAGCCGGAGGGCTACGACCACCTCATCGACGAGGGGCCGGCGCTGCGCCTCGTGCCCGTGGCGCCCGACCGCGGCTACGACATGGCGACGCTGCCGCCGGCGCTGCGGGATGTCGACGCGGCTCAAGGCACGCCTGCCGACAGCGTGCGCGCGAAGTCGCCGCGGTAGGTGCGTGTGCCGGTGTGCGTGAGGCGCGAGCGCGTGTCCACATGCACCTTGCCGCCGATCGACTGCCAGCGGCGGCAGAACGCAAAGTCTTCGCTGAGGTAGCGGCCATTGCCGGGCTCGGCCCAGACATCGAAGAAGCGGTAGTGCGGCCATGCCGCAGCCACCGGGTCGTCCATGCGGTCGGGCGTGTAGCGCAGCTCGGGCATCGCCTCGGCGAGCCGCTCGAACACGGCACGCTCAATCAGCATGAAGCCTGTGGGCGCATCGAGCACCTCGAGGAAACCGTCGGGCTCGACCCGCGCGGCCGTGCCCGGTCCGGCAAGGTTGACCGGGAACACCGCATGCCGCGCCTCGAAGTCGTCGCGCGTGCTGCCCGCGGGCAGCGGCGCCGCCAGCCCGGCGCGCGGCCAGCCGTCGTCCTTGTGCGGATAGACGCCCGCCACCACCGGCCGGCCCGCGCGCAGCAGGCGCAGCGCGTCCTCGGGCGCGAAGCCGATGTCGGCATCGATCCAGAACAGGTGCGTCCAACGTGCATCGGCCATGAATTCGGCCACCAACCGATTGCGCGCGCGCGGAATCAGGCTGTCGCCATCGAGAAAGCGCGCCTGCATCGCGAAGCCGTGCTGCCACGCGGCATTGACCAGGCCGAGCAGGCTGCGCACGTAGTCGCTCGTCATCGTGCCGCTGTGGCTCGGCGTGGCGATGAAGGGGCGGATGGTCTTCAGCGCGTCGGTGTCGGGCATGGCGATCCTTTCAGGCCGGTGCGTGGCGCCGCGTGGAAAGCAGCGCGCGCAGCTTGGCCGGCGCGACCGGCTTCGTCAACAGCATCACGCCGCCGCGGCGCAGGCGCTGCAGCACCTCGGGGCCGGTGGCGCCCGAGACCAGCACCGCGAGCGCATCGGGCTGCAGCCGCTTCGCCGCCGCGATCACGTCCATGCCGTCGCCGTCGCCCGCGAGCTGCAGGTCGCACAGCACCGCATCGAAGCGCAGGTCGCCCGTGCCGAGCCGCGCGATCGCCTCGGCGCCGGTGGCGATGCACTCGACGCGGCAGCCCCACTCCTCGAGCAGCGCGCGGCTGCCGTCGAGGATCGCGGGATCGTCGTCCACCACCATGCAGTTCAGCCCCGCGAGCGGCGCCACGGGCACCGGCGCGGGTTCTTCCTCGGGCGTGCTCGCCTCGGCGGCCTGCACCGCGGGCAGCGTCAGCGCGAAGGTGCTGCCGGCCTGCAGGGCCGAGCGCACGGTGATGCGGGTGCCGAGCAGCGTGGCGATGCGCGCACAGATCGCCAGCCCCAGCCCGAAGCCGCGCCGGCGGTCGCGCTCGGTGTTGGCCACCTGGTAGAACTCCTCGAAGATCCGCCCCTGGTGGATGGGCGCGATGCCCACGCCGTTGTCGCGCACCTCGATGCGCACGCCCTCGCCGCCATCGTCGGCACGGCCGCGGCGCGCGGCCACCAGCACCGTGCCGCCCGGCGGCGCATGGCGCAGCGCGTTGGACACCAGGTTGCCGACGATCCGCTGCAGCAGCGCCGCGTCGCTGCGCACGGCCAGCCCGCGGTCGCTCCAGCGCAGCCGCACGCGGCTCTCGGCGGCCGTGGCCGCATGCTGCGCGTCGAGCTGGTCGAACAATGCGGCCAGCGAAACGCGCGTGATCGCGGGCGTCAGCACCTGCGCGTCGAGGCGCGAGATCTCGAGCAGGTCGTCGAGCAGCACGCCCATGAACTCGGTGCTCTCCTGCAGGCGCAGCATGGCGGGCCGCTGCGCCGCGCTGGCGCCGGGCAGCAGGCCGTCGATGAACAGGCCCATGGCATGCAGCGGCTGGCGCAGGTCGTGGCTCGCGGCGGCGAGAAAGCGCGCGCGCGAGAGCGCCGCCTGCTCGGCCTCGGCCATGCGCTGCAGCGCCACCGCGGTGGCTTCGCGCACGCGTTCCTCGCTCACCTGCCGGTTGTGCTGCAGGCGCTCGGCCAGGCGATCGATGTCGCGCGCGAGCACCGCGAGTTCGTGCGCGCCGGCCGCAGCCGGCGCCAGGGCCGCACCGCCTTCGCCCACGCCGCAGCGCGCCTCGAAGTGCCCCGCCTCCAGCGCGGCCACGGTGCGCGACACGCGGCGCAGCGGCCGCGCCACGGTGCGCGCCATGTGGCGCACCGAGGCCCAGGCCGCGAGCAGCGCGACCAGCGCGATGCCGATGCCGGCGACCAGCGAACGGCTGCGCTCGCGCGCATAGGCCGTGGTGTCGCGGAAGGTCTGCACTAAGCCGATCGGCGTGTCGCCTGCGGCCGTCGAGCCCGCGGGTGCGAAGGCACTCGCGCGCGAGGCCTCGCGCAGCGTGACCGGCGACGTGAACATGCGCAACTGCGCGAGCGGCGAGGTCTTGGGCCCGGCCGTGACGTACACGCCGGCGCTGTTGCTGATCTCCACGCGCATCACCTGCCCGCCGCGCAACGCGGCATTCGCCACGTTCTGCAGCGCCGGCACGTCGCCCGCGTAAAGGCTCAGGTCCGACATCGCCGCCACCTGGCGCGCCACGGCCTGCCCTTCGGCGTCGAAGGCCGCTTCGAGCGTCTGCAGCCGGTGGTGGGTGAACCAGCCGGTGAGCGCCAGCGCCACGGCGGCGCATGGCACCACGCCGAGCCGGAACAGGTCGCGCTGCAGGTTGCCGCGCACCAGCAGGGTGGACGCGGACGATGGTGAAGCAGGCGGCGGCGGGTGCGCGGACTGCGCGCCTTCGGGCGGCACCACGTCGCTCATCGCGTGGCGGTGAGCCGCTCGCTCAGTTCGCGCTCCTGCGGCAAGCGAAGCCCGAGTCCGCGTGCCACCGTGGCGTTGACGCGCACCGTCGGCGGCGCGGCCGATTCCACCAGCGGGGCGGCGCTGCTGCCGTGGCCCGCGAGCTTCTGCCCGAGCAGCTGTGCCTGCTGCGCCAGTTGCGCGGGCGTCGAGACGGCCGCCGCCAGGCCGCCCGAACGCACCAGCCCTTCGCTCGCGCCGAACACCGGCAGCCCCGCGCTCGCGCCTGCGCGCAGCACCGACAGCGTGGCCGCCTGGTTGTCGCCGATCAGGTCGGGCAGCACCATCAGCGCATCGCTGCGCGGCACCACCGCGCGCAGCGCCGCGGCCAGCGAGCGCGCGTCGGGCGCGTATTCGACCTGCAGGTCCCACGCGGGCTGGCCGCCTTGGGCCGCCGCACGCTGCAGCTCGCGCACCAGCGGCTCGGATTCGGGCGTGGCGACCACACCGAGGCGCGGCTTGTTCGGCAGCACCGCGGCCACCAGCGCCAACTGGTCGGCCATGGCCGGGTCGCGCAGCAGCACGCCCACGCGCCGGTCGCCGCGCCGCAGCGCCGGGACGCTGGCGCGCAGGTTCTCGTACTCGAGCCGGCTCAGCATCGCGAGCAGCAGCGGCTGCTGGCCCGGGCGATCGAGCGCAGCGCGCGCCGCGGGCGCGCCGACGGCCAACGTGAGGCTCGCCTCGGCGGGGGCCGGCGTGGCCGTGCGCAGGCTGCGCGTGCGCACACCGGCGTTCACCGCGCGCTCGGTCTCGGCGCCTGCCGCGGCCTCGGCCGTCTCGACGCCGGACTGCGCCACGTCGGCCGCACCGGGCGAAAGCCGCACCAGCTCGAAGCGCCCGCTGGGCGCCTGCGCGGCGCGCAGGTGCTGAACGAATTCGGCATGCGCAGGCACCTCGTCGCCCATCAGCACCGTGAGCCCGACGGCACCCGCGGCTGCTGCGAACGGCGCCATGCACAGGACCAGCGCGAGGCGGACGCGCCAATGCCGAAGCCGTTTCCGGAGGAGCGAAATGAAAGGGGTCACGGCAACAGGCATGGGGATGGCTTCTGCGGCAAGGGCAGAACCCCAATGTACGGAAGGCCCCCGGTTCGCGCGATAAGGCGGAGGGCTTATGTCGGTGCCCGGCGTGCGGCGGGAGCGTGACGGAATGCCGCGGTGCATCGGCCGCCTGGCCTATGCCCGACGGTCAGTCGCTGCCTCCGCCTGCCTGCTGCATCACCGCCGCCCGCTGCGCCACGATCGCCTGCCGCAGCACGCGCGGCGAGACCGGCTTGTAGAGCACCGCGATGCCGGCCTCCGCCACTTCGCGCAGGCGGTCGGGCTTGGTCTCGCCGGTCACGAGCAGGCGTGCGGTGGCGGTGCCGATGCCGCGCGGATGGCGCTCGAGCGCGGCGATCACGTCGAGGCCGTTGTCGCCGCCCTGCAGCAGCAGGTCGCTCACCACCACGTCGGGCGGCTCGGCCCATGCGTCGGCCAGCGCGAGCGCCTCGGCGCGGGTCTGGGCCGCCATCACTTCGGCGCCCCAGTTCGTCAGCACCACCGAGAGGCCTTCGAGGATGGTGCGCTCGTCGTCGATCACGAGGATGCGCAGGTGCGCAAGGCTGGCGCCGTCGTCTTCGGCCGCGCCCGCCAGGGAGGGCGCAGCGGGTGCCGCGAGCGCGGCCGGTGCCGAGCGCACCAGCACCCGCACGCAGGTGCCCTTTTGCGGCCTCGATGTGAGTTCGACGCGCGTGTTGAGCAGCTCGGCCAGCCGCTGCACCGTGGCGAGCCCGAGGCCCATGCCGCGCTGGCCGCGCGGCGCGTTGCGGCCGGTGGGCTCGACCTGGTAGAACTCCTCGAACACGCGCGCCTGGTGCTGCGGTGCGATGCCCACGCCGGTGTCGACCACCTCGACGCGCACGCCCTTGCCGCGCCGTCGCGCGCCGACCAGCACACCGCCCTCGAGCGTGTGGCGCAGCGAGTTGGACACCAGGTTGTTGAGGATGCGCGAGAGCATCACGTAGTCGCAGCGCACCCAGAAGTCGGTCTTGCGCACCACCAGCCGCAGGCCCTGCTGTTCCGCGACCGGGCGGAAGTTGCGGCTGATCTCGTCGAACAGCTGGTCGAGCGCGAACTCGGTCCACTGCGGCTGCAGCACGCCCGCGTCGAGCTGCGAAAGGTTCAACAGTTCCGAGAACAGCCGGTCGAGCGAATCGACGCATTCGCGGATGTGGCCGATGCGCTGCAGCCGCACCGGATCGGTCTCGCCGTTGGCGAGCCCGTCGGAAAACAGCGTGAGCGCATGCAGCGGCTGGCGCAGGTCGTGGCTGGCGGCGGCCAGCAGGCGGGTCTTGGCCTGGCTCGCGACCTCGAGCTGCTGGTTCTTGCGCGCGAGTTCAGCGGTGGCCTCGGCGATGCGGCTTTGCAGCAGCCGGTGGCTTTCGGCCAGCGCGCGCGCGGCCTGGTTGAAGCCGTGCTGCAGATGCCGGACCTCGGAGGTGCCTTCGATGGTCACGCTCGCGGCCTCGCCCGCGCCGAGCCGGTCGACGGCCTTGCCGAGTGCGCGGATCGGCTCGCTGATGCGGCGCGCCGCCCACCAGCCCGCCAGCCCCACGCCGACCAGGCTGGTGGCCAGCACCAGCACCACGTTGAGCCACACCGAGCGCCGCGCCTGCTGCACCGCCTCGAGGCTCATCTCGACCATCACCTTGCCGCTCGGCTGGCCTTCGTCGCTCACGATCGGCACCACCACCTGCAGGCCCTCGCCGCGCGCGCGATCGACCGTTTCGGAGTTGGCCACGATCTCGCCGTCGTCCGACCAGATCTGCACCTGCTGCACATGCGGCTGGTAGGTGCCCGACAGGGCCGTGCGCTGCAGCGCTCGGCGGTCCATGCGCACCAGCGGCGCCTGCGCGGCCGTGGCGACCTGCAGTGCCACCGTCTGCGCATTGGCACGCATCAGCTCGGTGAGGTTGTCCAGGTGCTGCCGCGTCAGCACCGTGATCGCCGCGAGCGTGGCCGCAGTGGCCGGCACCATCGCCAGCAGGATCAGCTGCTGCGCGAAAGTGAGGCGCGCCAGGCCGCGCAGGACGCGGAAGTTCCATTTCATGGGTGTATCCGGCGTCTGGAAGTCAAGCGCATCTGCACCTCGACTGGGCAGAAAAGAGGAAAAACATCTCGGAAATGCCGCTTATTTGTGTATTTGATATCTAATTGCGTCCGCTTTCGCCCATGTTAGACCGCTGACCTGCGTTGGCGCCATGTTGTCTTCCCGCCCGATCATGCTGGCCTTTTCACGTTGCCGTCGCCGCTGCCTCCTGGGGCGAGCCGCCGCCTGGCTGCGCCACGGCGCCGCAGCGATCGCCTTCGCGGCCGGCCTGCCGCTGCTGGCCGCGGCCGAGCCCGCGCAGCCAGCCGAGTCGCCGGTGCGCTTCGGCATCCTGCCGCTCGGCGGCGCCTTCGAGTCGCGCAGCGACTGGGACCCCCTGCTCGCCGAGCTGAGCCGGGCCATCGCGCGGCCGGTGAGCGTGCTTTCGGTCAATTCGTACGAGGCGCTCGAGCAGGCCATCCGCGACGACAAGGTCGACATGGCGTTTCTGTCGGGAAAAATGGCGCTCGACGCCGTGAGCCAGCGCCGCATGAAGGTGGTGGCGCAGGTGGTGCGCCACGATGGCCTGCCCGGCTACCGGGCGCTGCTGCTGGCGCGTCGGGCGCCGCCCTTCAATACGCTGAAGAGCCTGCTGGCCGAACCGGAGCGCTGGCGCCTCGCGCGCGCCGAGCGGCAATCGGTGTCGGGCTTCATCGTGCCGCAGCTGCAGTTCTTTCTGCCCAACCACATCGCGATGGAGACACGCTTCCTGAGCGAGGTCGTGGGCACCCACCAGGCCACGGCGCTCGCGGTGGCCAACAACGAGGCCGACGTGGCCACCAACAACACGGCCGATTTCGAGCGCTTCAAGCAGCGCTTTCCGGCCGAGGCGAAGCGGCTGCAGGTGCTGTGGGAGTCGGACCTCATTCCGCATGCGCAGATCGTGGTGCGGCGCGAATACCCGCCCGAGTTGCGCAGCCGGGTGCAGGCGTTCCTGGTCGGCTACGGCCGTGCGAAGGGGCCGCAGGGCGATGCCGAACGCACGGTGCTCAAGTCGCTGCACGACCTGGCGGGCTTCGTGGCCGCGGACAATAGTTCGCTGCAGCCCGCCGCCAAGCTGGCCCACCAGCTCGCGAAGCAGAACGCCATGAACGCGCAATGGGTCAACGAGGCCGCGCGCCAGGCGCGCCTCCTGCGGCTGGACCGCAGCTACGCCGAGCAGGCCGCCGCCCTTCAAGACGCGCTTCCTGGTCGATGACCATGCCGGGCTCGGCCTTGCCCCGCTTTCTGCTCGGCTCGCGCCTGTTGGCGGCGGGGCTCGCGCTGGTGGCGGCCTGCGCGGCACCGGCGGCGCAGGCCGAGCGCACGGAAGTGCCCGCCCGCCCGGTGCGCTTTGGCGTGCTGCCGCTCGGCGGCGCGGTCGAATCGCGGGCGCTGTGGATGCCGCTGCTCGATGACATGACGCGCGCGCTGGGCGTGCCCGTGAGCGTGCATTCGGTCGCGTCGTACGAGGAGATCGACCGGGCCATCCAGCGCGACGAGATCGACATGGCGTTCCTGTCGGCCAAGATCGCGCTCGACGCGGTGATGCAGCGGCGCATGACGGTGGTGGCGCAGATCGCGCGCCGCCCCGGCATGCCGGCGCACCGCGCGGTGCTGCTGACGCGCCGCAGCGGCGAGCCCCGTACGCTCGAGGCGGTGCTCGCCGAGCCCGAGCGCTGGCGGCTGGCACGCGGCGACAGCCGGTCGGTCACCGGGTTCCAGGTGCCGCAGAGCCAGCTCTTCCTGCCGCACAACATTGCGATGGAAACCCGCTTCCGCAGCGAGATCATCGGCACCCATCAGGCCACCGCGCTGGCCGTCGCCAACGGCGATGCCGACGCGGCGACCAACAACACGACGGATTTCGAACGCTTCAGGGAGCAGTTTCCGGTCGAGGCCGCACGGCTGCACGTCGTCTGGGAATCGGGCCCGCCGCCGGGCGCGCTGATGGCGCTGCGGCGCAGCTACCCGGCCGCGTTCCAGGCCAGGGTGCAGGCCTTCCTGGTGGACTACGGCGAGGGCAAGGGGCCGCGCGCCGAGGCCGAGCGCGAGGTGCTCAAGAACCTGCGCGCGGCCTACGGCTATGCCGCGGCCGACGACAGCGCATTGCTGCCGCAGGCGCAGCTCGAACACCAGCTCGGCAGGCAGAACGCCATGGCCGCGGCGTGGGTCGACGAGGCCTCGCGCAGCCGGCGCCTGCAGCGCATCGAGCAGACCTACCGAAGCCGGCGCGAGCGGCTCGGCGCGGCGACCACCGACACCGCGGCGGCGCGCTGAGCCCCAAAAAAGCCGCCACTACTCCCTTCGCCGTAGCTCCAAAACCCGCCGTCTAGGCCGTTAGGCGGATTTGCCCGCCGCGCGCCGCGCCGGAAACTCCCAGCTCTTCGGGCAGCCCTTGCCTTTGACGGAGTGCGGATGAGTTGGCGAACAAAAGTGGTCTGGAGCGAGGGGATGCTGCTGCAGCCCCAGCACCTGCAGCAGAGCGAGCGTCATGGCGACCATGCGCGGCATGTGCTGCTGCGCTCGACCACGCCGTACGCCTGGGGCTTCGCGGAGATCGAGATCGACGCCGCGGCGCTCACGCTCGGCAAGCTCGCGCTGGTGCGCGCGGTCGGCATCTTTGGCGACGGCACGGTGTTCGACATGCCGGCGGTCGATCCGCTGCCTGAACCGATCGACATTCCGGGCCCGATGCGCGACGAGGCCGTGGTGCTTGCGCTGCCGCTGCGCCGCGCCGGTGCGCGCGAGGCCGATGCGGAGGAATACGAGGAGCTGGTGCGCCATCGCGTGCTCGAGTCGGAGGTGCCCGACGCCAACACTGCCGGCGAGCGCACCGCGATGCTGCAGCTCGGCCAGCTGCACACCCGCCTGATGCGCGCGAGCGAGGCGACCGACGCCTGGACCACGCTGGGCGTGGCGCGCGTGGTCGAGCGCCGGGTCGACAACCAGGTGCAGCTCGACCGCGCGATGCTGCCGCCGCTGCTCGACGTGGCGGCCCATGCGGTGATCCGTTCCTGGCTCGACGAACTGCTGGGCCTGCTGCGCCAGCGCGGCGAGGCGCTGGCCGGGCGCATGACGCAGGGCGGCACCGGCGGCGTCGCCGAGATCGCCGACTTCATGCTGCTGCAGACCGTGAACCGCAACGAGGCGGTGTTCGCGCACCTGGCGAAGAGCGCGATGCTGCATCCGCGCGAGTTCTTCGCGCAGGCGCTCGGGCTGGCCGGCGACCTCGCGAGCTTTCGCGATTCGCGCCGCGTCACGCGCTTCGGCCCCTATGTCCATGACGACCTCGCGATGAGCTTTCGCCCGCTCATGGACGACCTGCGGCGCAGCCTCTCGATGGTGCTCGAGCAGTCGGCGATCCGCATCGACCTGCACGACCGCAAGCACGGTGTGCGCGTGGCGGTGGTGACCGACGTGGAGCTGCAGCGCAACGCCACCTTCGTGCTCGCCGTGAACGCGCACATGCCGAGCGAGGCGCTGCGTGCGCGCTTTCCCACGCAGGTCAAGATCGGCCCGGTCGAACGCATCCGCGACCTGGTGAACCTGGCGCTGCCGGGCGTCACGCTCACGCCGCTGCCGGTGGCGCCGCGCCAGATTCCGTTCCATTCGGGCGCGAACTATTTCGAGCTCGAGACGCGCAACAGCGACCTGTGGCGCCAGCTCGAGCAATCGGGCGGCATCGCGATGCACATCGCGGGCGACTTCCCGGGCCTCGACCTGGCTTTCTGGGCGATCCGATCATGACCACTCCCGACCCCTTCGCGGCGTTCGAGTCCGAGCGCACGGTCATCAAGCCCAAGCCGCGCACGCCCGTGGGCAGTGCGCCGGCCGCGGCCGCACCGCCGCCATTCATGCCCGCGAGCGATCCCGCGCCGGCCGAGGTCGGCGAGCTCGGCCTGCTCAATCCACTGGTCTCGGCCGCGGGCAAGCTGCTGGTGCTCATCGGCAAGCTGCGCAACTTGGCGCAGCCGCCCAACGTGCCCGCGCTCAGGGCCTCCACCGCCGAGGAAGTGAACCGGTTCGACACCGCGGCACGCCGCGCCGGCATCGCCAACGAGACGGTGCTGGCGGCGCGCTACGTGCTCTGCACCTCGCTCGACGAGGCGGTCGCCAACACGCCCTGGGGCGTGCAGGCGGGCTGGAACAAGCAGAGCCTGCTGGTGCAGTTCCACAACGAGACCTGGGGCGGCGAGAAGGTGTTCCAGCTGCTCGCCAAGCTCGCGCAGGACGTGCCCACGCACCGCCATCTGCTCGAGCTGATCTACAGCGTGCTCGCGCTCGGCTTCGAAGGCCGCTACCGCGTGGTCGACAACGGCCGCGCGCAGCTCGATTCGGTGCGCCAGCGCCTCGCCGACCTGATCGCCAAGGACCGTCCGCCGCTCGAGGCCGAGCTCTCGCCACGCTGGCGCGGCCAGGGCGAGGGCCTGGTGCGGCTGCGCGAATCGCTGCCGCTGTGGGTGTTCGCGGCCGGTTTCGCGCTGCTGCTCGCGCTGGCCTGGTTCGGCCTGCGGCTCGCGCTCAATTACCGCTCCGACACCACCTATGCGGCCGTCTCGAGCCTGCGCGTGCCCAATATCCAGATCGCGCCGCCGGCCACACCGGCCAAGTCGCCGCGGCTCGCGCGCTTTCTCGAGCCCGAGATCAAGCAGGGCCTGGTCACCGTGACGGACGAGGCCGACCGCAGCACGGTGCGCCTGCGCGGCGATTCGTTCTTCGGCTCCGGCAGCGCCGAGCCGATGGCGAGCTCGCTGCCGGTGCTGCGCCGCATCGGCCAGGCGCTGGCCGAGGTGAAGGGCGAAGTGCTGATCACCGGCCATTCCGACAACCAGCCGATCCGCTCGCTGCGCTACCCGTCGAACTGGCATCTGTCGGCGGCCCGCGCCGATGCGGTGCGCGGCGCGCTCACCACGCTGGTCGAGCCGGCGCGCATGCGTTCCGACGGCAAGGCCGATGCCGAGCCCGTGGCGGCCAACGATTCGCCGGCCAACCGCGCGCGCAACCGGCGCGTCGAGATCGTGCTGCTGGCCGGACCCGAACAGGTGGCGGCGGGGGTAGCGAAATGATCAAGAAGCTATTCGGTCTCGTGTTCAGTCCGCTGCTGCTGACCCTGGTGGCGCTCGTCGTCGTCGCGCTGCTGATCTGGTGGATCGGCCCGCTCGTGCGCATCGGCGAACTGGCGCCGCTCGAGACCGAACTCTCGCGCGGCGTGCTGATCGGCCTCGTCGTGCTCGCCGTGCTGCTGCGCGTGCTGTGGCGCCGCTGGCGCGCGCGCCGTGCGAGCCAGTTCCTGACCAACGGCCTCATGAAGGCGCCCGCGCCCAAGGCCGGCGCGCCGGTCGACGGCGAGCAGAAGATCCTCGACACCCGCTTCACCGAGGCCGTGGCCACGCTCAAGCAGATGCGGCTGCATGCCGCGGGCAAGAAGCCCGGCTGGCGCGACTGGCTCTCGATCTCGGGCGGCAGCTATTTGTACGACCTGCCGTGGTACGTCTTCATCGGCGCACCGGGCGCGGGCAAGACCACCGCGCTGGTCAACTCGGGCCTGAGCTTTCCGCTCGCCGAGAAGTTCGGCCCCGGCGCGATTCGCGGCGTCGGCGGTACGCGCAACTGCGACTGGTGGTTCACCGACGAGGCCGTGCTGATCGACACCGCGGGCCGCTACACCACGCAGGACAGCCACCAGGCCGAGGACAAGAGCGCGTGGGAAGGCTTTCTCGGGCTGCTGCGCAAGGTGCGGCCACGCCGTCCGCTCAACGGTGTGTTCCTCACGGTCAGCGTCGCGGACCTGCTGAGCCAGGGCCCCGAGCAGCGCAGCCAGCTCGCCGCCTCGATCCGCGCGCGGCTGCTCGAACTTGACGAGAAGCTCGTCACGCGGCTGCCGGTGTACGTGCTCGTCACCAAGAGCGACCTGCTCTACGGCTTCACCGACTACTTCGACGACCTCGGAAAGGAACAGCGCGCACAGGTCTTCGGCTTCACGCTCGCGGCCGACGAGAACGTGCAGGCCGACGAGAAGGGCCTGTCCGCCGCGTTCCACCGCGAGTTCGGGCTGCTGCACAACCGCATCAACGACGGGCTGATTGCGCGCATGCAGCGCGAGACCGACGGCACGCGCCGCGCCGCGATCTTCGGCTTTCCGGCGCAGTTCGGTTCGGTCGGCGGAATGCTGTCGGACCTGCTCGACCAGGTGTTCACCGGCTCGCGCTTCGCGCAGCCGCCGTGGGTGCGCGGCGTTTACTTCACCAGCGGCACGCAGGAGGGCAGCCCGATCGACCGCGTGATGGGCAGCCTCGCGCGCAGCTTCGGCATCGAGCGCGCGATGCTCGCGCCGCAGAAGTCGAGCGGGCGCAGCTACTTCCTCACCGCGCTGCTGCGCGACGTGGTGTTTCCCGAGCAGCGCCTGGCCGGCGCCAACGTGAAGCTCGAACGCCGCCGCCACACGCTGCGCATGGCGGGCGTGGCGGCCATGACGCTCGTCACGCTCGGGCTGCTCGCGGGCTGGGGCTGGAGCGCGATGAAGAACATGGACTACCTGCGGTCGGTCGAGGCGCGCGTCGAGCCCGCGCGCCAGGCGCTCGCGGCGCTGCCGTCGCGGGTGCAGAACCTGGTCGAGGTGGCGCCGGTGCTGCAGGGCCTGCGCGACATCTGGAAGACGCCCGACAACCGCCAGGGCGACGCACCGCTGGCGATGACGCTGGGCCTCTACCAGGGCGACAAGCTCGATGCCGCGGCCATGCTCACGCACCAGCGCGCGCTCAACGACGCCTTCCTGCCGCAGATCGCCAAGCGCGTGGAGGACCAGCTGCGCACCGCGCAGCGGGACAACCTCGAATACACCTACGAGGCCCTCAAGAGCTACCTGATGCTCTACCAGCCCGAGCACTTCGATGCCGAGGCGCTCAAGGCGTGGATCACGCTCGACTGGGCACGCAGCCTCGACCGCGGCATCCCCGAGGACCAGCGCCAGGCGCCCGAGGACCAGCTCGACGTGCTGATCGCGCAGGGCCCGCCGCGCTCACCGCTCAAGATCGACGAGAACCTGGTGCGCAGCGTGCGCGCCATGCTCGCGAGCTACCCGCTCGAGCAGCGCGTGTTCAGCCGCCTCAAGCGCCAGCGCGCCACCAAGGACATTCCGGCCTTCAGCATCGCCACCGCCGCGGGTCCCTCGGCGCCGCTGGTGTTCGAGCGCATCAGCGGCAAGCCGCTGACCGAAGGCGTGCCGGGCATGTTCACCTACGACGGCTACCACAAGCGCTTCCAGAACGAGGTGGTGGTGCTCACCGGCCTGCTCGCGCAGGAAGACCCGTGGGTGCTCGGCCAAGACCGCAGCGCCACCGACCGCCTGCGTGACGCGGCGGCCATCGGCGCGCTGACCGACCGCGTGCGCCGGCTGTATCTGGCCGAATACGTGAAGCAGTGGGAGGCGCTGCTGGCCGACGTGCGGCTGATCCGCGTCACCGGGCTCGAAAAGAACATCGAGGCCGCGCGCATCCTCTCGGGCGTGGGCTCGCCGCTCGCGAACTTCCTGCGCGCGGTGGTGAAGGAAACCACGCTGATCCCCGCCGACCAGCCCAAGGACGTGGTGAGCAAGGCGAGCGCCACCGTCGCGAGCACGCGCAAGGGCCTCGAAGACCTGTTCGGCGGCGATCCGAACCGGCCCGTGGCCAGCGGCAAGCGCATCGAGAGCATCGTGGACGACCGCTTCGAGCCGCTGCGCCGCCTCGTCACGCCCGTGGCGGCGGGCCAGCCCGCGCCGCTCGACGAGGCGCTGAAGCTCTTCAACGAGGTCTACGTGTACCTCAACGCGGTCGATACGGCCGTGAAGGGCCGCACCTCGCCACCGCCCGGCGACGTGGCCGGCAAGCTCAAGTCCGATGCGGGGCGCCTGCCCGAGCCGGTGCGCACCATGGTCGAGAACCTGAGCCAGACCGGCGCCGCGCAGGCGCAGGTGGCCGAGCGCGGCAACCTGAGCCAGGACCTGCGCCCCGTGACCGAGTTCTGCAACCGCGCGATCGCCGGGCGCTATCCGTTCGTGGGCAGCAGCAAGCGCGACGTGCTGCCCGAGGACTTCGGCCAGATGTTCGGCGCCGGCGGGCTGATGGACGACTTCTTCCAGAAGCGGCTCGCATCGCTGGTCGACACCAGCACGCGGCCCTGGCGCTACAAGCCCGTGGCCGAGCGCGGCGCCATCACCACGCAGGCGCTGGCGCAGTTCGAGCGCGCCGCGCGCATCAAGGACATCTTCTTCCGCGCCGGCGGCCGCGGGCCGTCGATACGGCTCGACTTCAAGCCGGTGGAAATGGACGCCGGCATCACGCAGTTCATCCTCGACGTGGACGGCCAGCTCGTGAAGTACGCGCACGGTCCAGTGGTGCCGATGGCGGTGCAGTGGCCCGGCCCCAAGGGCAGCAACCAGGTGCGCATCCAGGTCAGCCCGCCTTCGGCCACCGGCAGTTCGGGTGCGGCGGTCGACGGGCCGTGGGCGCTGTTCCGCGCGCTCGACGACGGGCAGCTTGAGGCCGGCGATGCGCCCGAGAAGTTCTTCATCACCTTCCAGGTCGGCCCGCGCAAGACGCGCTTCGAGGTGACGACCAACAGCGTGCAGCATCCGATCCGCTTGAAGGAGCTGCGCGAGTTCTCCTGCCCGGAGGGGCTGTGATGGTGACGATGGACGCGGCCGCTGCGCTGCCCGGATGGTTCGGCAAGTTGCCGGGCATGGGCGACTTCGCGCACCGTCGGCTGCCCGCGTCGTTTCGCGATGCGTGGGACCCGTGGCTGCAGCAGGGGCTGGCGCGGCTGCGCGACCGGCATGCGGACTGGACATCGCACTACCTCGAGGCGCCGGTCTGGTGCTTTGCGCTCGGGCCGGGCGTGGCGGGCGAGGAAGGCTGGACCGGGGTGATGATGCCGTCGGTCGATGGGGTGGGGCGGTACTTTCCGTTCACCGTCGCGGTGCCGTCGGCCTCGCTCGCGGCGGCGCTGCCATGGTGGGCCTCTGCGACGCGGGCCGCGCTCGAAGGGCTCGATGGCGACCTCGATGCGTTGCGCTTCGATGCGGTGCTGGAGCGGGTGTTTGCTTCGGGTGTCGGCGAGGGGGTGGCGGCTGGTTCGCTGGCGATGCCTGCAGCGGGGGAGTCGCTCTGGATGGCGGATCCCGCGGTTTCCGATTCGGGGCGGAAGCTGGTGCGGGGGTTGCCGCGGGATGAGGCGTTCGAGGCCTTGTTTCTCGGGGGGCGGGGATGAGGCGCGTTCGTTGTTTTGCTTTCCGGGGCCGGGTCTCGCCCCGGCGGGCGAGCTACTTTCTTTTGCTTCGCCAAAAGAAAGTAGCCAAAGAAAAGGCGACCCTGCTGTCTGTGTCCCTCCGCTTCGCTGCGGGCAACCTGCGGTGCTCGGCTGCGGCGGGGGTCCGCAGAACTCGCTGCGCTCAAACAGCTGCGGCCCTGATCCCGCCTCCACCTGCGCTCCTCGGCACAGCCAGAAGGGGGTGGGGCCCCCACGGGCCTTCGCTTCGCTCGGCTGCTGTATTGCTCCCTCTCCCTCCGGGAGAGGGTTGGGGTGAGGGCCGCGGCGGTGAATGTGGCGCGCTTTTGCTAACGCCGCCGGCCCTCACCCTGACCCTCTCCCGGAGGGAGAGGGAAAGAGAGGGCCGGGCGCAGCGAAGGCCGAGTCCGCCGCCGGGCGGACACCCCGGCTCCGGGAAGCAAACGCTCCGCCAGTTCCAAAAAGGAGCCCGTCAATGACCGACTCCGACGAACAAGACCGCACCCGCGTCGTCAGCAAGGACCTGCCGACAACCACCGGCAGCGACACCTCAGCCACCGTCATTACCTCCGGCACCCCGACCGGCACGCCGGTCACAGCCCCCGCCACAGGAAGCCACGAAGCCGGCCTCCTCCCCGTAGCCAGCCGCCTCGCCGAATTCGAGATCACGCGCGTCATCGGTCAGGGCGGCTTCGGCGTGGTCTACGAAGCCTGGGACCACACGCTCGAGCGCGTCGTCGCCATCAAGGAATACCTGCCCACGTCGCTCTCCACGCGCCAGCAGGACGGCACCGTCGTGCCGCTGTCCGAGCGGCACCGCGAGACCTTTGACCTCGGCATGCGCAGCTTCATCAACGAAGCGCGGCTGCTCGCGCAGTTCGACCATCCGTCGCTGCTCAAGGTCTACCGCTTCTGGCAGGAGAAAGGCACCACCTACATGGTGATGCCGTTCTACCGCGGCGACACGCTGCGCCAGGCGCTGGTGTCGATTCCCGCGGGCGTGGACGAGGCCTGGCTGATCCGCATCATGGACGGCGTGACGCAGGCGCTCGCGGTGATGCACGGTGCCAATTGCTACCACCGCGACATCGCGCCCGACAACATCATCCTGCTCGAAGGCTCGGGCCGGCCGGTGGTGCTCGACTTCGGCGCCGCGCGCCGCGTGATCACCGACAAGACGCAGGCGATCACCGTGATCCTCAAGCCGGGCTATGCGCCGATCGAGCAGTACGCCGAGATGCCCGACATGTCGCAGGGCGCCTGGACCGACGTCTACGCACTCGCGGCGGTGATGCACGTCGCGGTCTGCGGCCGCGCGCCGCCGCCTTCGGTGGCGCGGCTTTTGTCCGACAGCTACGTGCCGCTCGCGGGCAACGAGATCCTGCGCCAGCGCTACAGCCTGCGGCTGCTGCAGGCGATCGACGCGGGGCTGGGCGTGCGGCCCGAGGCGCGGCCGCAATCGATGGCCGAACTGCGCGCTGCGCTCGATCTCGAGGTCGGCACCAGCATCGCGCCGACGCCGCGCAGCAGCGCGCAGCAGACGACGGCCTTTGGCAGCAGTGCCGACCTGCCGACCACCATCGGACGTGCCGGCGGCAAGCCGCAGGCACCGTCGCCCGCCAGCGCAAGCCCACCCAACGGCAGGCGCAGCAGCAAACCCGTGGCAGCCATCGCATCGGTCGCGCTGCTGGCGGCCGTGGCTGGCGGCGGATGGTGGTGGTACCAGGGGCGCGCGGGCGCCGAGGTCGGCATCGGCAGCAGCAACGACGAGAACAACAGCAACAACAACCAGGCGCTCACCGCCGCCCCACCGCCGCCGCCCGAGACCCGCGTGACGCAGGCCCCGCCGCCACCCCCACCGCCGCCCCCCCCGAAGCCGCGCACGCCACTCGAATCGCTGCAGTCGCTCGCGGCCGGCGCAGCGCCGGGCTTCGAGGTGTCCGCCGTCCCGAAGAAGGCCGAGGTCGCGATCGGCAAGGACAGGCTCGGCTTCGATGTCCGGAGCAAGCGCGAGGGCTTCGTCTACGTGTTCCTGCTGTCGAGCGGGGGCGAGATGTTCCTGCTGTTCCCGAACCTGCTCGACAAGCACAACAAGATCCCTGCGGGCGGCGCGCTGTCGCTGCCGCGGGCCTCCTGGCCGATGGACGCCGGCGGCCCGGCCGGCACCAACCAGTTCGCGGTGCTCGTGAGCGAGCACGAGCGCGACTTCGGCAACGCGGGCGTCCAGAGCGACGGCGTGTTCCCGCAGTTTCCGCTGCCGGTGCTGGCTGCGCTCGAGGCCAACCGCGGCACCGGACCTTCGCCGCTGCTGGGCAAGCCGATGTGCGCGCCTGGCGTCCCCTGCAACGACGCGTACGGTGTCGCGAATTTCAAAATCGTCGAGAAGTAATCGTCTGAAGCACACAGGCCCGAACGGGCCGACTGTTTTTTGACGCAAGGAGGCTTTCATGCACACACGGTCACCGGTTCTTCATTCCGCCCTTTGCTGGGCGGCCGCCGCCATGGCCACGGTTGCCGTCGCAGGCTGCATCAGCACGCCGCCGCCGCCCGCCGGTGCAGGCTCCGGGGGCAGCGCCACCGGCGCGACGGCGGCGGACACCGCGGGTGCTGCTGCTTCCGGCGCCTCCGCCGCGCCGCGCCCCGCGCCCGTCGGCGCGAGCGTGGCGGGCCAGGCACGCACCTTCTCGACGCAGCTCGCCACCTACACCTCGGTCAGCTTCGATGCCGTGCCCGGCTGGCGGCGCGACGATTTCTCGGAAAGCTGGCCCGCGTTCCTCACCAGCTGCAAGGTGCTCACCGGCCGCGGCGCCGAGTGGAAGGACGTGTGCGCACGTGCGCTCAAGGTCGACAGCCGCAGCGGCGTCGCGATCCGCAGCTTCTTCGAGCAGGAGTTCTCGGCCTACCAGATCCGCGACGACGACCGCCGGCCCGACGGCGTGGTCACGGGCTACTTCGAGCCCGAGATCGCGGGCAGCCGACAGTACGCGCCGCCCTACATCTACCCGGTGTACGGCCAGCCCGAAGACATGCTGTTCGCCGATGCACGCAAGCTGCCGGCCGGCAACGGCACCGTGGCGGCGCGCGTGCAGGGCCGCAACGTGCTCGTGCAGACGGGGCTCAGCACGCGCGACATGGGCGCGCCCGGCCTCTATGCGCTCGACCTCTCGGCGATCACGCGCGACACGCTCGACCGCAAGGTGCGCCTTCGCATCGACGGCAAGCAGCTGCTGCCGTACTACACGCGCGAGGAGATCGAGACCAAGGGCGCGCCCAACGCCAAGGTGCTGGCCTTCGTGAGCAGCGCCACCGCCCTGTACGAGATGCAGATACAGGGCTCGGGCCGCATCCGCTTGCCGAGCGGCGAAGTCGTGCGCGTGGCCTACGCCGAGCAGAACGGCCAGCCTTTCCGCCCGACGATCGCCAAGGCGCCCAACGGCAAGCCGCGCAGCGCGGTCAAGGTGCGCGGCTCGTCGATCGAGCTGGAGCTCGATGATGGAGAGGACGACGAGACCGACGGCGTCGAGACCGGCGTGATCCGCACGCGCGGCTTCACGCTGGCACGGCCCGTGACCAGCGGCGCGGTGGTGGTGCCGGGGCGCCGTGCAACCGGCCGCGTCGCCGGCTCGGGCATCACCGACCCGAGCTATGTCTTCTTCAAGGAGTCGCAGTCGCCCGAAGGCGGGCCGGTGGGCGCGTTCGGCGTGCCGCTGTCGGCCGGCCGCTCGATCGCGGTCGATCCGCGCAGCACGCCGCTCGGCTATCCGGTGTTCATCTCCACGCGCACGCCGCGCACGGGCGAGCCGATGCAGCGGCTGACCATCGCGCAGGACACCGGCGGCGCGATCCGCGGCGCGGTGCGGGCCGACTATTTCTTCGGCAACGGCCAGCAGGCGGCGGCCAATGCGCGCCGCATGAAGGAGCGCGGCCAGCTCTGGATCCTGCTGCCGCGCGGGCTCGCGGTGGCGCAGGCGGCCGTGTCGTCGGCGATTCGCACGCGCGGCGCGGCGGTGGGCGCGGACCTGCCGCAATGCCTGGTGCCCACAGAAGACATCTGTGTAGACGATTGATGCACAACGCCTGCCAGCCCGTCCCTGCAGCGGCCCGCGCAGCGCGGCCCCTTCGGGAAACACCGCGGAACCGGCTTTGCCGGGCCGCTGGTGTTGCCCCCGGAGAGGGGGAGGGCGAAGCGACACGCAGTGCGCGAAGCCTGGGGGAGAGCCAGTGATGCAAGAGACGCTGTCGTCCGCGCAAAGCACCGAGCTCGTGCGCCTCTGGCGCCGGCGCCAGACGCTGTCCGCGAGCGACATGGGCACCATGTACCGCATCGTGGGCGATGCGCTCGTGGCCTGCAATCCCCCCGAGCTGCAGGTGCTGGGCGAAGGCCGCCAGGAACTGGTGGCGCAGTTCATCTACGTGAAGGTGCTGCGGCTCGATGCCGATCCCGACGAGGCCGAGGAGCGCGCGGGCCACAGCGCGCCGTCGAGCGCCTTCGCGCTGTGCGCGTACTTCCGGCGTTACCTGATCGACTGCACGCGCGCGAGTTCGTTCCGCCGCAAGCTGTCGATCGGCGACCAGGTCACCGAGGCACAGCTCGAGGAGGCGCTCGGCGCCGACGAGGACATGGACGCCTGCCTCGCGGAGCACGGCCTGAGCGCCGGCGCGGTGCAGCAGGCGGCGCGCGCCTTCATTGCACAACTCGACGAACCCGAACGCCTGCTGCTGTGCGAAGGCTTCGGCAAGGAGGCCGAGGGCGGGCTTTCGGGCATCGCGTCGCGCCATGCCATCGCGTCGTACCACTACCGGGCGGGCCGGCTGGGCCTGGTGCACAAGCGCGAGGCGCTCACGGCCGACTACGCCAGGACCCGCCTGGGCGGCTGGCTGCAGCAGACGCTGGGCATCGCGATCGAGCGCGAGAACATGGCCGCGATCCTGCAGGTTTTCAAAATCCTCGGCGCTGAAGCGTCTTATGCCTGAAGACATAGCCATTCAGGAACAGACCGCCATGCCGACCACCGAACTCTGGCCTCCCCTCAGCGTCATCCGGAGCGCCTTCGAGGCGCCGGGCGCCGCGCCCGCGCCGGCCGCAGCCGACAACACGGCCGCCGTCGTCGCGATGCCGGCCCGCACCACGCCCGTGCCGCCGGCCGACGCACCGCGCGCGGTGCTCGACCTGCTGCTGCCGCTCGCCGAACTGGCCGCGCGCCGCGAGGCCGTCGCGCGCCACGCCTTCACCGCGCGCTGGGCGCCGGGCCGGCTGCTGAGCGTGGTGCACGAAGGGCGGCTGCTCGGCGTGCTGCTCGACCGCTGCGTGCAGGGCAGCGTCTGGCAGGGCTGGATGGCCGCGGGCGAGGCCGACTGGGCCGGCGCGCACGACGTGCTGCTCGAGCCCGGGGACGAGCCCTTCGAACCCGCCTTCGGACTGGTCCAGGCTTGGAACGTGGTCACGCTCGAACCGAGCCCGCAGCTCTGCGCGCGCGTGCTCGGCGAGGTGTCGGCGACGCGGCTCGCCGCCATTCGCGCGGTGCATGACGAATGGGCCGCCCAGGCGCCGCTCGGCATCGCGCCGGCGCCGGGCCACATCGCCTTGCGCACCGCGGGGGGCGTGTTCTCGGTGCTGTGCGGCACCCCGCTCGGCGCCAACGACCCGCGCGCCGACTACCAGGCGCTCTACCGCACCGCCGCGGCGCAGTTCGGCACCGCGCTGCAGCCGCAGGCCGCGGAGGGCAGGCCGCGCGCCAGGCCGCAGCCGCGGCCCGAAGGCGGCTGGTGGGGCAGCATCCGCCGCTGGTTCGGTGCGGACGGCTGGATGCGGCCCGCGCTCGGCGTGCTCGCGCTCGTCGTGGTGGTGCAGAACGCCGGGCTCTTCGGCGGCCAGGGCGCGGAGGACGACGCGGTGCGCTTCCGCAACCTGCCCACCGCGCCCGCCGCCGCGAGCGCCGACCTCGTCGTGCGCTGGAAGGACGGCGTGCGCGTGGACGAGGCCGATCGGCTGCTGCAGGCGGTCTCGGCCGAAGTCGTGGGCGGGCCGGGCGGCAACGGCGTCTGGCGCTTGCGCGTGCCCGACGTCGAGAAGAGCTTGCAACTGTTGGCTGCGTCGCCGCTCGTCGACACGGCCGCACGGGCGACGGAGCGGCCATGACCCGTGGCGCACGGCTCCGCGTGTTGCTCCCTCCCCCACCGGGGGAGGGCAGGGGTGGGGGCCGTTGGCGCTCGATCGCTTCGCAACTCCTGCAATGCCTGCTGCTGATCGCCGCCGTGCTCCTCCTCGCCCCGCAGGCTGCCGCCGCCCAGCGCGCATTGCTCGTCGGCGTCTCCGAACTCGTCAACCAGCCGCAGTCGCTCTGGCTCCAGGCCCCGCGCAACGACGTGCTGCTGATGCGCGATGCGCTGCAGAAGCAGGGCTTTGCGCCAAACGACATCGTGCTTCTGGCCGACGGCATCGAGGGCGCGGCGCTGCCCGAGTCGCACGCCATCCACCAAGCGCTCGGCCGGCTGCTCGCGCAGTCGAAGAGCGGCGATTTCGTGCTGCTCTACTTCTCGGGGCACGGCACGCGCTGGCGCGATGCGGCCAAGCGCTACCAGGAGCCCGATGGCCTGGCCGAGAACTTTCTCGCCCGCGACGTGCGCGGCACCGTCGGCGCGCAGGCCGCGCTCTCGGGCGGGGTGCGCGACGTCGACTTCGACGCCTGGGTGCAGGCCTTCCTCGCGCGCGACGTGTTCGTGTGGTCGGTGTTCGACACCTGCGCCGCCACCTCGATGACGCGCAGCACCGCGGCCGCGCCCGCCGTGGCCGAAGGCCCGCCCGACGACGAGGTGCGCTGGCGCGGCCTGCGCACCATGCAGCTGCAGGCCGCATCCGCATCGCCCGCTACCGCCGCGTTTCCTGCGCCTCCAACTGCCGAGCGCGTGCCGCGGGCGCGCTACGTCGCCTTCTTCGCATCGGAAAGCCACCAGATCACGCCCGAGCTCCGGCTGCCGCGCCAGGGCCGCCAGGCGCGGCCGCAAGGCCTGCTGACCTGGGCCGTGGCGGGTGCGCTCGAACGCCGGCCCGCGACCTGGCGCGAACTCTTCGATGGCGTGCTCTCGTTCTACCCGCCGGTCATCGACGAGCTTGCGCAGCGCTTTCCCACGCGCGAACTGCCGTCGCCGGTGGCCGAGGGCAACCTCGATGCGCCGCTGTTCGCCAACGGCGCCGGCGCGGCTTCCACGCGCCCGGCCTGGCGCGCGCAGCGCAGCGGCGACCAGCTCGTGCTGCAGGCGGGCCTGGTCGACGGGCTGCTGCCGCCGCAAGAAGTACGCGTCAGCGCCACGCTCGACGACGGCACGCAGCGCAGCGCCCCGTCGCGACTGGCGCAGGCCGACATCGACAGCGCGCGCCTGCCGGTGCCCGCGCCACTGCGCGACGTGCCGGGTGGCGCGCTCTGGAACGTGTCGCCGCTCGCCGCGCCAGCCGCGTTCGCACTGCGCGTGCGCGGCCAGCCGCAGCTGCAGCAGCGGTTGAACCTCGACTATCCCGCCTCGGTTGCGATGCTCGGCAGCAGTGGTGGCGACGCGGCCGATCCGCCCGAGGTGCGCTGGACCGACCTCGGCGCCGCCGGCCACCGCATCGAGGTGCTCTCGCCCGCGCTCGGCGCCGGCACGCAGCTGCTGCCCGATGCCGCGGCCGCGCGCCGGCGCATTGCGCTGCTCGCGCGCCTCAAGTGGTGGAACCGGCTGGTCGCCATCGACCAGGCGGGCGCCGCGCCGGTCGAAGGCTTCGACGCGGTGCTCGAGGTGTGGCAGGGCGATCGCCTGCTGCGCAGTGAGTCGGCGCAGCGTGCGGCCGCAGGCGGCCTGCTGCCGCTCGGCGAAGGCGAGCGTGCCGCGCTGCATGTGCGCAATGCTAGCGGCCATTCGGTCGACATGGTGGTGGTCGGCGTCGACGCCGACGGCGCGCTGCGCGCGGTCTACCCCGACGACTCCGGCGCGACCAACCGCTTCGAGCGCGGCACGCGCGAGGCACCCGCGGCCAAGCGTTTCGAGTTGCCGTGGCTGGCGTCGGCCCGCGGCGCGCGCCTGCTGGTGCTCGCGACCGTGGCCGGCCCCCACACCGGGCCGCGGCTCTTCGGCGCCGCGCCGCTCGACACCGCCACGGGCGGGCTGGCGGGGCTTCGGCTGCGCGGCCAACCCGCGCCCGACAAGGCACGGCAGACCTATGCCGCCCTGGTGCGCTGGCCAGGCGAGAGCCCGGCCGCGCGATGACCGCACCCCCACCTACTTTTCTGCCATCAGGAGATCGACATGAGCTGGACTTACGACGGAAAACTGGACCCCGATGAGGCCCTGCGCCTGCTCGATCACCTCTCGGGCCAATCGGGCAACGACTTCGCGATGATGATCGAGAGCAAGGGCTCGGCGATCGAGGGCGAATCCAAGCGCACCTACGACGACGGAAAGCAGCGCATGGAGATCGGCGGCTACTCGTACAAGACCGACGTGATCGTGCCGCCGGGCGCGAGCAAGGGCAAGCTGCGCAACTACCCGTTCATCGTGATCCGCGACTGCGACGCCGCCACCGCCTCGATCGCGAGCCTGCTCAAGAGCCAGGACGCCGACTTGAAGGTCACGGTCTCGGTCTTCAAGGCCGGTGGCGACAGCTCGAAGGACCTGCAGTCGCACCTGGAGTTCGTGATGGAGGGCGCGCGCGTGCAGTGCCATGCGATCGTCACCGGCGGCTCGCCCAAGCGGCCCTGCGACATCATCTTCTTCAGCTACCGCAAGCTCGAGATGCGCTCGGCACCGCAGCAGCAGACCGGCCTGCGCGGCGCGGTCCGCACCTGCACCTTTGTCGAGGCATGAGATGGGCAACGCCGCCGAACTCCTCAAGTCCGCCGATCCCGTCGGCGCCCTCAAGGCATTGAGCGACGATGTGCGCGCCAAGCCCTCCGACAGCAAGCCGCGCGTGTTCATGGCGCAGCTTCTGTGCGTGCTCGGGCAGTGGGAGCGTGCGCTCAACCAGCTGACGGTCGCGGCCGAGCTCGACGCGCTCGCGGTGCCGATGAAGCAGGTGTATGGCGAGGCCATCCGCTGCGAGGGCCTGCGCGCGGAGGTGTTCGCGGGCACGCGCACGCCGATGATCTTCGGGCAGCCCGACGAATGGCTGGCGCTGCTCATCGAGTCGCTGCTGCGGCAGGGGCGCGGCGAGGCCGACCTGGCCGAAGACCTGCGCCAGCGTGCGTTCGATGCGGCACCCGCGATCGGCGGGCGCATCGACGGCGTGCCCTTCGAATGGCTGGCCGATGCCGACATGCGCCTGGGGCCGGTGCTCGAGGCCTTCGTCAACGGCAAGTACTACTGGATTCCGTATGCCCGGCTGTCGCACATCAAGATCGAGCCACCCGAGGACCTGCGCGACTGCGTGTGGATGCCCGCGCACCTCGCGTTCGAGAACGGTGGCGAGACGCTGGCGCTGATCCCCACGCGCTACGAAGGCAGCGAGCAGTGCGACGACGGCGAGCTGCGGCTCGCGCGCAAGACGGCATGGCGCGAGCTGCGGCCCGAGGTCTGGGCCGGCCACGGCCAGCGCGTGCTCGGCAGCGACCAGGGCGAGTACGCGCTGATGGACGTGCGCGAGATCGTCTTCGCGCCGGCGGCCGAAGGCTAGTGCGGTGGCTGACCTCAGCGCACAGGAGCGCCTGCAGCCTTCGCTGCTCGACCGGCTGGTCGACGAGGCGCCCGGGGAAAAGCGCGAGAGCGACGAGAAGCGCACGCTCACCAAGCAGGCGCTGCGCGCGGCGGTGCTGCGCGACCTGAGCTGGCTGTTCAATGCCACCGGCTACGGCCTTGCGATGGACGATCGGCAGTACCCGAACGCGGCGCGCTCGGTCCTCAACTACGGATTGCCTATGCTGTCTGGCCAGTTCACCTCGTCGGTCCAGCGTGTCAGCATGGAACAGGCTCTGAAGAACGCGATCCTGCAGTTCGAGCCACGCATCTTGTCACGCACTCTCGAAGTGGAACTCGTCATGGATGGCCCCGCCCTCGACTCGCACAACAGCATCGGCCTGCAGATCCGCGGCATGCTGTGGGCGCAGCCCGTGCCGCTGGAGTTCCTCATGCGCAGCCGGGTCGACCTGGAAGAAGGACGCATCGAGATCGAGGACATGTCCAACCGGTAGCGCCTGCGCATGGACCCCCGGCTGCTGAACCTGTACGAGCAGGAGCTTCGCTACTTTCGCGAAAGCTCGGCCGAGTTCGCGCGCGCCTTTCCGAAGATCGCGCACCGCCTCGGCATCGAGGGCCAGGAGGTCGCTGACCCGTACGTCGAGCGATTGATCGAGGCCACGGCCTTCCTGTCGGCACGCGTCAACCTCAAGCTCGACGCCGAGTACCCGCGCTTCACCGGGCACCTGCTCGACATCGTCTATCCGCACTTCCTCGCGCCCACGCCTGCGATGGCCGTGGTCTCGTTCGCGCACGATCCCGAGGACGCCAACCTCGCGACCGGCCCGACGCTGCCGCGCGGTGCGGGGCTTCGTGCGCGCCAAGCCGTGGGCCAGAACACGTATTGCGAATTTCGCACCGCGGCTGCGATGCGGCTGTGGCCGCTCGAAGTGCAGCGCGCGCAGTACTTCAGCTATGCGCCCGACCTGCCGCTGGCCACGCACCCCGAATCACGCGCGATCCGCGGCGGCCTGCGCATCCAGCTGCGCACCACCGCAGGCCTGAACTTCAGCCAGATCGCGCTCGACGAGCTGGTGCTGCACCTCGGCGGCGCCGAAGACGTGGCCTGGCAGCTGCATGAATGCGCGCTCGGCCAGCCGATCGGCGTGCTGGTGCGTCCGCTCGGCGCGGGCGGTGCGCTGCAGGGCGAGGTGCGCAGCCTGCCCGCGAGCGCCATCGGCGCGGTGGGTTTCGACGACGACGAGGCGCTGCTGCCGGTCACGGCCACGGGCTTCTCGGGCTTTCGGCTGCTGCAGGAGTACTTCGCGTTTCCGCAGCGCTTCCAGTTCATCAAGCTCGGCGGGCTGCAGCCGGTGCTGTCGTCGATGCCGGTGGGGCAGGTCGAGATCGTGCTGCTGTTCTCGCGTGGCGATGCCGCGCTCGAAAAGCTCGTGAGCGCCGAGAGCGTGCAGCTGCATTGCGTGCCCGCGATCAACCTGTTCCACAAGCGGCTCGACCGCGTGCCGCTGAACGAGGGCGTGAGCCAGTTCCACCTGGTGCCCGACCGCACGCGGCCGCAGGACTTCGAGGTGCACACCGTCAACGAGGTCGTAGGCCACGGCGCGCCGGGCGCGCACGCCGCTGCGGCCGAGCAGCTGTTCCGGCCCTTCTATTCGGCCTTCCACGGCACGCGCCACAGCCACCCGGCCTACTACACGACCACGCGCGAGCCGCGCATGCTCTCGGTGCGCCAGCGCACCGAAGGCAACCGCAGCAGCCACATCGGCTCCGAGGTGTACATGCAGATCGTCGATCCGCAGCAGGCGCCGTATGCGGGCACGCTGCGCCAGCTCGCGGTGTCGGCGCTGTGCACCAACCGCGACCTGCCGCTCCTGCTGCCGCTGGGCCGCGAGAACGACTTCGACTGCGTCGATTCCTTTCCCGCGCAGCGCGTGCGCATGGTGCGCGGCCCGTCGCGGCCGGTGTCGCCGGTGGTGAGCCAGGGCCTGGGTTGGCGCGTGCTCGACCACCTTGCGCTCAACTACCTGTCGCTGTCCGACAGCACGCCGCAGCAGGGCGCCGCGGCGCTGCGCGAGACGCTGATGCTCTACGCGGTGCATGGCGACGAGATGCGCCAGGGCCAGGTGCGCGGGCTGCTGTCGGTGAAGTCGAAGCCCGTGGCGCGCCGGCTGCCGATGAAGGGGCCGATCGCCTTCGGCCGCGGGCTCGAGGTCACGCTCGAGGTCGACAAGGACGCGTTCCACGGCCACAGCGTGTTCCTGTTCGGTGCGGTGCTGGCGCGCTACCTCGCGCGCCATGTCGAGGTCAACCATTTCGTCGAGACCGTGGTCCGCGTGGCGGGCAAGGGCGAGAACATGCGCTGGAGGCCGCTGTGCGGGACACGACAGATCCTCTAGCCGGAACGGCGGGCGCGTCGGCCACCCACGACGCGGTGCGCACGCGCGTCGATGCGGCGCTCGCCCAGTGGTCGGACCAGCCCTGGGCGTATGACTACTTCGCGGTGCTGCGCCGGCTCGAGGCCGCCGCCGCGACCACGCCGCGCTGGGGCCGTGCGCTGCTGCCGGGCGCCGAGCCGGTGCGCGTGGGGCAGGAGCCGTCGCTGTCGTTCGCACCGGCCGCGTTCAGCCGCTTCGAGCCCGCGGCCGCGCATTCGCCGCCGCGGCTGCGCCAGCATTTCTTCGCCTACATCGGTCCCAATGGGCCGCTGCCGGTGCACCTGAGCGACTTCATCCGCGAGCGCAGCCTGAACCATGGCGACCCGACCTGGCTCGCCTTTCTCGACAGCTTCCTGCACCGCTTCTCGCTGCACTTCTACCGTGCCTGGGCGCAGGCGCGGCCCGCGGTGGCGCTCGACCGGCCGCACGAGGACCGCTTTCGCCTGCAGGTCGGCGCGCTCGTGGGCGTCGGCACGCCGGGGCGCATCGGTCGCGACGAGATCCACGACGACGCGCGGCTGCACTTCTCGGGCTGGCTCGCGCGCCGCGTGCACAACGCCGAGAGCGTCGAGGCGGTGCTGTGCAGCTACTTCGGCGTGCCGGTGAAGCTCGAGCGCTGGGTCGGCCACTGGATGGCGCTGCCGGCCGGCGAGCTCACGCGGCTGGGCCGCGGCGAGAGTTCGCGTTCGATGGGCCTGGGCGCCATGCTCGGCACGCGCGCCTGGGACCGGCAGCACCGCGTGCGGCTGCACATCGGGCCGCTCGATCTGGCGCAGTACCGCATGTTCCTGCCGACCGGCGATGCGCAGCCCGTGCTGCAACACTGGATGTCGCAGCTGCTGGGCGACGAACTCGAATGGGATGCCGAGCTCGTGCTGCAGAAGGAGCAGGTGCCGCCCGCGCGGCTCGGCCAGCACCAGGGCAACGCGCCGCGCCTGGGCTGGATCGCGTGGCTCGGCGAACGCACGCGCACGCGCGATGCGGCGGACGTGCGCATCGCCAGCCGAACCCCTGCCGCCAGCGGACGACAAAGCGAATCCGCGCCGCTGGCCTTTCAATGAAACCCCTTTCGTTCGTCTTGAAGAGATACGGAGTCCTCCATGAGTGAAATCAGCCGCACAGCCCTTTTCGGCAAACTCAACGCGCTGGCCTACAAGGCCATCGAGGGTGCGACCGTGTTCTGCAAGATGCGCGGCAACCCGTACGTGGAACTCGAGCACTGGTTCGCCCAGCTGCTGCAGGCGCAGGACTCGGACCTGCACCGCGTCATCCAGCACTACGGCCTCGACGTGTCGGTGATCGCCAAGGACATGACCGCAGCGCTCGACCGCCTGCCGCGCGGCGCCACCGCGATCAGCGACTTCTCGCCGCACATCGAGAACGCGATCGAGCGCGCCTGGACCTATGCCACGCTGCAGTTCGGCGAGGCGCAGGTGCGCACCGGCTACCTCGTGGTGGGCATGCTCAAGACGCAGAGCCTGCGCAACCCGCTGTTCAACCTGTCGAAGCAGTTCGAGAAGATCAAGCTCGAGGACCTGTGCGACAACTTCGCGAAGATCTGCGATGCCTCGCCCGAGGCGCAGATGCGCGCACAGGACGGCACCGGTATGGGCAGCGGGGCGCCCGGCGAAGATACCGGCGCGATGGCGCCGGCCGCCATGGGCAAGGGCGATGCACTCAAGAAGTTCGCGGTCGACCTGACCGAGAAGGCGAAGAAGGGCGAGATGGACCCGGTGACCGGGCGCGACGAGGAGATCCGCCAGATCGTCGACATCCTGATGCGCCGGCGCCAGAACAACCCGCTGCTGACCGGCGAGGCCGGCGTGGGCAAGACGGCGGTGGTCGAGGGCTTCGCGCAGCGCCTGGCGCGCGGCGACGTGCCGCCGCAGCTCAAGGACGTGAAGCTGCTCACGCTCGACCTTGGCCTGCTGCAGGCCGGCGCCAGCATGAAGGGCGAGTTCGAGCAGCGGCTGCGCCAGGTGATCGACGAGGTGCAGAGCTCGCCCACGCCGATCATTCTCTTCATCGACGAGATCCACACGCTGGTGGGCGCGGGCGGTGCGGCCGGCACCGGCGACGCGGCCAACCTGCTGAAGCCCGCGCTCGCACGCGGCAACCTGCGCACCATCGGTGCCACCACCTGGGCCGAGTACAAGAAGTACATCGAGAAGGACCCGGCGCTCACGCGGCGCTTCCAGGTGGTGCAGGTGCCCGAGCCCGACGAGACCAAGGCGATCCTGATGCTGCGCGGCGTGGCCAGCGTGCTCGAGAAGCACCACCGCGTGCAGTTGCTCGACGAGGCCATCGAGGCGGCCGTGAAGCTGAGCCACCGCTACATTCCCGCGCGCCAGCTGCCCGACAAGGCCGTGAGCCTGCTCGACACCGCCTGCGCGCGTGTGGCCGTGTCGCAGCACGCCACGCCGCCCGAGGTGGAAGACTGCATTCGCCGCATCGAGGGCCTCACGGTCGAGCAGGAGATCATCGGCCGCGAGGAAGCCATCGGCATCGACGTGACGAAGCGCGCCGCGCAGGTGGCGACGCTGCTCGACGAATCGAAGACCCAGCTCGAGGGGCTCAATGCGCGCTGGCAGGAAGAGAAGGGGCTGGTCGACCGGTTGCTCGAACTGCGCAGCAAGCTGCGGGCGGGGAGCAAGCCGGTGGATGATTCTTCACCCTCCCCCAGCGGGGGAGGGAGCGAAGACCGGGCGGCGCTGCTGGCCGAGCTGCACGAACTGCAGGCGATGATCCATGCGGTGCAGGGCGAGTCGCCGCTGATCCTGCCCTCGGTCGACGAACAGGCCGTGGCCTCGGTGGTCGCGGATTGGACCGGCATTCCCGTCGGCCGCATGGTCAAGAACGAGGTCGAGGCGGTGCTCAAGCTCGCCGACACGCTGAACCAGCGCGTCATCGGCCAGAAGCACGGGCTCGAGATGATCGCGCGCCGCATCCAGACCTCGCGCGCGCGGCTCGACAACCCGCAGAAGCCGATCGGCGTGTTCATGCTCTGCGGCACGTCGGGCGTGGGCAAGACCGAGACCGCGCTCGCGCTGGCCGAGGCGCTCTACGGCGGCGAGCAGAACATCATCACCATCAACATGAGCGAGTTCCAGGAGGCGCACACCGTCTCCACGCTCAAGGGTGCGCCCCCGGGCTACGTGGGCTACGGCGAGGGCGGCATCCTGACCGAGGCGGTGCGCCGCCGGCCCTACAGCGTGGTGCTGCTCGACGAGGTCGAGAAGGCCCACTCCGACGTGCACGAGATCTTCTTCCAGGTCTTCGACAAGGGCTGGATGGAAGACGGCGAGGGCCGCATGATCGACTTCAAGAACACGATCATCCTGCTCACCACCAATGCCGGCAGCGAGCTCGTGATGAGCATGTGCCGCGACCCCGAGCTGCTGCCCGAGCCGAACGCGCTGGCCGATGCGCTGAAGGCGCCGCTCATGAAGGTGTTCCCGCCCGCGCTGCTGGGCCGCATCGTCACGATCCCGTACTACCCGCTGTCGCCCGACATGATGAAGAAGATCGTTCGGCTGCAGCTCGGCCGCATCAAGAAGCGCGTCGAGACAAACCACGGCGTGCCCTTCGAGTACAGCGAAGCAGTGGTCGAGCAGGTGGTTGCGCGCTGCCAGGACCCGGAGTCGGGCGGCCGCGTGATCGACGCGATTCTGACCAACACCGTGCTGCCCACCATCTCGGTCGAGTACCTGCAGAGGCTGGCCTCGGGCGGCGAGATCCGCCGCGTGGCGCTCGACGTGAAAGACGCCGACTTCACCTACGCCTTCGACTGACTCGCAGCTTCCGAGGCTTCCCACAAGAGAACCCCATGGCCGACCACGCGTTCCGCATCGAATCCGATTCACCCGCCAAGGACGACCTGATGTTCTGGCGCATCGTGGGCCACGAGGCGCTGGCGCGCCCTTCGACCTACGAGCTCACGGTGCTGTCGACGAACAAGGCGATCGATGCCACGGACATTCTCGGGCGCGCGTTCGACGTGGTGATCGAGTTCGAGGACGCGGACGGCGGCGGGCATGAGCGGCATTGCCAGGGGCATGCCGTGCGCTTCGTGCGCAGCGGGCACGTGGGCCGGCATTTCGAATACCGCATCACGCTGCGTTCGTGGTTCTGGCTTTTGACCAAGCGCACCAACTCGCGCATCCTGCAGGACAAGAAGGTGCTCGAGGTGCTCGACGCGGTGTTCGAGGACAGCCCGATCAAGCGCTTCAAGAAGACCAAGACCGGCAACGTGATCGGCACCCACACGCCGCGGCGCTACTGCGTGCAGCACCAGGAGAGCGACTACCAGTTCCTGTCGCGCCTGCTCGAGGACGAGGGCATCTACTACTGGTTCGATGCGCACGATGCGCCGGGCACCATGCACCTGTCGGACGCGAGCGACCTCGCGCACGAGAAGCTGCCGGTGGTCGACACGCTGCACTACGCGCTCGACGGCGCGAGCGAGGCGCGGCACGCAGAGATCACGCGCTGGGTCAGCGCGCGCCAGTTCGACACCGGCAAGCAGGCCTCGCGCGACAGCGACTTCAAGGCGATCAAGAAGAAGCTCAACCTCGAGATCGATGCGAGCGACGACCACGAGCTCGCCGACTTCGAGGAATTCGAATTCCCGGGCGGCTACTTCAACGGCGACGACGGAGAGAACCGCACCAAGTGGCGCGGCGAGGAACTCAATGCACGCCGCGACCGCCACTGGGCCGTCACCACCTGGCCCGATGTGGCCGCGGGGCGCAGCTTCAAGTTCGAAGGCGATCCCGACGGTACGCGCAACGGCGACTACGTCATTGCGGCCTGCACCTTCATGGTGAGCCACCATGGCTACGAGAGCGTCGACGCCAGCGCCGCGCAGCCCCGCCACGTGCATGCGGTGCTGGCCGATGCGCTGCAGGACGATGCGGTGAACGCCGACACGCTGCAGGTGCTCGAGGACCTGATCGCCGGCACGCCCGTGCTCAACACCGCGCAGCCGGGTGCCAGCGCGTTCCTGATCACCGCACTGCCGATGGAGCGCGCCTTCCGCCCGCCGCGCCTCACGCCGCGCGTGACCATGCCGGGACCGCAGACCGCCATCGTGGTCGGCCCCGCCGGCGACGAACTGCACGTGGACGACCATGGCCGCGTGAAGGTGCACTTCCACTGGGACCGCTACGACGAGAGCAACGAGAAGTCGACCTGCTGGGTGCGCGTGTCGCAACCCTGGGGCGGCAAGGGCTGGGGCGGGTACTTCATTCCGCGCATCGGCCAGGAGGTGATCGTCGACTTCCTCAACGGCGACCCCGACCGCCCCGTGATCGTGGGCCGCGTCTACAACGACGACCAGCCGATCCCCTACAAGTCGCCCACGCAGAGCGGCTTCAAGACCCGCTCCACGCCCGGCGGCGGTCCCGCGAACTACAACGAGATCATGTTCGAGGACAAGAAGGGCGCGGAGAACATCAACATCCACGCCGAGCGGAACATGAGCCGCAGCGTGGAGCTCGACGACTCGACCTCGGTGGACCGCGACCAGTCGGTGACGGTGAAGCGCGACCAGACCTCCACCATCGTGCGCGACCGCAAGACGACGGTCGAAAACAACGACACCACGGAGATCCGGCAGTTCCAGAAACTCACGGTCGGCAAGAACCAGGACAACCGCATCGTTGGCTACCAGACGACGAACGTCGACATCGACCATGCGCTGCTGGTGAAGGGCCATCACAAGATCCAGGCCGACGGCAACCGCACCGACATCACGGGCGGCAACGAGACCCGGACCGTCACCGGCACCCAGACGATCACGGTGCAGGGCGCGGTGAAGTACAAGGCGCCCACCATGCTGTTCGAGGCCGGCCACATGGAGTTCAAGGTGACCGGCGCCAACTCGATGAAGATCGATGCCAACGCCGCACCCTATGCGGCGGCCTTCCAGAAGTACACGCTGGTGAGCAACACCGAGCTCAACATGGTGGCGATCGGCAACATCAACACGGTGTCGGTGGGCTCCAACACGACGGTGCTCGGACCCAACACGAGCGGCTATGTCGGCAACAACACCGACTTCAATCTCGGTGTGACCCGATCGACCTTCATGGGCCTGAGCATGGACAACGCGCTGGGCGTTGCGATGTCGAACTTCCTGGGCCTCAAGGTCGAGAACACCCTGGCCATCAGCATGGGATCGGTCGCGGGCCTGAACATCCAGCGCGACGGCACTTCCGTGCGGCAGGCGCCGCTGCATTCGATCATGCCGGGCGCCGGTGCGAGCGCTGGAACCGCGGCAACGGATCTCATGGCGAAAGCCGGCACCGTGGGCGCGGTCACCGGCCTGGGCTACGGCATCGTGGCCCTTCTTAGCGGTGCCGCGTCGTTCGGCGAGCAGTACGGCGAGGCGGCGAAGTTGCTGGACCAGGTTCTGGACAGCCCGGACATCGACAAGATACCCGGCATGCGCGGGCGGCTGCAGCGCATGCGCAGCCTGGTGGACACGAACGTCAAGGACAGCGTCCTGACGATCCTCTCGGGTGGCACGGCCGGGCCGGTGATGGCGCTGCTCGGCATGGTTCCTGTCGTCGATGCCGTCGGCAGCGAGCGCGATGCAGGCTCACTGCTCAGCCGCGACGACGCAGGCAACCCCAACGGCTGAACGGCCGCACTTCGAGCGAACGCACATGCAGGTCATCAAACCCCAGGCGGTCTGCCTGAGCACCCGGCCGATCGAGTACCGCAAGCGATTCGGCCTGTGCGTGACGGCCATGCTGCACGTGCCTTTCGCCCAGGCCGAGGGGGGCACGCTGTGGGGCGAGCAATCGGCGTGGAACTTCATCGGCCGCGAAATGCCAGTGCCGCTCATCGACGAGGGCGTGGCGAAGCTCACCGCCGAGTTCCTCGTGCATGGGAAGGCGTACCCGCCGCCGGAGACGCCCCATGCCTGCGCCGTGCGTGCACGGCTCGGCGCCCGCAGCAAGACCTTGCTGGTGTTCGGCGAGCGCCGATGGGAGGGCGCGAATGCGACCGCGCCGACGGCTTTCGAGGCGATGCCGATCGATTGGGCGCGCGCCTACGGTGGCCCTTCGGTGCCCGCGAACCCCGACGGAATGGGCGCTGCGCCCGACAAGGGCGTGCACCGGTTGCCCCACATCGAAAGGCCCGACGCGCCCTTGCGCGATCCGTCGCAAATCGTGGCGCCGGCGGGCTTCGGCCTGCGCGGGCCGATGCATCCCGAGCGCGTGCGCTTTCGCGGCACCTACGATGCGGACTATCTGAAGGCGCATGCGCCGGGCTTTGCACCCGACCTCGACTGGCGCTACTTCAATCTCGCCCCCGAGGACCAATGGTTCGATGCACCGCTCGGCGGCGACGAGTCCTTCCAGTTCGATCACATGCACCCGCACAAGCCATCGATCGAAGGGCGCCTGCCGGGCTTGCGCGCACGCGTGTTCGCCGACTACCGCGGCACCGGGGCCACCGAGCCGCGGCTGCGCGAAGTGCCGTTGCGGCTGACGACAGTCTGGTTCTTTCCCCACGCCGAACGGGCGCTGCTGCTGTTCCAGGGGTTGGCCGAGGTCGCCACCGACGACGGCTCCGACGTGCATGGCCTGCTCGGCGCGGTCGAACGGATCGGAGCGCCGCGGCCGGACGCGCACTACCTCGATGCGCTCGTGCGGCGAGCCGATCCGCGATGGGGCGGAATCGATTGCCTTGACGACAGCGACCTGTTGCCCGAAGGACTCGACACGGCAGATCCGGAAGCCGTGCGGGCGGCCGAAGCGTTCGCGAGCCAGGGATTGCAGGCAGAGGCGCAATACCGCCGTGCCGAGATCGACGTGGCGCTCGCGCGCGAATCGCTGCGCGCCAGCGGCCGCGACCCGGATGCGATGGGTGTCGTCATGCCGCCGCGCGAGAAGCCGCCCGCGGCCGCGCAGCGCGTGCCGTACCTGAAGCAGAAGATCCGGGAGGCCGAGCAGCAGCAACTGGCGGCGATCGACGATGCGCTCGACGCCCTCGAGAAGGCGGCCACAGCCTGCGAGGCGCACAAGGCCATGAAACCCGTCGCGCACCGCGGGCCGCCGCTCTTCGATGCCGATGTGGCGCTCGAGCGGCTGAAGGCGGCCAGCGCGGGCGCGACCGGCGCACTCGACCTTTCGGCCACCCATGCCCAGTTGCTGCAGCAAGAAGCGATGGAGCGGCTCGGCTATCTGCAGGGTGCGCACGAGCAGGCGCCCGCACCCGCGATGCAGGCGGCACAGGCCGCCACCCTGAAAGAGGGCATGCGGCAGGCGCTGGCCGGAGGGCTGCGCTTTTTCGGCGGCATGGATTTCACGGGTGCGGATTTTTCGGGGCTCGACCTGCAGGGGGCCAACTTCGCCGGCGCCTGGCTGGAGAGTGTGGATTTTCGTAAGGCCAACGTCTCGGGGGCGAACTTCACGGCCGCCGTGATGGCGCATGCGACTTTCGATGGCGCGATCGGCGTGCGTGCGGTCCTCCGCGGCGCGAACCTGGGCCGCTCGCGCTGGACGGGTGCCGTGTTCGACGCGGCCGACTTCGGCGAGGCGCAGCTGTCGCACGCCGACCTCGGCGGGCTGTCGCTGCGTCGCGCACGGCTGAAGGGGGCGATGCTGATCGGCACGCGCTGGGAAGGTGCCGATGCGCACGGCGTGCACGCACCGGAGCAGCTGTTCTACCGACTGGCACTGCCGGGACTCTCGTTCGGCGAGGCCGAACTCGCGGGCTGCCAGTTCGTCGAGTGCGACCTGGCGGCGGCCGATTTCCGCGAGGCCGATCTGGCCCGGGCCAATCTGGTCAGCTGCAAGCTGGACCGCGCCCGGTTCGGCGGCGCCCGCGGCGAGGGCATGGTATTTGCCCAGCACTGCAGCCTGGTCGGGGCGGATTTCTCGGCCGCGCAGATGCAGAGCGCCAATTTCGGCGCGGCGGACATGTCCGGCGCACGCCTGTCCGGCAGCGTGCTGGACGGGGCCAACCTGTGCGAGGCGCGGGTGGCGGACAGCGACTGGCGCCTGGCCTCGGCCAAGGGCGCACTGCTGCGCCGCACCGTGCTGCGGGGTGCCCGGCTGTCGGGCGTGAACTTCAGCGAGGCGATCCTGCAGCATGCGGACTTGCGCGGCTGCGACTTGCGCAACAGCAACCTCTTCGCGGCCGACCTGTCGCGCGCACGCTTCGATGGCGACGTTCGCCTCGAAGGCGCGCTGCTCGAACGCACGCGCACCTGGCCGCGGCTCACGCCCGAGCAGCAAGCCGCCAGCGCATGAGGAGCCCGCCGCCATGATGAACTCCACCACCCTGGCACTGGCCGTGCTGCTCGGCGAATCGATCCCGCAGCTGGATCTCTCGGGCGGGCATTTCGCAAAAGCCCGCCTTGCCGGCGGCCTGTTCGACCGGGTCAACTTTGCCAACGCCGATCTGCGCGAGGCCGACCTGCGCGAGGCCGTGTTCGACCAATGCGATCTGCGCGGCACGCTGCTGGGCGGCGCCCAGCTGCAGCGGGCCGTGTTCAACCGATGCCTCATGGACCACGTCGACCTGCGTGCGGCAGCCCTGCACGCGGCCGTCATCAACGAGTGCCAGGCGCCGCACGCCAACCTGTCGGAGGCCGACCTGAGCATGCTCGCTTGCACCCGGACTCGGCTCGACCACGCCATGCTGCGCGGCGCGTTGCTCGATGCGAGCGTGCTCACGGAAAGCAGCCTGCTCGACCTGGGCGCCGAATCGACGCGCTGGGTGCATGCGACCGTGGCCGGCTGCGACCTGCGCCATGTGGCCTGGCACGGGGCCAGCATGCTGCGCGTGGCCTTTTCGACCACCCGGCTGGCGGGTGTTTCGTTCGAAGGCATGGCGCTGGAGAGTTGCCAGTTCGCGGGCGCCGACCTGTCCGGTGCCGGCTTCAGCGGCGCCACGCTGCGCCAGTGCAATTTCCAGGGCGCCAAGCTCGACGAGGCCCGCTTCGACCGGATCGACGCACCGCTTGCGCTGTTCTGCGACGCGCAAGGCACGGGAGTCGATTTTTCGCATGCCAGGCTGACGCAGGCGCTGTTCACGGGCGCCAGGTTGCCGCAGGCCAACTTCAGCGCAGCCCACCTCTACCAGACCCACTTCGCCGGGGCCGTGCTGGACCGCGCGCGCTTCAACGACGCAGACCTCACGCATGCCGACCTGCGGCATGCGCGCCTGCACCGGGCCGACCTGCGCGGCGCGACGCTGGTGCGTGCATGCCTGCATCGGGCCATGACCGACGAGGCGCAGATCGACGACCGCGCGCGCGCGCTGGAGACCGACCCGCAGCTCGCGCAAGCCGAAGACTGGCGTCCGGTGCCGGCCTGAGACCCCACCGCCATCGACGCCCTTTTCTCCAATGGAAGCCCTGCCATGAAGACCATCGTTCACCATTCCCCACGCCGGGCCGCCGGCACGCCACGCGGCGCTCGCCCGCCTGCAGCCCATCAGCCGCCGCAGGAGGCGCCGCCCGGGCCTTGCTGGGCCGTGCTGCTGGAGACGGGGCGGGACGGCCAGCTGTGCGTCCGCCAGGGTGCGCGGGCGGTGGCCGTGCGCACGGCCGCGAGCTGCCTGCTCGCACCCGCGGCCGGCGACACGGTGCTGTGCTTCGCTGTGTCGCCCGCGGACATCTGGGTGCTTTCGGTGCTGGCCCGCTGCGCCGGCGAGCGCGAGCGCGTGCTCCGCTTCGAAGGCGACACGCGGCTCGTGGTCGAAGGCGGCCAGCTCGCGCTCGAAGCCGGGCAGCTGCACATGAAGGCCGGCCGTCTCGAGGTGCGCGCCGAGGCGGCTGCGGTGTCGCTCGATGCGACCGAGTTCGTCGGCGATCGGGTGCGCATGATCGCCGGCACGGTGAAGCTGGTGGGCAGCGTTCTGAGCACCGTGATGGACCGGGTCCAACATTTCAGCCGGCACTATCTGCGCACGACCAAGGGCCTGGACCGCGTGACCGCCGACCACATCGAATGCGATGCCGCGCAGCTGCTGCATCTGCGCGGCGAGCATGCGCTGATCAACGGCGCAAAGCTGGTCAAGACGCGCGGCGCGCAAATCCACTTCGGCTGAGGACGCGCATGTTCGCCAACTGCCAGATGATGGGCACGGACATGGGGTTCCCCGACGTCTGCATCACGCCCGCTGCGCCATCGCCTATTCCGGTGCCCTATCCGAACATCGCGATGGGGCCGATGGCTATTCCGAACTGCCCGACCATCCTGTTCATGTGCACGCCGGCCCACAATCTCGGCACGACCATTCCGATGACCAACGGCGACAACGCGGGCGTGCTGCTCGGCGTGGCCTCGGGAACCGTCATGGGCCCGAGCCGCCACCTGACGGGCGCGTTCACGGTGCTGCTGAACAGCATGCCCGCCACCCGCCTGACCAGCACGTCGTTGCAGAACAGCACCAACTGCCCCGGCGTACGCACCGTGCCGAGCCAGACGCTCGTGCTGCTGCTGGCGCCTTGAGGCACCCACGTCATCGCGGCCACGGCCTATCTCTTCCGGCGAGATTGCCAATCCGCGCACTGGAATGAATACTCCTTCGGACATCTTCGCCCGCGCGCGCACGGGCTGTATTCGGGCCTAGCTGCCCCGAGGGCCGATCCATGATCCATATCGCTGTCATCACACGGCAAGGCGCTGCGGCAGGCCCGGCCATTGCCGCCGACTTCGGCCCCAACGGCGGCACCATCGGCCGCGCCGAGACCAACACGCTCGTGCTCGACGATCCCGACCGCACCGTCTCGCGCGTGCATGCGCAGGTGCTGTGCCGCGATGGCCGGTACTTTGTCATCGACCGCGGCAGCAACCCGATGCAGTGCAACGGCGTGTCGCTGGGCGCGGGCAAGGAGGCACCACTCACTGATGGCGTGCGGCTCGTCATCGGCAGCTTCGAACTCGGCGTGCGCGTGACGGCCGCGATGCCGCCGGCACTTGCCATTCCCCACACCGTGGCACCGGGTGCGCCCGCACCGGCAGCGCCGGCCAGCAGCGGCGACGATCCGTTCGCCGACCTGCTCGCGGGCCTGGGCTCGCCGGCCGCCGCACCCGCTGCCGCACCGCGCGCAAAGGCCGCCGCGACGGCCGACCCGCTGCTCTTCCCCGACCCGATGGCTACTGGCTCGCGCAATGCGCAGGCAGCGCAGGTCGATCCCTTCGCCGATCTGCTCGGCCCCGGTGCGGCATCGGCACCGGCCGCAGGCATCGGCGCGCTCGAAGACTTCTCCGATCTCGGCGCGCCGCCTGCGCACGGCAAGGCCACGGGCATCGACGCACTCTTCGGCGGCACCGCGGGTACAGGCGGCATCGGCGGCGATCCGCTGGCCCTGTCGCCGCTCGCCGATCCGCTGCTGCAGCCGAACACCGCATCATCGGCCGACCCGCTCGCCGCGCTGCAGAGCCTGGCGCCGGCCACGCCGACGCCACGCGCCGACCACCTGCCGATCGACCAGTTTGGCTTCACGCCGCCGAGGGCCGTGACGCCGCCGCCCGCGCCCGCCGAACCGTTGCTGCCTGCGTTCGACGACATCGCGGACCCGCCGATTCGCATCAGCGGCCCCGAGACCCCGGCGCGCGAGCTGCCGCCACCACCGCCCGTGTTCGCGGCCGCGCCCGCGCCGGTGCAGCGGCCCACCGCACCAGCCGCCGAGCGCTCCGGCACCGACGACGAGCTGCTAGCGGCCTTGCTGCGCGGCCTCGGCAACCTGCACCAGCCGCCCGCGGTGCTCACGCCGGGCCTGATGGAGCGCATCGGCACCCTGCTGCGCAGCACCACGGAGGGCACGCTGCAGCTGCTGCTCACGCGCCAGGAGTTCAAGCGCGAGGTGCGCGCCGAGGTCACGATGATCGCGTCGCAGGCCAACAACCCGCTGAAGTTCTCGCCCACGGTCGAGGTTGCGCTCGCGCACCTTCTGGGGCCCGGCGTGCGCGGCTTCATGCCGGCCGAAGCCGCGATGCGCGACGCCTTCGACGACCTGCGCGCGCACCAGTTCGGCGTGATGGTGGGCCTGCGCGCGGCGCTCGCGCACGTCATCGCGCGTTTCGAGCCCGACGAGCTCGAGAAGAAGATCAGCGCCAGGTCGGCGCTCGATTCGCTGTTCGCCGCCAACCGCAAGGCCAAGCTCTGGGACCAGTTCGTGGCGCTCTACGGCGGCATCGCGAGCGAAGCGGAGGACGACTTCCACAACCTCTTCGGCAAGGCGTTTCTCGAAGCGTACGAAGAACAGATGGCGCGGCTCAAGGCTGATGCCGGCACGCCCCCAGGCCGCTGAGTTTTCGCAGCACAGCAACCAGACAAGCAAGAGGCATCCGCTTGGAAATCGAAATCGTCACGCTGTCCCGCCAGGGCGGCCGCAGCTACAACGAAGACGTGCATGGCCATTGGCACGACGAGCGCTTTGTCGCCTGCCTCGTGGCCGATGGCGCGGGCGGACACGGCGGCGGCGACGTGGCGGCGGCCACGGTGCGCGCGAGCGTGCTCGGTGCGTTCTCGGCCGGACCGAGCCTCGATGCGGGCGTGCTGCGCATCCTGGTGGAGCAGGCCAACCGCGACGTCGTGGCGCGCCAGGCCGAGGGCGGCAAGCTCGCGGGCATGCGCTCGACGATCGTGTTCGCGGCCATCGACCTCGAGGACCATGCGCTCGCCTGGGTGCACAGCGGCGACAGCCGCGCCTACCTGTTTCGCGGCGGCGCGATCGTCGCGCGCACCACCGACCACAGCCTGGTGCAGCAGATGGTGGCGGGCGGCATGCTCGACGAGGAAGGCGCGCGGCTGCATCCGCAACGCAACATGCTGCTGTCGGCGCTGGGCTCGCTCGAGGAAGCGCCCGACATCGCGGTGTCGGACCGCATGCGTCTGCAGCCGGGGGATGTGCTGCTCCTGTGCAGCGACGGCGTCTGGGAGCCGCTCGGCGACGAATGCCTCGTCGAAACCCTGCATGCCTCGCGCACCCCAAGCCAGTGGACCGAGCAGCTCGACGGCCAGATCAAGGCGCGCGCCAAGCCGGGCCATGACAACTACACGGCGCTCACGCTGTGGGTGCTCCCCGATGCGGAAGACGACGAGGCCACGCGGCTCATGCCCGAGCTGCTGCCCGAGACGGACAGCGGCCCGGGCAGCGCGCCGGTGTGACGCTCAGGCGCCCGGGTCCTTCAGCTCGATCTTCACGAGGCCGTCCTTGCCGAACCATGCGGTTGCGGCGCGCGTCGCGATCTCGCCCTGGTCTAAGGAGCGAAGATACGCGTCGGCAGTTCTCACGACGATGTCGAAGCGGCACGCCTGGGGGTGCTTGACGTCACCGACTGCGACGTCCTCGCGCCCCGCATTGGTCAGCGTGATTTCACGAACCTTTTCCTTGTACAGGGCAGACAGCGGGGCAGTCCCTGCCGCTTGACGCTCCAGCATGAGCAGCGTCACTGGCTTGCCGACCGAGAAATCAGACTCCTTGGGCATGAGGGGCTTCAGGTCGGGAAAGGCCAGGTGTCCCCTACGCTTGGCCAGCGTGAACTGTTCAAAGAACTCTGGCGAGCCCCAATTTTCAGTGGAAAAAGCTGGCCCCCAGGAGTAGGTGACCTTGCCATCCTTGATTGCCGTATTCAGCTGCTCCAGCGTCAGGTTGGCATAGGTGTAGGCGTACCGCGACGAAGGCGAGTTCACGTCGGTGGCATAAGTCGTCGCGCCTGCGGGCAGGAAGGGCGCGTCCGGCAGCATGTGAAGTAGATGACGCGATTCGCGGCCGATCAACTGGTCGAGGCGGCTTTGCACCTTCAATGTCGGATGGGACTGCCCCTCGAACGCCTTGGGTCCCTCGTTCGTCAGCGTGGCCACGCCAAGGGATACGCCGATGTTGCTGGCCACGGTGACCGCAATTTCCTTGCCGTCTGCCGGCAATGTGAGGCAGGCGGGGTCTTGGGGCGCCATCGGCTCGGGGTTGGGGCCGGCAGCCGGGGGAACTTCAGGCGACCCGCCGGCGGGGGGCGGGGTTGTTGCAGCGATGGGGAAGTAGCTGCCACCACCGCCACTGCCGCCGCCGCAAGCCGCCACCAACGCGGTCGTGGCGATCGACACAGACATCCACGCCATCCTGCTATTGCACTTCATACGCATGCTCCCTCTTCTTGATAGTCATGCCATCTCGCCAGCGCTGATTGCACAGTGCTCGGCGTGGCAGGCGCATTCTGGAAGGGGGCGGAATCGAAGCCCAGGAACTAAGTCACGGCCCGCGTGCGAGGCCTTCAAAACACACGCGTCAAGTTAACTCACGTAAGGCGCAACGTCAAAAACACAACGGCGGCCCGGTATGAACCGAGGCCGCCGTGGGCGAATGCCAGCAAGGGGCCGACGCCCCCGCAATCGTCAGACCTTCTTGTTCGCAGCGATGTCCCAGCCGGTTTCCTTCACGCCGTCGCCCGAGCCGTCCGACTTCTGCGGCGTGTACTCGTACTTGAACTTCGCGAAGTTCAGCGTGATGGTCTCGGCCAGGCGGTCTTCGCCGCCGCTGCCGCCGGTGCTGATGGCGCTCACGAGGATGTCTTCCATTGTGAGCTTGATGTATTCGAGCGGCGTGGCGCCCGCCTTGCGAACGGTGAGCACGCCCTTCTTGATGTGCTGGCCGTTGCAGCAGTCGAGCAGCAGCAGGTGCGAGGCCGAGTCGACGTACTTGGTGAACGACAGGTCCTGCACGTTCACCTTGCCGGCGCCCGAGCCGCCGCCGACGTGGCCGGTGCCCGACTGGCTGGCGCCCCAGCTCCACGAGAGCACGTCGATTTCCTTCTTGTGCCCGTCGTCCTTGGATTCGCCGTCGACGCCTTCGAGCTTCAAAAACATGTCTGCAGCCATGATGCTTACCTTTCAGTTGTGTGAGTCAGTGGTGGTCTAGATGAAGGGGCTTCCGTGCGTCGCTTCAGCGTGGGTGCCCGGGAGCTGTCTTGAGAACGAGCGAGAAGGCTTTTTTTCAAAGGCCGCGCGCCGGTTCTCGTCTCTTTATTTGCCGCCCTTCGCGGACGGCAGCTTCGACACCAGCCGCAGCGAAACCGTGAGGCCCTCGAGCTGGTAGTGCGGGCGCAAAAAGAACTTGGAGCTGTAGTAGCCGGGGTTGCCCTCGACCTCCTCGACGACCACCTCGGCGGCCGCGAGCGGCTTGCGCGCCTTGGTCTCCTCGGACGAGTTGACCGGGTCGCCGTCGACGTAGTTCATGATCCACTTGTTGAGCCAGCGCTCCATGTCGCTCTTCTCCTTGAAGCTGCCGACCTTGTCGCGCACGATGCACTTGAGGTAGTGCGCGAAGCGGTTGCAGGCGAACAGGTAGGGCAGGCGCGCGGCCAGGTTGGCGTTGGCGGTGGCGTCGGGATCGTCGTACTCGGCGGGCTTGTGCAGCGACTGCGCGCCGATGAAGGCCGCGAAGTCCGAGTTCTTGCGGTGGATCAGCGAGAGCAGGCCGGCCTTCGACAGCTCGGCCTCGCGCCGATCGCTGATCGCGATCTCGGTCGGGCACTTCTGGTCCACGCCGCCGTCGTCGCTCGGGAAGGTGTGCAGCGGCAGGTTCTCGACCGCGCCGCCGGACTCGATGCCGCGGATGCGCGAACCCCAGCCGTAGAGCTTGTACGAGCGGTTGATGTTGGTGGCCATCGCATAGGCCGCATTGGCCCAGGCGTACTTGCTGTGGTCGGCGCCGGCCACGTCTTCCTCGAAATCGAACTCCTCCACCGGGTTGGTGTTGGCGCCGTACGGCGTGCGCGCCAGAAAGCGTGGCATGCACAGGCCGAGGTACTTCGAGTCGTCCGACTCGCGCAGCGTGCGCCAGCCTGCGTACTCGGGGGTCTGGAAGATCTTGGTCAGGTCGCGCGGGTTGGCGAGCTCCTGCCACGATTCCATCTGCATCAGATTGGGGCTCGCGCCGGTGATGAAGGGTGCATGCGCCGAGGCGGCGATCTTCGCCATCTCGCCGAGCATCTCCACGTCGGGCGGGCTCTGGTCGAAGTGGTAGTCGCCCACGAGCGCGCCGAAGGGCTCGCCGCCGAACTGGCCGTATTCCTGCTCGTAGACCTTCTTGAACATCGGGCTCTGGTCCCAGGCCGCGCCCTTGAACTTCTTCAGCGTCTTGGCGAGCTCCTGCTTGGAGATGTCCATCACGCGGATCTTCAGGTGCTCGTCGGTCTCGGTGTTGTTGACCATGTAGTGCAGGCCGCGCCATGCACTCTCGAGCTTCTGATAGTCGGGGTGGTGGATGACCTTGTTGACCTGGTCGGTCAGCTTGGCGTCGATCGCGGCGATCATGGCCTGGATCGACTTGGTGACGTCCTTGCCGATGACGGTGGTGTTGACCAGCGCCTGCTGGGCCAGCGTGAGCACGGCGGCTTCGACCGCGCTCTTGGCTTCGTCGCTGCGCGGCTTGAATTCCTTCTGCAGCAGCGACGAAAAGTCGCTGCCCGCATAGGCGACGTCTTTCAACGCGCTCTGTTCGAGTGCTTCGGCCATGGTGGGTTACTCCTCGTGAACCGGGTGTACGGAAATGGAAATAAAAGGGTGTCGTCAGGCGGCGGGCGGCGGCGTGGCGGCGTCGTCGGCGGGTTTCTGGGTGGCCGCGAGCGACTGCAAGAGCGCCGGGTCCTCGAGCACCTTGGCCAGCAGTTCCTCGGCGCCGTTCTTGCCGTCCATGTAGGTGACGAGGTTCGACAGCTGGGTGCGCGCCTCGAGCAGCTTGCTGAGCGCACCGACCTTGCGGGCCACGGCCGCGGGCGAGAAGTCGTCGATGCTCTCGAAGGTCAGCTCGACCTTGAGCTCGCCCTCGCCGGTCAGCGAGTTCTCGACCGCGAAGGCCGCGCGCGGCTTCATCGCCTTCATGCGCGAGTCGAAGTTGTCGACGTCGAACTCGAGGAACTTGCGGTCGGCCACGGAGGCCAGCGGATCGGCGGGCTTGCCCGACAGGTCGGCCAGCACGCCCATGACGAAGGGCAGCTGGATCTTCTTTTCGGCGCCGTAGAGTTCGACGTCGTACTCGATCTGGACCCGGGGCGCCCGGTTTCTGGCGATGAATTTCTGACTGCTCTTGGCCATGGAGATGCTCCTTGCGGGTGTGAATGGGGCGGGTCGATGGAAAAACGAAACTTCGAATGGAGAGGCTTATTCGGACGCCCGCTTGCCCGTCACGGTCTCGATGGTGTCGAGCGCGTTGGGCGCGAGGTTGGCCATGATCTCGAGGAAGCTCACGCCAATGAGCTTCTTGGCGCGCTCGATCAGGAGCGGCGCCGGATTGCCCGGTTCGGTCTGCTCGAGATAACGGATCACGCGGTCGAGCATCTGCAGCGCGTCCTGGCGGCTCTGGATCTCGCCGCGCGCGGCGGCCATGCGCGGCGCGCTGCCCGCGGCCTGCGCTTCGTCGCCTGCGGCGGCGTCCCCGGCCTGCGCGCTCTCGGGCACGCCGCTCGCGAAGCTGCAGGCCTTCTGCAGCATGCGCGCGATGCCGCGCAGTGCGCCCAGGTCGATCGCGTCGGCGCGCCCGGTGCGCTCCACCAGCAGGGCCTGCAACTGCTCGACCTGCGCCGTCGTGCCGATGGCGGCCTGCAGCAGCTCGGGCCGTTCGGCCTGCAGGGCTTCGAGGCCGCCCTGGATCTGCGACATCGAATAGGTGGGCTCGCTGCCCACGGCCAGGGCGTTGCTCGCGATCGCGACATCGCGCACGCGGATCGGGCCGACGCCCGCGGCGACGCCGACCTGCGCCTCGTAGAGATCGCGCAGCACCATGTTCTCGTCGGCCAGCGGTGCCAGCGCATTGAGTCGCATGGTGGGATCGTTGCCGTCGTCGGCATCGAGCATTGGATGTATGCCGTCCCAGAAGCGGTCGAGCAGGCCGATCAGCAGCTGCAGTCCGGCAGCAAAGCCCGCCACGCCCTGCAGGCGCGTTGCGGCGCGCAGCAGCAGCACCGCGGCGCGCACGTCCTTGCTGCGGCGAAGAATGGCATCGGACTGCTCGGCCACTTCGCGCCACTCCGGCTCCACCGCGGCAATGACGGTGTCGCCGAACTGCTGCTCGGGCTTGCCCTGCGACGCGGCCGAGAGCGCGGTGAAGGCCGCGTCGTACTCGAGATCGTCGCCGCACGGCGATGCCTCGCCGATGGGCGTGAGCAGGGCTTCGACAAGTTCGTTGGTCAGCATGTTGCCTGTTCGAGTTGGCTGGTGATAATCAAAGATGCCTCCAAACCGGTCAATGCAACGAAGGGAATAGCATGCGCACGCTGGGTACACGCCATTCGTCCTATGGACGCTCTCTTGCTGCAGGTTCGCGGCGCCTGGTGCTGGCCTGCGGCCTGGCATGCGCGGGTGTGCTGCTGGCCGGTTGCGCGCCCAAGCCCGTCGTCACGACCGTGTCGATCAACCTGGCCGCAGCGGCCGATGCCAACCCCGATGCGCGCGGCCGCGCCTCGCCGCTCACGGTGCGCGTCTACGTGCTCAAGTCGCCGGGTCCGTTCGAGGGTGCCGACTTCTTCTCGCTGTTCGAGAAAGACCAGGCCACGCTCGGCGCCGAGCTCGTGCAGCGCGAAGAAGTGCTGCTGCGCCCCGGCGAGAGCAAGAAGCTCGATCTCACGCTGCCGGCCGATGCCAAAGCCATCGGCGTGATGGCCGCGTTCCGCGACCTCGACCGCGCACGTTGGCGCGAAGTGCGCCCTGTGCAGACCGGCAAGGCACAGGCCTTCGACGTGAACTTCGGCGCACGCGCGATCCGGATCGACACCAAGTAGGCCGCGCCGTCAGGGCGGCGCGCCCGACGGCGTGCGGCCCGGCCGCACCAGCGGCTGGTCGGCCGGCAGGAAGCGCTCGAACAGGTCGTTCACGAAGGCGCCGCCGGCTGCCTCGGACGCAGCGGCCGTGAAGTACAGGCCGCGCCAGCGCGGGTTGCGCGAGCCGCGCGCATAGGGCCCGAACAGCACATCGGCCACCTGGCGCAATGCGGGCTGCAGCGCACGCACCGCCTCCATGAACTCATGCACCGCCAGGCGGCCCGTCGGTCCGGGCTGTTCGCGCAGCAGCGCCATGCGCAGCGCATGCAGCTGCTGCGCGAATGGCCCAAACACCGCGTCGAGCCGCGCGGCCGCCGTCTCGCCCGGTGCGATCGGAGCGGCCATGCGATGCCCGATGGCCTGTGCCAACACCTCGGGCGGCAGCGCGCCGCGCAGCGTGGCATAGCCGGGCAGGCGCTCGAGGCCGGTGACCACCAGATAGACCGGCATCTGCAGTCGCAGCGTGTCGCCCGCTTCGTCGAGCATGCGACGCATGCGTGTCGCGAGCGGCTTGGCATGATCGCCGTTCGCATCGCGCAGCGCGCTGGCCGCCATGCACACCACCACGCCATGCAGCGGAATGCGCTCGCGCCGCTCGGCCAGCGCCAGCAGCGCATGGAGCCACAGCGCGCGTGCATGCGGCGTGGTGGCCGCCTCGCCGACCGCGCTCGGATGCAGCGCGATGGCGGCCATCGAGCGGCCGAGCCACCAGCGCCAGTACGGCTCGCCGAGCGACTCGCCGCCCGGGGGCAGCACGCATTCGGCGCGTGCGGTCGAGAGCAGGGACGGCAGGCCGGCCTGCGCATCGCCGGCGAAGAGGAACCACGGCACCGCCGCATCGCGCGGGCGCAGCATCTGGCGCGCCTGCGACATGGCCTCGCGCGTGGCTTCGAAGACCGCCTCGTCGTCTTCTGCGCCAGGCGGCCCGAGCGCCTCGATGCGCCGCTTGAGCGCCCGGCGCCGCGCGCCGCGCCCCGCGTCGCGCACCACGGCGTAGAGCAGCCCGAAGCCGCCCAGGCACAGCGCGAGCAGCAGCCAGAACAGGTGGGCCGGCGAGAGAAGATCCGTTGTGGGCATGGCGATGGCCTCAGCGCGCGACGGTCTCGAGCGCCGCCAGGTCCGCGATCAGCCGCTCGCCGCCGCGGTTGGCCGCGAGCGCTTCGCGCAGGCGCAGCAGGTAGTCCGAGGCCAGTTCGAAAGGCGGCCGATCGGCGGTCTCGGGAAACGGCGTGGGCGACGAGATCACGGTGACCAGCACGCTGCCGAACGGCGGGCCGACGAGCCAGCTCGACGGGATGTCGGCGCCGAGCACAAGCCCCGCGCCCCCTCGCAGCCGCGTGGCGGCCGGGCCGGCATTGAGGTGCATCACGGCCCCGTCGGCGGTGTAGTAGTCGACCCACACATAGCTGTCGTGGCCCGGCGCGCGGATCTCCACACGCACGCTGTCGCCTTCGCGCAGCCGCTGCGCGTGGGCCGTGGGCGACTGCACCCCCAGCCCGTGAGCCTTGTCGCGGTTCCGCTGCTGGTAGGGCTTGAGGATCGCAAACACCTCGCATTGCGGCCAGGCGCGCAACGCGATGTCGAACGAGGCGGCACCGGCACCCGGCATCGCGGCCACCTCGCGCTCGATGCGCGCCAGGTCCGCGGGCAGCGAGACGAAGCCGCCTACGCGCAGGCGGCCGTCCGGGCCGGCGCTCGCCGCCAGGTCGGCGCAGGCATAGCCCTGCAGGTGCTGCTCGATGCGCTGGGCCAGCCCCGGCTCGCGCGCCGGAGGCCCTGCGAGCCACATCCACCACAGCAGGTAGGCGAGCGGCAGCAGCAGCGCGAGCGCGCCGCTCGCGCGCAGCAGCGCCTGGTCGCGCCGTCGCATGTCCGGCGGGCCGCGCGGATCGGGCACGCCGTAGGGCTGCGGCGTGATGCGGTCCTGCACCAGACTGCCGAGCGCCAGCGGGCCGTGCCGCAGCTGCCGGCCATGCAGGTCCTTGAGCTTGCCGAGTTCGCCGCGGTCGCCGCTTTCGAAGTAGTACTGACCCTTGAAGCCGAGCACCAGCGCATGCCAGTAGACCTCGCGCAGCTCGTCGTCGTCGGGCCCGAGTGCGGAAAGGTGATGGAAGAACTCGCTCGCGGCGTTGTTGGAATTGAACAGCTCCACCTGGAGCGGTACCGCGCCCAGGCCGTCGGGGTGGCGCGCGAGGATTTCGTCGATCCAGGCCACCATCGCGAAGGCGGCCGATTCGATCTGCGGCTGCGGCTTGCCCACCGCGCTTGCGCGTGCCGCATCGAGCAGGCGATGGGCCTGCTGCCGGGCCGCCGCACGCGACGGCTCGGCGCGGCCGGCGGCGATCGATGCATCGAGGGCGAGGCCGAAGGAAACGAAGGCGGAAAAGCAGTCGAGCAACCGGGCCATGGACTGCGCCCGATCACCGCGGCCGCATCGGGAGGGATGCCTTGCACCGGCGTCTGCTGCTGTGGCACATGCCCATGTCCCCTTCGAATGAATGCCGATTCTTCCAAAGGAGGCGAGGGCGGCGCCATACCGCTTGGGGCCTATGCCGTTCGTGGAGCGGGCCGGCCTTGCTGCGCGGGGCATTCGCCGGTATCTTCGGCATCCGCTGAACTCACCGCACGCTGGGACATGCCATGAAAATTTTGATCGCCGACGACCACCGGCTCGTCATCGAGGCGGTCAAGGCCAAGTTGGCCGAGCTCGAACCCGGCATCGAGTTCGTCCTGGCGATGAGCGTCGACGAACTGCTCGCGAGCGCCACCGACGAGCTCGACCTGGCCGTGATCGACCTCAACATGCCCGGGGCCGACGGCCAGGCCCACATCGACGAGATCCGCCGCCGCCATCCGGCCGTGCCGGTCATCGTGCTGTCGGGCTACGAAGACCCCGCCATCATGCGCAGCGCGCTCGAGCGCGGCGTGCTCGGCTTCATCCCGAAGGCCTATTCGCCCGAGGTGATGCTGTCGGCCGTGCGGCTGGTGCTCGCGGGCGGCGTCTACGTGCCGCAGATGATGCTGGCGGCGCTGCCGCCCGGCATCGTGGCCGGCGTGGCGCCCGGCCCGGCGGGCGAGCCGCGCACCGCGGCCGCTTCCTCCTCGCAGACGCTCGAGCACCTGCGCAGCGTGCTCACCGAGCGGCAGGTCGAGGTGCTGCAGCTGCTGTCGCAGGGCAAGCCGAACAAGCTCATCGGCCGCAGCCTCGGCATCAGCGAGGGCACGGTCAAGATTCATCTCGCAGCGATCTTCCGCGCGCTCAACGTGCGCAACCGCACCGAGGCCGTGGTGGCCGCGCAGGCGCTCACCGAAGCGCAGGCCTGAGCCTCGCCCTGAGGCCCGTCCGGCGCCCGGTCCGGAATCTCCGCCGATGACAGCGGCCCGGATGCGCGCCTTTCCTACGCAGGCGCACACCGCGGATGCGCAGCCTGAAGTCTTCTCAACGAACCCATCGAAGGAAGACATGGCCACGAGCAGCATCCTGGGCGGCGCGCGTCCGCCCGAGGAACCCACGGGCACGGACATCGGCAGCCTGGGCCCGAGCGATACCAGCGACAGCGGAAGCGACGTGCGCATCGCAGGCGAACGCACCGCCGTTCCCGACGACGCGGCCGGAGGCGCGATCCCGGTCGCGCACGACAGCAGCACCGACGCAGCCGGCACCGGCGAGCGCGCCTCGGCCGATTCGCCCGCGTCGCAGGCCGATGCAGACATCCTGCCCGACAGCATGGAAGAGGTCGGCGAGCTGGCGGACATGGACGAAGGCGAGCCGGAAGACGCCGACGCTGGCGAAGACGACCGCAGCTGAGGCGCCGTTGGTGCGGAACACCATGCAAGCCCATCTGGAATGTGTGCTCCAGAGCCTGCAGCAACTGGCCTATGCGCGCATCGTGCGCGAGTTTCATCGCGCCTGGAACGCGCGGGTGGACCCCGCCGCGGCCGAGGTCGAGAGCCGCGAAGCGCACTGCCGCGTGCTGCGCTGCGAGGAGGCGCTGGCGGGCCTGCGGCTGCTGCTCGACGAGCCGGGCCAGATCGCGCAGATCAAGGTGGCACGCGCGCTCTACTTGCGCCTGCTGCTCGAGAGCGCACCGGTGCGCCTGCAGTCCTGGAGCGACAGCGACAACCTGGACGATATGCCGAAGTCGCACCTGTTCGAGTGGATCGCGTACGACTTCGAGCGCCTCGAACTGGCCGAGCTCGAAGGCGCAATGACGCCGGACGAAGCCGCCTCGTACGCGCAGGCGCTCGACGCACGCGCCAGCAGCCTGCGCGAGGAATAAATAGAACAGCGCCTCAGGTCCGTCCGAGCACGATCGCGCCCGAACTGATGTAGCGGTCGAACTCGATCTTGGGGATCGCCGCCGTGAGCGATTGACCCTCTTCCGACCAGGTAAGCACGACGCTGTCGTCGGCCACCATCGCCTGGCAGTCGCCTTCGGGGATCGTCAGTCCCGGGCCATCGCCGGCACGGAATTCAACCGGGCCGGCGATGCGGGCGTCGATCTGCTGCGGGGTCGAGGTGGTCATGGGCCTTGTTCCTTGGTGGCGGTTCCGGTCATTGCGGGGCGGGGCGCGCATGGCGGTTGCTGCCGTCGCTGCGCTGCTGCTTGCTGGGATCGCCGTCGCGCGAGGGCGCGATGCCGCCCGGCGTGGCAGATGAAGGCGGCCGGGAAGTTTGCGTGCGGGCGCTGGCCGGGCCCTTGTCGTTGCCGAGCTTGCCCTGGTCCATCGAACCGTGGGGCTGTGCGGGAGGGCGGGTGGCCGGGGCCTTTTCCGCGTCGCTGCTGGGCGGCGTGACGGTGCCCTTGGGGTTGCCCGCGGGTTGGGCGGCGGCGCCCAGCGCCACGAGCGTGGCGGCTACCAGTCCGTAGCGAAGGCTGCGGGCACCGAAGTGCGAGAAGAATTCGTTGGCCATCGGTGAGGTCCTCGAAAAAACTGAAGAAGCTGCAAACCAGATGTGTTTGTCGCCGATGGCGGTCGCGCGCTTGTAGGCAGGGACAGCATTCCCGCGCCGGTGGCATGCCTGCCTGCCTGCGAACTCGGGCGCCCCGAAAATGGGCCGAATTCCTACGCGCCGGCGCTGCGGCACGGGTCACGGTGGTGCTTTCGAAAGGAATCCAGCGTGACCAGATCCACGACACCGGAGCCCCGCGCGCCCGGTACGGCGCCTGCTTATGGCCAGCCGATGCCGGCGCAGCGCAGCATGAAGCGCGAAGCCAAGACCGAGGCGGAGAACGAGAACGAGAACGACGACCCGGTGGGGCCGAACAACGGTCCCGCGATCACGCCGCAGAAAAAGCCGCCCCGGCCGGGCGATGCGGGCGTAGGCGAGACCGACAACCACGGCAGCTCGCCCTACAGCCAGCCCGGATTTCCCGAGAAACCCGTGCGCGACGAGTGACTGCCGTTGCGCGGCGCTGCTCGGAGAACGCTTACAGCGGACGTCGGGCGATGCCGACACAGGCGCTCGGGCGTGCGACCACCATGGGTGGCTGACCCGGCGCAGCGCTGGCGAATTTTTTGTTTTTTCATCCAACCGCCTCGCCTCCCCGAGGCCAACGAACGAAGGAGTTTCCAGACATGGCCAACTACACGAACACTGCCGGCACCGCGAACGCCGAAAACGTCGTCGAGGTGCTGAACGACCTGCTCGAGAATTCACGCGACGGCGAATACGGCTTCCGCGCCTGCGCCGAGGAGGTCGAATCGCCCCAGCTCAAACAGGTCTTCCAGAACCGGTCGGCCGACTGCGCGCGCGGGGCCGGCGAACTGGTACAGCTCATCCGCCGCTTCGGCGGCTCGCCCGACGACGGCGGCACGGTGAGCGGCGCGATGCACCGCGGCTGGGTGCATGTGAAGGGCACGGTGGGTGCCAACAGCGCGCTCTCGATGCTCGAGGAATGCGAACGCGGCGAGGACGCCGCGGTGGCGCGGTACCGCAAGGCCCTGAAGGAGGATCTGCCCGCCGACGTGCGTGCGGTGGTCCAGCAGCAGGCCGATGGCGCCCAGCGCAACCACGACGAGATCAAGCGGCTGCGCGACGAGATGCGCGCGAGCAAGTAAGTAAGTAGGCAAGCAGGTCAGCAGGAAACGCGTGGTGCGGGGGCGGCGAAAGGGCCGCCGTCCTGCACCACGCTTTTCCTTTTGCGTCCCGGCGACTTCCATCAACGCGCGTTGCCGAGTTCGATCGTTCGATCGGATGGCTGCCGGCTGACACGCGCATCGGTACAAACCTACGCGGGGAACCAAGCTATTCCCCTTCAATGGCGCCGCCGCCTAAAGGCGATTGGGGCGTACCGTGCGTCTCACCCTCGGCGGATCAGGAGACCGCGATGCGCACTCGGAACGAGAAGAAGAACGACGAGGCAAACCAGACCGCCGATGACGGCGGCGGCACAGATCCCCAGCAAGCCCTGGCCGGCACCACCGGCACCACCCGGCGCTCACTCGTACGCAGTGCGGTGCTGTTCGCGATGTTCTCGGCCAGCGGGGTGAGCCTGACTGGTTGTGGCGGCGGAGGCGGCGGCGGTGGTGGCGGCGGCGGAGGGGGCATCGGCGGAGGCGGTGGCACGCCGCCCGAGAGCTCCGGCCCGGTGTTCAAGCACGGGGTTGCCAGTGGCGACCCGCTGTCGGACCGCGTCATGCTCTGGACCCGTGTGACCGCCCCCGCACCGGGCACCCTCAACGTCGAATGGCAAGTTGCGAGCGACGAGCGCTTCGGCGTCATCGTTGCGCGCGGTACGCTCGGCACCGGACCCGAGCGCGACTACACGGTCAAGGTGGACGCCTTCGGGCTCCAGCCGGCCAGCACCTATTTCTATCGCTTCCTGATGGGCAGCGAGAGCTCTCCCATCGGCCGCACCCGCACGCTGCCGGTGGGTGGCGTATCGCAGGCCAAGCTGGCGGTGGTGTCCTGCTCCAATTTCCCGAGCGGCTATTTCAATGTCTATGCCGACATTGCCAAGCGCACCGATATCGACGTGGTTCTGCACCTGGGCGACTACATCTACGAGTACGGCCGGGTGGGCTATGCGTCGCAGCTTGCGATTGCCATCGATCGCGAGTCGGCACCCGACCACGAGATTCTGACGCTTGCGGACTATCGCCAGCGCCATGCGCAATACCGCACCGACGGCGATCTGCGCGCGCTGCATGCGCGCTTTCCGATGATTGCCGTGTGGGACGACCATGACCTGGCCGACAACGCGTGGTCGGGCGGCGCCGCCAACCACGATGAAGCAGACGAAGGCAGCTTCGCGGCGCGGCGCGCGGCTGCCGTGCAGGCCTACCACGAGTGGTTGCCGACGCGGCTGCCCGACCCGGCGAACCCGCTGCTGATCTATCGCTCGTTCGACTTCGGCTCACTGGCTTCGCTGCACATGCTCGACACCCGGCTGATCGGCCGCGAGCGGCAACTCACGATCGACCAATACCTTGCCGGCGAGGCGGACGCCCCCACGCGGCAACTGCTGGGCCAGCCGCAGGTGGATTGGCTCTCCGCGCGCATGGCCGCGTCGGCCGGTACTTGGCAGGTGCTGGGCCAGCAGGTGCTCATGATGCGCATGACCATTCCCCTGAGCATTGCGACCGACTTCAACGCCGAGACGCTGGCCGCCTACGTAGCCGCAAAGGCGCTTCCGGACTCCGCACGCAGCGACAGTCAAAGGGCGTTGCTGGCCCAGCAGAATGTGCCCTACAACATGGACGCATGGGACGGCTACCCGGCCGCGCGCGACGCCGTGCTTGCCATGGCGCGCAATCAAGGCAAGAACCTGGTTTCTCTGGCGGGGGATACGCACAACGCATGGGCCGGCAACCTCACCGATGTTTCGGGGCAGCGGGTGGGCGTGGAATTTGGAACGTCGTCGGTGTCGTCGCCGGGCTTCGAGCGGGCGCTGCCGCTGATTGCCAACGACCTGCTGGCCGACGGCTTCCTGCGCATGGTGGAGGACCTGCGCTACGCCGAAACCAGCAAGCGCGGCTATGCCGTTCTGACCCTGACACCGGCCGAAGCGCGCTGCGAATACGTCGAGATCAGCACGGTGTTGAGCCGCGACTATTCGGTGAGAACGGCCGCCACGCTGCGCGTGCTGCCGGGCAGCGGCAACCTCCAGGTGCTTGCCGCCTGAGGGTGGCCTGGGCCGGGCGCGGCGCTTCGTTGCCGTGCCGCTGCGGGTAGCATGGAGCCTCTCTGCAACCGCTGAAATGTCTTGAACTCCATAAGCTTCGATTGCACCCGCTTCGACGCGGCCATCGTCGATCTCGACGGCACGATGGTCGACACCCTGGGCGACTTCGCGGTGTCGCTCAACCACATGCTCGGCGACCTTTCGCTGCCGCCGATCGCGCCGGCCGCGATCGAGCGCATGGTCGGCAAGGGCTCGGAGCATCTGATCTTTTCCGCGCTCGCGCATGTGCTGGCCATGCCGGGCAGTGCGTTCGCGAACGACGGCGCAGACGCGCTGCATGCGCGCGCGCAGGCGCTGTTCGAGCGCGCGTGGACGCGATACCAGCACCACTACCTTGCCATCAACGGGCAGCACTCGTCGCTCTACCCGGGCGTGCGCGAGGGCCTCGAAGCGCTGCGCGCGCGCGGGCTGCGGCTCGTGTGCCTCACGAACAAGCCGGGTGCGTTCGCGAAGCCTCTGCTGGCCGCCAAGGGGCTCGACGGGTTCTTCGAATTCGCTTTCGGCGGCGACGCCTTCGAGCGCAAGAAGCCCGATCCGTTGCCGCTCCTGAAGGCCTGCGAGGCGCTGGGCACGCTGCCGTCGCGCACGCTGATGATCGGCGACTCGAGCAACGATGCGAAGGCGGCCCGTGCTGCCGGCTGTCCCGTGGTGCTCGTCACCTACGGCTACAACCATGGCGAGCCGGTGCGCGCGGTCGATGCCGACGGCTTCGTCGATTCGCTGGCCGAACTCGGCCGCGCACCGGGCTGAGCGGCGCACCTCGGGAGGAACCCTCAAAACGCGGGCCATTGCACGCCGCGGCGTTTTCGTCGGCTAAACTCCGCGTTCCATGTTCGTTCATCACGTCATTCAATCAGGTGAAGGCAGCCGGGGAGCCTGGCCCTGGCGTCGCCATACATCGCTGCCTGTTTGATTGGCACGGCGCACGCCGTGCGCCCGCGGTTTCGGCGCAGCACAACAGCGCCAGGCCATGAATGTGAATGACCTTGCCCCGGCCGAGAGAGCGCGCCGGCCGGGCAACTGGAGAACGAATCCGTGATCACCGAACTTGAATTCAAGAGCCTCAGCGCCCAGGGCTACAACCGAATTCCGCTGATGGCCGAGGCCTTTGCCGACCTCGAAACCCCGCTGTCCCTCTATCTCAAGCTGGCCCATTCCCAGGGCGGCGGCAAGCACAGCTTCCTGCTCGAATCGGTGGTCGGCGGCGAGCGCTTCGGGCGCTACAGCTTCATCGGCCTGCCGGCGCGCACCTTGCTGCGCGCGAGCGGCTTCGGCACCGAGGCCGTGACCGAAGTGGTCACCGATGGCCGCGTGGTCGAAACGGCCGCCGGCAACCCGCTGGACTTCGTCGCGCAGTACCAGAAGCGTTTCAAGGTGGCGCTCCGGCCGGGGCTGCCGCGCTTCTGCGGCGGGCTCGCGGGCTACTTCGGCTACGACACCGTGCGCCACATCGAACGCAAGCTCGAGAAGAGCTGCCCGCCCGACGCGCTCGGCTGTCCCGACATCCTGCTCTTGCAGTGCGAGGAGCTGGCCGTCATCGACAACCTCTCGGGCAAGCTCTACCTGATCGTCTACGCCGATCCGGGGCAGCCCGAGGCCTATGCCGCGGCCAAGCGCCGGCTGCGCGAGTTGAAGGAAAAGCTCAAGTACTCGGTGAGCGCACCGGTCGTGAAGCCCACGCAGGCGCATCCACCCGAACGCAGCTTCGCCAAGGCCGATTACATCGCGGCCGTCGAGCGCGCGAAGGAGATGATCGCCGCAGGCGACTTCATGCAGGTGCAGGTGGGCCAGCGCATCAGCAAGCGCTACACCGAGTCGCCGCTGTCGCTGTACCGTGCGCTGCGCTCGCTCAATCCGTCGCCCTACATGTACTACTACGACCTCGGCGACTTCCACGTGGTGGGCGCCTCGCCCGAGATCCTGGTGCGGCAGGAAAACACCGCCGAAGGCGAGCAGAAAATCACCATCCGCCCGCTGGCCGGCACGCGGCCGCGCGGCGCCTCGCTCGAGCTCGACAAGGCCGCCGAGCAGGAACTCATCAACGACCCGAAGGAGCGCGCCGAGCACGTCATGCTGATCGACCTCGCGCGCAACGACATCGGCCGCATCGCGAAGACCGGCACCGTGAAGGTGACCGAGGCTTTCGCGGTCGAGCGCTACAGCCACGTGATGCACATCGTGAGCAACGTTGAGGGCACGCTGGCCGACGGCATGACGGCCATCGACGTGCTCAAGGCCACGTTCCCCGCCGGCACGCTGACCGGTGCGCCCAAGGTGCATGCGATGGAGCTCATCGACCAGCTCGAGCCGACCAAGCGCGGTCTCTACGGCGGCGCCTGCGGCTACATCAGCTATGCGGGCGACATGGACGTGGCGATCGCGATCCGCACCGGCATCGTGAAGGACCAGATGCTGCACGTGCAGGCCGCGGCCGGCGTGGTGGCCGACTCGGTGCCTGAGCTGGAATGGAAAGAAACGGAAGCCAAGGCGCGCGCGCTGCTGCGTGCGGCCGAACTGGTCGAGGAAGGCCTGGAATGAGCGCAGCGCCGGGCCGCCCCAAGCAAGCTCGCACCGCAGTGCGCAGCACGGAGGTACTACGATGAATTCCGCACCCGATACACAGAACGACTTTTCGCACGAGATCATCGGCGCCGCCGTCGAGGTGCAGCGCGTGCTCGGCACGGGGCTCGACGAGAGCGCCTACGCCGCGGCGCTGGCCATCGAGCTGGCAGAGCGCGAGATCGGCTTCACGCGCGACGTGGCCTTGTCCGCGAGCTACAAGGGCCGCTCGCTCGGCGAGGTGTACCGCGCGGGCTTCGTGGTCGAGCAGTCGGTCATCGTCGAGCTCAAGGCGGTCGATGTGCTGACCGACCTGCACCGCGCGCAGTTGCTCGCGGCGCTGCGCCTGTCGGGCCTGAAGCTGGGCCTTCTGATCAACTTCAACGTGTTCCCCGTCGTCAAGGGCGTGCACAGGATTGTGGGCAAGCCATGAAATTGCTGATGATCGACAACTACGACAGCTTCACCTACAACATCGTCCAGTACTTCGGCGAGCTGGGTGCGGACGTGCAGGTGCATCGCAACGACGAGATCACGGTGGCGCAGATCGGCGAACTCATCGCCTCCGGCGTCACGCGGCTCGTGGTGTCGCCGGGGCCGTGTTCTCCTGCGGAAGCGGGCGTGTCGGTGGCGGCCATCGAGACCTTCGCGGGCAAGCTGCCGATCCTCGGCGTGTGCCTCGGCCACCAGGCCATCGGCGCGGCCTTCGGCGGCAAGATCGTGCGCGCGCAGCAGCTCATGCACGGCAAGACCAGCGAGATCACGACCACGCGCGAAGGCGTGTTCGCGGGGCTGCCCGAGAAGTTCACCGTCAACCGGTATCACTCGCTGTCCATCGAACGCGACAGCTGCCCAAAGGCCCTGGCGGTCACGGCGTGGACCGACGACGGCGAGATCATGGGCGTGCGGCACACCGGCTTTGCGCATGAGGTGCGCATCGAAGGCGTGCAGTTCCATCCCGAATCGATCCTCACCGAGCATGGCCACGCGATGCTCAAGAATTTTCTGAACTGACCGATCGCCATGACAGCAGACCGCTCTTCCGTTGTCGACCTGCGCAGCGACACCGTCACGCAACCCACGCCGGCGATGCGCGAGGCGATGCTGGCGGCGCCGCTCGGCGACGACGTGTTCGGCACCGACCCGAGCATGAATGCGCTGCAGGAAAAGATCGCCGCGCTGCTCGGTTTCGAGGCGGCGCTGTTCGTGCCGACCGGCACGCAGAGCAACCTCTGCGCGATCCTTTCGCATTGTGGCCGGGGCGACGAGTACATCGTCGGCCAGCAGGCGCACAGCTACCGCTGGGAAGGCGGCGGCGCCGCGGTGTTCGGCAGCGTGCAGCCGCAGCCCCTCGACCATGCGCCCGACGGCACGCTGCCGCTCGCGCAGATCGAGGCCGCCATCAAGCCCGACGATGCGCACTTCGCGCGCACGCGCCTGCTGGCGCTGGAGAACACGCTGGGCGGCAAGCTGCTGCCGTTCGACTACGTGCAGGCCGCGACCGACCTCGCGAAAGACAAGGGCCTCCAGCGGCACCTCGACGGCGCGCGGCTTTTCAACGCCGCCACGGCCCAGGCCGCGCAGCATGGGCGCAGCGACATCCGCGCCGAAGCCCGCCGCATCGCGCAGTGCTTCGACAGCGTGTCGGTCTGTTTCAGCAAGGGCCTGGGCGCGCCCGTGGGATCGGCGCTGGTGGGGTCGCGCGAATTCATCGCGCGCGCGCACCGCATCCGCAAGATGGCGGGCGGCGGCATGCGCCAGGCCGGGCTGCTGGCCGCGGCGGCTTCGCATGCGCTCGACCATCACGTCGACCGGCTCGCCGACGACCATGCACTCGCGCGGCGCCTGGCCGAGGGGCTCGAAGGCATCGAGGGTCTCAGGGTCGAGGCGCCGCACACCAACATCGTGTTCGTCGACCTCATCGGTGAGGCGCAGGCTCGGTCGGCCGAACTGCTCGCACAACTCAACAGTCAGGGCATCCTGGCAACGGGGCTCTACCGGCTGCGCTTCGTGACGCACCTCGACGTCGATGCGGCCGGCGTCGATCGCGCCGTGGCCGCGATCCGCGGTTTCTTCAAGGCCTGAAGCCCGGGAGCCAGCGATGCCCGATCTTCCCCACCTGCTCGCCTTCATCGCCGCCGGCTGGCTGCTGAACCTGACGCCGGGGCCGGACGTGCTCTACATCGTGAGCCACTCGCTGCGTTCGGGCGTGCGCGCCGGCATCGTCGGCGGGCTCGGCATTCTGGCGGGCTGCTTCGTGCACGTGTTCGCGGCAGCGGTGGGTGTCGGTACGCTGCTCGCCACCTCGGCGGCGGCTTTCACGGTGCTCAAGTACGCCGGCGCGGCCTACCTGCTCTATCTCGGCATGCGCATGGTGCTGTCGCGCGGCAGGCCGCCTGCCGCGCCGGGCCAGGTGCCCGCCGCCGCCGCCTCTACTGGCGCAGAACGCAGCCTCCGGCAGATCTTTCTGGGCGGCTTCTGGACCAACGTGCTGAACCCGAAGGTCGCGCTGTTCTTCCTGGCCTTCGTGCCGCAGTTCATCGCGCCCGGCGCCGACAACAAGGCACTTTCCTTCGTGCTGCTGGGCGTGCTCTTCATTTTCAATTCGGCGCCGATCGTCATCGGCTGGGCCGCCGCGGCGGGCTGGATGGCGCGCCGCGGCACTGTGCAGAAGGGCATGCACTGGCTCGACCGGGCCGCGGGCGTGCTGTTCATCGGCTTCGGCCTCAGGCTCGCATTCACGGACGCGCCGGCCGGCCGCGTCGGCCCCTGACGACAACAAACATCGAGGAGACTGTTCATGATCACCCCCCAGGAAGCGCTCCAGCGCACCATCGAGCACCGCGAGGTGTTCCACGACGAGATGCTGCACATCGTGCGGCTCATCATGAGCGGCGAATGCTCGCCGGTGATGATGGCGGCGCTGATCACGGGCCTGCGCGTCAAGAAGGAAACCATCGGCGAGATCACGGCCGCGGCACAGGTCATGCGTGAAGTCTCGACCAAGGTGCCGGTGAAGGACACCACGCACCTGGTCGACATCGTCGGCACTGGCGGCGACGGCTCGCACACCTTCAACATCTCGACCTGCTCGATGTTCGTCGCGGCCGCGGCGGGCGCCAAGGTCAGCAAGCACGGCGGGCGCAGCGTGTCGAGCAAGTCGGGCAGCGCCGACGTGCTCGAGTCGCTGGGCATCAACATCAATCTCCAGCCCGAGCAGATCGCGCGCTCGATCGAGGCCTGCGGCATCGGCTTCATGTTCGCGCCCAACCACCATCCGGCGATGAAGAACGTCGCGCCGGTGCGCAAGGAGCTCGGCATCAAGACCATCTTCAACATCCTCGGGCCGCTGACCAACCCGGCGGGCGCACCGAACATCCTGATGGGCGTGTTCCACCCCGACCTCGTGGGTATCCAGGTGCGGGCACTGCAGCGCCTGGGCACCGAGCATGCGATGGTGGTCTATGGCCGCGACGGCATGGACGAGATCTCGCTCGGCGCCGCCACCATGGTCGGCGAACTCAAGGGCGGCGAGATCCGCGAATACGAGCTGCACCCCGAAGACTTCGGCTTCCAGATGTCGAGCAACCGCGCGCTGCGCGTGGAAACGCCTGAGCAGTCGAAGGCGATGCTGATCGGCGTGCTCGAGAACCAGGCGGGCCCGGCGCTCGACATCGTGCTGCTCAACGCCGGCGCGGCGCTTTATGCAGCCGGCGTGGCCGATTCGATGGCCGCGGGCATCGAGCGCGCGCGCGAAGCGGTGGTGTCCGGCAAGGCGCGGGCCAAGCTCGACGAGCTGGTCCGGATTTCGACCGCGCTCTGACGCGACAAGAACAGGCAGGAACACAGAACATGTCCGACATCCTCGACAAGATCGTTGCAGTCAAGCACCAGGAAGTGGCCGCGGCCCAGAAGAGAAGTCCGCTCGAGGCCGTGCGTTTCGACGCTGAAAGCCGCGTGCTGACGCGCGATTTCGAAGGCGCGCTGCGCGCCAGGATCGCCGCGGGGCAGGCGGCGGTGATCGCCGAGGTCAAGAAGGCCAGCCCGAGCAAGGGCGTGCTGCGGGAAGACTTCATCCCGGCCGACATCGCGCAGAGCTACGCCGAGGGCAACGGCGAAATCCGCGCCGCCTGCCTCTCGGTGCTGACCGACCGGCAGTTCTTCCAGGGCAGCGTCGACTATCTGAAGCAGGCTCGCGCCTCGTGCGACCTGCCGGTGCTGCGCAAGGATTTCATCGTCGACGCCTACCAGGTGTACGAATCGCGCGCGATCGGCGCCGATGCGATCCTGTTGATCGCGGCTTGCCTCGACGACGCGCAGATGGCCGACTTCGAGGCCATTGCACGTGGCCTTGGCATGGCGGTGCTGGTCGAGGTGCACGATGCGGCCGAACTGGCACGCGCGCTCAAGCTCAAGACGCCGCTCATCGGTGTGAACAACCGCAACCTGCGCAATTTCGAAGTGTCGATCCAGGCCACCATCGACCTGCTGCCCGGGCTGCCGGCCGACCGGCTGGCCGTCACCGAATCGGGCATCGCCACGCGCGAGGACGTGGCCACCTTGCGGGCGGCCGGCGTCCATGCCTTCCTGGTCGGCGAGGCCTTCATGCGCGCCAAGGAACCCGGCGAGGCGCTCGCTGCATTGTTCCAATGAGCCGGCCCGATCAGCTGTCCGGCAGCGATCCAGCCGAATGGCCCGTCGCGCCGGGCTGGCAGCCGCTGGTCGACGGCTTCTTCGGCGGCATCGTCGGCCAGAAGCTGCGCAGCTTCCTGCGCGAGCGGCTCGATGCGGGCGCGGTGGTCTTTCCGCCGCAGCCGCTGCGGGCGCTCGAACTCACGCCGCCGGAAGACGTGCGCGTCGTCATCCTCGGACAGGACCCATATCACGGGCGCGGGCAGGCGGAAGGTCTGGCGTTCTCGGTCGCGCCGGGCGTGGCGCTGCCGCCGTCGCTGCGCAACATCTTCAAGGAGCTGCAGCGCGACCTTGGCACGCCCCCGCCGCCTTTTCCCGACCCCGGTGGCAGCCTCGTGAAATGGGCTACGCACGGCGTGCTGCTGCTCAACACCTGCCTCACGGTCGAAGAGGGACAAGCGGCCAGTCATGCGGGGCGTGGGTGGGAAGCGCTGACCGACGCCGTGATCCGGCATGTTTCCGAGGGTCCGAAGCCCGTCGTTTTTATGCTCTGGGGCGCGCATGCGCAAAGTAAGCGCGCGTTGATCGATGTTGGCCGCCATAAGGTGCTGATGGCCAATCACCCGTCTCCGCTTTCGGCGCTGCGGCCGCCCGTGCCGTTCATCGGCTGCGGGCACTTCGGCCAAGCGCGTGCCTGGCGTCTCGCGCACGAAGAGGGCGGCGAAATTCGCGGATAATGCGGCAGGTTTTTCGCCTCGAACGGTTTCCTGCTTCTTCTGGGGGCGGGGTTCTGCGTAGTCACAAAATCGTGCTATATTTCGAGGTTCGCCGGAGAGGTGGCCGAGTGGTTAATGGCAGCAGACTGTAAATCTGCCCTCTAACGAGTACGCTGGTTCGAATCCAGCCCTCTCCACCAGCGATGAATTTGGTTTCTAAGAGCGATTGGATCTAGCGCTTTGGGTGCCTTGGAGTGCCCCCGATGCGGGAGTAGTTCAATGGTAGAACCCCAGCCTTCCAAGCTGATGACGCGGGTTCGATTCCCGTCTCCCGCTCCAGAGACCCGGTTCGGCGCCGGAAGCGATTGGTTAGACAAAAGCCCTTTTGGCTCAGTGGTAGAGCACTCCCTTGGTAAGGGAGAGGTCGCGGGTCCGATTCCCGCAAAGGGCACCAGTTTTTGAGGGTTGCAACGGCCGGTTTGCATCCCATCTGCATACGTTGAAATCGTTCTTTTCGGAGTCGAAAAATGGCAAAAGGTAAATTCACCCGCACCAAGCCGCACGTGAACGTGGGCACGATCGGTCACGTCGACCACGGCAAGACCACGCTGACGGCGGCAATCGCCACGGTGCTGTCGGCCAAGTTCGG